>Ga0213875_10000673_pt1 | contig 26870 bp, 24 predicted proteins | sample BarmaccomBMRX_R8_FD_160105 | JGI IMG/M metagenome (GOLD analysis project Ga0213875, IMG submission 160105) | Root-associated microbial communities from Barbacenia macrantha in rupestrian grasslands, the National Park of Serra do Cipo, Brazil - RX_R8 | ecosystem: Host-associated > Plants > Roots... | reverse complement strand
AGGCCTCCTGGCAATAGCCGCAGTAAATGCATTTCGTCATGTCGATGTCGTAGCGCGTCGTGCGCCGGCTCCCGTCCTCGCGCGGCTCGGCTTCGATCGTGATGGCCAGCGCCGGACAGATCGCCTCGCACAATTTGCAGGCGATGCACCGCTCTTCGCCGTTCGGATAGCGCCGCAATGCGTGCTCGCCGCGAAATCGCGGGCTGAGCGGCCCCTTTTCGTAGGGGTAGTTGACCGTGACCGGGCGCTTGAACATATAGCGCAAGGTCAAGGCCAAACCCGAAAGCAGCTCGGCCAGCAGCAGACTGCGCGCGCCGCGCGCGAAAATGTTCATCGATCGATCCTCTGCGTCACCATAGCCGAGCCTTGCCTGCCCGCAAGCCTTGCCGTAGCGGCATCTCAGGCATGGGTCGGCACCCACCCGGCGACGGTCAGCACGCCGGCGGTCAGCACCAGCCAGAGCAGCGAGAACGGCAGGAACACCTTCCAGCCAAGCCGCATCAGCTGGTCGTAGCGGAAGCGCGGGAAGGTGGCGCGCACCCACAAAAAACAGAACAGCACGAAGGCGACCTTCAAGGCGAACCAGATCGGACCCGGTACCCAGGTGAATGGCGCGATCCCGAACGGCGCCAGCCAGCCGCCGAGAAACAGCACCGAGGTCATCGCGCTGATCAGGATCATGTTGCCGTATTCGCCCAGGAAAAACAGGGCAAAGGTCATTGCCGAATACTCGACGAAGTAGCCGGCAACGATCTCCGATTCTCCTTCCGGCAGATCGAACGGGGCGCGGTTCGTCTCGGCCAGCCCGGAGACGAAAAAGATGACCGCCATCGGCAGCAACGGCAGCACGAACCAGATGCGGTGCTGCGCCTCGACGATGTCGGTCAGGTTCAGCGAGCCGACGCAGAGCAGCACCGCGACCATTACGAACCCGATCGAGACCTCGTAGGACACCATCTGCGCCGCCGAGCGCAGCGCGCCGAGAAAGGCGTAGCGGGAGTTGGACGCCCAGCCCGCCATGATGATGCCGTAGACGGAGAGCGAGCTGATCGCAAACAGGTAGAGGATGCCGACATTGATGTTGGCGACGACTGCCCCGCGATCGAACGGGATCACTGCCCAGGCCAGCAGGCTCAGCGTGAAGGTGATGATCGGCGCGGCGACGAAGACGATGCGGTTGGCGCCGCTCGGAACCACGGTCTCCTTTACCAGCAGTTTCAGCCCGTCCGCAAAGGGCTGCAGCAATCCGAATGGGCCGACCACGTTCGGCCCCTTGCGCAATTGCGAGAAGGCCAAGACCTTGCGTTCGGCATAGGTCAGGTAGGCGATCGCCACCAGCAGCGGGACCAGGACGGCGAGCACCTCGGCGATCGTAACGATCGTCGGCAGCCCGTAGCCGTGCCAGAAGCTAGCCATCGACATTACTATCCATGGGTGTCAGCCAGGGTCCCGGTTCGCCCATGGATGCCGCTGCGCGCCGCCGACAGCGGCGCAATCTCCCCGTGCCGCTGCAGGTACAATTCGCTGCACTGGGCCATTGTGCGGCTGGCCCGGCTGATCGGGTCGGTGCGGTAGAAATCGGCTATCGGGTAGACGAAAGGGTCCGCCCTGATTTCTCCGGGCTCGCCAAAGCCGCCCCATTCGGCCGGGATCACCTGGTCGCGCGCGGCCAGCACCGGGCAGGCGGCCTCGATGCGGCGGCGCAGCTCGGGAAGCGAATCGAACGGCAGCGGGCGGCCGAGCGCGGCCGACAGGGCGCGCAGAATGGCCCAATCCTCACGCGCATCGCCGGGCGGGAACACCGCCTTGCGGGCGCGCTGCACGCGCCCTTCGGTGTTGACGTAGGTGCCGTCCTTCTCGGTATAGGCGGCCCCCGGCAGCACGACATCGGCGCGCGCCGCGCCGCGGTCGCCGTGATGACCCTGATAGATCACGAAAGTGCGCCCGAGACCGGACAAGTCGACCTCGTCGGCGCCGAGCAGGTAAAGGATCTCGACCTCGCCGGCGCGGCATCCGGCGAGGATACCCGCCACATCGCGCCCGCCCGGTCCGGGGACAAAGCCGAGATCGAGGCCGCCAACCCGGGCCGCGGCCCGATGCAGGACGTTGAAGCCGCGCCAATCCGCACGGTTCATGCCGAATTGCTCGGCGAGCGTGCGGGCCGCTGCGAGCACCTGGGCGCCATCGGGCCGGGCCAGCGCCCCCTGCCCCACCACGATCATCGGGTTCTTGGCAGCGCGCAGCCGCTCCAGCCACGGATGCCTGCCGCCGGCAACGGCGCCGAGCACGTCGCCAGCTTCTCCCAGCGTCTCGACCGGAAAGGTCAGGTCGAGCGCAGGGCCGATCACGGCGACGCTGAAACCGCCGCGCAGAAAGCGCTTGCGCAGGCGCGCATTGACGATCGGCGCTTCCCAGCGCGGGTTGCTGCCGATCAGCAGACAGAGATCGGCCTGTTCGATGCCGGCGATCGTCGTGTTGAACAGATAGCCGGCGCGGGTCCGCGGATCGAGCCTGGCGCCGTCCTGGCGGCAATCGAGGCTGGTCGCGCCGATACCCGACAGCAGCTCCTTCAACGCAAACATCGACTCGACATCGCAGAGGTCGCCGGCAACCGCGGCGATGCGCTCGCCGGGAGCGCCGCGCAAGCGATCGGCAACGAGTTCCAGCGCCTCGCTCCAATCAGCCTCGACCAGGCGCCCGTCGCGACGGATGTAGGGGCGGTCGAGCCGGCGCCGGATCAAGCCGTCGATCGCATACCGCGACTTGTCGGAGATCCACTCCTCGTTAATGTCCTCGTTGAGCCGCGGCAGCACCCGCAGGATTTGCGCCCCGCGCGAATCGATGCGGATGTTGCTGCCCACCGCGTCGAACACATCGACGGATTCGGTTTTGCCCAGTTCCCAAGGCCGCGCGACGAAGGCGTAGGGCTTCGAGGTCAGCGCCCCGACCGGACACAGGTCGATGATGTTGGCCGACAATTCCGAGGTCAGCGCGTGGTCGATATAGGTGCCGATCTCCATCGCCTCGCCGCGCCCGGTGGCGCCGAGTTCGGGAACGCCCGCCACTTCCTGCAGGAAACGGATGCAGCGCGTGCAATGGATGCAGCGATTCATGCTGGTCGCGACCAGCGGCCCGAAATCCTTGTCGCGGACGGCGCGCTTGCTCTCCTCGTAGCGGCCCCGATCGAAGCCGTAGGCCATCGCCTGGTCCTGCAGGTCGCACTCCCCGCCCTGGTCGCAGATCGGGCAATCGAGCGGGTGATTGAGCAGCAGCATCTCCATGACGCCGTGGCGCGCCTTCGTCGCGCGCTCGGAACTGGTATGGATCACGTTGCCGTCAGCGACCGGCATCGCGCAGGAGGCTACCGGTTTCGGCGATTTCTCGACCTCGACCAGGCACATCCGGCAATTGCCGGCGATCATCAGCCGCTCGTGATAGCAGAAATGCGGGATTTCGATCCCGGCCTGCTGGCAGGCCTGCAGGATCGTCGTGCCGGCCGCGACCTCGATTTCCCGGCCGTCGATCGTCACCTTCGGCATCGCCGGCTCCTCACTCGGCAGCCTGGCGCTGCGCGACGGCGCGGTACTCCTGGATACGCTGCTGCATCTCAGGCCGGAAATGACGGATCAGCCCCTGCACCGGCCACACCGCGCCATCGGCCAACGCGCAAATCGTGTGGCCCTCGATTTCGCGGGTCACGTCGTCGAGCATGTCGATTTCCTCAACTGAGGCGTTGCCGGCGACCATGCGCTCCATGACCCGCCACACCCAGCCGAGGCCCTCGCGGCACGGCGTGCACTGGCCGCAGCTTTCGTGCTTGTAGAATTGCGACAGCCGGGTGATCGCCCGCACGATGTCGGTCGATTTGTCCATCACGATGACGGCGGCGGTGCCGAGGCCGCTCTTCTGCGCCACGAGACTGTCGAAATCCATCAGCACCGTATCGCAGATGTCGCGCGGCAGACACGGCGTCGAGGAGCCGCCGGGGATCACCGCCAGCAGATTGTCCCAGCCGCCCCTGACGCCGCCGCCGTGGTGCTCGATCAGTTCTCGTAATGGGATACTCATTTCCTCTTCGACATTGCAGGGCGTCATGACATGCCCCGAAATGCAGAAGATCTTGGTGCCGGTGTTGCGCGGCCGGCCGATACCGGCGAACCACGCGGCGCCGCGCTTCAGGATCGCCGGTGCGACCGCGATGGTCTCGACATTGTTGACCGTGGTCGGGCAGCCATAGAGCCCGACCTGCGCCGGGAACGGCGGTTTCAGCCGCGGCTGTCCCTTCTTCCCTTCGAGGCTTTCAAGCAGCCCGGTCTCCTCGCCGCAGATATAAGCGCCGGCGCCGCGATGCAGGTACAGTTCCATGTCGTAGCCGGAACCGCAGGCGTTTTTGCCGATCAGCCCGGCGGCGTAGGCCTCGTCGATCGCCGCCTGCAGCCGCTGCGCCTCGTTGTAGAACTCGCCGCGGATGTAGATGTAGCAGGCGCCGACACCCATCCCGACCCCGGCCAGCAGGCAGCCCTCGATCAGCTTGTGCGGATCGTTGCGCAGGATGTCGCGGTCCTTGCAGGTGCCGGGCTCGCTTTCATCGGCGTTGACGACGAGATAGGTCGGCCGGTCGCTGGTCTTCGGCATGAACGACCATTTGAGCCCGGTCGGGAAACCGGCGCCGCCGCGGCCGCGCAGCCCAGATTCCTTGATCTGCTCGACGATCCAGTCGCGGCCCTTGAGGATTACCTCCCGGGTCCCGTCCCAATCGCCGCGGCGGCGCGCGCCCTCGAGGCGCCAATCGCCATCGCCGTAGAGGTTGGTGAAGATGCGGTCCTTATCAGCGAGCATCGCAATTCCTGAAGCTCCCCTTTCCCGCACCGCGGGAGAGGGAGAGGCCCATCGCGCGTGAGCCTGCCGCCCATGCACTTGATGCCTGAGGATGGGAGGGTAAGGGTTGAACTCGCCGGGATGCGATCCGATCGGCCCCCCTCACCCCGACCCTCTCCCCCCGGCCGGCGCGGGGAGAGGGAGAGAAAAAGCTGCGGGGAAGGACGCTCATCATCACCGTTCGCCAGCTTCGGTCAGCGTGGTCCTGCCGGTGACCGGGGCCGACCCTTGCCGGCCGATCACCGAGCCCGGCGGCGGCGGCATGCCGGCGCGCAGCGCGTCGAGCAGCACCTCTGTCGACTGCCCGTCGAGGTCTTCATAGAAATCGTCGTTGACTTGCACGATCGGCGCGTTGACGCAGCCGCCGAGGCATTCGACTTCGATCAAGGTGAACAGGCCGTCGTCGGTGCTGCCGCCGACCGGAATGCCGAGCTTGCGCTTGCAGGCGGCCACGACCTCGTCCGAGCCGCGCAGCCAGCACGGGGTCGTCGTGCACACCTGCAGCAGATGGCGCCCGACCGGGCGCAAATTGTACATCGTGTAGAAAGTCCCGACCTCGTACACCCGGATCGGCGCCATATCCAGCATCTCGGCGACCCGGTTCATCGCCGCGCGCGGCAGCCAGCCGCCGCTCTGCACCTGTGCCAGGTGCAGCAGCGGCAAGACCGCGCTCTGCTGGCGACCGGGCGGGTATTTGCCGATGTGGCCCCGGGCGCGCTCCAAATTCTCCGGCGTGAACTCGAAGCTCTCGGGCTGCTCGAAAGCCGGCCCCTCGGCGATGTCGCTCACCGGTCTATCTCGCCGAAGACGATGTCCATCGAGCCGATAACCGCGACCAGATCGGCCAGCATATGGCCGCGAGACATGAACTCGGTCGCCTGAAGAAACGCGAAACCGGGCGCCCGGATCTTGCAGCGGTAGGGATGGTTGCTGCCGTCCGAGACGAGATAGACGCCGAATTCGCCCTTCGGCGACTCGACCACGGTATAGGTCTCTCCGGCCGGGACGTGATAGCCCTCCGTGTAAAGCTTGAAGTGATGGATCAAGGCCTCCATCGATTGCTTCATCTCGGCGCGCGGCGGCGGCATCAGCTTGCGGTCGTTGACCTTGACCGGGCCGCCCGGCATCTGCTCGAGCGCCTGCCGGATGATGCGCAGCGACTGCCGCATCTCTTCGACGCGCACGAGATAACGGTCGTAGCAGTCGCCGTTGCGGCCGATCGGAACATCGAATTCCATCTTGTCGTAAACATCGTAAGGCTGGGCGCGGCGCAAATCCCACGCCACCCCCGAGCCGCGCAGCATCGGGCCGGAAAAGCCCCAATCGGCAGCTTCGGCAGCGGTGACGACGCCGATATCGACGGTGCGCTGCTTGAAAATGCGGTTCTCGGTGAGAAGGCCCTCGATGTCGTCGATCGTCTTCGGGAAGGTATCGCAGAACGCCAGGATGTCCTCGGCGAGGCCGGCGGGCATGTCCATGTGCACCCCGCCGGGCCGGAAATAATTGGCGTGCAGCCGGGCCCCGGAGACGCGGTCATAGAACTCCATCAGCCGCTCGCGCTCCTCGAAGCCCCACAGAAACGGCGTGATCGCGCCGACATCGAGGCCGAAGGCGCAGACGTTGAGCAAGTGGTTGAGGATGCGGGTGATCTCGGCGAACAATACGCGGATGTATTGGCCGCGCGGCGGCGGCGCGATCCCGGCGAGCTTCTCGACGGCCAGTGCGAAGGCGTGCTCCTGGCACATCGGCGAGACGTAGTCGAGCCGATCGAAATAGGGGATCGCCTGCAGGTAGGTCTTGTACTCGATCAGCTTCTCGGTGCCGCGGTGCAGCAGCCCGATATGCGGATCGGCGCGCTCGATGACCTCGCCGTCCATCTCGAGCACGAGGCGCATGACGCCGTGCGCCGCCGGATGCTGCGGTCCGAAATTCATCGTGAAGTTGCGGATGCGCGGCGCCCCTTCGAGCTCGATCCCAAGCTTCTCCTCCGGGGTCGGCGGCGGCACGTGATCCGTCATGCCGACGCCTTTCCCGCACCCTCATCGGGCGAAGCGGCCTTCTCGTCGCCGGGCAGGATCTTGTCCATGCCCTCCCAAGGCGACAGGAAATCGAAGCTGCGGAATTCCTGCTTCAGGCGGACCGGCTCGTAGACGACCCGCTTCTGGTCTTCGTCGTAGCGCAGTTCGACAAAGCCGGTCAGCGGAAAGTCCTTGCGCATCGGATGCCCGTCAAATCCGTAATCCGTCAAGATCCGGCGCAAATCGGGATTGTCGCTGAAATAGATCCCATAGAGGTCCCAGGCCTCGCGCTCCCACCATCCGGCACAGCTGAAGAGGCCGACGACAGAAGGCACCGGCCGCTCCTCATCGGTCGCGATCTTGATGCGGATGCGCTGGTTCAGGGACAGGCTCAGTAGGTTGTAGACCACCTCGAAACGCAGCGGCCGATCGGGGTAATCGACGCCGCAGAGATCGCACAGTATCGTGAAGCGACATTTTGGATCGTCGCGCAGGAAGCTCAGGACGCGCAGCAAGGCCTCGCGCTCGACCCGGCACGACAATTCGCGATGGCGGATCTCGGTGACGGTCACCATGCCCGGCAACGCCGCCGCTACATACTCGGCCAGAGATGCGAGTGTGTCTTCCATGCCAGCCAGAGAAGCGAGGTGTTGGCGAACGTGGCTCAGCGCGCGAAGTTGCGGGTGCGCCTGATCTTCTTTTGCAGCAGCAGGACCCCGTAGAGCAGCGCCTCGGCGGTCGGCGGACAGCCCGGCACATAGACGTCAACCGGCACGATCCGATCGCAGCCGCGGACCACCGAATAGGAATAATGATAATAGCCGCCGCCATTGGCGCACGAGCCCATCGAGATCACCCATCTCGGCTCCGCCATCTGGTCGTAGACCTTGCGCAATGCCGGCGCCATCTTGTTGCACAGGGTGCCGGCGACGATCATCACGTCGGACTGGCGCGGGCTCGGCCGGAACACGACGCCGAACCGGTCGAGATCGTATCGGCTCGCGCCGGTGTGCATCATCTCGACCGCGCAGCACGCGAGGCCAAAGGTCATCGGCCACAGCGACCCGCTGCGCGCCCAGTTGACCAGCGCGTCGAGGCTGGAAACGACGAAACCCCGGTCCTCGATCTCCGCGGTTGCCGCCCGGAGCAGCAGATCCTGCTGCGGACCTGGCGGGAGCGCCGGCGGCGCGGTTTCGATCACTCCCATTCGAGCGCTCCCTTTTTCCACTCATACGCGAAGCCGACGGTGAGCACCCCGAGAAACACGACCATCGACCAAAACCCGAAGACGCCGATATCGCCGAGCGACACCGCCCAGGGAAACAGAAATGCGACCTCGAGGTCGAAGATGATGAACAGGATCGCGACCAGGTAATAGCGCACATCGAAGCGAATGCGGGCGTCCTCGAAAGGCTCGAAGCCGCATTCGTAGGGCGACAGCTTTTCCGAATTCGGCTGCTGCCGCGCAATCACGAAGGAGGCCATCACCATCGCCACCGCGATGCCGCCGGCTATGGCGAGGAAGACCAGAATGGGAAAGTACTCGCCGAGCAGGCTCGTCATTGCAAATCCCAGCAACCCGACACCGGCGCCGTAGCGAAGCGGGGACGGGCACGATGTCTAAAAATGCGTTGTTACATATAAGGCCGGGCCGGAGTTAACGCCAGCGCTCCGCCGCGGCTGTCGCGCGCAACCCGGTTCCGATTATTCGAAAGATGGCGGGAGCGACGGGGCTCGAACCCGCGACCTCCGGCGTGACAGGCCGGCGCTCTAACCGACTGAGCTACGCCCCCGCGGCCTCGATCGACGCAGCAACTCCTACCTGGGCACCCCAAGGGTGTCAAGCAACCCGCGGCGAAGCTGATCTCTCCTTTTGCGGCGGCACGGCCGTGTTGCGTTCTTCGAGACGGCCCGCCGGCCCCAGCCGGCAGCCCTCCTCAGAACGAGCTGAGTCTATGATCGCAATCCAAAAAACGCGTCATCTCGAGGGAGCGCCCCTCGGGACGCGTCTCGAACAGCCTGCCCTCGCGAAAGCGGGGGACGCGCGAACGCAGATCCGACCAAATTGCTATCGCTCGGTCCGTACACCCGCGACAATGGTGGGCGATGAGGGATTTGAACCCCCGACCCCCTCGGTGTAAACGAGATGCTCTGCCAGCTGAGCTAATCGCCCTATCTTCCGGTGCCCGTAGTTGGCTCATCGCGCTCCGCTTCAATTCAATGAATCGCGCAACCCCTTGCCGGGCTTGAATTTCGGCTGCTTTGAGGCGGCAATCTGGATCTTCTCGCCAGTCCTTGGATTGCGGCCCTCAGAAGCCGCCCGCGACGCGACGGAGAAAGTTCCAAATCCGACCAGCCTGACCTCGCCACCGCCTTTCAAGGCGTCAGAAATCGACTCGAACACGGCATCGACAGCCTTGCTGGCATCCGATTTTCTCAGATCGGTTTTGCTGGCAACGGCATCGACGAGCTCGTTTCTGTTCACGTGTTGCCCCCTAACCGAGTGACCGGAATGGTTGAATGGCCAGTTCGCGGGCGAGTTTAGGGGCCCCCTTTCGTCGCGTCAACGGCGCCGGAGAGCAGGAAACGAAGCCATTTGCCGGGCTTACCGGGCGTTGTCGCGTGCCGACTTGAAGTCGGCATCGCGGCAGCGCCGGATCGCAAGCAGATCAGTGCGTTAATACACCCGGCCGTTCTTCGCTCGGGGCGGGAAGAACGGCTTCGTCCTCGCTTTCCGCTGCCCAGGCGATCGGAGTCAAGGGCCCGGAAAGTGCATGACCAAGGACTTCATCGACGGTCCGGACCGGAAAGATCTGCAGCCCACGCTTCACGTTGTCCGGGATCTCGGCCAGGTCCTTCTCGTTTTCGGACGGGATCAGAACAGTCTTCAAACCGCCGCGAAGTGCGGCAAGAAGCTTCTCCTTCAAGCCGCCGATCGGCAGCACCCGCCCGCGAAGCGTGATTTCGCCCGTCATCGCGATGTCGCGCTTGACCGGGATTCCGGTGAGCACCGAGACGATCGACGTCACCATTGCGATGCCGGCCGACGGCCCGTCTTTCGGGGTTGCCCCCTCCGGGACATGGACGTGAATGTCCCTTTTCTCAAAAATCGGCGGCTTGATGCCGAACACCGCGCTGCGCGATCTGACGAAGCTCTCGGCCGCCTGCACCGACTCCTTCATGACGTCGCCGAGCTTGCCCGTTGCGGTGACACGTCCCTTGCCGGGCAAGGTAACCGCTTCGATCGTCAGCAGTTCGCCGCCCACTTCGGTCCAGGCCAGGCCGGTGGTGACCCCCACCATGTCTTCGCTCTCGGCTTCGCCGAAGCGGTACCGCCGCACGCCGGCGTATTTGTCGAGATTGCGCCGGGTCACCGTGACCCGCTCGCATTTTTTCATCAGGATGTCTTTGATCGCTTTCCGGGTGAGATTGGCGATCTCGCGCTCGAGATTGCGCACCCCGGCTTCACGGGTGAAGTACCGGATCAGGTCGCGCAGCGCATCATCGCTGATCGACCACTCGGATTTCTTCAGGCCGTGCGCCTTGACCTGCTTCGGGATCAAATGGCGCTTGGCGATCTCGACCTTCTCGTCCTCGGTATAGCCGGGCAGCCGGATGATCTCCATGCGGTCCATCAGCGGCTGCGGCATGCGCAGGGTATTCGCAGTCGTCACGAACATCACGTCGGACAGATCGTAGTCGACCTCGAGGTAATGATCGTTGAAGGAGGAGTTCTGCTCGGGGTCGAGCACCTCGAGCAGCGCCGAGGACGGATCTCCCCGCCAATCCGCGCCCAGCTTGTCGACCTCGTCAAGCAGAAACAGCGGGTTCGACGACTTCGCCTTCTTCATGCCCTGGATGACCTTGCCCGGCATCGAACCGATATAGGTCCGGCGATGGCCGCGGATCTCGGCCTCATCGCGCACCCCGCCCAGCGACATGCGCACGAAGTTGCGCCCGGTCGCGCGTGCCACCGACTTGCCGAGCGAGGTCTTGCCGACCCCTGGCGGGCCGACCAGGCACAGGATCGGCCCTTTCATTTTCTTCATCCGCTGCTGCACGGCGAGATATTCGAGAATGCGCTCCTTGACCTTTTCGAGCCCGAAATGATCGGCGTTGAGCACCTTCTCGGCGCCCTTGATGTCGCGCTTGATCTTGGTGCGGTTCTGCCAGGGGATCGACAGCATCCAATCGAGATAGTTGCGCACCACCGTCGCCTCGGCCGACATCGGGCTCATGCTGCGGAGCTTCTTGATCTCGGCTACGGCCTTGTCGTGCGCCTCTTTCGACAACTTGGTCTTGTTGATCCGGTCCTCGAGCTCGGCCATTTCGTCGCGGCCATCCTCGCCTTCGCCGAGCTCCTTCTGGATCGCCTTCAGCTGCTCGTTGAGGTAGTATTCGCGCTGGGTCTTCTCCATCTGGCGCTTGACGCGATTGCGGATGCGCTTCTCGACCTGGAGGACGCCGATCTCGCCCTCCATGTAGCCGAACACCTTCTCCAGGCGCTCCGATACCGTCTCGGTTTCGAGCAGCTCCTGCTTCTCCGGAATCTTCAGGGTCAGGTGCGACGCCACCGTGTCGGCGAGCTTGCCCGAATCCTCGATCTGATTGATCGAGACCAGCACCTCCGGCGGGATCTTCTTGTTCAGCTTTATGTATTGCTCGAACTGCGCGACCACGGTCCGGGCGAGCGCCTCAATCTCCTGGTTGGCGCCGGGCTTTTCCTCGATCGTTTCGGCATAGGCCTGAAAGAAATTCGGGTTGTCGGCAAAACGCTGGATGCGCGCACGCTGTCCGCCTTCCACCAGCACCTTGACGGTCCCGTCGGGAAGTTTCAGCAGCTGCAGCACCGTCCCGACCGTGCCGACCGAGTAGATGTCTGCGGTCGAGGGATCATCCTGGGCCGCGTTCTTCTGGGTGACGAGCATGATCTGCTTGTCATCCTTCATGACATCCTCAAGAGCGCGCACCGACTTCTCGCGGCCGACGAACAGCGGCACGATCATGTGCGGGAAGACGACGATGTCGCGGAGTGGCAGGACTGGGTATAGCGCACCGCGTGCGAGTTCTAACATAAGCCCTCTTTTCGCCAGCGACCGCGCGCAACCGACGCGCTACGGCCAAAACGACAGCCGATTGTAGGTTGGCCCGCCCGGGCCGCCATTCAAGCGACGCCCGGGGGTTCGATGCGGTGAGAACCGGCCGCCGCGGCCGATCCCGAACCAGCCGTGACGATTAGTCGCCGGTACCGACGTCCCCGCGGCGGTCTGAATAGATATGAAGCGGTTTGGCGCGCCCTTCGACGACCTCCTTGTTGATCACGATCTCGCTGACTCCGGCCAGGCTTGGCAGATCGAACATCGAGTCCAGCAGGATCGATTCCATGATCGAGCGCAGGCCGCGCGCGCCGGTCTTGCGCAGGATCGCCTTGTGGGCGATCGCGCCCAGCGCCTCTTCGCTGAGCTCTAGGCGCACATCCTCCATCTCGAAGAGGCGTTGGTACTGCTTGACCAGCGCATTCTTCGGCTTGGTCAGGATGTCGACGAGCGCCTCGGCATCGAGATCGTCGAGCGTCGCGACGACCGGAAGCCGGCCGACAAACTCCGGGATCAATCCGAATTTGAGCAGGTCCTCGGGTTCGAGATCCTTCAGAATCTCCCCGGTCTTGCGCTCGTCGGGCCCGCGCACCTCGGCGCCGAAGCCGATCGAGGTCCCCTGGCGCCGTTGCGCGATGATCTTTTCGAGTCCGGAGAAGGCGCCGCCGCAAACGAACAGGATGTTCGTCGTATCGACTTGCAGGAATTCCTGTTGCGGGTGCTTGCGTCCGCCTTGCGGCGGTACCGAGGCGATGGTTCCCTCCATGATCTTCAGAAGCGCCTGCTGAACGCCTTCGCCCGAGACGTCGCGCGTTATCGAGGGATTGTCGGATTTCCGCGAGATCTTATCGACCTCGTCGATATAGACGATGCCGCGCTGCGCCCGCTCGACGTTGTAATCGGCGGATTGCAGCAATTTCAGAATGATGTTCTCGACGTCCTCGCCGACATACCCGGCTTCCGTCAGCGTCGTGGCGTCGGCCATCGTGAACGGCACGTCGATGATGCGGGCCAGGGTCTGCGCCAACAGCGTCTTGCCGGAGCCGGTCGGCCCGACGAGCAGGATATTCGATTTTGCCAGCTCGACGTCGTTGTTCTTGGCGCCGTGCGCGAGCCGCTTGTAATGGTTGTGGACCGCGACCGACAGGACGCGTTTTGCATGATCCTGGCCGATCACATAATCGTCGAGCACGCGGCAGATGTCGCGCGGACCGGGCACCCCGTCGCGCGACTTGACCAATGTCGTCTTATGCTCTTCACGGATGATATCCATGCAGAGCTCGACGCATTCGTCGCAGATGAACACGGTCGGACCCGCGATCAGCTTTCTGACCTCGTGCTGGCTCTTGCCGCAGAAGGAGCAGTAGAGCGTGTTCTTCGAGTCGCCACCGCTGGATTTTGTCATAGCCACTCCGTCACCGGCCTGCGGGAGATTCGGATCGGCTGCGACCTCTTCGCGGCCTGCCCTTCCCTCGCCCGCCGGCTCGCCGCCACTGGGCAGCAGGGATCGACAAGCCCGGCCCAAGACCGCGCGCCCACCCGCGACCTCGGGCTATTGGAGTATATGTGCGCACAACGGATCAACAACTAGTAAATCATTTCCTTCCTGTCCTGCGGCTCACGCCCGCACGCGCTCTTCGTCGCGGGTCGGCCGGCTTTCGACAACCTCGTCGACCAGCCCGAATTCCTTCGCCTCCAGCGGCGACAGAAACTTGTCCCGCTCCACCGCCGCCGCGATGACCTCGAGCGGCTGGCCGGTATGCCTGACATAGATCTCGTTGAGGCGGGCGCGCAGCGCGAGAATTTCGCGCGCCTGGATCTCGATATCGGTGGCCTGGCCCTGCGCGCCGCCGGAAGGCTGATGAATCATGATCCGCGAATTCGGCAGCGAAAAGCGCTTGCCCTTCGCGCCGGCGGCCAGCAGCAGGGAGCCCATCGACGCGGCCTGCCCGATGCAGACGGTCGAGACCGGCGAGCGAATGTACTGCATCGTGTCGTAGATCGCGAGGCCGGAGGTCACGACGCCGCCGGGCGAGTTGATGTAGAACGCGATGTCCTTGGCCGGGTTCTCCGATTCGAGAAACAGCAGCTGGGCGCAGATCAGGCTCGCCACCGCATCGTGGACCGGGCCGACCAGGAAGATGATGCGCTCCTTGAGCAGACGCGAATAGATGTCGTAGGCGCGCTCGCCGCGGTTGGTCTGCTCGACCACCATCGGCACCAGATTGTTCATATATTGCTCGAACGGGTCCATCACTCGTCTCCTGACGTATTGCCTATGGTGCCGGCGCGGCGGCCTCCGGCCCCGGTGCGGGGGCCTCCGGTTCGGCGTGCTCGGGTTCGGGGAAGCTCATCAGCTCCTCCGGCGTAACCTGGCGCTCCTCGACTGTGGCCAATTCGAGGATGAAGTCCACGACCTTGTCCTCGAAGATGGGGGCGCGAAGATTGTTCATCGATTCCGGGTTTTTACGATAGTAGTCCAGGACTTGGCGTTCATGGCCGGGGAAGCGGCGGGCTTCTCGGGCAAGCGCCTGGTTCAGCTCTTCCTGGGTCACCGTAATATTGTTATTCCGACCGACTTCCGCCAGGAGCAGTCCCAGGCGGACGCGGCGTTCGGCAATGCGCCGGTACTCGGCTCGGGCTTCTTGCTCTTCGGCATCCGCTTGCGTCGGATCGGCCGGCGCGCTTTCGGGGACATCTTCGGCCGGCGCGGCCATCACCGGGTCGGAGGACAGCTCCGGGGGCCGCTCGGCGATTGCGGGCGCATCCTCGGTTCCGCCCGCGCTGTCGCCGTCGCTGGCCTGACCCGGGATCTGAGGGGCGACCATTCCGGTCGTTGCCGCGGCTTCGGTCTGCCGCGCCTTCTCGGCCTCGTACTGCTTCCAGATGCTCTCGAACTCCATTTCGAGCATGCCGGGAGGAACCGGGAAGCCGACCCGTTCGGCGAGTCGGTCGAGCAGCTCGCGCTTGACCCGCTGGCGCGACAAATCGTCGAACTCGCGTTGCATGCTTCGGCGGATTTCCTGCCGCAGCTCGTCCAAGCTATCGAGCCCGACCGCTTCGGCCAGGGCATCATCGATGGCGGCCGGCCGCTTATCGCGAACCTCCTTCACCGCCACCTCGAATACCGCCTCCTTGCCGGCCAGCTCGGGGTTGGCGTTGTCCTCGGGAAAGCTGACGCGCACGGTGCGCTGCTCGCCCGCGACCGCGCCGATCAGCTGGTCGTCGAACCCGGGAATGAAGCCGGTCGCCCCGAGCTCGATTTCGCGCCCTTCGCCACGGCTGCCCGGGATTTCCTGTTCGCCAACCCGGCCGACCAGATCGGCGACGACGATATCGCCGTTTGCAGCGGCGCGATCGACCGGCTCCGTCCGGCGCTGCTGTTCCGCCAGACGCTGCACCGCCTGCTCGATTCGGTCGTCGGGGACCGCGGCCCGCAGTTTTTCCAGATGAAGTTCGGCAAAGTTCGGCTCCGGCATCTCGGGCAGCAGCTCGACCGACATTTTATACTCGAGGTCGGCGCCCTCTGCGGCAGACAGGATCTCGATTTTCGGCGGCAAGGCCGGGCGCAGTTTGTGCTCGCGGATCGTCTCGGCCGAGCCATCCTGGACGGTGCTTTCCAGCACCTCGCCCCGCACCGCCGAGCCATAGCGTTTGCGCAGCAGCTGCATCGGGACCTTTCCCGGTCGGAAACCGGGCAGGTTGATGGCCCGGCCGAGTTCGTCCAGGCGCCGGCTGATCTGGTCTTCGAGATCGCCGGCCGAAACGACGATCTTGAACTCGCGGGTCAGGCCGTCGGCGTTGGTTTCTGTCACTTGCATCTGGCGAGGCTCATGGTTCGGGGCACACGCTGGGGAGCGATCATCGGTGGCGGGCACAGCGGAACGGGTTGGTGCGGGCGGGGGGACTCGAACCCCCACGATCTGCATCGCTGGAACCTAAATCCAGTGCGTCTACCAGTTCCGCCACACCCGCCCGCGTGATGCCGGGAACCCGGCGCGGCGCGTTATTAGCACAGACCGCGGGCGCTCACATAGCCGGCGTGCAGCCGCGCCGGCGAACCCCGGCCTGCCTCGGCGGGCGGCATCAGGCCTGACGAACCAGGTTGCTCACCGCACCGGCGGCGGCCACCCGGCCAAAGTCGCGATACGCCTGGTGATTGGCTTCGATATCGGTCAGCCGGTACAGATAATTGACCATGATGCCGGCCGATTGCTGCAGGCCCTTGGGCGAAACGTCCCCGAGCCAGTTCAGCCGTTCGACCCGCGCGCCGTTGCTGAGGTGGAAATGCGCTACCGGGTCGAGCGCCCGGCCTGACCGGCGTTGTTCCCGCAGCAGGTAATGCGCGCACAACCGCAGCAGCGGCTCGCGCAAGGCTGCGGCGATCGCGGGGTCGCGACACCAGTCCGGGGTTTCGAGTACGGTTTCGAGATCGCCCGGCGGGTCCGGCAGCCGCGCATCGGGCGGCAACGGCGGATCGCCCCCGCCCTGCCGTTGTGCCAGCCACGGCCGAAAACCCGGCACCGGCGACAGGGTCGCAAACACCTTCAGCCGCGGCAGCTCGTTCGCCAGCGCGTCGACCACCCGCTTGATCAGAAAATCGCCGAAGCTGATACCGGCGAGACCGCGCTGGCAATTCGAGATCGAGTAGAAGATTGCGGTATCGGCAGCCTGCGGATCGCCCATCGGCGCCGTCTCGTCGAGCAGGCTCTGGATGCTGTCCGCCATACCCGAGACCAGCGCGACCTCGACGAAGATCAGCGGCTCGTCCGGCATGCGCGGGTGAAAGAACGCGAAACACCGCCGATCCGCCTCGAGCCGGTTCTTCAGGTCGGTCCAGCCGCGGATTTCGTGTACCGCCTCATAGGCGATCAGCTTCTCCAGCAGCGATGCCGGCGAATCCCAGCTGATCCGCTTCAATTCGAGGAAGCCGATATCGAACCAATCGGCGAGCAGCGCCTTCAGGTCCTGCTCGAGGCCGCGCATCGCCGGATCATGGCGGCCCAGCTCCATCAGCTCGGCGCGACGGTCGACGAGAAACTTGACCCCCTCCGGCAGTGCGTTGAACTGACGCAGCAGGATGACTCGCGGAGCCAGCAGCGCCTGCCGCAGCGCCTGCTCGGCGGCCCCGCGTTCGGCGGGAGCCGTTGCCGCAAGCAGGGCCGTGCAGCAAGCGTCGATGCCGCTGCGGTCGACGTCGAACTCCTCGGCCAGCAGGCGCAGGAAACGGGCGCGGCCGTCGGCATCGAGGGCCAGATAGGTGCGGCCGAGATCGGCGGCCCGGGCCCGCGCGGTAACCTCGCCGCCGCGCCGGTCGAGGCAGCTCAGCATCTGTTCGCGCAGCCGGCCGGCATCGCCCTCGGGAAGCTCCGGCCGCGGCGCCCCCGCCAGCACGCCGCGCGCCGAATCGGCGATTTCCCGCCAAACCCCGCGCAGGTTGGCAAGTGCCCGGTCGAACACGCTGTCGAACAGGCCGGCGGGCGCGCGATCGTTCATGGCCTCGTTCGCATCGCAGACCCGGACAGAGCCGTTGCAGCAACAGCAGAACCAGCCGGCTGCCAGAGGTCAACCGCCGCCGCGGGTATGGCTGGATTGCGGGTCACGGTCCCGCCTCGGCGCCAATGGCGCGCTCTCTAAGCGCGGCGAGCACGCCGGGGACGGTCTCGACCAGATCCTCGGCGATCAGCCCGGCGCCGAACCGGCGGCCGGTCTCGCCGTGAATCCAGACGGCGGCGGCGGCGGCGGCGAAGGGCTCCATGCCCTGGGCGAGCAGCCCCAGCACCATGCCCGCGAGGACGTCGCCGCTGCCCGCCGTCGCCAGATCGGGCGACGCGTTGCCGTTGATCGCAATGCGCCCGTCCGGGGCGGCAATCACCGTATCCGCTCCTTTGAGCAACATCGTCGCGCCGCTGGCGCGAGCGGCTCCGAGGGCCCGCTCGGGCTTGCTGCCCGGGGCTTTGAAAAGGCGACCGAACTCGCCTTCATGCGGGGTCATGACGCAGGGCGAGCGAATTGCCGCGAAAAGCGATTGGGGGTGTTCCGCGAAGCAGGTGAGGGCGTCGGCATCGAGAACCGTGCGTTTTTCGGCCGCCAGGATGGCCAGCGTCTTGGCTTGGGTTTCGGCCCCGAGACCGGCGCCGGGGCCGATCAACGCCGCATTGCGACGGGCGTCGGCCAGCAGCGCCGCAAAATCTTCGAGACCGCGCACGGGGTGGACGATCACTCCGGTCAACGCCGCGGCGTAGATCGGAAACGCCTCGACCGGGCTGGCCACCGTGACCAGCCCGGCGCCGAGCCGCGCGGCGGCGCGCGCCGCGAGCCGGCCCGCGCCGGTCATCACCGCGCCGCCGGCGACGATGGCATGGCCGCGGCTATATTTGTGGCTGTCGAGCCCCGGCCGGGGAAGCTCATCGAGCCACCAAGCCGGATCGTTGGCGACGATGGTCGGGGCGATCCGGTCGAGCACCGCATCCTCGATCCCGATCTGCGCGAGCACGGTCTCGCCGCAATGGATGCGGCCGGGCAGCAGCAAATGACCGGGCTTGCGGCGAAAGAAGGTCACCGTCAGCGCCGCTCGCGGCGCGCACCCGCGGACCTGCCCGCTCGCCCCGTCGACACCGCTCGGCACGTCGATCGCGACAATCGGCAGCCGCCGCTCCCCGACCATCTCGACGACTTCCCGCGCCACCCCGTCGACCGCCCGCGCCAGCCCGGCCCCGAATATCGCATCGATGCCGAGCGCGGCTCCCTCCAGCGCCGCGGGCGACAGCGGCTCGACCGGCCCGGGCCAGCGCGCCGCCGCCTCGGCAGCATCGCCGCGCAGCCCGGCGCGTTCGCCGAGCAGGGCCACGCGCACCGGCCATCCGGCCGCGGCAAGGCGGCGGGCGGCGACAAAGCCGTCGCCGCCATTGTTGCCGGGACCGCACAGGACCAGAACCGGCCGCGGCGACCAACGCCGTGCCACGGCGTCGGCGACCGCGCGGCCTGCCTGCTCCATCAGAGCGATGCCGGCGATCCCGGACATGATGGTCAGCCGGTCGGCTTCGCCCATCTGCCGGGGGCTCAGCAGGGCATGATCTCGCCAGCCGGTGGGATACTGACCCATCGGCCAAAGGTGGTGCGCGGCAACGGCCGAAAAAAGCTGTCCCGCCGCCGGGTTTGCCGCCATCGTCAGGGGTCCCGCGAAAGATCCCCGAAACCGGCCCGCGCTTGACCTTCCGGTGCCGATTCGCTACGTGCAGAGCCGACGGCGGGTGTAGCTCAGTCGGTTAGAGCGCCAGATTGTGGATCTGGATGTCGTGGGTTCGATTCCCATCACTCGCCCCACCCTTCCGCTGCGCTCCTTTGTTGTCGTCTGGCGTATTCAGAATGCCGGGACCTTCACGCTTGGCGGGTAATATCTGACGGCAGGAGGAGGAGCCGCCGGCGGCGGGCTCGGTTGCGGCGTAGCGACCGCATGCAGCGCGATCGGCATCGGCACGGTCAGCGGCGGAGCGCTCCGTCCCACGTCGGTGGCCGGCTCGGCGCAAGCCGCGACCAGCAGCAGCCCCGCCGCCGCCAGCATTCGCATCGCCACGATCCCACCATCGGCCCATTTCGGGCTGCCACCAAACGCGTCCCGCTCGATTTGATCTCGGAGTTGCCGAACCGCAGCGAGCCGGATCATGCTGCGCTTTTCCGAATCAGAAGCCTGAACGGAGGACCGCGGTGCGTCTGCAAGGAAAGGTAGCGGTCGTGATCGGAGCCGGGCAGAGCCCCGGCGAGGGTATCGGCAACGGCCGCGCGACGGTACTGCGCTTCGCCCAGGAGGGCGCCCGGATTCTGGCTGTAGATCGCCTGCTCAGCGCCGCTGAGGAAACCGCGGCTCTCGTTCCCCGCGAAGCGGGCGAATGCATCCCGTTCGAGGCCGATGTCACGCGCGAGACAACCCTCGCCGCCGCTATGACCGCCGCGCTCGAACGTTGGGGCCGCATCGACATCCTGCACAACAATGTAGGGGTCAGCGTTGCCGGCGGCGACCGGCCGCTGTTGGAGCTGACCGAAGAGGTCTTCGACCGGGTCAGTGCGATCAATCTGCGCGGCACGATCATGGCCTGCAAGCACGCGGTATCGATCATGCGGCGGCAGCGCGCCGGCGCTATCATCAACATCTCTTCGGTCGCCGCTTACGAGAACACCTACCCGCTGGTCGCCTACAAGGCGACGAAGGCGGCTATGATCGCTTTTACCGAGCAGCTGGCCCTGCACAACGCGCCGTTCGGCATCCGGGCAAACTGCATTCTGCCCGGACTGATGGACACGCCGATGGCAGTCGATACCCGGGCGCGCACGACCAATCGCAGCCGCGGCGAGATCGCCGCCGAGCGCGACGCGAAAGTGCCGCTGCGCGGCAAAATGGGAACCGGGTGGGATGTCGCAAATGCCGCCCTCTTTCTCGCCTCCGACGAGGCGAACTTCATCACCGGGGTGGCGTTGCCGGTCGATGGCGGCGCGCTCGTCAAGGTAGGTTGAACGCCGGCTCTGGGCGAGATTGGCCGGCCACCACCAGGTCTCGGCCTCCGGCGTCGCGCGAGTTGCGGCAGCGATGATGGATCGCTTGCACGACCCTCGCCCAGACGTCGCGGCCATGACCATCTCCGGCATCGATGCTGTCATTGACCCGCTGCGCGGCGGCCCGTCCGGCATCGGCGCCATGATGCCCGATCATCATTTGCGCCAGGCAATCGACTTCGGTTTCGCCGACGCGTTCCTTCGATGGCGGCTGGGTTGGCTGGCTCATTTCCCTCTCCCGGCCCGGCCGATCGCGGCCGCGCCGGATCACTGGTCAAATTGCATGCCACCCGCCCCGAGGCGTTCGGAACAGTCGAAAACCAATGTGTTACGACCCGCGTAACCTTAAACGGCCATCGGTCCGCAATATTCCGCCCGGCAATTTGCGACGCATCGAGCGACGAAATTTGCCGGCTCAGCGCAGCCCCACGATGCCGAACAGCCCTAAGGCCAGCAGCAAAAATCCGAGCAATTCAGCGCCGCCGAGCCGTTCCCGGAACACCCGTTTGGAGACGACATAGCTGAAATAAAGCTCGACGAGGCCAAGCGTGCGCACCTGTGCCACCGGCCGCATTGCCATCGCGGTAAACCAACAGGCGGAGGCCAGCGCGCCCATCGCGCCGGCCAGCAACGACACTCGCCAGGCGCGCAGGACCTCGATCACGATCGTGCAATTGCGCCACGCCAGATAGCCGCCGAGCAGCACGGTCTGCAGCGCCTGCGCCCAGACCAGGCTGTCCGCGGCGGCCAGCACCACCGAGGGCGTGTCGAGCGACAGCGCCGCGCCGCGATAGCCGACCGCGGCGATGCCGAAGGCCGCGCCGGAGGCGATGCCGAGCCAGGCCGGGCGCGAGGTCCAACCATGCACCACGGCGCCGACCGAGCGGTCGCCGGGAGGCAAGGACAGCAGGATCACCCCGACCATCGCGACCAGGATCGAGACGACCGTGACCAGCGACAGCCGGTCGCCGAGCAACACCAGACCGAACAGCGCGACCTGGACGATTTCGGTCTTCGAATAGGCCACCCCAAGCGCAAAGTTGCGCTCTTGCATGGTGCGCAGCAGCAGCGCCGTCGCGGCGATCTGGCTCAGCGATGCAACCACCGTCCAGAACAGGAACAGCCGGTTGAGCGCGGGCAGCCCGGCGCCGCCCGCCAGCGCCAGCCACACGATCGCCAGCCACAGCACCGCGAAGGGCAGTCCGTACATGAAGCGCACGAGGGTCGCGCCGAGCGCACCGAGATCCGCCGTCAGATGTCTCTGGGCCGCGTTGCGCAGGGTCTGCGCCAAAGCGGCGCCGATCGTGATCGGCATCCACGCCCAACTCAGTCCCAGCATCGACCGCCCGCTCCCCTTCCCGTCCCGGGGCGGCGAGTGTCTCCCCGGAGAGGAGCGTTGCAAGGATTTTGTCGGCCGCTCTCGCGGGAGGGTCGTACGAGGGACACCAACCGGCGATGCAGGACCGCGGCAGGCCCGGTCAGTTTTGCTCGATCTCGGCGCCGATCAAAGGCGACGCCCTTGGCGGTACGGGCTCGCCGGGTTGACGTCGAGGTCGACGACGTCGACGCAACCCTGCGGCCGCTTGTGGCTTGCCCCGACGTGCCAGGCTCCGTCCCGGAGCTGAATGTCCGCGACCTTGAACAGCCAAAGGCAGCGCCATTCTCCGCCCGGCGGCAGGCCGGAGCGGCTTTCGCCCGCGAACTGGAAGGTCAGCGCCCTCTCCTCCCCGCTCGAATGGCCAAGGATGATCGGGCACAACTCGCGGCGGTGGCCCTCGTAGCTGCAGACGATCTGTTTGCGCTCGATCATGGCCTGCCGGAAAAGGTGATAGCTGTGGCTAGGCATGGTTTCCCCGGCGGCGTCATTCAGGGCATGAAGCCAGCGACGAAGGACAGCGGCATGCGTCGCAAGGCGCTGTTCGATTTCGTCCGCGATCTGGCCGCGATACATGTGAACTGCGAGATTGCGATCCTGGCCGATCTTCAGCGCCGCTTCTGCCTCCTCATCTGTCAGCCACCCGAGCCGCCGTGCCGCGCGGATGGCCCTGTTCGGAGACGGCTCATCGAGATCCTCTTTGTCTCTCAGCAACTGCTGGCACGCTTTCCATACAGCCTCATGGGTGTAGATGAGGCGCAATATCGCGCTGTCGCGTTCGACCTCTGAACGGCGAGCGTTTTCGAGCGCTTCGTCCAAACTGGACATCGCCGCGATCGCCTCGCTCAATCGGATCAGTCGCGCCATTTCACCCCCCCGCGATAAACCTCTCCGATCAGCGCTGGGTCGGCCGACCGGAGATCGACGAGGTCCACATCATAGGGGATCGTGCTTTCCTCTACCGCCTCAGCGAGCTCGGCGAAGAACCCGTCCGGAAGCTGCTCCCGTGGTAGGATCGCGACGTCGATGTCGCTGGAATGCCGCACCTTCCCCGAGATGCAGGAGCCGAACAGCCACACCGCCGCCTTCCGGTCTGCGAGCGCATCGAGCACCAGGTGCCGCAATGTCTCGATCGCTCGCGTGCGGATGGCATTCATGGGCAACTCCGGCACGCAATTCCCGAACACGTGATCGCCGCTACTCGTCATACCTGCTCCACGCGGATTGGGTACTGAGTCAGCACCCGAGGCCCGCCGAGCGATGGCGACATGGGAAGGGGGCGTAGCCGGATTGCCTGTTCTCCCTTTTTTTTGCAGAGAATCTACAGGCCCGCTCCCAATCTCCGTCCGCCGACCTCACCCTTGTTTGAGGACCTTACACCGCAATTACGGCAATTTTTGCGGGGCCTCGCGCCCTCCGCTCGGTCTTTCCTCTCGCACAGGAGCCCGCTCAGATGTCGGAGGGGTTGAGCGACGCAAAACCCGTCACCGCGGCTTGGCGCCGAAGCGGATTCAGTCGTGACCGGGCGAATGAACCGAGATGTGTTTCGATGGGTATCGCTTCGCTCCACCATCCCAGTCTGCTGAGTCGAGCCGATACTTCCTTCTCCCAACCCTATCCCAAGAAATTCTCAAGCATCCTATTGAGTTCCTTCCAGGACTCGGTATGATCCGCGCTCATTTTCATCATTATACGCTTTTTGAAATTCAGGATTCCAAGCCTCATCGGGAGCTCGGAAGTTTCTAACGACTAGACGACTCAAAAACATGGCACGTCACGACCTGCCCTACCCCGGTTGAGATCAAGATATGGGGCGGAGCCGCTTAGGTCGTCAAGTTATCGGGTGCTGAAGTCTCACCCCGCCCGTCGCCGCTGCGGCGCAGGCAGGCGGCGCTGGAGGTAGGGGCGCAGGTAATGGCCGGTGTGGCTGGCCTCGACGGCGGCGATGTCTTCCGGGGCTCCGGTCGCGACGATGTAGCCGCCGCCATCGCCGCCTTCGGGGCCGAGATCGATGACCCAATCGGCGGTCTTGATGACTTCGAGATTGTGCTCGATGACCAATACCGTGTTGCCCTGCTCGACCAGCGTATGCAGCACCTCCAGCAGTTTGCGCACATCCTCGAAATGCAATCCGGTGGTCGGCTCGTCGAGGATGTAGAGGGTGCGGCCGGTCGCGCGGCGCGACAATTCCTTGGCCAGCTTGACGCGCTGCGCCTCGCCGCCCGACAGGGTCGTCGCCGGCTGACCGACCTTGATGTAGCCGAGCCCGACCCGCTGCAACGTCACCAGCTTGTCGCGGATCGCCGGCACGGCGCGGAAGAAATCGGCGCCCTCATCGACGGTCATGTCGAGCACCTCGGCGATGCTCCTGCCGCGGAAATGCACCTCCAATGTCTCGCGGTTGTAGCGTCTGCCGTGGCAGACATCGCATTGCACATAGACGTCGGGCAGGAAATGCATCTCGATCTTGATGACGCCGTCGCCCTGGCAGGCTTCGCAGCGCCCGCCCTTGACGTTGAACGAAAACCGGCCGGGCGCGTAGCCGCGCGCCTTGGCCTCCGGCAGCCCGGCATACCAGTCGCGGATCGGCGTGAAGCACCCGGTATAGGTGGCCGGGTTGGAGCGCGGCGTGCGGCCGATCGGCGACTGGTCGATATCGACAATCTTGTCGAGGAACTCGACGCCCTGCAGCGCCTCGAATGGCGCCGGCTGCTCGCGCGTGTTGTTGAGCCGTTTGGCAAGCGCCTTGTACAGGGTCTCGACGATCAGGGTCGATTTGCCGCCGCCCGACACGCCCGACACGACGCAGAAGGTGCCGAGCGGGATCTCGGCGGTGACGTTCTTTAAATTGTTGCCGCGGGCGCCGATCAGCCTGAGGATCTGGCCGGGATGGCCGCCGCGGCGATGCGCCGGCACCGGGATCCGGCGCATCCCGGTCAAGTATTGGCCGGTGATGCTGTCCGGCGACGCCATGACCTGATCGGGCGTGCCCTCGGCGACGACGTGTCCGCCATGCACGCCGGCGGCCGGCCCCATGTCGATCAGCCAGTCGGCGGTGCGGATCGCCTCCTCGTCGTGCTCCACGACGATGACGGTGTTGCCGAGATCGCGCAGGCGTTTCAGGGTTGCGAGCAGGCGGTCGTTATCGCGCTGGTGCAGCCCGATCGAGGGCTCGTCGAGCACGTACAATACGCCGGTGAGCCCGGAGCCGATCTGCGACGCCAGCCGGATGCGCTGGCTCTCGCCGCCTGACAAGGTCCCCGAGGCCCGCGACAGGGTCAGGTAGTCGAGCCCGACATTGCGCAAAAAGCCGAGCCGCTCGTTGATTTCCTTCAGGATGCGCTCGGCGATCTCGCGCTGGCTCTGGGTCAATGCGGCGGTGAGCCCGGCGAACCACTCGGCCGCGTCCGCGATCGACAGGGAAGCCGCCCCGCTGATATGGCGGCCGGCGATCATGACCGCCAGCGCCTCGGGCTTGAGCCGGGCGCCGACGCAGACCTCGCAGGTCTTCGTGCTCTGGTAGCGCCCGAGTTCCTCCCGCACCCAGGCGCTGTCGGTCTCGCGGAAGCGCCGCTCCATGTTCGGCAATACGCCTTCGAACGGGCGGTCGGTCTGATATTGCCGCAGCCCGTCATCATAGGTCATCGGGATCGGGGTGCCGTCGGAGCCGAAAAGGATGGTGTTCCGCATCTTTTCCGGCAGCTCGCACCACGGCGTGTGCATGCTCTGCCGGAAGAAACGCGAAAGGCTCGCCAGGGTCTGGGCGTAGTATTGCGACGAGGAATGCGACCACGGGCTGACGGCGCCCTCGTGCAGGGTGCGGCCCTCGTCATGCACGACCAGGGCGGGATCGAAATAGAGCTTGCTGCCGAGCCCGTCGCAGGCCGGACAGGCGCCGAACGGGTTGTTGAACGAGAACAGCCGCGGCTCGATCTCCGGGATCGTGAAGCCCGAAACCGGGCAGGCGAATTTGGCCGAGAAGATCGTGCGCTCGCCGGAATCGGCGTCCTCGGCGATCGCGATGCCGTCGGCGAGGTCGAGCGCGGTCTCGAACGAATCGGCGAGACGGTTGCCGAGATCGGGGCCGACCACGAGGCGATCGACCACGACCTCGATGTCGTGCTTGAGCTTTTTGTTCAGAGCAGGCACGTCGTCGATCTCGCGCATCTTGCCGTCGACCTTGACGCGCTGAAAGCCGCGGCGCTGCAGTTCGGCCAGCTCCTTGCGGTATTCGCCCTTGCGCCCGCGCACGGTCGGGGCCAGCAGGTAGAGACGGGTGTTTTCCGGCAGCGCCAGCACCCGGTCCACCATTTGCGACACGGTCTGGCTGACGATCGGCAACCCGGTCGCCGGCGAATACGGCACGCCGACCCGCGCCCATAGCAGGCGCATGTAATCGTAGATCTCGGTCACCGTCGCGACCGTGGAGCGCGGGTTTTTCGAGGTGGTCTTCTGTTCGATCGAAATCGCCGGCGACAAGCCTTCGATCAAATCGACATCCGGCTTTTGCATCAGTTCAAGGAATTGCCGGGCGTAGGCCGACAGGCTTTCGACATAGCGGCGCTGACCCTCGGCATAGATCGTGTCGAAAGCCAGCGAAGACTTGCCCGAGCCCGACAGGCCGGTGATCACGACGAGGCTGTCGCGCGGCAAATCGACGTCGATGTTCTTGAGGTTGTGCTCCCGCGCGCCGCGGATGCGGATGTGCTGCTGCATGGGTCCGAACTTAGCCTGTGATGGCCGGCGATGCTATGTCGAGGCGGAAGCGGCCGGCTCCGCGGACCCGCACCCGCGTTCCCGGGAAGATAGGGCGCGAATCCGTCGTGTCCACGCAAGGCCCGTATCGCCCGCCGGCAAACCCGACCCGACAGGTCGGCCTGGCGCCCGGTATCATAGGCGCGCGCCGCCCTCTTTCTCCCTCTCCCCCGCCGGCCGGGGGAGAGGGTCGGGGTG
>Ga0213875_10000672_pt1 | contig 27001 bp, 23 predicted proteins | sample BarmaccomBMRX_R8_FD_160105 | JGI IMG/M metagenome (GOLD analysis project Ga0213875, IMG submission 160105) | Root-associated microbial communities from Barbacenia macrantha in rupestrian grasslands, the National Park of Serra do Cipo, Brazil - RX_R8 | ecosystem: Host-associated > Plants > Roots... | reverse complement strand
GCGCGATGCCCGCTCCGATTTTCGCCTGCTATTTGCAGCCGTCATCTTCGTCGCGCTCGGGCTGGCGGGGTTGATGGCGAAAGGCTTCCACTGGATCGGCGGTTAAGTTCGGGCCGATGGACGTCTACCACGTCTGGTTCAACCTGAAGGACGGGGTCCGCGACCTCGATTTCGTGGCGGCGGCCCGCGCCTATCTCGACCAGTTGCGCGAGGGCGGGCTGCTCGCCGAGTACCGCATCACGCGCTGCAAGCTCGGGCTGGCCCCGCCGCAATTGCGGGAGTGGCACATCACCCTCGAATTTACCGATCTCGGTCAGCTCGACCGCGCTTTCCAACGCGTGTCGGCCCGCACCGACCCGGTAGAGGGTTTCCATCACGCGGTCAATTCGAAGGTGCGCGACGTCTTCTTCGCGCTGTACCGAGACTTCCCCGACCCGCAGCGCGTACCGGGAAACGAGAGGTTCTGATGCAAGGGCCGCAACGGCGATGCAGACGCCCTAGCGGCGGCTTGGCCGCAATGCCGCTCGCAATCGCGACGCCCGCCCGATGATGCAACAGCGCTATCGGCGGATCTAGGCGATGCCGGTCTCGGCCGTACGCATGCACGAATTGCTGGCGCGGGCCGATCGGCTGCGCGACGACCGCCGCTGGGCCGAGGCGGCGATCGCCTATCGGGAAGTTCTCGAGCAGAGCCCGTCGCTGCCGCCGATTTGGGTCCAGCTCGGCCATGCGCTCAAGGAGGCGGGGCGGCGCAACGAGGCCGAGAGCGCCTACCGCGAGTCGCTCCGCTTGGCGCCGGACGTGGCCGATACGCACCTGCAGCTCGGTCATGTACTGAAGCTCCTCGGTCGGCGCGAGGAGGCGCTCGAAGCCTTTGCCAAGGCGCTGCGCATCGACCGCCATTTCCTTCCGGCAATTCACGAACTGGTCGCGCTGGGCGAGGGATGGCGCGCCGGAAGCGAGACCGGCGCCGGCCTCGACCTGATGGCGCGGACACTCTCGCTCGCGGAGCAGCTCCGGCGCACCCAGGCCCAGATCGAGGCGCAGCTTCCAGCCATCGCCAGCCTGGTCAGCTTCGCTCCGTCCGGGTACCAGCTGTTTCGGCGGCAGTACCGGGTTCCGCCGCCCCCACGCTCGGAACAAGCGCGGCCCGATTTTGCCGTCATCGTACTCGACCACGGCAATCCGCTCGCGACCGTGATGCGGGTCTGCAACGCGATCGTGCCGCAAGAGCCCCCGCCCGCCGCGGTCAGCTTCGTGACGGAGGACGCGGCCAATGCCGCCTGCTTCGACCGTATCCGCGGCGCGTGCGGGGCGGAGTGGCGGCCCGCCATGCTCGCTGCCTCGAGTGCCGATCTGTGGCAACGGGTCGCCGCCGAATTGCGCGAATGTACGACCGAGTGGGTGGTTCTGTTATCGGGCGAAGGCCTGCTCGGGCCGAACGCGCTGTCCTGGTTCGGCTATGCCGCCGCGACCGGGGCGGTCGTCGTTTACGGCGACGAGGATCACGTCGAATTCGACGCCGATGGCGAGGCGGTCCTGTCCGACCCGATTTTCAAATCGGCCTATGACGCGGCGGCGATCGAGGCAGGCGGCGATCCCGGATGCGTTCTTGCGTTCCGTCGCGACGTGGCGATCGCCGCGACGGAACGGGCCGTTGCCCGGGCCGAGCCGCCGGAACTGCGTTCGGTGCTGCTTCATGCCGCCGAGCAAGGCGCGGTTGCCCATATCCCGCGTGTTCTGTCGAGCCGCATCCGGGACGGTTTGCGGAGCGCTGGTGCCGGCACGCCGCCACTGCGATCCGGTTCCCGCGAAGCGGCGAGCGCGAGCGATGAGACGATTTGCGCGATTGTGCCGACCCGCGACGGCCAGGCGTTGCTGCAACGCTGCATCGCCAGCTTGCAAGCGACTGCGGGCAGGCCGGAACGGCTGCAAATCATCATTGTCGATAACGGCTCCAGCGATCCCGATACGCTCGAGTATCTGACGGCGGCCGTCAGGGACCAATCGGTGACGGTGATCCGCGACGAGACACCCTTCAACTGGTCCCTGCTCAACAACAGGGCGGCATCGCAGACCTCGGCGCCGATCCTGGCCTTTGTCAACAACGACATCGAAATGATCACGCGCAGCTGGGACGAGTCGATCCGATCGTGCCTGAGCCACGGAAAAGCCGGCATTGTCGGCGCCAAGCTGCTCTACCCGGACGATACGATCCAGCACGCCGGGATCGTGTTCGGTCCGAACGGGCGGACCGAGCACGAGGGAGTGGGCGAGCCCGCTTCGGCCGCCGGTCCGCAAGGACGCTGGGTCCGGCGTCGCAGGACGGGCGCAGTGACCGGCGCCTTTCTCGCGTGCCGTGCGGCGGAGTTCAATCAGATCGGCGGTTTCGACGCCCGCGAATTGCCGGTCTGGTACAGCGATGTCGATTTCTGCCTCAAGATGCGCCGGCTTGGCCGGCACGTGTTGTTCGAGCCGGCAATCCGAGCGGTTCATCACGAATCGAAGACCGTCCGGGCCGTATTCCCCGACCCGGAGAGCGAAGCCTATTGGCGGCATGGCCTCGCGGTCATGCGAGCGCGATGGGGGCGGGCCTTCGTGACCGATCCCGGGTTCAACCCCCATTTCAGCCGTTGGGCCCAGCCCTTTGCGGCAATCGGCGAGCCCTCGGCGGACGCCGTCATCGAGCATTTGCGCCGCAGCGCCACCGCGGACCCGTGGTGTCCCGCGGAGTGACTGCCGTCAAGCGGCGCCCAGCGCCTCCGCCACCTTTGCGGCAAAGATGATCCAGACGCACCGCTTGAAGCATAGCGGCATCTCAACTAAACCCTACACCGGTAAAATGGCGCGCTTGCATGGGATGCCGACGGACCCGGCGGCCGACCGGGGCGTGGCAAGATCTCTCGAAGAGCCCGCGCGCGTTGGAGCTGCGCTTTGTCCGGTCGCGACGAGGCTTGCTCGCATTGCTAGGCGCCAGGGCGTTCTAAAACCCATCGAGGGGTTAATGTTAAGTTTGTCTTTGGATGTTTTTGATGGGTCAGCGGGCGTGATCCGATCGCGGGGCCAGGCCCGCAATGTCGCGGCCGATCATCGCGCGCACACAATTTGCAGTGCCGCGCCAGGATGCTGTGGACGAGCAGGGAGAAGCCTTCTTGGAAATCGCTGAAGCATCGGCCCCACCCCAGCCGGCCGACCCGGCAGAAACTACGGATGGGCTCGGTCTCGGGGCACCGGCCGGCTATCCGCTCGTCTTTCCGTACCAGTTCAATCTCGTGAGAGAGCTCAACGAGCCCGTTCCCGTGATGGAGGAATCGGCAATCCTGCAATGCTCGTTTCGCCACCACAACAGCACCGCGCTGACGATACGGCCCTGGGTTACCGGCGAATTGAATTTAGGCGTGCGGCTCTATGATCAGGCTGACGAAATCGTGTACGAGGGCCGCCTGTTTCTTGAGCCGCATCAGGTCGAGCCGCTGCAATGGACGCCGGTACCGATCGTCATACGCAGAGACCTCGTACAATTCGGCCAGCCCTATGTTCTGCGGGTCGACTTCGTCAGGGAGAACCAGTACTGGTTCTCCCTGAAAGGCGGCCAGGATTACTCGTACCCAATCGTTTTTTGCGACGGAACGACGGCGACCGAGGCCGAGGACCGGGTCGATGCGCTCGCCAGGCAATTGGCGTCTCTGCGCGCCGAGTTCGATGCGCTGGGGCCCATATTGGCGGAATTCCAGGCGTTTCGCACCCATATACCCCGGTTCCTCAATGCCGTCTCCGCGGCGAATGCGGCGGCAAGCATCGTCGGCAAGGCGAAGGGCGCTCTCGATGCCGAGGCTCGGGATGGGGCAAAGGACCTGCCAAAAATTAAGTACCAAATCAGATCTCTGTGGGAGGCGCTCGACGCATTAGCGAAAAGGACCGGTCGTCCGCAACGGACGAGCGCGGCCATCGGAACGCTGCTCGGAGATGATGGTGAAGCCGACATTCTCGATCGTGATTAATACGGATGGCAGACGGGATTCATTAGCCACCACGCTGCGAAGCCTCCGGTTCCTCGACTACCCATCCTTCGAGGTTTGTGCCGTCTATGGTCCGACCATCGACGGCACAAAGGAGCTGCTCGAAAGCTATGAGGGTCGGATCAAGATCGGCCACTGTCCCGAGCGCAACATTTCGATGTCTCGCAACATCGGGATCGGTATGGCGGCCGGCGAGTATGTCGCTTTCATCGATGACGATGCGCTTCCCGAGCCCGAATGGCTGCGCGATCTCGCACGCGGCTACGATTGCGAAGAAGTCGGAGGAACAGGCGGCCAAGTCTATGACCATACCGGGTGGGAGCTCCAATACGGCTACTCCGTCGCCGACCGTCTTGGAAATTCCGTTTGGGACCTGACGCGACCCGCCGACGAGTTCAATTTCTCGCTCTCCGACAAATTTCCCTATCTGCAGGGGACGAACGCTTCGTTCCGGCGGAGCGTTCTGTCCGAAATCGGCGGATTCGATGAAGAAATCGAGTTTTACCTGGACGAAACCGATGTCTGTTGTCGGCTGATCGATGCCGGGTATGCGATAAGGCAATTGCCGAACGCGTTCGTACACCACAAATTCCTGCCCAGCCATATCCGCAATGTGCATCGCGTCACAAAGAACCGGTATCCGGTATTAAAGAACAAAATATACTTTTCTATCATCAATAATCACGGCCATCACGGGATCGGCGAGGTCATCGAGGATGCCCGCCGGTTCATCTCGCAACACGCCGACGACCTGATGATGCATGCCAATGCGGGTCGCCTTTCCGCCGATGACGTTTCCCAATTCTGGGTCGATGTCGATCGCGCGTGGCGTCGCGGTTTGGCGCGAGGCCTGAGCGGCGAGCGCATGCTGTCGAGCCGGGCCAGGGAAATTGCGCTGTACGAGCCGTTTTTGGAATTTCGCGGTGACCCGCCCGCGGGCGGCCGGAAGGTCTTTTGTTTTTTGTCGCAGGAATACCCGCCCGGGCGGATCGGCGGCATCGGCACTTACACCGAAAGCGCGGCCGGCGAGCTGGCCAAAATGGGCCACCACGTCCATGTACTGACGCAAAGCGCGGCGGGAAACACGATCGATTTCGAAGACGATGTCTGGGTCCACCGCCTCGAAATCAAAGATATGGAACCTAAGCCGCCGATCGAGCTCGGCGTGCCGCGCCATATCTGGAACTATTCGGGGACGCTCAGGGAAGAGCTCTATCGCATCGCGGGGCGCCGGCCGATAACGGCTGTAGAAGCGCCGATCTGGGACGTCGAGGGAATCGCCGTGCTGTATGACGGCTATTTCCCGACCGTACTGAGCCTCCATACGACGCTGGGCATCTGGCTGGAAACGCATGAATCCTATGCGCGCGACCTTACCTACATGACGGATTTCGGGCTGCCGATGCTGGCGCTCGAAAAGTACATGCTCGTCAATTCGACCGGGGTTCACGCCAACAGCGACGCGATCGTCAAGGAACTCGACGCTTATTACCAAATCACCCTGGACCGGCCGCGCACCCGCGTCATTCACCACGGAATTCGCGATCCCGCGGCGCTGCCGCGCAGCTCCTTGCCGCGCGACCGCAGCCAAATTCACATCCTCTTTGTCGGCCGGCTCGAACGCCGCAAAGGGATCGACATAGCGATCGAGGCCGTCTCGGCGCTGCTGGCGCGGGGGCGCGCGATCAGTTGCGACATCGTGGGCGACGATACCGTCCCGTGGGATGGGACCAACACCTACCGCCAGGCTTTTGCCGGCTCCTTGACCGTTCCGGCGTTGAGCCGAAGCGTCCAGTTTCACGGCAAGGTATCGGGCGAGGATTTGCGCGGCTTCTTTGCGGGCGCCGACATCGTCGTCGTGCCGTCGCGCTTCGAATCGTTCGGCTTGACTGTCATCGAAGCTTTCGCGTTCGGCAAAGCCGTCGTCGCGGCGAGCGCCGGCGGGATCGCCGAGATCGTCGAAGACGGCCACGCCGGAATCCTGGTAAGCCCCGATGACGCAAGGGGCCTCGCCGATGCGCTCGACCGTCTGATTGCGGATGGCGGTTTGCGAGCGAAGCTCGGACGAGCCGCGCGGTCGGGCTTTGAGCGACGGTTTTCCAGCGCTCGCATGGCACAGGATTTGGCCGGCTTTCTGTCGGGGTTCGAGCGTTCGGTCGTGCCGCGATCGGATCTCGCTCTGTACGGCGACATTGAGGTCGGTGTGCCGCTGCGCAATCACGAGACCGGGATTCTTTTGTCGTCCGGCGCTCGGATCGAGATCGAGGCTGCCGGCAGCTCGATATACATGACGTTCTGGTGTCATGCGTGGTCGGGCATCGTGCATCTCCGCCATGGCGGGGACGTGCTGGCGCGCTGGGACCTTTACTCCGAATTGGCGCGGTTCGCGACGATGGCGGTGCACGACGTGCCGATCGGCGCGCTGCTCGCGATCGAAGCGACGGGTGAGCAGAGCGAGGGCGCCGAGGGCTGCGAGGTGATTTATTACGGCGCGTCCTTTCTGACCCAGTCCATGCGGCGCCGCGGGGCGCGCGCCACCGTTCGGCGGCAATCGCGAATCGGCGAGGATGTTGCGCCGCTCTGAACCGACCGCACCGAAGCGGCCGACCGGCATGGTTGAAACGCCATTCCGCACGGTCGCGATCGTTGCGGGAATTTGCGTGACCCATGACGCGATATCGGCATCGGTCCGCGATGACGCCCTATCGTTGTCGGAACCCTTCGGGTTCCGCAGCCGCGTCTTCACCTATGCCAATGAATTTGCCGATATCGATGCGGTCGTCGTGCGGGACCTGTATGGGGTTTTGTTCGACCCGTTCTTTTTGTCGTGCGACCTGATCGTTTATCACTTCGGGATCTATTATGAGTTGTTCAACGCGATTTTCGCCGGGAACGGAGTCGCCCCGCAGGTCGTGCGTTATCACAATCTGACCCCGCAAGCGCTGCTGCCCGCTTCGGAATGGCGGTTGTTCGAGCGTTCGTCGGTGCAGTTGCACAATCTCGCCGCCGCCGATGCCGTATGGCCGGTCAGCGATGTGAACGGACACGAGCTGATCGAGAGCGGGATCGTCCCGCAAGAACGCGTGCAGATGATTCCGTTAAGCGTCGGCGACGGCCGGCGCGTGACCAGCATGACCGCGAAATCGAGCCAGGCAATCCAGATCCTGTTTGTCGGACGCTTCGTGAAATCGAAAGGACTGGTCGATCTGGTTCAGGCCGTCGCCAGATTGGCGCGGCAGGACCTCGCCTTCGAGGCGAGGCTGGTCGGGTCGCTGCGGTTTTCGGACCCGGATTTCTTGCGAATGCTGAACCGGCTCATCGGCGAGTTGCGGCTCGAGCATTGCATCACCGTTGTCGGCGGGGTCGGCGATGACGAGCTGGAGCAGGAATACGCTCGTGCTCACATCCTTGCCATCCCGTCCTATCACGAGGGCTTCTGCAAACCGGTCATCGAAGCGATGCGCCACGGCTGCGTGCCGGTGACCTACGATGCGAGCAACCTCAAATATGTCGCGCGCGGTTTGTCGCGCACGGTTCGCGTCGGCGATGTGTCAGCGCTCGGCGATGCGCTGATCAATCTGGCCGTCGACATCCGCGGCCTGCTGCGGCGAGGGGACGGCCAATCCGTGTTGGTGGATCGCGGCCGGCTGGAATTAGGCGCCTACGAAGCCGCCGTCGACGACGTCCTCAAGGAATACGGGTTTCCGGCAGTCTCCCAAGCGTTGCGGCAATCGGCAACGCGCTTGATCGAAACCCGCGCCGCTTTGGTCGTTTGACCCGCGGCATCGGCGCCCTTCGTGTGCGTGGGTTCCGGGCTCGCCGCGGCGCGGCATCCCGGAATGATCAAGGGGCGGATGCGCCGAGCTTCGGCGCCCCGGTTCTAGTATCCTGAACGATAAGTTCGTTAGATAGTTATTGTTGTCATTCCGGGGGCCGTGCAGCGGCAGCCCGGAACCCAAGAACACAGGCCTTTCCTGGTTTTCTTAGGCCAGTGTTCATGGGTTCCGGGCTCGCGAGCTGCGCTCCCGCCCCGGAACGACGAGGAAGATAATGATGCGGATTTCTGGTTCAGGACACGCGGGCTCGACCCGCGGGTCACGTCTTCATCGGTATGCATGCGAGCAAGACGTGGGTGGCCGGGACAAGCCCGGCCACGGGGCCAAGAGAAGGCATTCGATTTGAGTGGATACTGCTCTAGAAGGGGACGCGCAGCGCCTCGGGGAAGTTGATCCCGACTCGGCGCATCAGCCGCGGGTGGTGGTCCGGGAACGGATCGCGGCGGTGCATCGTCGCGGCGTTGTCCCACAGGATCACATCGCCGACCCGCCAATGGTGGCGGTAGACGCGCTCCGGCGCGGTCGCATGCGCGCGCAGCTCTTCGAGCAGCGGCAGGCTCTCCGATTCCGAAAGCCCATCGAGGCGCGCGGTGTGGTTCATGCTGAAGTAAAGGGCCTTGTCGCCGCTCAGCGGGTGCGTGCGGACCAGCGGGTGCGCGATCTCCGGCGCCCGGCGACGCTGTTCTTCGGTCAGCTCGATGCCGACCCTGCGGTCGGCGGTGGCGGCGGAATGGATGGCGTGGCGACCCTCGACCTGCGCCTTCAGCGTTGCGGGCAGCCGGCGGTAGGCCTCGGCGAGGTCGCAGAACCAGGTGTCGCCGCCCTCGGGCGTGACCTCGACCGCATAAAGCACGGTGCCGGCCGTCGGCCGCGCCATGAAAATCTGGTCCATGTGCCAGTTCAGCTCGCGGTTGCCGAGCCGCCCGATCGCGGCGCCGTTCTCGGTCTTGTTCGAGACCAGCATGACTTCCTTGCGCCCGGTCGTGCGGGTCTGGCGCAAATGGATTTCGAGCTCGCCAAGCTGCTCGGCGAAGCGGACGAGCGCGTCCTCGTCGAGGCTCTGGCCGCGGAACAGCAGCACCTTATGCGCGAGCCACGCTGCCTTGATCGCCGCTGCCTCGGCCCGACCGATGCGGTTGAGGTCGATCCCGCCGATCTCGGCGCAGAAGCTCGGCGCCAGACGCCGGATCGTCAGCGCCGTCCCGGCCTCGTCGGTTGTCGCTGGCGAGAAAGGTGCGGTCCTCACCCGGCGCCCTCGACCAGGAACACACGGCCGCGCGCGGAGGCGAGGCGGATCTTGAGGGCGTCCTGATATTCCTCGGAGTTGTACCAGCGCCGCGCCGCCGCCATGTCGGGAAATTCGAGCATGACGATGCGGCTCGGCTCGGGTCCGCCTTCGAGCAGTTCGACCGTGCCGCCCCGTACCGCATAACGCCCGCCGAATTTGGCGATGGTGGCGGCGGCGAGCGGACGGTAGCGGTCGAACTCGGCGGGATCGGTGACTTCGATATCGGCGACGATGTAAGCCGGCATCTGCGCCTCCTGTGTTTCGCGGCTGCGCCCCGACTGTGGGCCGAACCGGCCCGCTGCGCAACCGCTCCGCGCGCCGGCGCTCCGGCCCCGATCCGGCTGACATAACCATATCTTAAGCCCGATCGCCGAGGCTCCGGCGGTCCGGCACGGGAGCCGGGCGCGGAGCCGTTCGTCATGTTTTTCCTTGCCGGATCGGGGCTGGTGCTGGCCTGCGTCATGGGCGGCTACGTCGCGTCCGGCGGGCATATCTACGTTCTGTGGCAGCCTTTCGAGATGCTGATCATCCTCGGCGCGGCCGCCGGCGCGTTCGTCACCGCCAACCGCAAGACCGTCCTGACGCATTCGATCAAGGCGGTGATGTCGCTGCTGAAGGGCGAGCGCTTCAGCAAGGCGGCTTATCTGGAATTGCTCGGACTGCTCTACACCGTCTTCAAGATGTCGAAGTCGAAGGGCGCGCTGGCGCTCGAGCAGCATGTCGAAAAGCCGGACGACAGCGAGGTGTTCAAGCGCTTTCCGACTTTTCACAAGGACAAGGCCGCCGTCACCTTTCTATGCGACTACCTGCGTCTCCTGACCCTCGGGACCGACAACCCGCACGAGATGGAGACATTGATGGACGAAGAGATCGAGACGCGTCACGCCGAAGAGGGCGCGGTCGTGTCGGCGATCCAGACCGCTGCCGACGGCATGCCCGCGCTCGGCATCGTTGCCGCGGTTCTCGGGGTCATCCACACGATGGGCTCGATCACCGAGCCGCCGGAGGTGCTCGGGCACCTGATCGGCGGCGCGCTCGTCGGCACCTTTCTCGGCGTGCTGCTGTCCTACGGCTTCATCGGCCCGATCGCCGCCTCGGTCAAGGCGCGCGGCGATGCGGAGCTGCGCTACTATTTCTGCATCAAGGCCGGCATCCTCGCCTACATGCAAGGCTATGCGCCGGCCATCGCCGTCGAGTTCGCGCGCAAGGCGCTGACCGCCGAGGTGCGGCCGACCTTCTACGAGGTCGAGGAAGCGGTCGGCAAGCTGGCGGCGGCCTGAGGTCGCGCCGATGCAGGGGAACGGCCGCCCGGTCATCATCAAAAGGATCAAGAAAGGCGACCATGGCGGGCATCACGGCGGCGCCTGGAAGGTCGCCTACGCCGATTTCGTGACGGCGATGATGGCCTTCTTCCTGCTGCTCTGGCTGCTCAATGTCACGACCGACATCCAGAAGCGCGGCATCGCGGATTATTTCCAAGCGACCCTCGCCTCGCAATCGCATAGCGGCGCCGGCGGCGTGCTCGGCGGGGTCAGCCTCGGGCAGCCCGGGGCGGAAGTCGTGCCGAGCACGATACCGACGCTCGAACAGACGGCGCCGGAAATGCCGCCGCAAAACGCCGATCGCGACGACGACAACGATCCCGGCCAGGCACCGCTCGGCGAAGACGGGACGGCGAAGACCGGCGATAAGGGCCTCAAACCCGACAAGGGCGAGGGCACCAAGCCGCAGGATGGCAAGGCGGCCGACGGCAAGCCGCTCGACGCGAAGCAGGCGGCCGCCGCCGAGAAATTGCTGCGCGACCGCGAGGAGAAACAGTTCGATGCCGCCGAGCACGCCTTGCGGCAAGCGATCCAGGATGTGCCCGACCTGAAAAACCTGGCGGACAATCTGCTGATCGACCGCACGCCTGAGGGCTTGCGCATCCAGATCGTCGACCAGGAACGGCTGTCGATGTTCCCGCTCGGCTCGAGCGACATGGTCGATCCGGCGCGCAAGCTGATGGGCTTGGTCGCGCAAGTCGTGCGCAAATTGCCGAACAAGATCGCCATCACCGGCCACACCGATGCCACCGCCTATGCGCGCGGCGGCGCCTACGGCAATTGGGAGCTGTCGGTCGATCGCGCCAATGCGAGCCGCCGCGAGTTGCTCGCCGGCGGCATCGCCTCCGAACGGGTGGCGCGGGTTGCGGGGGTCGCCGAGCGCGACCCGCTGGTGCCCGATCAGCCGAATTCGCCGCGCAATCGGCGCATCAGCATCGTGCTGCTGCACGACGGCCCGCCGCCCGGCGCGCCGCCGCGCAAGCTGGCCCAGCGCTAAGAGGGGCCGGCTTCGCGCTGGCCAATCCCGCAACCTGGATCAATAATCCCGGCCAACAAACCGAGGGCGGCCCGGAACAGGTCATCCCTGCGGCGTGTTCGAGTTCAGTCCTCCTGAACGAGAGCCGGTGTTATGACCTTCCTGAAATCCGCCGTCTTTGCCGCCGTTACCACCGCAGCGGCGATGACCGCGCCGAGCTGTTTTGCGCAGACCGCCGCAATGCCGCTCACCGCCGCCGATTACAATTTCATCGCGCAAGCCGCGTTCGGCGGATGGGGCGAGGTGTCGCTCGGGCAAGTCGCGCAACAGCGCTCGGGCAATCCGGCGATCACGCGCCTCGGGGCGATGCTGGCAGCCGATCACATGCGCGCCAATCAGGAGCTGGCCTCGCTCGCGATGGCTCACGGCGTGACCCCGCCGAACACTCCTGACCCGGGCCGGCAGGGGGTCGCGACGATGCTTCAGGCGATGTCGGGCCCGATGTTCGACCGCGAATTCGTGATGGAGCAGATTGCCGACCATCAAGTCTCGATCACCTTGTTCCAGGGCGAGGCTCAGATGAGCATGGACCCGGCGCTGCGCGGCTTTGCGCAGCGCTATGTTCCGGTACTGCAGCAGCACCTGCAGGCGCTGATGGCGGCGAACAACGTGGCCATGGCGCGGTGACGTAACAGAGGCCGTGCCGGGCCGAACGGATCGCAGATGCTGGGCGATGCTCTCCGCGCAATCCTCGATGCGTCGTCGTCGCCGTGGTGGCAGGCGGCGGCGATCATCCTTGGGACCTTCATCCTCGAAGACGCGACAACCGTGCTCGCGGCCTTCGAGGTGGGAGCCGGCGGCTTGTCGCCGGTGGTGGCTCTGTGTGCGCTCTATATCGGCGTGTCGGTCGGCGATTTCGGTCTCTATTGGGCGGGGCGGCTTGCCTCCGTCCATCCCTGGATCGGCCGCATGGTGCGGGTCGAGAGGGTGGCGGATGCGCGCCGCTGGCTGAAGCGGAACGCCTTCATCTCGGTGCTGTCCACCCGCTTTCTGCCCGGCGCCCGGCTGCCCACATACACTGCCTTCGGGGTCTTGCGGATCCCGTTCGCCCGCTTCGCGGCGCCGGTCATCGCCGGCACATTGGTGTGGACCAGCCTTCTGTTCGGCATCTCGCTCGAATTCGGCAGCGCGGTTCTGAGCCATCTCGGCCGGTGGCGCTGGCTGGTCGGGGCGGTCCTGGTGATCGGTCTGCTGGCGCTCGGCCGCCGCGTGTCGCGCCGCTCGACCGGGTTGCGGGCTGCATGAGCGCCGCCGTTCCGCTCGCCGCCGATGCCGCCAGGGCCGAGCTCGTCTGGCTTGCGCCGCCGCGCCCGCGTGTCCAGTCCAGCTTCGAGTTCTGGCCGCGGTGGCTGTTTTACTTCCCCTTCATCGTGCAATGGACGTTGCTGGCGATCCGCTATCGCAGCCTGTCGCTGCCGACCCTCGCCAATTTGGAGTTCGAGGCCGGCGGCATGTGCGGCGAGTCGAAAACCGGCTTGTTGGCAAGCTTCGGGCCGGCATGCCGCGAGCGGCTCGCCCCGTTCGTCACGATCGAGGCTCCGGCCGGCGCCGTCGCGGACGAGTTCGCTGCCGCCTATTGCATCGCGGCGATGCGCAACGCCGGGCTGCGATTCCCGGTGGTCGCCAAACCCGATATCGGATGCCAGGGAACCGGGGTGCGGCTGCTGCACAATCGCGCCGAGCTGGCGCGCTACGCCGCCGCCTTCCCGCGCGGCGAGCGCTTCATCCTGCAGCGCTGGGTGCGCGAGGAGGGCGAGGCCGGGATATTCTATGTACGACGGCCGGGCAGCCCGCGCGGTTCGATCTTTTCCGTCACGCTAAAATACCTCCCGAGCGTGACCGGCGACGGGCGCTCGACCGTCGAGGAGCTGATCCGCGCCGATCCGCGCGCCCGCCGCATCGCCCACATTTACCTGTCGCGTCTCGGCGAGGAGCGCCGGCGGGTGCTCTCATCGGGCGACGTGCTGCGCCTCGTGTTCACCGGCAATCACTGCAAGGGCGCGGTGTTCCGCGACGGGTGCCGCTACGTGACGCCGCGATTGGAGGCGGAGGTCGAGCGCGTCGCGCGCAGCATCGCGGGCTTTCATTTTGGCCGTTTCGACGTCCGCTTCGCCTCGCTCGCGGCGCTGATGGACGGGAAGTTCACGATCCTCGAGGTCAATGGGGCGGGCAGTGAGGCGACGCATATCTGGGACCCGGCGACCGGGTTGCTGCAAGCCTACCGCACGCTGTTTGCGCAATATCGGCTGCTATTCGAGATCGCCGCAGCCAATCGGGCGCGCGGCTTGCGGCCGACGCCATGGCGCGATCTGTTCCGGCTGTACCGCCGGCAGCAGCGGCTGATGGCCGCCTATCCGCAGGAATTGTGAAGCGAACGGCAGCGGTGCTTGCGCGGCGGCTGGCGCTGCCCACATGCTGCGCATCGACCTCCAGCCGGAAGCCTTGCCGTGAGCGCCAATTTCAGCTTTGCGCCCTCCTACCGACCGGAGGGCATCCCCGACCCAGAGGTGCGGCCGGATCTGTTCGACGGGGTTCTGTCGCGCCGGGTTTTCGCCTATTGCATCGACCTGTTCTGCATCGGCGCCGTGTGGGTTGCGCTGTGGATCGGCTTTGCCATCGTGACCGTGCTCAGCTTCGGGCTGCTCGGGCCGGTGCTGTGGTTCGTCCTCGGGCTCGTTCCGCTCGCCTATCACACCCTGCTGCTGAGCGGGCCGCATTCGGCGACTTGGGGCATGCGGTGCTTCGACCTTCAATTGCGCGCCTGGACCGGCGAGCGGCCGGGCTTTCTGCAAGCCCTGGCGCAGACGGCACTGTTTTACCTGACGGTCGGACCCACCATGATGCTGGTGCTGCTCTTCGTGCTGTTCAATCGCCGCAAGCGCACCTTGCACGACGTGCTCGCCGGGACCGTCATGGTGCGGGCGCACCCGATGCGCTGGCCGAACCGGGGGTGATCGCCGCCCGGTTCGTGGCCGCGGCGGGCCTCAGTTGATCGACGAACGGATGAGGCGCAGTGCCTCGGCATTCTGCTGCTGCAGGCGCACGTCGTTGACCGGCTGGTGGCCGCGCGCCTGCGATTTCCAGAGATCGACAAAATTGGCCGCGATATGCGGCTGCGGCCGAGGTCCTTGGGCCTGCGGCGCCTGCGCCGGCACGTAGCGCCCGTAGCAGGCGGCGCGCTCTGTCGCGATCAGGCGGTTGAACCCGCGATCGGCGTCGATGCAGTGAGCGAGCGCCTGTCGCTTCGACGGATCTTGCGGATAGGCATCGGCATAGACCGTGCTGAGCACCGGCGTAACCGCCACCGTAACCGCGCCTGCAAACAGGGCTCCGATCAATAAAGCTTTCATAGTTCAGCTCGCCCGCGTCGTTCATCAACTCTTAATCCGCGCCGCTCAGCAGCGGACCGTGATCGAATTGATGGGCGAAGGTGCTGAATATTTCCTGAATACCTCGCGAATTATTCCAACTACTCGCGACGAAAGGTCACGACCAGCACGTCGCGATGCCCCGGCCGCGACGGATCGAGCGGGCGCACCGGCGTGACCCCGTGGAACACCCGATTGTCATCGGTCAGCGCCGCATCGAACGGCTCGGCCAAGGTGAAGCTGCCGAGCGGGTGCCTCGCGAGATCGTGGATGCTGGTCTCGCCGCTCGCGATGTTCTCGCGCCGGACGAGGAGCACCAGCACCCAATCGACCCCGTCGCGATGCATCCCTTCCGGCGTCGGGCGACCCTCCTGGCCCGGTCGGGCTTCGATACGGAACTGGTGCAGTTCGACATGCCAGGAGGCGGGCCGCACCGCGTCGGGCGTCACGCGGTCGAACAGCGCATGGCAGCTGCGCAGGATCGCCAGCATGGCCGGATGCTCCGCGGCCATTTCGGTGACCGGCTCGAACCAGCGCTCGACGCCGCCGTTCAGCGTGTTGTAGTCGCGGCTCTGGTAATGCGGCTGCGGCGGCTTGCGCCGGACGCCCTCAGCGTTGGCGCGCAGCGCGGCGAAGCGACGGCGCCGATACCGGCCGCCATCCGCCATATAGGTGTCGACCCCGAGATCGTCCCAGCTGCGCGCGAAGCCGTCCCAATCGCGCAATCCGGCCGCCTCGAGAGCGCCGCGCATTTCGGGTCCGTGAACGAAGGCAAAGCCCGCCCGCACGAGTTCCGCGGCGATATGATCGAGCCCGTCCTGCATCGCTGCGTCCACCTCACCGAGCGATCAGGTCGCGATCGGGGCTCGTCGCGAGCCTCGGTTCGGCGCCGCAGAAAACTTCGCTAACCATGATTGGCGCCCCATTCAGACTCGCCCGCAGTTTAACATCGCGAAACCGAGGATGCGCGCCGCGGCCGGGCAATATCGCCCGAACGGCGATGCGGCGTTCTCAAACGGCGCCGGCATCGCTAATACGACACCGCCGTAACCGAGAGGAGGAGATCGAGCGCGATGGCGCAAGATGCGGGCCAGGCCGCGGCCGCGCCGACCGACGATCCGCTGCTGCGGGCGCGACAGGCGCTCGCCGCCAAGCGCTTCGGCGAGGCCGAAGGGATCTGCCGCGACCTGCTCGGCAGCGATCCGCAGAATGCCGACGCGCTCGGGATTCTCGGCACCCTCTTCGGCCAGCTCGGGCGCGTCCAGAATGCCGTCGCGCTCTACGAACGGGCGCTCGCGCTGCGGCCGAACAACGGCGTGTGGCTGGGCAATCTGAGCGAGCTCTATCGTCTCGTCTATCGCATCGACGATGCGCTCGCGGCGGCTCTGCGCGCGCTCCAGCTCAATCCGCCGGCGGCGCTCAACCTCGTTCGGCTGGCAAAGATCCGCACCGATCGCGGCGAGTTCGACGCGGCCTTGCAGAGCTTTCTCGCCGCGCTCGCGCTCGATCCGGAAGACGCCAACGCTCATCTCGGGATCGGCCAGATCCTGCTGGCTCGCGGCGAGTACCGGCCGGGCTGGATCGAATATGAGTGGCGCAACAAGCTGCCGCAGGCAAAGCAGATGGTGCCGCGCATGAAGGCGCCGCTGTGGAACGGCATGGCCCTGCCGAATGCGCGCGTCCTGCTGGTCGGCGACCAGGGCTATGGCGACGTCATTCATTTCGCCCGGTACATTCCGCGCGTGGTCGAGCGCTGCAAGGAGGTCGTGATCGGCTGCAGCGCGGATCTGCAGCCGCTGCTCGCCCGCGTGCCGGGCGTCGCCGGCTGTTTCCACCGCTGGCAAGAGGCCCCGACCTTCACCGCCTACATGCTGCTGTCCAGTCTGCCCTACCTGTTCGGCACGGACACGCAGTCGATACCCGGCGAGGTGCCTTATCTCAGTCTCGACCCCGAGAAGGTCGCGAAATGGCGCACGCGCCTCGGCGAACTCTGCGGCGAGGGCGTGCGCAAGGTCGGCCTGTTCTGGGCGGGACGCGCCGCCCATCCCAACAATCTGCGCCGTTCGATGCGGCTCGCGGCGCTGCAGCCGCTCGGCGGGATAGACGGGATACGCTTCCTTTCGCTGCAGAAGGAGGTGCCCCCGGCCGACGGCCCCGACCTCGCCGCTTTCCCCGGGATGGTCGACATCTCGGCCGATCTCGCAAATTTCGACGAGACCGCCGCGGTGATCGGCAATCTCGATCTGCTGATCACGGTCGACAGCGCGGTCGCTCACCTGGCGGGAGCCCTGAACCGGCCGGTCTGGATGCTGACGCCGCGGCCGTCCGACTGGCGCTGGATGCTCGAGCGCGCCGACAGTCCCTGGTATCCGAGCCTGCGGTTGTTCCGCCAGCCGCGTCCCGGCGCGTGGGCCGAGGTGGTCGAGGCGGTCCGGTTGGAGCTGGCGGCCTTCGCCTCGGCCGGGACGCTGTAGAAGCCGCAAGCCGCGATTGGACGTCGCCGTAGGTCACTGCGGCGTTACGGCGCGCCACCCCGACGGGCAAGCGCCGACATAGGGGTAATATTGCTGGTAGGTGTCGCACCAATACCAGTAGCCCGGGGTCTGGTACGGCGGCGTATAGGGATCGGGCACCGCCGCAACTTCGGTCGGGTACCAGTACCAATCCGGGCCGACGATCCACCAGGATCCGAAGTGGCCGCCGTAATTGCCGCGCCACCAATGGCCGCCGCCCCATTGCTGCAGATGCTCCGCCCCGCCGCGAAAGCCGGGATGCGCGATCCAGGCGCCGCGTGCGTCCGCGAAGTGACCGCCGCCCACCGCCGGGGCGCCCCCGCGCGCGACGCCGCCGTGGCCGCCGTGGCCGCCGCCGCCATGGATCTGGCTTTCGCCCGCGGCGGGCGCCAGCAAGGCTGCGGCAAGGGCGAGGCCGAAAATCCATGAATGGGACCGCATGACATTCTCCTTGCACGAGCTCCGACCGGGCAACGCCCCGGCCGGCTTCGTCAGGACGAACCGTGTTTTGCGGCCTTCGTCCCAGGATGGCGGGCGTGCGGGCTTGACGCAGATAAAGCCGGCGGGTCGATAATCGATGGAAGCGAGGCGGCGGGACGAGCAGGAGCGGGGCGATGACGAGCACAGCCTCTTTGATCGTGCCGGGCTTCAACCAGGGCAGACCGATCACGTTGTTGAATTTCACGGTCGCGCCGGGCATGCGGGCGATCGGCGGCGGCCGGACCGGCCGGCTGGCGGATTGGTCCGGGAGCTTCGAGGTTGAAAGCCGCGAGCTTGCCGAGAGCCTCGACGATCATCTCGGGCATACTTTCGAGGAGGGGCATTCCGCGGTCAGCCAAATCACCGAAAGCGCCAATGGCAGCCGCTCCATCTATGAGGAGGTCGCGTTGCGCTATCGCGGCGGCGCGCGTTTCACCTTCGCCGCCTCCTCCCGGTCCGCGGCGACATAAGCTCGGGCGCGGCATTCCGAACCGCCGCCGCAGCCGGTGGTCTTGAAGCTCGGCGCATGTCCCCAGCGGCGTGGCACTGCGCCCGCGCTGCGCACAAACCCCGGAATGATGCCGAGAGTTTCCGATTGCGCTTCACCGAGCGCGTGTACTAGTGCCGGCGTGATTCGCTCGCGAAAGGGACCAGCCCATGCCCGGCCCGGTAAAGAAGGTGGTGCTTGCCTATTCGGGGGGGCTCGACACCTCGGTCATCTTGCGCTGGCTGCAGGAGACCTATGGCTGCGAGGTCGTCACCTTCACCGCCGATCTGGGGCAGGGCGAGGAGCTCGAACCCGCCCGCCGCAAGGCCGAGATGGCCGGGGTCAAGGAGATCTTCATCGACGATCTGCGCGAGGAATTCGTCCGCGATTTCGTCTTCCCGATGTTCCGCGCTAACGCGCTGTACGAGGGCGCCTACCTGCTCGGCACCTCGATCGCGCGGCCGCTGATCGCCAAGCGCCAGATCGAGATCGCGCGGCAGGTCGGGGCCGATGCGGTCGCCCATGGCGCGACCGGCAAGGGCAACGATCAGGTCCGCTTCGAGCTCGCCTATTACGCCCTCAACCCTGACATCAAGGTCATCGCGCCGTGGCGCGAATGGGACCTGACCTCGCGCACCCGGCTGCTCGATTACGCCGAGCAGCACCAGATCCCGATCGCCCGGGACAAGCGCGGCGAGGCGCCGTTTTCGGTCGACGCCAATCTGTTGCATGTCTCCGCCGAGGGAAAGGTGCTGGAGGACCCGTGGATCGAGCCGGAGGAATTCGTCTACGGCCGCACCGTCGCGCCGGAGGCGGCGCCGGACATGCCCGAATATCTCGAGATCGCCTTCGAGCGTGGCGACCCGGTCGCCATCGACGGCGAGCGGCTGTCCCCGGCCGCGCTGTTGCAGCGCCTCAACGAGTTCGGGGGACGGCACGGCATCGGCCGGCTCGACCTGGTCGAGAACCGCTTTGTCGGCATGAAGTCGCGCGGCGTCTACGAGACCCCCGGCGGCACGATCCTCTACGCGGCGCATCGCGGCATCGAGAGCCTGACCCTCGACCGCGGCGCGATGCACCTCAAGGACGAGCTGATGCCGCGCTACGCCGAGCTGATCTACAACGGCTTCTGGTTCGCGCCGGAGCGCGAGATGTTGCAGGCCCTGATCGACAAGAGCCAGGAGCGGGTCGAGGGCCGGGTAAGGCTCAAGCTGTACAAGGGGTCTGCGCGCGTCGTCGGGCGGCAATCGCCGAACAGCCTCTACAGCCAGGCCCACGTCACCTTCGAGGAGGACGCCGTCTACGACCAGCGCGACGCCGAGGGCTTCATCCGCCTGAACGCATTGCGGCTGCGGCTCGGGGCGCGCCGCGACCGGAGCTGATCGTCGTTGCGCTCTCGTCGTCCCGGCGAAGGCCGGGACCCATGGCCGCCATGGATACCGGCCTTCGCCGGTATGACGCGCGAGTATCCTGAACCATAAGTTCGTTAGATATTATTGTCGTCATTCCGGGGGCCGTGCAGCGGCAGCCCGGAACCCAAGAACACAGGCCTTTCCTGGTTTTCGTAGGCCAGTGTTCATGGGTTCCGGGCTCGCGAGCGGAGTTTATCCTCGGGCCGGCCGTAGGCCGGACCCGTGGGCTCCCGCCCCGGAATGACGAGGAAGATAATGATGCGGATTTCTGGTTCAGGACACTAGAGGGGCTGCGAGCTATGCCGCCAACAGCGCGATAACGGGCGCCGCGCCGAACTGCGGCGAGGGTGGAACAGACCGTCAATCGCTGTGGATGCCGGCTTGTTTGATGACCTCCGACCATTTCGCGATTTCGGCCTTGATGAAGGCGCCGTATTCTTCGGGGGTGTCGCCGACCAGCTCGGCGCCGAGCGCGGAGAGGCGGTCCTTGACCTCGTCGGTGTTCAGCGCCTCGACAATCGCATCGTGCAGCCGCGCGAGGATTGGGGCCGGCAGGCCGGCCGGGCCGACGATGCCGTTCCATTCATAGACCGAATAGCCGGGCACCCCGGATTCGGCGACGGTCGGCACGTCCGGCAGGGTCGGCCAGCGCTTTTCGCTGGTGACCGCGACGGCGCGCAGCCGCTTGTCCTGAATGTAGGGGAAGGATGACGAGATATAGCCGAACATCAGCGGCACCTGGCCCGCCGACACGTCGACCAATGCCGGCGCACCGCCGCGGTATTGGATCGCGACGATGTCGACCCCGGCCATCTGCTTGAACAATTCGGCCGACATTGTCTGCGCCGTGCCGTTGCCGGACGAGGCGTAGCTGAGCTGGCCGGGCTTCGCCTTTGCCATCGCGATCAAATCCTGCACCGTGTGGACCGGAAAATCCGGATGCACGAGCAGCACGTTCGGGCCGCGCAAGACGAGCGAGATCGGCGTGAAATCCTTCTCCGAATCGTAGGGCAGTTTGCGGTAGAGGCTCGGATTGAAGGCGTGCGCCGAGGTATCGACCCCGAGCGTGTAGCCGTCGGGCGGCGCTTTCGCGACAAACTCGGCGGCGATGATGCCGCTCGCCCCGGTGCGGTTCTCGACAAGGATTTGCTGCCCCAGCATTTGCGACAGCTTGGCGCCGACCACCCGGCCGGTGATGTCGGCCCCGCCGCCCGGCGCGAAGCCGACCGCGAGATGGATCGGCCGGTTCGGATAATCATCCGCCGCCGCCCACGCGACGCCCGGCAGCGCCAGGCCGACGAGCGGCAGGCCGAGCGCGGCGCGCCGCGTCGGGCCGGGAGGCATCGCTCAGGCCGCCTCGTCCAGGCTGGAGCCGGTGTCGAGCGTCGTCGCCCGGCGCAGGTCGCGCGGCCGCGATTCGTCATGCGGCCGCCCGCGATGCATCGTGCAGCGATTGTCCCAGATCACCAGATCGCCGACCCGCCATTCGTGGCGGTAAACGAAGTCCCGCCGCGTCGCATGCTCACTCAAATCATTGAGCAGCAGGCGGCCTTCCGGCACCGGCCAGCCGACGATATGCGAGGCGTGCGCCGACAAATAGAGGCAGCGCCGTCCCGAACCGGGGTGGCGGCGCACCAGCTTTTGCCGCGAGGGCGGGTATTTGGCGCGCTCGTCGGGCGGAAATTCGGTGAACCCGATCTGGGCGCGCGACCAGAACACGTCATGCTCGACGATCAGCGGGTCGAGCCGCTGCTGGGTGTCGCGGGGCAACGCCTCGTAGGCCGCGCGCATGTCGGCGAATTCGGTCTCGCCCTTGCCGAACGGGCCGGGCGGCGGTACCGCGACGGCGTGCAGCAGCCCGAGCACGACCGGCACCGGCATATAGGACGCGTCGGTGTGCCACAGCCGATTGCCCAAGCTGTCGAGCCGGGCGCGGTCGTCGCGGGCGCGCACCGCGCCGTCCTCGTCGAGGTTCGAGATGTCGCCGATCTCGGGCAGCGACAGCCGCCGCCGCCCGCCGCGCGCCGCGATGCGCCCGATCTCGAGTTCGCCGAACTGCCGGGCGAATTCGCGCAGCTGTCCGTCGCCGAGCTGCTGGCCGGGCAGCACGAGGACGGCGTAGCGGTCGATCGCTTGCCACAGCGCCGCGACCTGCTCGGGATCGAGCGGCCCAGCGGCGTCGATGCCGGCGACCTCGCCGGCGAACAGCGGATGCAGTGGCTTCACATCCAGCGCCATACGCGTCTCCCTCTGCGTGCTCGCGAGGATCGGTCTGGCGCGGCGCCGATGTCAATCGCGCGAGCCGGCGGGGCGCGAAGCCTCTCTTGCGCCGTTAGGAAATGCTTTACCATCATCCGCCACGGATGGTCGACGCGCTGCCGCGTCGGCGGCGCAAGCGGGCGGGGGGCCGAGGTTGCGCTTGGTCATCGGTGCGGTTGCCGCTTTGAGTATCGGGTCGGCCGTCGCGGCGGAGCCGGCTCGACCGGTCGGGGCCGCCGGCGCGCAGCTGGAGACGGTGATTTTCGCCGATCCTGCCCTGCCGAGCGTCAGGGTCGTGCGCGGCGCGGGGCCGGCCGCCGCGGCGAAGAGCCTCGAAATCGTCGATTTCGGCGCGAGCGGCGGCGGCGCCGTCAAGGTATTGCGCGGCGCATCGTTCCCCGCCGCGGCGCGGCAGAGCCGACCGGCGGCCTCGTTCGGGGTCGGCGCGGCGGTTCAACGCGTGACCTTCGCGGACCCGCAGCAGCAGCCGGTCACGGTGGTGCGCGGGGCGGCGCGGCACAGTGCCGGGTTCGAGCTGTTCGGCCCGGCCAGCGACAGCGACCTCAACCGGGTCGCCTTTGCGGTGGACGGCGTCGAATCGAGCCACGGCGCCGATTGGCGCATGTGGCGGCCCGAACCCTCCGGCCCGCAAGGCCCGATGCAGGTCAGCGAAGCCGCGGCGAGCGATGTCGGCGGCGGCAACCGCTTCGACGAGAGCGAGAACCGCGCGCTCGGGCGCGCTTACCTCGCCCGCCTCTATCGCCGCTACGGCAATTGGGGCGATGCCGTTGCCGCCTATAATTGGGGGCCGGGCAACATGGATGGCTGGATCGCCGCCGGACGGATCGCCGCGCGGCTGCCGCTTGAGGTCGAACATTATGTCGAGCGGGTCGTCGCCGGCGCTCTGGTCGCCGAAGCCGGCCTGCGCGCTGCGATGTGACCGCGGCATAAGATTGCCGTTTTTATCGAGTATGATGCGATTATCGGGCAAAGGCGGCTGCAACCCTCGCGAGAAACTTTGCTGCTGATTTGCTGCATAGGCAGCAAACCGGGCTTCGCAAGAGAACTGAGGGTTGTGCCGATTCCCGTCTCGGCCGGTCCGGCCGGGCGCGCGCGGGTTGCGGCCTGGCCGGGTAGTGGGGCAACGTTTAACGGATGCTAAGGCTTCGCTGCAAAGAACTTGCCTCATGACCGCTTCGCGCTTCGTCGGCGGGGCAAGCCCTCCCAGCTCGGATCTGGCGCGCAGCCCGCGGCGGGACGCGGCGGAGCAGGTGCGGCAGGCCCGTCAGGATGCCCTGCCGCCGCTCGAATGGAACGCAACCGCGGCGCCGTTCCCCGACGATACGCTGCACGCGCTGTTTTCGGCGCAGGCCGTCGCCGCCCCGCAGGCGATTGCGGTCGAGGACGATGGCTCGCGGCTGAGTTACGCCGAGCTCGACCGCCGTTCCGACATCATCGCCGCGGCGCTCGCCAAGCGTGGCGTCGAACCGGGTGCGCTCGTCGGGCTGTGCGTCGAGCGTTCGGCCGCGATGCTGGCGGGGATTCTCGGCATCCTCAAGGCCGGCGCCGCTTACGTTCCGCTCGATCCCTACTACCCGGCCGATCGCATCGCTTTCATGGTCGAGGATTCGGCGGCCGCGCTGGTGCTGACCGAGAGCGGCTTGATCCCCCGCTTGGGACTGGCCGCGAATCGTTGCCTGGCGCTGGACGCGCTCGATCCTTCGCGCGACGGGGGCCGTCCCGCCGCCGCCGGATCGGCCGGCGACCTCGCTTACGTCATCTACACCTCGGGATCGACCGGCCTGCCTAAGGGGGTGCAGGTCCCGCATCGCGCCGTCGTCAACCTGCTATACGCGATGCACCGCGAACTCGGTTTTTCCGAGCGCGATCGGGTGCTGGCCTTGACCGGCATTTCCTTCGACATCTCCGTGCTCGAATTGCTGCTGCCGCTGCTGTTCGGGGCCACCGTCATTATCGCGTCTCGCGCCGAGGCGGCCGACGGGCGGCGGTTGCGGGAGCGGATCGAGCGGTCGCGACCGACTCTCCTTCAGGCGACGCCGGTGACATGGCGGCTGCTGATCGAGGCGGGCTGGCGGGACGGCGCCGGGGTCACTCTGCTGTGCGGGGGCGAAGCCGTCGACCCCGCCCTGGCACGCGAGCTGGTGGCTCGAGCTGGGCGGTTTTGGAACGTCTACGGGCCGACCGAAACGACAATCTGGTCGAGCGCGCATTGCGTGACCCGCGTCGATGGGCCCCGCATCCCGATCGGTCGTCCGCTCGCCAACACGACATTTTACATCCTCGACGCGGCGCGGCGAGCGGTGCCGGTCGGCGCGACCGGCGAGCTCTATATCGGCGGCGCCGGCGTGGCGGAGGGCTACCTGCGGCGGCCGGACCTCACCGCGGAACGTTTCGTCGACGATCCGTTCGCCGCCGGCGGGAATGGCCGGATGTATCGCACCGGCGATTTCGCGCGCTGGCTGCCGGACGGCACCGTCGAGTTTCATGGCCGCACCGACGAGCAGGTCAAGATCCGCGGGTTCCGGATCGAACCCGGCGAGATCGCAGCGGTGCTGAGCGAGGTTGCGGGGGTGGCGCAGGCGCTGGTCCTGGCCTTCCCAGACGATGCGCGCGCAGGCGAGGCGGAGCTGGTCGGCTTCGTGCAGCCTGGAAAACCGGCGCCGAGCGTTGAGACGCTTCGCGACCATGCGCGCCGCAAGCTGCCGGAGCACATGGTTCCCGGCCGGCTCGTCATCGTCCAATCGTGGCCGCTGACGCCGAACGGCAAGATCGATCGGAACAAGCTGATCGCCGATCTCCGGGCCATGCCCGAACCGGGCACCGCTCGCCAGCGGCCGATCGCTGACGCCGAGGAACGCGTGGCTCAGCTGTTCGAGCAGGTCCTGGAGGTTCGCCCGGTCGGGCCCGATGACGATTTCTTCCGTCTCGGCGGGCATTCGCTGCGCGCGGTGCGCCTGCTCGATTTGATCGAGCGGCATTTCGGTCGGCGGCTGCACATCAACACGCTGTATCACCAGGGGGCGACACCGGCTTATCTCGCGGCCATATTGCGCGATCCGAGCACGCGCGCGCCGCTGCCCTATCTGGTCCCGATCGGGCCGCCCAATGCCGCCGGCGAGAGCGGCGGCCCGTCGATCTTCTGCATGCATACCCTCGTCGAAGGGACGTTGTTTTTCTACGAGGCGCTCGCCGCCCGACTGGCGCCGGATTATCGGTTGCTCGGTGTGCTGCCCCGCGGGCTCGAGGATGGCGAGACGGCCGACAGCCGGATCGAGGAGATGGCAGTGCATTGTGCCGCCGTGCTGCGGGCCGCTCAGCCGCGCGGCCCCTATCGCATTCTCGGCTTTTCCAGTGGCGGCATGGTTGCCTTCGCGACCGCCGACCGTTTGCGCCGCGACGGCGAGGAGGTCGAGCTGATCGGTCTGATCGACTCCTATTGCCCGACCGGACGGCGGACGATCTGGTATTACCGCGAGGTCTTCGCCGACCGGCTGCGCCGCTTGCGCGAGGGCGTCGCCGCAAGATTGCGGCCGCATGCCGCCGCGGTCCCGGACGCCGAAGCGGCCGCCTTCCGCGCGCTGCGCTGGCGGCACCGCTGGGCCTTGCGGATCTATCGCCCGCGCCCTTACGGGGCGGAGTTGCTGTTGATCGCGGCCGAGGAGACGCGGCCGCTGTTCCGCGACCGGTTCTTCGGCTGGGAGAGGCTGGCCGCCGGCATTCGCGCCATCATCCTGCCCGGCGGCCATTACGACCTGATCAGCGAGCCCGGCGTGGGGGAACTCGCATCGTGCCTGCGCGCCGCCCTGGCGGGCCGCGGGGACGCCGAACGGCCGGTCGGCCGGGCCCCCCGTCACTCGCCGACGGCCGCCGGTGCTTGAGGCCCTCAGCGGGGGCCCGAGCCGGCCGGAACGGGCGATCTATTCCACGCTATTCCCACGCGATTCGCGGCACCGGGCCGAGCCTCGCCGGGCCGAGAAACATCTCGCCATTCTGGATCGTGAAGGAGGTCGTGATCTGCGGCTTGCCGTCCGGCCCGGGTTTCGCCATCAACCCGAGCGCCAGCCGCGCCAGGCCGGCGTCTCGGGCGCGCACCTGGCCGGTTGCGACCAGCGCCGTCATGACCTGGTCGTAGCCTTGGATGGTCGCGGAGAAGCTGCCGACTGGCTGCAGGTCGCCGGCCAGCGCCATCGTGCCGCTGGCATCGACGCCGAGGCCGCCCCAGCGCAGCCGCGAATTCTCGATCTCGACCGTGCCGCCGGCTTCGCGCCACGCCGCGGCGGCCTGGCGCGCGCTTCCGGCCGGGATCGCGCCCATCACCGAGCCCGCGACGGCGACCTCGTCCACCGTTTGGCCGAAGCTCGGGAGCGCGATCGGAAGCGTCGCCTGGCGCAGCCGCACTGCGCCGGAAACGCTGGGATCGGTGTGCGCCGCGGCTGGTGCGGCGGGCAGAATGATCCAGAAATCGGCAAGCTGCGCCTCGACCCGCAGCCCAATATCGGCGCTGGCCTGCTGCAAGGTCAGCCAATAGGTGCCGCCAGCCCCTGGACCGACCGTTGCGGCGCCGCTGGCGCGCTCCGCCACCACCCGGACCGGCGGTCGTTGTCCGGCGCCCGCGAGTTCGGCGGTAAGGCCCTGGGGGGCGCTGAACCGCCAGCTCCGCAAGCCCCACAATGAGGCGCCGGCCGAGACGAGCGGCAACCGGAGTTCCGGCGCCGGGTTCATCGAGGCGTCGCGCAGGCGCGCCGCGGTGAGTTCGATGCGGAAGCCGAACGGGAAGCCGCCGACCCGAACCGCGTCCCACGACGCCTCGACCTGCTGCGCTCGCATCGCTTGCGCCCAGTCGGCGATGCTCTGTTTCAGCCGTCCCGCCGCAACCCACCAGAACACGCCATAGGCGCCTGATACCGCAATCAGCAGGATCAGGGCAGCGATGCCGAAACGGCCGGGGCGGCGCATTCCC
>Ga0213875_10000671_pt1 | contig 27005 bp, 21 predicted proteins | sample BarmaccomBMRX_R8_FD_160105 | JGI IMG/M metagenome (GOLD analysis project Ga0213875, IMG submission 160105) | Root-associated microbial communities from Barbacenia macrantha in rupestrian grasslands, the National Park of Serra do Cipo, Brazil - RX_R8 | ecosystem: Host-associated > Plants > Roots... | reverse complement strand
CCGCGTCCTGTGGCGCGAGATGGTTGAACTGGAACACCGGCCGTACGCCGTGCTCGAACTCGATGTCGGGCCGCTCGCCCAGCGCCACGCGGGCGGCGGCGGCGACCAGATCCGGCCCGCCGGAGTGCACGGACATCTCGTTGACGAACCCGCCGAGGCGGCTGTTGACCTCGATCACTCGCGGTCCGTCCGGGGTCAGCTTCAGCTCGGTGCTGGACAGGCCGTCGCGGAATCCGATCGCGCGCAGTGCGGCCGTCGTGACCTCACGGGCCCGTTGCTGGGTGGCCTCGTCGAGGTGGCTCGGCCAGAACTGACCGGTCTCACGGAACGGTTCGACAAGCCGGAACTTCGACAGCACCGGTAGGTGCGTGGTGATGCCGCCGGAGGTGACGCTCTCCACCGAGCAGTAGTCACCATGACGCCCCTGGTCCACACCGACCAGCAGCTGCTCCAGCACCATCGCGTTCTCCGCGGGACCGAGCAGCCGGTGGACCAGCCGGGCACCGGTGGCGGCGTCGTCGATCCGGTAGGTGTTGCGACTGCCCCCGCCGCTGCGCGGTTTGAGCACCGCGGGCAGGCCGACCCGCGCCACGGCGGGCTCCCAGTCCCGCGGCCGGTGCAGCGTGGCCGCGCGCAGCGCATCGACCCCGTGCTCGGCGAGCACCCGGCGCTGAACCTCCTTGTCGGTCAACGCGAGCGCCGCCTCGGGCGATTGGCCCGGAAGGCCGTGCCGGCACGCGATCTCAGCCGCGGTGCGGGCCAGCAGATCGGTGTAGGAGATCACGCCGTCGCAGCCGGAGGCGTCCGGCACGTCGCCCCGCGGGTCGAAGATCACCGGATCGACGAAGTGGCGCAGCATGGCCACGCCGGGATCGTCTCGGAACCGTTCGGGCACCGCGACAACGAGGTCCACCACGGACCGCAGGCTACGCAGCAGGTCGACCGGCCCGAGCGCGCCGGGGGCGTAGAGCAGCAGTAGGCGGGGGCGCATGTCGCTCACCCGTTCACCCGAGTCCGCACGACGCCGATGAAGTCGCCGAGCACCGAGTTCTCGAAGACGTCGCGCACCGACAGTTCGGTGCCGTAGCACTCCTGGATGCGGTTGATAATCTGCAGCACGGCAACGCTGTGCCCGCCTGACTCAAAGAAGTCCGAGTTCTCGTCGACGGGGACCGCGAGGACCTCCCGCCAGATCAGCGTCACAGTCTCGCCGACGTCGGCGCCGCTGTTGGTTCCCGTCTCAGTCATCGCCTCACACCTCCTGTGCGTCGCCGGCGTCGCCGAGTCGGTAGATCCAGTCGCCGGGTGCCGGCTCGGTGCCACGGTGGATCCCGGTGAGCAGCGCGCCAAGCCGTTCGGCGACAGGCCCTGGGCGGCCGTCACCGACCCGCCACTCGCCGCCACGGCCGCGGACGCGCCCCACGGACGTGATCTGGGCGGCTGTGCCGCACGCGAACACCTCGGTGATCCGGCCGGTCCGGCACCCCTGCGCCCATTCGTCCACGGAGATCGGCCGCTCGACCGGGGTCAGCCCGACACTCGGGGCCAGCTCGAGGATGGACTGCCTGGTCACGCCGGGCAAAATCGTGCCGGCCAGCGGCGGGGTGACCAGCTGGCCGGCCCGCCCCTCGACGAACAGCAGGTTCATCCCGCCGAGCTCCTCCACCCAGCGGCGTTCGCGGGCGTCGAGCCAGACGACCTGGTCACAGCCGTGCTCGGCGGCCTGCGCCTGCGCGGCGTAGGCCGCCGCGTAGTTGCCGGCGTACTTGGCGGCCCCGACGCCGCCGGGCACGGCGCGCACGTAGTCCTCGCACAGCCAAACGTCGATCGCCCTCTTGGCGCCGAAGAACATCTCCGTCACGAACGCCATCAGCAGGAACGTGTAGCCGCGCGCCGGGCCCAGTGCGAGGTCGGCGTCGGCGGCGAACAGCAGCGGGCGCAGGTAGAGACTGCGGTCGGCCTCCCATGGCACCCAGTCAGCGTCGAGGCGGAGCAGCTGCTCGATGGCACGGAGGAATTCGCCGACCGGCAGCTCCGGCATCATCAGCCGGGCCGCCGAGCGCTGGAACCGTTCGGCGTAGCGGTCCGGCCGGAACACCCCGATGCCGCCGTCGGCCAGCCGGTAGGCCTTGAGTCCCTCGAACACGATCTGGCCGTAGTGCAGGCCGACCGTCGCCGGGTCCAGCAACAGCGGGGCGAGCGGCTGGACGCGGCCGTCATGCCAGCCGGAGTCCTTGTCCCAGCGCAACGTCACCATGTGCTCGGTGAACACGCGGCCGAACGTCGCGTCCCGGCAGCGCTCGGCCCTGGCGGCGGGGTCGAGCCGGGTGGCGGCGGGCTGGATCGTGTAGTCCGTGGCCGTGCCGGTGGAGATCATCGGGTCGCTCCCGTCACAGGGTCACCGGTGAGCGCACCGGCGATCAGCGCCAGGACCTCGTCGGTCCGGTCGAAGTGGTAGAAGTGGCCGCCGGGAAACGTGTGCACCGCGCAGCCCGCCGCGGTCCGCTCCCGCCACGGGCCGAGTGTCGCGGGCGGGACGCCAGTGTCCTGCTCGCCGCCCAGCACCAGCAGCGGCACGTCGAGCACCGGGTGCGGCGGGTGGACGTAGGTCTCGCAGGCGGCGAAGTCGGCACGAACGGTCGGTACGAGCAGGCTGAGCAGGTCGGCGTTCCTCAGTACCGAGTCCGGGGTCCCGGCCAGCTCGCGCAGGTGGCCGACGAGCTCGTCCTCGGACATCCGGTGCACCGGCCGTTCGGTACCGACGGGCAGCTGCGGGGCCGGTGCACCGGAGGCCACCAGCAGCTCCGGAGGCCGTCCCACCGCGGCCAGTGCCACCGTGACCTCGTACCCGAGCAGCGCGCCCATGCTGTGCCCGAAGATCGCGTACGGTCGGTCCCCGGCGCGCCGACGTAGCGGCTCGAACAGCTGCTCCGCCAAGGCGGTCATGGACCACTCGGCGGGCTCCGCGGCGCGGCCCTCCCGTCCCGGCGGCTGGACCGGCACGACGTCGGCGATCCCGGCGAGCTTGTCCCGCCATTCGCGATAGGCCGACGCGCCGCCGCCTCCGTGCGGCAGGCAGAACAGCTGCGTCCTCTCGGAGGGCTCCCCCGGGGAGCCGGGGAACCAGCGCCGGTCGGTGTTCATCACGGCTCCTCCCGTGCGAGCTGCTCCTCGGCCTGCTCGTCGGTCATGGTCAGCAGTCGCAGGACGAACTCGGCCTCGGCGGCCGCGGTCGCCCAGCCGCCCAGTGCCGCGGCGAGGTGGCCGGCTAGCAGGCGGGGCGTTGGCGCGAGGAACACCGTGTGCTCGGTCAGACCGGACTCCAGGCCGAACAGTTCGCGCAGTTCAATCGCGATCCGCGCGGCGACAAGGGAATGCCCGCCAAGGCCGACGAAGTCCGCGTCCGGGTCGGTGACCTCGGTATGCAGGTGCGCGCTCCACACCGCCCGCACAGCGCGAACCACGACGTCATCGCCTTGTCCCGGGGCGGCTGCCACGGTGGGACTGTCCGGGGCGACGGGCGCGGGTGCGGGCACGAAGGCGGCCAGTTCACCGACCGCGGTCTCCGGTGCGGCCAGGGCGGCGGACAGTAGCGTGGCGAACTGCTCGGCCATCCGCTCGGCCGTCGTCTCGTCGTACAGCGCGGGTGCGTACTCGAGCAGCAGCTCAGCGCCGTCAAGCACGCTGAACGTCAGTGGGAACGGTGAGCGTCCGTTGTCCACCGGCTCGATGGCGCCAACGGACAGGCCCACGAAGCCGTCGTCGCGCGGACGGGTGGCGTCGACCTGGGAGAACAACACCTGGAACAGGGGACTGTAGCCGCTGGTGCGGGACGGGCGGACCTCCTCGACCACCGCCTCGAACGGCAGCCGTTGGTGGTCCAACGCGTCGAACACGGCCCCGCGCACCTCGCGCACCAGGTCACGGAACGACTGGCCGCCGACCTCGTTCCGTACCACCACCGTGTTCACGAAGTAGCCGACGAGCTGCTCGAACGCGCTGCGGTGGCGGCCGGACACCGGAGTGCCGACGACGATGTCGGACGAGCCGGTGAGCCGGGACAGCAGGACGTTCAGCACGGCGAGGTACACGACATACGGGGTGCAGCGCTCGCGGCGCGCGAACTCGCGCACGGCGGCTCCCGGCAGCGCCTGTGTGTGCACCCGGCTGACCCACGACCGCTCCCCGCCGGGCTCCCGGTCCGGTGGAGGCAGCAGCACTGGCGGCGCACCGGCGAGGCGCTCGCGCCAGAACACCGCTGGCGCGGTGCGGCGTGGACCGGTGAGCAGCTCCCGCTCCTCGGCCACGGCGTCGGCGTAGCGCACGTCCAGGGCACCGAGTTCGCCTTTGCCGTAGGCCTTGCCGAGATCGTCGAGGAGAAGGTCGAACGACATCCCGTCGAACACGATGTGGTGCACGACGATGAGCAGGTCGTGGCGGTCTTCGTCCAGACGCAGCAGGCGGACCCGCAGCAGCGGTGCGCGGCCGAGCGCGAAGCCCACCCCGACGTCGTCGACGCAGCGCCGAGCGGCTTCCTCGGCACGCTCCGCCGCGGGCAGCTGCCGCAGGTCGTCGACGGGCAGCGGCACTTCGACGGTGTCCTCGACGATCGCGACGGGCCCGCCGTCGTCCTCGGTGAACCAGGTCCGCAGCGGCTCGTGGCGGGCGGTCACGGCCGCGAACGCGTCGCGCATCGCGCTCTCGTCGAGCGCACCGTGCAACGGCACCCGCCATGCCAGCGTGTGCACCGGGCCGCCGTCGCTGAGGCGGTCGAGGTTCCACATGCTCCGCTGGCCAAGCGACAACGGATGGGTTCGCGCGCTCATCGCAGCCCCCGGTCCGACTCGAGTTCCCGTCGCAGGTCGTCCAGCTCGTCCTGGTCCATCTCGACGAAGACGTCGGATGCCATCACCCCGCCGGTGTCCGGGTCGTCGGCCAGCGCGGCCACCGTGGCCAGCGCCTGCACCCACAGCTCACTGAGCACGCGCACGTCCGACTCGTCCAGGACGTCCGGAGCCCAGGTGAACGTCGTCCGCAGCCGGACACCTTCCGGTTGGTCCCAGGCGATCGCGGTCACGTCGAGCGCCGCCGCGAGCGGGGTGGCGTCCGGGATGCCACCGTCCAGCGCGACGAGGCTGCCCGTGCCACCGGGCCGGAACCGGCCCAGGTAGTTGAACGCGACCTGTGGCTCGTCGAGCGCGGCCAACGTGCGGTCGGTGAGGTGGCGCAGCAGGCCATAGCCGAGACCGCCGTCCGGTAGGGCCCGCACCTGCTCCTTGACCGTCTTCAACGCCGACGCCGTGTTGTCCGCGGTGGCCAGGTCGAGCGCCACCGGATATCGCACCGTGAACCAGCCGACCGTACGGGACAGGTCGAACTCGGCGAAGTCGTACCGCCCGTGGCCCTCCACCATCACCCGGAGGACCTGCGACGGCGTACGTCGACGATCGCGCCAGGCTCGGACGGCCAAAGCGAGCGCACACAACAGAACGTGGTCCGCGCCGGCCCGGAAACGGTCCGGTACAACGCTGAGCAGTGCGCCGGCTTCGAACTCGTGCACCAACTCGCGCGCGTTGCCCGCGGTGTCGGTCGCCGGATCCAGTGGACGACCGATGGCCGGTTCGGGTGCGGACAGCACGCGCTGCCACACCTCCAGCTCGGCACGCCGTGTCGGTGTCTCCCGCGCGAGCCGGTTTGCCCAGATCCGGAACGAGGTCGGCACGCCAGGCAGCCGCACCGGACGTCCGGCAATGGCGTCGTCCCATCCGGCCGCGATGTCGTCGAGTAACACCCGCCACGACACGCCGTCCACGGCGAGGTGGTGCACGGCCAGCAGGAGCTGCCCGAGCGGTTCGGACCACACGGCGTGGACCATGCCGTGGGCCGGGTCGGGGTGTCCGGGCGCGATCGACGGCTCGTCGGCCTTGGTCAACCAGGGCGCCACGTCCACTTCGGACACTGGCGGCACGATCAGCTCCTCGCCGGCCAGTCTGGCCCGAAGCACATCGTGGCGAGCGGCCAGCGCCTCGAGCAACGCGAGCAGGGCGGGCTCCCCCGCCCCCGGCGGCAGGTCCAGCAGCACCGACTGGTGGAACCCGGCGGCCGGGCCACCGCCCTCCCGCCACCAGCGCATGATGGGGGTGAGCGGGACCACCCCGGTGCCGTCGTCGGAGTCCGGTCCTGTCCCCGGGGTGAGCTGGGTCGCCGCCGCGGCCAGCGCACGCGGGGTGCGGTGCTCGAACACAGTCCGCTCGGAGAGTCCGAGGCCGGCTCGGCGCGCCAGGCTGACGAGCCGAATGGAACCGATGCTGTCGCCGCCGAGCCGGAAGAAGTCGTCGTCCGGTCCGACCGTGTCAAGGCCGAGCAGCCGGGCGACCAGGTCGCACAGGACCTCGGTGCGGGCGTCACGCGCCACCGCGCGACCGCGGCGGCCGGCGAGCAGGCGCTGCTTGGCCGATGACAGGGTCGCGGCCGGGGCGGGCAGGGCCTTGCGGTCCAGCTTGCCGCTGGCCGTGAGGGGAAACGCGGCGAGCACCACCACCTCCTCCGGCACCATCACCGCGGGCAGGACGGCACGCATCCGTCCGACCAGGTCCGGTCCGTTCGGGGCCGCGCCAGCGGCGCCGGTGACGTAGGCGACCAGCTGTTCCACCCCTGGGCGGTCGCGGCGGACCACGACCGCCGCGGCGGCGACCGCCGGGTGCTCCCGCAGGACCTGCTCGATCTCGCCGAGTTCGATCCGCTGGCCGTGCAGCTTGACCTGGTGGTCGGCGCGACCAAGGAAGACGAGCGCCCCGTCGGGGCGCCGCCGCGCGAGGTCGCCGGTGCGGTACATGCGACTGCCGGGCGGCCCCCACGGGTCGGGCAGGAACCGCTCGGCGGTCAGGCCCGGCCGCCGGTGGTAGCCCAACGCGAGCTGGACGCCGGACAGGTAGAGCTCCCCGGCCACGCCGACCGGCACCGGGCCGAGGCGTTCATCGAGCACCCGCGCGCCGGTGTTCCACACCGGACGCCCGATCGGCGGCGCCGCGGCGGTGTCGTCCGGCCCGCACTCCCACGCGGTGACGTCGACCGACGCCTCGGTCGGGCCGTACAGGTTGTGCAGCTCGACACCTGGCAGCACCTCGACGAAGCGAGCCACCGCGGCCGCGGGCAGCTCCTCGCCGCTGCATACCACGCGGCGCAGGCATTCGCGGGTGCGTGCGGCCTCCGGCTCTTCCAGGAACGCCCACAGCATCGACGGGACGAAGTGCATCGTCGTGATCCGCTCGCGGGCCACGAGTTGCGCCAGCTGCAGGGGGTCGCGGTGTGCGCCGGGCGGGGCGGACACGAGTGTGGCGCCCTCGATCAGCGGCCAGAACAGCTCCCACGCCGACACGTCGAACGTTGTCGGCGTCTTCTGCAGCACCCGTTCTCCCGGCACGAGCCGGTATGCATGCTGCATCCACCGCAGACGGTTGACGATGCCCCGGTGTGGCACCGCCACCCCCTTGGGGCGGCCGGTCGAGCCGGACGTGTAGATGACGTACGCGGCGTCGAGCACGTGAGGCTCGGGCAGCGTCTCCTGATCGGTCCGCTCGTCCAGAGCTCCGTCGATCTCCAGGACCGGGACGTCCGCCCCGGCGAACGATTGCGCCGACGCGGTCGTGGTCAGGACGCACGCCGGGCGGGCGTCGCCGAGCACGAAGCGCAGCCGGTCTGCCGGATGGTCGAGGTCGAGCGGAAGGTACGCCGCACCCGTGCGCAGCACCGCGCCGAGTGCGACGGCGAGGTCGAGTGACCGCGGCACGGCGACCGCCACGATGGCGCCGGGCTTGGCCCCGGTTGCCACCAGGCGATGGGCTAACGCGATGGCGCGCCGGTCCAGCTCGGTATAGGTCAGCGAATCGTTCCCGGCGCGGACGGCGACCGCCTCCGGCCACGTCGCGGTCGCCGCGGCGAGGGCCTGTGGCAGCGTGACATCAAGTACATCGACCGCATCTCCGCTGCTGTCGGCACGCCACCGGGCGAGCTCGGCGTCGGACAGTGCCGAGACGTCGGCCATCGGGACGTTCGGACGTGCGGTGAGCTGGTCCAGCAGCACCGCGAACTGGTCGAGCAGGCGCGCGGCGGTGGCGGTGTCGAACAGGTCCGTGCGGTGGGTCAGCTCGGCGGTCATTCCGTCCGCACGCTCGACCACGGTGAGGCTGAGGTCGAACTTCGCCTCGCGGACTGGCAGGGGCAGCGGCTCGGCGACAACGCCGCCCCACCTGTCCGCGGTGGAGGCGGGATCGGTGACCACATCCAGGAACACCTGGAACACAGGGTTGTAGCCGGTCGCCCGCTCCGGACGCAGCCGCGCGACCACTTGGTCGAACGGGACGTCGGCGTCCGCCCGCGCGGAGTTCACGGCCTCGGCGGCCTCGGCCAGCAGCGAGCGGAACGTCAGCCGCCCGTCCACCCTGGTCCGTGCGACCCCGGTCGAGACGAAGCACCCGACAAGTCCGGCCAGCTCGGCCCGCCCACGCCCGGCCACCGGCATGCCGACGCAAATGTCGTCCTGGCCGGACCACCGGGACAGCAGCAGTTGGTAGACGGCCAGAACGGCGGTGAACAGTGTGACGCCCTCGGTCCGGCACAACTCCCGCAACCGCGCGGCGACGGCCGCGTCGAGACGGACCGACACCGTGTCGCCCCCAGTGGACAGCTCCACGCCACGCGGCCGGTCGGTCGGCAAGTCGAGCAGCTCCGGCGCGCCGGACAGTCGCGCGACGGCGGCCTCGAGCCGCCGCGCGACGGCGGCGCGGTGTTCCTCACCATGGGTGTAGGCCGCCCAGTCCGCGAAGCCGATGGGCGGCACCGCGGGCTCGCGCCCCGTGAGGAGATCGGCCAGCTCGGCCTCGACCAGCTCGACCGACGCGCCATCGAACACCGTATGGTGCGCGGTGAGCAGCAGCACGTGGTCGCGCTCGCCTACCTGGAACAGCACGGGCCGGAAGAGCGGGCCCGAGGCGAGATCGAACGGGATCGACGCCTCGGCCAGCACCGTCTCGGCCAGGTCGGGCCCGGCCGGACGGACCGGCAGCGTGAACGTGCCGGGACGAGGCGGCGGCGCGACACGCAGCAGTAGCCGGCCGTCCGAGTCCACGGTGAACGTGGTGCGCAGCGCGTCGTGCCGGGCCACGACCTGCCGCAGACAGTCCTGCACGACACCGGCGTCGAGGTCACCGCGCAGCCGCAGAGCGTGGTGCAGGTTGTAGGCCGAGTTCGCGCCGGCACCCAGGTAGCGGTCAAGGAACCACAGCGCCCGCTGCTGGTGCGTGGCCTCCACCAGCATGCCCGGATCCCGCCGGGGGACCGCACGCACGCCACTCCCCCGGCGCTCGGCGAGCAAGCGCTGCTTGGCCGCGGACAGACGGCTGCCGGACGCACCCGTCATCGGACTCCCCGAACCAGCACGTCCATCAATTCCTCCGGCGCCCCGACGAACTCGTAGTGCCCGCCGTCGAGCAGCACCGTCTCGGTCTCACCGCAGCGCGACCAGCCGTCCATCAGCCGCGGCTCGACCCCGCTGTCGTCCTTCCACCCGATCGACGTGATCGGACACGACAGCCGGGGCGGATCCGGCTTCACATAACGCTTGTTGACGTCGACGTCGTGGCGCAGCACGCCGAGCGTGAGCTCGATCAGCCCGGGATGCGGCTCCGCCCCCATGCCGACGAGCAGGTCGGCCAGCTCACGCGACAGTCCCTCGTCGTCGAGCCCGAGGAAGTAGCCGTACGGACCGTCCTGCGGGGCCACCTCCGAAGACACGTACAGCCGGGCGGGCGCGGGACCGGCCTCGCACAGCCGCGCCGCGGTCTCGAACGCGGCCAGCGCCGAGCTGCAGTGGCCAAACAGCGCGTACGGGACGTCGAGGTGAGGCCGCAGCGCCTCGGCGAGCTCGACGGCAAGCTGCTCATAGCTGTCGAACGCGGGCTCGCGCATCCGGTTCTCCCGGCCGGGGAGCTGGACAGCGCAGAACTCCACGCCATCGCGCGACTCAGGCCACTGCCGGTACATCGTCGCGCCACACCCGGAGTAGGGCAGGCAGAACACTCTGGCCGACACGTCGGTGCGCGGCTCCCGCAAGAACCAGCGCCCGCGCCGCGAGGTGACCCTCACCCGGACACCTCCTCCGTCCGGCCGTCGCCGTTCGCCGAGACGGCGTTCTCGATCGCGGCGGCCATCTCGGCAACCGTGGGCTGGAGGTAGAGCGTCCGGGCGGACACCTCCACCCCCATGTCCTGGCTCACCTTGGCCATCAGCTCCGCAGCGAGCAGCGAGTGGCCACCGAGCTCGAAGAAGTCGTCCTCGACACCGACCGGTTCCACGCCGAGCAGCGCACCCCACGTCTCCGCCAACTCGATCTCGGTCGGATTCGTCGGTGGGACGTAGTCGTTCCACACGTTGCGGGGGTACCTGTGTGCGGCGGGCAGTGCTTGCCGGTCCAGCTTGCCGTTCGGCGTGATCGCGAGCCCGGGGCGGACCAGCACGGCCGTCGGGATCATGTAGGCGGGCAGCTCTGCACGCAGGCGGTCGCGCAGCCGTGCGCCGAGCATCGGGTCGGCGTCCGCGGATGCCGGCGCGGCGTAGGCGATCAGCGACGCCGCGCCGTTCTTGTTCCGCTGCACCGTGACCGCGGCCTGCGCGACCTCGGGCTGGCGCAGCAGCACGTCCTCGATCTCCCCCGGTTCGACCCGATAGCCGTTGACCTTGACCTGGTCGTCGGCGCGGCCGACGAATACGACGGTGCCGTCGGCGGCCCGCCGGACGAGGTCGCCGGTGCGGTACATGCGAGCCCCCGGCACGTCTGGGTGCGGCATGAACCGGTCGGCCGTGGCGCCCGCACTGGAGAGGTAGCCGCGAGCCAGGCCGTCTCCGGCGGCGTACAGCTGCCCGCACACACCCGCCGGGACCCCGTGCAGGTCCTCGTCGAGCACCGCGACCGACGTGCCGCTGACGGGGTCACCGATCGGCACGTTCGCCGTGACCGGCGGTACGTCCGACGTCCAGCACGTCGTGTAGGAGGTGTTCTCCGTCGGGCCGTAGCCGTTGGTGAAGAGCATGCCGGGGTGGCTCGCGAACAGCTGCCGCACAAGTGACGCCGACGCCACGTCGCCGCCGGTCAGCACGTGCCGCACGCCGGCGAACGTGTCGGGCTTGGCCTCGATCGTGTAGTGCAGCAGGCCGGTCGGCAGCAGCAGCACGGTGACGCCCGCCTCCCGCACGGCCTGCCGCAGGCGGTCCGGCTCCACCCGGCCGGGCGGCAGCACGACCAGGTGCCCACCGTTCACCAGTGCGGAGAAGATCTCGACGGTCGCCGCGTCGAACGAGAGCGGGGACAGCTGGAGGAACACGTCGTCCGGGCGCGGATCCACCCAGTTCGGCTGGCGCACCAGGCGTGCGACGGCACGGTGCGGCACGCCGACACCCTTGGGCACGCCCGTCGAACCGGACGTGTAGCAGACGTAGGCCAGGTGGTCCGGGCCCGCGGCCACGGGTGTCGGCGAACCGGTCGCGGTGCCCGCGGGCGGGGCGAGCGCGTCGAGCGGGAGCGTCGCGACGCCTCCGGGAACGGCGTCGGTGAACGCGGGCTCGGCGGCCACGAGCCGCACCCGTGCGTCGCGCAGCTGAACAGCCAGGCGCGAGGTCGGGTCATCCGGGTTCAGTGCGAGGTAGGCCGCACCGGCCTTGAGGATCGCGAGCAGGGCGACGATCCGCTCCGCCGAACGCTCGGCGAACAGTCCGACCACCTCGTCCGGGCCGACGCCCTCCCGGCGCAGCGCCTCGGCGCCCGCGGTCGCGCGCTCGTCAAGCTCCCGGTAGCTGATCCGGACATCACCGCAGCTCACCGCCGGGCTGTCCGGGCGCTGTGCGGCGTGCCTGGCGATCAGCGTCTCCAGCCGTTCGACTGGCACCGGGGCGTCCGGGGTTCCCCAGAACGCGGGTTCCCCGGGCCGGGTGAGCCGTAGCCGCGTGACCGGGACCCGCGGATTCTCCCGACCCGCGGCAAGCACCCGGCCGACGAGGTCGGCGAGCAGGTCGGCCTCGGCGGCGTCCCAGCCCTCCGCCGGATCGCCGGCGTGGACACGAATGCCGTCACCATTGGGGAGCAGCTCGGCGACCGGACAGGTGGACGGGGCGGGCGTGGTGCCGGGCAGGACGACACGGACCGCGGGCTCGGGGGTATCACCGGACACCGAGTCGCCGCCATGCGCACGCAGTCGGCCGCACAGCCCGGCGAACGTGCCGGTGTTCGGCACGTCGACGATCTCGATCCCCGAGCGGTCACCGAGGTGCAAGTCGAGCACCACGCGCTCGTCAAGCGACCGCCGGTGCAGCGCCACGACAAGCGCTGCGAGCGTCTCGACAGCGCCGGCTCCGGCCGGGTCGATCCCGGCGTCGGTGGCGGAGGACTGGATGGTCACCTGTCCACACCGCCTGCGTCGCGGACGCTGCGCGACCGGATGTCGGTCCAGGAAGCGTCGATGTGTTCAATGCACTCGCCGCGGGAACCGACGGTTCCCTCCGCCGTCCAACCCGCGGGCACCGTGCGGTGCGCGGGCCAGATCGACCACTGGTCCTCGTCGTTCACCACCACCGCGAACTCGGCGGTGGACGGGGTCTCGTCGAGCAACGGTTGTCTCCTTTCGCGACGTTGTCTGTTGGCTCTGGAAGGCGGTTCAGCCGATGTCACGCCCGCGCAGGGCCCACATCAGCGCGGCGGCGGCCGCCGACGTCTTGTGGAAGACCTGCCTGGCCACCAGCGAACGGTCGCCGTCGAGTACCTCGGAGGTGGCCTCCTTGTCACGGCTCGCGGGCAGGTCATGCAGGAACACGGCCTCCGATCCGCCACCGAAGAGCCGCAGGGTGTGGCGCGTGACCGCGAACGGCCGGAACGCCTTCTCCCATCCCTCGCCCGCACCCTCGGGCGCGGACCCCATCGACTGCCACCGGCAGGTGTAGACGGCGTCGACGGGATCGGGCGTCTGCGGAACGCGGTCGAACTGACGCACCGCCTCCCGCTTGGCCGCCTCGTTCAGCGTGGCGACCTCGGCATCGCTCAGACCGTGGCCCTCGGGGCTGTAGACGTCGAGCCGCATCCCGTCCCGCAGTGAGACGAGCTGCGCGAGTGACCGCGCCGTGTTGTTCAGTACCCCGAGGTAGGCCAGCCGCGGCCGCGTGTCGGCGCCGAAGTGGTCGCGCAGGGCGCACAGGTCGGCGATTGACTGGGTCGGGTGCTCCTCTTTGGTCAGCGCGTTTACCGTGGCGGGCAACGCGGTCGCCATCTCGTCCAGCTCCGCCTGCGGCCCGTTCGTGCGGGCGACGACCGCGTCCAGGTAGGTGGCGAACACCGAACCGGTGTCGAACCAGGTCTCTCCCGTACTCACCTGGATGTCGCCCGGTCCGAAGTGGATCGTGTGACAGCCGAGCGTTGTCGCGGCGCTCCAGAACGACGTGCGCGTGCGTGTGGAGGGAGCGGTGAATAGCAACCCGACCCGTGCGCCCGCCAGCAGCCCCGCGAACCGACCGGGGTCACGGCCGAACTCCCACGCCAGGCCGGCAACGAACTCCAGCTCGTCCGGGGTGAGAGCGGACAGCGACAGCAAGGGTCGTCCGGCTTTGGCGTCAGCGGACAGTGGTGAATCCTGCATTCTGGAACCTTTCTCGCGCACCAGGGACGTCGAGCACCCCGCAACGCTCCAGTAGCGCCACCGTCTTGGCGGACGCGATGGTGATGCCGGCCATGACCGACTGGCGGTCGAAGGACTCGGCGATGATCTGGTCGGTCCGCGCCGGGGAGAACCCGGCGACGCCGAGTGCGGCGCGGGCGGAGCGGGTAGCGGGTTGTAGGGACCTGATGATCACGTCTGGGAGCAGCCGGGACACCGTCTCTCGCTCCGACCGGTCCAGCTGAGCCCACAACTCCTTGAAGAACAGCGCGAAGTAGGCGTGGTGGCGGCGCTCGTCCTCGGCGTGGTCGCGCACCGTGTCCCGCACGACGGTCATCACCTCGGTGTCCTTCGGAACATCCTCGATGAGCGAGGTGATCAGCGTTTCGAACACGACGACCTGCAGCAACTGGACCAGCTTGCGGTGCCCCGGGTAGCTCTCCCCGATGCCGTCCAGATGCGCGAGGAACGGCGCGAAGTCGTATGGCAACGATGGAATGCCCGCGCTGTTCTCGACCTGGTCGACGACATCCACGCTGTGGAGGGCGTGGTACTGCTCGTCAACGCAGATCCGCATCGCGTCCCGCCGCAGTTCCCGTTCCAGCGACACACCGCTGCGGCCGTCGGCGATCTGCTGTGTCGCACGCACGACAACGGCGATCTCGAACTCCGCGGTGAAGTTCAGCCACTGGTACAGGTACTGGGCGGACAGGTACCGACGCAGCTCATCGGGCAGGGCCTGCACCAACGGATGTCCCAGGTGCGGGATGAGATGGTCCGGGAAGAACTTCTTCCCGAGGTCGTCCCCTGGTTTCCGGCGCGGTCCAACGCGGACACCAGCGTCCTCGTACCAGGAATTGAACGCGCGCATGACCCCCCTTTCGTCAACCTGTGATCGCGGCCGGTACCGGTCTCCGGCGTCCCGTGATCCGAAGCTCACGGATGCCGGCGATGATGTTCGAGCGCAACCGCACCGGTTCCGCCGCCAGCTCCAACCCGGTGAACCGGCCGAGCAGCTCGGCGAACGCGATCCGCAGGGTCACCCGGGCGATCGTGTGACCGATGCAGTAGTGCGGACCGACACCGAACGCGATGTGCTTGTTCGGCTTGCGTGCGATGTCGAAGTGGAACGGATCGGGGAAGACCCGCTCGTCCCGGTTTGCCGAGCCCAGCCACACGACCACCGCGTCACCCGCGCGGATCGCCACGTCGGCGAGTTCGGTGTCGCGCAACGCATAGCGCATGAAGTGGTTGGTGGGCGACGCCCACCGGACCGCTTCCTCGACGGCGGTGTTCATCAGGCTGGGGTCGGCCGCCCACCGGTCCAGATCGCCGGTGCCCGCCAGCCGTGCGACGGCCGATGAGACAACCTGCGGGGTCGTCACGATCGCTCCGATGAGCAGGCTGTAGCAGTTGGCCGTGATCTGGCCGTCGCTCAGGCCCCGCCCGTCCATCCGAATGCCAAGCAGCGTGCCGATCAGGTCGTCACCGGGGTGCTTGCGGCGGCTCGTGACGACGTCCTGGAAGTAGGCGAAGATCTCCCGGTGCGACCGGCGCAGCGTCGCCTCCGGACCACCTCGGACCTGGTAGGCCGGATCGTCGGCGGCGAGCGCGGCGGTAGCCGCCCTGGTCAGCAGCGGCCAGTCCTCGCGGGGAATGGCCATCATCGTCCCGGTGACGGCCATCGGGAGGCTGGCCATCGCCGCGGCGAGGTCGAACGGACCGCCGTCGGCCAGCGGCGCCACCAGCCCGGCCACCAGCGCGCGAATGTCGGCCTGGTAGTGGTCGATCGCCCGAATCGACAGCGCGCGCTGCAGCGGCTCGCGCATCTCGCTGTGCCGCGGTGGATCGGTGACCGCCAGCTGGCTGCCGCTCGCGGGGTCGCCCGCACCGAGCAGGTTCAGCAATGTCCCCTGCTGCGAGCTGAACGTCTCGTGCTCGCGCAACACACGACTGATGTCCGCGTATCTGGTCACCGACCAGAAACCCCGGTCGGCGCCGACCGGCTGCCACCGCACCGGGGCGGTCCGCCGGTGCTCTGCCCAGACCGTGTGCGGGTCGCCGTTGCCGTACAGATCGGGGTCGACGAGGTCGACGTCCCCACCTGCCGCGAACGGGCAGCGCACCGCGGTGTCCTTCGAGGCGGTCATCGGTCGCACCGGCCGGTCGAAGGCCCACGATTCACTGTCGTGGCCATGTGGTCTCCACGGGTCGAGTCGATCAACGCTCTGCGACGAACAGGCGGCCTGTGGGGAAAGGCAGCTCGATCGATTCGACACGGGTGAACCCGGCCGAGCGGAGCTTGCGCTTCCATTCGTCTTCGCTGAGCAGCCTGCGCTTCATGAACTGCCGGTGGTAGTACGTCACCGCGGCACTGAAACGCCGCTCTCGCTCGTTGCGCAGGTACGGGACGGCCTCGGTGATGGCCATGATCCCGCCGTCCCGCAACGCCTCACGGCAGTTGGCCAGCACGCGGTCCGCGGTCTGCTCCTCCTCAGGCATCATGTCGTGGAATACGAACCCACCGTGGATGACATCCGCACCCTCCAATGGTGACGGGTCGTCCGCAATGGACTGGATCGACCGGTGTATCACCTGCAGCCGGTCGGCCAGAACCGCGGCCTCCGCCGCTTGCCGTGCGGCCTCGCAGGAGGGCCCGTCCAGGTCGAGGCCCACAGCGCGGCTCTGTGGCAGCCGTCGCAGAATCTCGATCAGCAGGCGGCACGTCCCGGCACCGAGGTCGACGACGATCTCCGGTTTCGACCTCAGGATCGTGGACAGCGCGGCCGGGTAGAACGCCACGGAGCCCATCCACTCGGAGCTGACCGCGACCTCGCGGCCGTCGCGCATGTCGATGCCAGTCCCTCGAGACGGGTCTGTGAGAAATGCGCGGGCGTTCTCGATGAACGGCCGGTTGGCGTTCATCGTCCAGGACACGAAGCCCGCCTGGTGGCGGATTGTCGCGAAGTCGTCCGCCGCCCGGAACACCGTGCCTGAGGTCCCGACCGGAACGATGATGGCGGCGGACTCCAAGGCCTCGCAGTAACCGGCCACACCGGACTCCGGCAGGTCCGCGGCTTTGGCCAGCGACTCGACGGTCACCTCGTCACCGGTCGCGATCAAGGAAACGAGGCCGAGCCGGTCTCCCATCTCCAGCAGCGCCGCCGCGGCGGCGATCCTCGGCGCCTCACCGGCGGTCGCGCACTCGGTGTCGAAGTCGTGCTCGTAATCGGCACTCAACATGCTTTACCCCCCAAATGGAATTGGTGATTGGTGAACTGGTAACTGGCCATGATCGCGAGCCGCCTCCGACGGCCCGGGACGTGCGCCAAACAGGTCATCCAGCGCGGACGAACGAGAACAGACCATCCCTCACCGTCCACTTCTGCCGCTGCCCTGCGGCTTTGCGACCAGCGCCATCCCGAGTTTCGAAATCATCTCCTCAACTTCACCCTCGGTGATGACCAACGGAGGCAACAGACGCAGCACGGCGCCGTGGCGCCCGCCGCGTTCGACGATCAGCCCCAGTTCCAGACAGCGGCGCCCGATTTCGGCGGCGCGCTCGCCATCGGCGGGATGGGCGCCCAACGCGTCGGCAGGCAGCCGCGGATCCACTATCTCGACGCCCCACATCAGGCCACGGCCACGCACATCGCCGATCTCGGGATGACGATCGGCGAGTTCACCGAGTCCGGCGCCGATCAGCTTTCCCTTGGCCACCGCGGCGTGCACCAGGTTCTCGTCCCGGATCACCGAGATCGTGGTGGCACCCGCGACCATGGCGATCTGGTTGCCACGGAACGTGCCCGCGTGCGCACCGGGTGACCAGGCGTCGTAGCGGGCGTCGTAGGCAACGAGCGCGAGGGGAAAACCACCCCCCACAGCCTTCGAGATCAGCACGGCGTCCGGTCGGATACCCGCTTCCTCGAACGCGAACATGGTGCCGGTACGACCGAACCCGGTCTGGATCTCGTCGAGCACGAGTGGGATGTCCAGCCGGGCGGTCAGCTCCCGCAGGCCGCGCAGCCAGGAAGGCGGTGCCGGGATCACCCCGCCTTCGCCCTGCACGGCTTCGACGAAGACAGCCGCGGGCTTCGTGATGCCGCTGTCCGGATCAGTGAGAACGCGCTCCAGATAGTGCAGATTGGCCCGCACCCCGGCTTCCCCGCCAAGGCCGAACGGGCAGCGATAGCTGTCGGGATAGGGCAGGAAATGGGTGTCCGGCATGAGCGAGGCCACGGACCGCTTGGCGACCAGGTTGCCGGTCAGGCTCAAGGATCCTGCCGTCATGCCGTGATAGGCGCCATGGAAGGCGATCACCGTGCGCCTGCCGGTAGCGGTCTTGAACAGTTTGACCGCCGCCTCCGTCGCGTCCGCGCCGGAGGGCCCGCAGAACTGAACCTTCGCGGTGGCGCCGAAGTCCGCGGGGAAGACGTCGAACAACTGGCGCAAGAACCGGTACTTGGCCGGCGTCGTCAGATCGAGGGCCTGCTGCACCTGGCCGGAAGCGATGAAGTCCAGGACCGCTTCGATGACGATGGGATGGTTGTGCCCCAAGGCCAACGTGCCCGCGACCGAGAGGCAGTCCAGATACTCCCGCCCCTCGCTATCCCACACCCGCGCCAGCGAGCCACGCTCGATGACGCGGTCCAACTTGTCGGCATAGGTGCGAGCGTTGGACTCGCGCTCACGCACGTAGTTGTAGACGGCCTCCGTTGACACGGCTCGTTCGGCACTGCCCCCGGCGATCAACGATCTGTCAATGCACTCAGTTGACAACGGCTGTGTAAAAGTGGAACAGGCGTCATAAATCTCACCGCGAATCATGCACATCACCCCGAGAGCGCCAATAAACGCGCGTCGACGATGCTATTGAATCCGCAAAAAATCGAAGGAACACATCAACCCTGAGCCCCCTACCCGGACAGCATCCTCATGCACGCAACCCGATCCACAACACTGAATGTGATGTATATCACACTCAGTTTTCTTAACGGAAAGCGCGTGCCAACCATGCGTTCGTCGACGCCAAAGGGATCAACAAGTGACCATGGGGGTCGCCGCCGCACTCAATGCGCGAACCACCCCGTAGGCATGGGACCGTCCGGCCCGATCCCAAGAACACTCTGATGTCAACTGTGCACAAGCTTGGCCCGTTTTTGATCAGCCGTCGCGCTCGACCAGGCAAATCCACGTGCCCTTCATCCTCGACAGCGGTTCGTCCGCGTCGAGTGAGGTCAACTGTGTTCGGTGCCGTGGTTGTCGTTCGGCATGTCGCGGCCCGGTGAACGTTGACGGCCTCCAGGCTGACGGGACCGTCTCGCTGGTCAGGCTGGAGGCTTGTCCCCTACCGTAAACTCCGGTCAACCGTTGCTGACATGGCCAACCGAGGGGGGAAGGGCAGGCAAGGGTGGCGAGTTTCCCAGCCTGGGCCAGTTGGAATTTTCGCATCCAGGCATTCAGTACGGCGATTTCAACGATAGGTATCAACGCCGGACCTATCGCCTTCGCTTTCGCCGTACTTCAGGCCGGCGGCTCGGCAAGTGACGTGGGGCTTGTCACTGCTGCGCGGACAGCTCCTGTCATCGTGTTTGTCCTCTACGCTGGCGCGATCGGCGACCGCATTTCACGCAAGTCCATGATGGTCGCGTCCAATCTGGTCAGTGCCGTCTCGTTCATGTGTTTCGGGCTGGCGCTACAGCAAGGCTGGCACAACATTGTCGTCATGTGCGCCCTGTCCTTTGCGGCTGGCACTGCCACCGCCTTCTACTATCCGGCGGCCGAGGCAGCGAATCTGCAGATCATTGATGCAGAGAACCCGGAAAAGTCTTTGGCCACACTGCGCCTCATTCAGAATTCTGGGCAAATCATTGGCGCCGGGATCGGCGGTGGCATAGTGGCCCTCTGCGGCCCAGCGCTGGGGCTTATCTGCTGTGGCATCGTTTTCGTCCCCGCCGCTATCCTGCGCCTGGGACTGCTGCTTCCAGCGGTTGCCAATGTTGACAAGAGGGAGAACCTCTGGCTGAACATGCGTACAGGATGGCAAGAGTTCATACGCTTTCGCTGGCTCTGGGCCATGGTTCTTCAGATGTCTCTGGTTAATGCCATGGTCGTGGGTTTCATGGGCGTACTGGGACCTATATACGCCAGATCCAGCCCCTGGGGCGCAGCCGGATGGGGGCTGGTGCTGACATTTCAGACTGTCGGCTTCATGATCGGCGGCTTGGCGATGACCAGACTCAGGCCGAGGAAGCTTCTGCTGTTCGGAAACGCGGCAAGCCTTCTGTTCGTGCTGCTGCCGTGCGCTTTGATCTTCGGTCTTCCACTTCCGTTAGCGGCGACGGCGTCTTTGGCGGGTGGGGTTGGTGATGAAATCTACGGGGTATGCTGGTTGGCCGCGCTGCGCCAGGAGGTATCCCAGGCGAAGATGTCGCGGGTAGCGAGTTACGACATGTTCTGTTCAATCGCTTTCGCGCCGCTTGGTGGAGTTATCGCGGGCCCACTTGAAGAGCATTTCGGATTGCAGCCAAGTCTTGTGGTGATCAGCCTGTTCATCACGCTCTCAACGATTGCGGTAATGCTTCTCCGCGATGTGCGGAGCATGTCCAGACAGACCCTAGCGGACGTGAGCTGATCCTCCATCCCAACCACGTCGAATCAACGAGTAAATCCCTTTTCGTCACCCAACGAGCGGAGGTCAGCACATGAACGAGGGCAGCATTTGGGACAGTGTTGACTGGAGAAACTCACCGGGAGTTGGACCGGTGGCCGTTGGTGCGGACCTGAACCCCGACACACTCATCTCAGCCTACATGAACGGACTTTATCCATATCCTCCGATTCAGGAAGAGCTCGATGACCTCTTCGAGGACCGCTTCGGTGAATCCTTGCGAGATGGAACCATCCGGAGCATGTCGCCTGGAAACCCGGACTTCTCCCTGACGTGGTGGTCGCGCGATCCGAGGGCCGTGATCAGCCGACACAGTGCCAAGGCCGGCCAGACACTTCGCAGAGTCATCCGCCAGAAAGGCTGGACGACCACTGTCGACCGGTGCTTCGACAGCGTCGTGAAGAAGTGCGGTCCAGAGCGTGGAGCCGAGTCGTGGCTTTCGAACCGTATGGCGGAGGCGTTCTTGGAGCTGCATCGACGAGGTTACGCCCACAGCATTGAAGTCTGGGAGAACGAAAACCTCGTCGGTGGAAGCATGGGCGTGCAGGTGGGCGGCATCTTCAGCTGGGAGTCGGCGTTTTTTGTCCAGTCACATGCGGGCAAGGTGGCCGTACTCGACACCCTGGCGCGAATGTTGGCCGCTGGCGGTGAGTTGCTCGATGCGCAGATGATGAGTCCTACGGCCGCTTCGGTGGGAGCCGAGGAGATCGGGAAGGGTGCCTACTACGACGTGCTTGAGCTGCAACGTACACGCGCCGTGCGCATGTCGGACGCTCAGTTGCCGGCCGCCCGGCTGATCGAGGAACTGGCATTGGGGCACCAGGCCAGCGAGCCGCAGTGAGATGTCCGCCAACTAGTATTCCCGGTATGGGACCGCGACGGCGGCTGATGCCCGACCAGCGCCGCGAAGTCGTGTCGGCCATTCTGCGGGCCTGGCTGGTGTTCGTCCGCACGATCTGTGTGGAATGGCTGGCATACGGGACCTTCGCCCGTGTCGAGCTTCGCGAGATATGCCTCGGCGCGTTGCTCGGTGCCCTGGATTCGGCCGCCAATCCTGGACGACCGAAGTCGGGGTGAACGACACCGCCGCCAGCCACGCTCTTCAGGGCGCCTCACCGACCACAGTGTCATGGGCGTGCGCACCGAACGCCTCGAGATACCCGGCGGTCAGTTTCCGCATTGTCAGCTCGGCACGGGGAATGCCGAACACCGTGCCGGGAAAGTCGAGAGCCTTCAGCTTGGGCCAGTACTCGTCGTAGCGTTCGGGAGAGAAGAACTCGGCCGGGGCACCGACAGCGATCCATCCGATCGGGACGACCGCGTCACGGAGCACGCGGCTGTTGACGTGGACCGAGTTAATCCGAACCTCCGCTCCTCGCTCGATATGAGCGCCTGGGAACGCGGACACCCCCGTAGCGAGGAAGACATCGTCTTCGACGAACACGCCATTCAGATATAGATGCGGCCCAACCAGCACGTGGTTGCAAAGCCGCAACGGAAAACGCCGTCGACCGCGCAGCACGGCGTTCTCCATCACGATGCAGTCGGAACCGATCTCCACCGGTCCTCCCTCGGTGGTCACGACGGCACCGAAGAGGATGCGGTTACCCGCTCCGACCGTGACATCGCCGCTGACGACGGCGTTGGGTGCGATGTACACCGACGGGTCGATGGTCGCGGCCGACACCCTGGTGCTCGATCAGTACATCGTTTTCCTCTCCGCTTGCGCGACACCGAGCTCGAAGTCGAGCAGCCATCGTTTGCGGTCGATGCCACCGCCGTAGCCGGTGAGACCACCGTTGCCGCCGACGACGCGGTGACAGGGCACGATGATGCCGATCGGATTCTTGCCGTTGGCAAGGCCTACCGCTCGCGCCGCGGTCGGTCGCCCGATGTGCTCGGCCAACTCGCCGTAGGACACGGTCTCGCCGTAGGGAATCGTGCGCAGAGCGGCCCACACGGTGCATTGGAACGGGGTTCCGAACATCGTGACCGGCGGATCGAACTCGGTTCGCTGCCCGGCGAAGTACTCCTCCAGCTGGCCGATAACCCGGCGGAACGGCGTTGGGTCTGCTACACCAAACGTGTCCTCGGACGGACGGTGTCGCTGGCGGTTCATGTACAGGCCCGTCAGGGTTCCGTCGACACCGACGAGGGTGAGCGGGCCGACAGGGCTGCGCATCACGGTGTGCACGCGATGCGACAACTGGTGATCCTTTCTCAGGCTGGTAGACGGTTGATCGCGTGCTCGCCGGTGGCCCACAGGTACTGCACCGCATACGCCCGCCAGGGTCGCCAGGCCGCGGCGCGCCGGGTCAGCGCCATCGGCGTCGCGGGAAGGCCCACCGCACGGGCGGCATGTCGGATCCCCAGATCGGTGGGCACGAACGCATCCGGATCTCCGAGCGCACGCATGGCGACCGTCTCCACGGTCCACGGGCCGAACCCCGGCAGTTCGGCGAGTCGGGCACGGACCTGGTCCCAGTCCCCGCCGATGCGAAGATCGACCCTGCCGTCGGCAACCGCCGCGATCAGCGTGGTCATGGTAGTGCGGCGTGCCCGCGGCAAGGCGAGGTCGGCTGGGTCGAGCGAGGCCAACGCGGACACGTCCGGGAAGAGGTGGGTAAGGCCACCAGCCGGATCGGACACCGGCTCACCGTGGGCGGCCACCAACCGGGCGGCGTGTGTACGAGCCGCGGCGGTGGACACCTGCTGTCCGAGTACGGCGCGCAGCGCGAATTCGGTACCGTCGACGGTGCGGGGCACCCGGCGCCCCGGATTCTTGTCCACCAACGGGGCGAGCAGCGCGTCCGCGCGCAGCAGATCGTCGACCGCCACCGGATCCGCGTCAAGGTCGAGCAACCACCGGCACCGGGCGATCGCCGTGGACAGGTCCCGCAGGTCGGTCAGGGACAGCCGACAGTCCACGTGTTCGGGCAGCGGCCGCAGCGAGACGATGCCGCGTCCGTACGGCAGGCGCAGCGTGCGGCGGTAGGCGCCGTCACGCCATTCCTCCACCCCGGGCACGGCCGTGGCCACAAGGTGCCCGAACAGGTTGTCCGGGCACAGCGGCCGCCGGAACGGCAGACGCAGCGCCAGTGAGCCCGGGGAGACGGCCGGCTGTAGTCGGACAGCGCGGGTCCGCAGCTCACTCGGAGGACACCCGAAAACCTCACGCACGGTGTCGTTGAACGTCCGCACACTGGCGAACCCCGCGGCGAAGGCGACATCGGCCATGGGCACGGTGGTGGTCTCGATCAGCAGCCGTGCGGTCTGGGCGCGCTGTGCCCTCGCCAGGGCCAGCGGTCCCGCACCCAGTTCGGCCAGCAGCTGCCGCTGGATCTGCCGCACGCTGTACCCCATCCGCACGGCGAGTTCGGCGACACCACCGCGGTCGATGACCCCGTCGGCGATCAGCCGCATCGCCCGAGCCACCAGGTCGGCACGCTCGTTCCACTGTGGAGAGCCGGGACTGGCGTCCGGCCGACACCGCTTGCACGCCCGAAACCCGGCCTGCTGTGCCGCGGCTGCGCTCGGGTAGAAGCGCATATTCTCGACCTTGGGCGGCACGACGGGACAGCTCGGCCGACAGTAGATGCCGGTGGTCACCACCGCGGTGAAGAACCAGCCGTCGAAGCGGGCGTCCTTGGAGCGAACCGCACGCACGCACCGCTCGACGTCTTCGTACATGGTTCAAGCATCGTCGATGACCGCCGCCCGCGCTGGCGGAAATACGACATCGTCGCGAAGCCGCCTCGGCGGCGCGGCCCACCGGCCGAGTTCAGTTCCGCGTGTCACCTGCCGACCGTCGCCGCCCCTTGGTGATCACCTCGTAGAGGGCGGTCCAGCGGTCCCTGCCGTACCCCGCGTCAATCGCCCGGCGGTACAGCGACAGCACCGCTTTGGGCAGTGCGGTGTCGAGCCCCGCCGCCTCGCTGGCGCCAACGACGTGGGCTGCCGTGGCTCCCATCATGAATGTGTTGGCCAGTTCGCCCGGATGCTGCCCGGAGGCGAGGTTGCGCACGGTCTCTGGCAGGTACATCGCCAACGAGTTGACGTTGTCGGTGACGTATGGCGCGAACGTCTCCGCGGACACTCCCGCCGAGGCCATCAGCGCGAAACCATGCAGGACAGCCGCGAGTGCGGTGAGGAAGACGTCCAGCTGGGCCTGGTAATACAGCTGAGCCAGTGCGTGATCCTCGCCTCGGAAGTCCGGCTTTCCGATGACCCGCAGAGTGTCTTCCTGCTCCTCGAAGACCCTCCGCGGTCCGCTGTAGAACACGGAAGCGGCCGCGGAGCCCACCAGCGTGGCTGGCACCATGACACCGCCGACGAGCAGCTCGGCCCCGCGCTCGGTTAACCATGTCGCCGCCTTCCTGGTCTCTTCCGGCGTGTCGGAGCTCAGGTTGACCACGATCCGCCCGGCGAGCGCCTGACCCGCATCGCCCAGGATGTCGTACATCGCCGGATAGTCGGTGAGGCTGAGCAGCACAAGCTCGTTCGCGGCAATGGCCTCGGTGGCGGTGGCCGCCCGGATCGCCCCTGCGGCCACGAGGCCCTCAGCCCGGCTCGGCGTCCGGTTCCACACAGTGACCTCGTGACCACTGTCCAGATATCTCCGCACCATGGCCTGGCCCATCGGGCCCAGCCCGATCACGGTGAGCGGCGCTCGGTTCACACTCATTCCGGTCTTGTCCTCTCCGACGTTGCGATCGTCTATGAGGCTCACCGTGCACTGTGGTGCTCATGGTTCGCTGCGGGTTCACTCATGCCGTTCTCCTCGGCGCGAACCGCGTTAGATTCGCGGCATGCTGACAATCGACGTCGTGGCGAAGCACACTGAGCTTGGGCACCGAGTCGCTGCGCTCCTGACCGAGCTGGACCGCGGCCAACAGGCGCACGTCAAGGCCGTGCCGAACCCGGGCGCGCTGGACACTGGACAGGAACCCGCCGCGTTCGTCGTCGCGGTCACCGACTCAGCCGGCCTCGCACACCGAGAAGCCTTCTCCTTCTGGGCCGACGTGGTGCTTGTCCACGGTTCCGACACACAACGTGACCGCTCAATCCGACACCTGTGGCAGACGCGGCTGGCCCCCTTCGCCCAGAATCTCGCAGACCAGCAGTTCGCACGCGCTGGAGCGCCTGAATTGTCAGCTTCGGATCCGACGTGGCAGACAACGGCCAACCGTCTGATCAGACGCTTGAGGCGTGCTACCGCACACCTCGGACGGGCAGGGGAATTCCGCTGGGAGCACATCGGCTCGACATCGGTGCCGGGCCTGTCCGCCAAACCGTTCATCGATCTCCAGCTCGGCGTTGCCTCGCTCGACGAGCTGCATGGCCTCGACCAAGCCGTGTTCCAATGCGGATTCATCGACGTCGCAACGGTGGCACCCGACTCACCTGGTGTCCTGCGCGACACTCCACGCGGCACAGGCCACGGCCCGGACGCGTGCTGGGACAAACGGCTGTTCGCCTCGGCAGACCCGGGACAACGTGTCATTCTCCATGTCCGCGAGATCGGCTCTCCCTGGTGGCGGTATACGATCCGGTTCCGGGACCTGCTCAGGGCCGACTCAGAGGCACGGCAGGACTACGAGCGCCTCAAGGCGCGTCTCGTTGAGGCTCATTCCGGTGATCAGAACAACGACGCCTACACCATCGCCAAGACCGTATTCTTCGACGCCATCCAGGATCGGCTCGATCAATGATCTGTGCCACCCTCCTCGGGAAATCCGGACCGGCGGGAGACGACGATCACCACGAGTGCCCCAGCGGCAAGCACGACAGCCAGCCACGGAAGAACGGCGGCATTCCCGGCCAGCTCCAGAGCGAATCCGCCGAGGAAGGCCCCACCCGCGATGGCGAGGTTCCAGACGGCGATCGTCAGAGACTGGGCGATGTCAGAACCCTCGTTGGCGATTCTGGCCGTCGCCGCGGGAAAGACCGTTGGTGCCCCTCCGAAAGCCGTCCCCCACAAAGCGGCTGCGACCAACAGCAGCGGTGATCGATCCACCACCGAGCCGATCACCATGGCCGCGCCTCCAAAGGCCGCCGTCGACACGAGTGCCAGCGGCCACAACCACCTGTCGATCGTGGTCCCCGCCACCACCACTCCGAGCACCGAGAAGACACCGAAGACCAGCAGAACCGATCCGAGCGGCTCCGCTCTGTCCGCCTGTGCGAGTACTGGACCGAGATAGGTGTAGAGCACGTTGTGCCCGAGAACGAAGAAGAGAGTCGCCATCAACACCGCCGCGAACCCGGGGACGGCGAAAACGGTCCGTACTGATGGACGACGTCCCACGCCCCCACCGGGAAGAGCGGGGACCCGCCACAGCACCCATCCGAGGAGAGCCGCGGCGACGGCAGCCACGACGGCGAAACACCAGCGCCAGCCGACGAGATCGCCAAGCGCTGTTCCGGCGGGCATGCCGACAGCGAATCCTAACGGTGTTCCCATCATCGCAACCGCCAACGCCCTCCCCGCGCTTGGCCCACGTGCCATCCGCATCGCGTAACCGGGAATCATCGCCCACATCACCCCGGCCACCGCTCCGGCGACGAGTCTGGCCACGAGGACCACCCCGTACGCGGGCGAGACCGCGGTTGTCGCATTGGCTACGGCGAAACCAACTACC
>Ga0213875_10000670_pt1 | contig 27025 bp, 21 predicted proteins | sample BarmaccomBMRX_R8_FD_160105 | JGI IMG/M metagenome (GOLD analysis project Ga0213875, IMG submission 160105) | Root-associated microbial communities from Barbacenia macrantha in rupestrian grasslands, the National Park of Serra do Cipo, Brazil - RX_R8 | ecosystem: Host-associated > Plants > Roots... | reverse complement strand
AGATGCAGCCTCTCCGTCTGAGCCGCCGAGTGTTTCTCGCGGCTTCGTTCGCTGCGGCGCCGGTGGGGGTCGGAGTTGCGGCGGATGCGGAGGGCGATTTCAACAGTTTCATCGCCGGAGTGCGGCGCGATGCTATCGCGCAGGGCATTCGGGCATCGACCGTTGATGTCGCGCTTCGCCGCGCCGAGTACCTGCCGCATGTCATCGAGCTCGACCGCAAGCAGCCCGAGCGGACGATGACGTTCGGCGAGTACATCGACAAATTCGTCACGCCGCAGCGCAAGGACGATGCCCGCCATGCGCTGGCCGAAAATTGGGCGCTGCTCGGGCGCGTGCGGCAGCGGTTCGATGTGCAGCCCCGGTTCGTCGTGGCGCTTTGGGGTATGGAGAGCGCCTTCGGGAAGATTACCGGCAATTACTCGGTAGTCTCGGCGCTGGCTACGCTTGCCTACGATGGACGGCGCAGCTCCTATTTTCGAGGCGAGCTGATCGCGGCTTTGCGCATTCTCGACCAAGGCCATATCCGCCCCGACGACATGCTCGGGTCGTGGGCGGGCGCGATGGGGCAATGCCAGTTCATGCCATCGACGTTTCTGAGCTATGCCGTGGACTTCGATGGCGATGGCCGCCGCGACATCTGGAACGACCGCGCCGACGTGCTCGGGTCGATCGCCAACTTCATCTCGCGGCTGGGTTGGCGCGGCGACCAGAGCTGGGGCCGCGACGTGCTGGTCCCGGCCAATTTCGATCCCAGACTTGCCGGGCTCGACACCCGGCGCTCGATCATGGAGTGGAACCGGCTCGGGGTCCGCGGCCGGGATTCGGGCCTGCTGCCGGCGCGCGAGGCCGACGCCTCGCTGGTTTTGCCGGATGGACCGGCGGGGCCGGCGCTTCTCGTCTACGACAATTTCCGCACCATCATGAAGTGGAACAAATCCACCTATTTCGCCGCCGCGGTCGGCTATCTTGCCGACAGCATGGACCAGGGCTAGCGCGGCCTGCCGGACATGAAAAGAAAGATGCCGGCCGGTCTGTTCCGGCTGTTGTCGCTGGCGATGGTCGCGCTGCTGCTGGCCGATTGCGGGATCTCGTCGGGTCCGGGCGGCTACGCCGGCGGCCGATACCGGCCAAGCCGGCCGATGTACAAGGTCGGCGCGCCGTACCAGATCAACGGTGTCTGGTATTACCCGGCGGTCGATTATGCCTATGACGAGAGCGGAATCGCGTCCTGGTATGGCGAACAATTCGATCAGCGATATACCGCCAATGGCGAGATCTTCGACCTCAACCAGCTGACCGCCGCGCACCGCACGCTGCCGATGCCGAGCGTCGTCGAGGTAACCAATTTGAACAACGGTCGGGCATTGCAGCTGCGCGTCAACGATCGCGGACCCTTTGCGCGCGGCCGCATCATCGACGTGTCGCGCCGCGCCGCCCAGCTTCTCGGCTTCGAACTCGACGGCACGGCCCGGGTCCGGGTTCGGATCCTCAAGGACGAGAGCCTCAAGGTGGCCGAACTGGCCAGGCGCAACGGCGGCGACAGCCGCATGCTGGTCGCCGAGGCGCCGGGCGTCGCGACGGTCGAAACCGCCGGGATCGAGCATTTGCTGCCGCCGGCCCCGGTCGCGCCCGCTCCGGTGGCGACGGCCGCGCCACCTTCGGCGGAGCCCCCGGGGTCCTTGGCCCCCTCAACACCGGTCCTTCCCGCACATTTGCCTGCAGCATCGGCATCGCTATCGGGGCTGGTCCCGCGCTCACCGCCGCCGCCGGCACCGCCGATATCGGCACCACCGACACCGACATCGGCATTGCCGGCCTCTTCCGCGCCCTCTGCCGCAGCGGCAATGGGCAGCGTGCCGTCACCGGTGCTCGCGACGGCGCTGCCACCCCTGCCGGAAAAGACCTACACTGTCCCGGTCAAGGCCGGAGCGCGAATTTTCGTCCAGGCCGGGGCTTTTTCGGTGGCCGAGAACGCGCAGCGGGTGCGCTCGCGCATCGCTGCGCTGGGCAGCGTCGAGGTTCAGACCGCTTCGGTCAGGGGGGTGTCGCTCTACCGCGTGCGGCTCGGACCGGTGCCGACCGTGGAACAGGCCGGCCGGCTGTTGACCCGATTGGTCGGAAGCGGCTACCCGGAGGCGCGGATCGTGGTCGATTGAACGGGACCGGGGAGGCGCGAGTGAGGTCGGCGATGGCGCGGCATGCGGTTTCGGGAGCTCTGGCAGTTGTTCTGGTGTTGGCCGCAACTGCCGCCTCGCCGCCGCCCGCCGCCGCGGCCGACAAGGCGAAGACACTAAACGCAGACCGAACAAAAAAGCCGGCCGAAGGGAAAGCACCGGGGGCGCCGGCCACGGACGTCGGTGCGCCCACCTCAGGCCCCAACATCGACACGCAGGCGCGGCACGTCTTCATCATCGAAACCGAGACGGGGACCGTGCTGTTGGACAAGCTCGCCGAGGAGCGCATGCCGCCCGCCTCGATGAGCAAGATTATGACTGCCTACGTCGTCTTCGACCTGATGAAGCAGGGCCGGATCAAGCTCGACGACGAGCTGCCGGTCAGCGAAAAGGCGTGGCGGCTCGGCGGCTCCAAGATGTTCGTCCCGGTCGGCGGCCGCATCAAGGTAGACGACCTGATCCGCGGCATGATCGTGCAATCGGGCAATGATTCCTGCCTTGTTCTCGCCGAGGGATTGGCGGGCAGCGAGGAAGCCTTTGTCGAATTGATGAACCAGAAGGCGAAACAAATCGGGCTGCAGGACAGCCATTTCGACAATGTGACCGGTCTGCCCGATCCCAATCATTGGATGACGGCGCGCGACCTGGCGACCTTGGCATGGCGCACGATGCAGGACTTCCCCGAATACTACCATTACTATTCGGAGATGGGCTTCGCTTATAACAGCATCAATCAGGGCAACCGCAATCCGCTTCTGTACAAGAACATGGGCGCGGACGGGCTCAAGACCGGCCATACCGACGAATCGGGCTACAGCCTGACCGCCTCGGTCATACGCGACAAACGCCGCATCATCATGGTCGCGGCCGGATTGCCTTCGATGAAGGCGCGGGCGCAGGAAAGCGAGCGGCTGGTTGAATGGGCATTCCGCGAGTTCAACGACTATCGTCTGTTCGGCGCCGGCGATAAGGTTGACGATGCAGATATTTGGCTGGGTGCCGAGGCCAAGGTCCCGATGACCCTCGAGCGCGATCTGGTCGTGACGCTCCCGCGCAAGTCGCGCAAGGACATGAAAGTCACGGTCGCCTATGACCGTCCTGTGCCGGCGCCGGTCGCGAAGGGCGACAAGATCGGCAAGGTGATCGTGACCGTGCCGGAGGTGGCCGCGACCGAAGTGCCCTTGGTTGCGGCCGCCAGCGTCGGCCGCATCGGAACAGTCGGCCATATGGCATCGGTGGTAGCGTATCTGATTTGGGGTAACCGCCGCTGACCCCAAGCGCTGCCGCCCCGGCGGCCGCGCGCGGCCGCTTCATCACGCTGGAAGGCGGAGAAGGAGCCGGCAAGTCGACCCAGGCCGATCTGCTGGCCGCGGCGCTCGAACGCGTCGGCATTGCGGCGCGGCGTACGCGCGAGCCCGGCGGCTCTCCCGGTGGCGAGGCAATCCGCGGCTTGCTGCTGCAAGGCGAGGCGGATCGCTGGGACCCGGTCTGCGAGGCGCTGCTGGTGATCGCGGCACGGCGCGACCACGTCGTGCGCGTCATCGCTCCGGCGCTCGAGGCCGGGCTCTGGGTCGTTTCGGACCGTTTCGCGGATTCGACCCTGGCTTACCAGGGTTATGGAAAAGGGATGGCGATCGAGGATCTGGTCGCGCTCGGGCGGCTCGCGCTGAACGATTTTGCACCGGACCTGACCCTTATCCTTGATCTGCCGGTCGCGGCGGGGCTGGAGAGGGCGGCCCTGCGCCGCGGCGGCGGCGACCGCTTCGAGCGTCTCGATCCCGCCTTCCACGACAGGCTGCGCGCCGGCTATCGGCGCATCGCCGAAGATGATCCCGCGCGCTGTGCCATGATCGACGCTGCGGGTGAGATCGGGCAGGTGCACCGCGCGATTCTAGCGGTGATTGAGCAACGGCTCGGAGCGCGCTTTGAACCGGCGTGAACCCGATCGGCCAGGCGCCGCTTCGGGGCTGCCGCAAACTTGGTCTTGACATGGCGCGAGGCACCGTCGCCGCACCGGCTTCGGAAACGACGGCCCCGCCGCCGCGGGCCAATCCCGACCTTGACGGCCACGAAGCGGCCGAGCGCGAACTGCGCCGGCTGTTCGAGGGAGGCCGGTTGCCGCACGCCCTGCTGTTGAGCGGTCCGCGCGGCATCGGCAAGGCGACTCTCGCGTTTCGCCTTGCCCGTTTCGTGCTGGCGCGGTCGGGCTTCGAACGCGAGCACGAGCGAGCGAGCCAGGCCCGGGAGGAGGGGCTCGCGATCGCGCCGGATAGCGGCGTGTTTCGCCGCGTCGCTGCCGGCGGACACGCCGATCTGCTGACCGTCGAGCGTGGCTATGACCCGCGGCGGCGCCGCATGCGCAGCGAAATCATCGTCGCCGACGCGCGCGACATCACCGCTTTCATGCACTTGACGCCGGCGGAAGGGGGCTGGCGCATCGTCGTGGTCGACGGTGCGGACGAGCTGAACCGCAACGCCGCAAATGCGCTGCTGAAGATTCTCGAAGAGCCGCCGCGACGCTCTCTGCTGATCCTGGTCGCGCATATGCCCGGGCAACTGCTGCCCACCATCCGGTCGCGTTGCTGCAGGGTGCCGCTATCGCCGTTGGCCCCGGCGGTTCTGCGCCGGTTGCTGGCCCGCTATCGCCCCGATCTCGCCGAGACGGAGGCCGAGGGATTGCTGACACTGGCGGATGGAAGCATTGGCCGGGCGCTCGACCTGGCGCAAGCCGGCGGCCTAGAGCTGTACCGCTCGGTGCTGGCGTTGGTGGCGCGGCTTGATCCGGGCGTGCTGCACGCCTTCGCCGACCGGCTCGCCCGACCCGAGGCCGAAGACGGATACCGGATTGTCCAGGAACTGGTCGCGCGGTTTCTGGCACGCATCGCAATCGTCGCGGCGCGCCACGAGGCGGAGGCGCCGCCGGCGATCGCCGACGGCGAGCGCGAGGCGATGCGACGGCTGTCGGGGCCCGACCGGGCCCCGATCTGGGCCGGGCTGCGCGACGAGATCGCGCGCGACTTCGCTCGAACCGACGAACTCAACCTCGATCGCAAGCAGGCCATTCTCGGCGCCTTCTTCGCGATCGATCGTGCTGCCGGGTAGTGGGACAAACCCGACACTTGGTGCCCAAATTCCGCCGTCCAGGCGAAAAGCCGGGACCCATTCTTCCGCCGACCCGCCGGCCAAGGCCATGGATCCCGGCTTGCGCCGAGATGACGGGGGAGCAAGGTACTTTGTGTCGGATTTGTCGGCCGGGTTCTGAACTCAAGCGTTCCGGCCGGGCCAGTCCGTTTCCGGGGCGGTGGCCGAGGCCGGTTCCGCTCAGGCCGGGTGATCGGTAATCCAGGCCAGCCCCTCGGTCGCCTGGGCGCTCGCAAATACCCGGATCTCGCCCGGGATCAGAAAGCGCAGGGCGTTGACGGTATGCCTGACCCAGCCGACATCGGTGACGACGGCTACCCGTTCCCAATGCGGCAGGCATTCCAGACCCACTTTGAGGTCTTCCCATGCCGCGCCGGGAAACCGGCAGCACAGCTCGTAGTAGAGACGAAGCCGTTCATGCTGCTGGAGCGATCTTGCCATCGCCGGCATCAAGACTTCGTCGCAATCCCGGTTGGTTACCCGTCCCGTTGCGACAATCCCGACGACATTGTCCGGAAGCCCCTCGATGATTTCGATCATCGGATCTCCTCCGTGCATCCGCTTTTGACCAGGGGAGCCCGCCGGCATTGCCGGCGGGCGTCACAGCGGGCGTCTTCCGGGTTAGAACTTGAAGGCCAGTTTGCTGATCAGAACGTTCTCGTCGCCCTTCAGGTTGGCGATGACCTGGCGATGCCCGTACATGTACTCGATGCCCATATCGACGAACGACACCGGGCTCCAGATCAGGTTGGCATGCGCGGTGACGAGCTCCTTGTTCATCGCCTCGTCCTGCGGCACCCCGACCAGGTTCGAGCGGATGTCCTGATGGTTCAGGCCGACCGATATGTTCGAGCGCAGGTTGGGCATCCACCAGTGCTGGTAGCCGACCTCGCCGCCGAAAGCGACCACCGGGTGAATGAGGATCAGCGCCGCAGCGGCGGTCGTACCCGGGGTCGACAGGAAGTTGGTCGCCAGCGAGAAATTGGTCCGCTCGTTCAGATAGCGGCCGATGCCGTCGCCGCCAACGACCTGCACCGTGACGTCGTCCTTGGCCCAGCCGAACCAGCCCGGCTTGGCGTCGAAGCCAAGATGGCCGCCATAGCCGATGAATTGCCGGCTGATGAACTTGCCGTCTTCGACGTCGAGACCCGGCCGCACCACGCCGGAAGCGTCGAAATGGCCCCAGGCCTGCGGCAGGTAGAACGCTGCGGTCAGGTCGGGCGAAATCGCCTTGGCCGGGTTGGCAGTCAGCACTGGCGTCGTGGTCGCGCAGGAGGTGCCCGCCACGGTCGCGGTGCCGGTGCAGACGCCGCCGATGGTTCCGGGCAGGCCGAGACCGGCGGGCAAGGCCGAGGACGGCGAATCCGAGGCGATGATGCCGGCCGGCGTGCCGACATCGGTCTCCGGCGTCTCGGCCGACACCGACAACGCCCCGCCGAAGCTCCACGGCAACGGCATCGTGTAGCGGATCTGCGGGATGCGGACGACGCCCGGCTCGCCGACATTGCCGCCGAAGTCGAGGGTCTCGGCGTTGGCGTCGGGGTCGGAGAAGTTCGAGTTCGCCTGACCGGCGAGGAACCCGCCCAACGTGCCGTAGGCAAATTTCAGGCGAGGGAGCAGGTTGTCGGACACGTCGGTCGGGCCCGAGGTCGCGCCGGAGCCGCCGGGCACGAACTGGTTCGATCCGGCCCAGTCGAACTCCATGAAGGTTCGCGCTTCGCCATAAGCGGTCGGAGTGCGGGTCTCGAAATTGATTTTCGACTGACGCGGGCTTTGCGAGAAGATGCCGTTGCCGCGCGAATGCGCGATCGCAACACCGACCGGCGCACCGCCGACGGTCTGCCCATGGATGTCGAGCGGCGCCGCATCCGTCTGGCCATTGGCGCCGACCGTCGTGGTCTGCGGGCTGGAGTTGACCGGACCGCCCGATAACCAGTAGTCGAGCACCTCGTCGATCTCGCCGCCGACGCGGATCGAGGTATCGGTGCCCGGGATCAGGAACGAGCGCGGGAAGCTGCCGCCGGCGGCGCCGGCGCCCACCGCCGGGTTCGGCGTGTTCGAGAAATACGAGCCGGCGCCCACGTTCTGGGCCTGCGCCAACTGGTCGATGCGGCGCTGCAGAAGCTCCTGATTGGCGCGCAAATCGGCCAGTTCATCGGCCTTTGCCATATGCAGGCCCGCGACCAGAGTAATTGCGGGCACAATCACTCCCATCGCCGGCGCGATGCCGGCGTACCCCCGTCTCATCATCGTTTCCTTCCCTGTCCGAGAAAGGTGCAGGCTTTGGGCCTGGTTCAGGCCGTTTTCTCGCCCTCATCAACCTCCAATTGGCAGCTTCGGTCAAGGCTATCAGGTCCGGACCGCATAGGAATTGAGCTTGATTGTGGTTGTTTCGCCACAGGGTCGCTCTCCGACAACCCGGGTTTGATTTGTCCCCAGGCTCCTCGGCGGGATTGGGAAGCCGGGCCGCTGCGGGCCCGCTGCGCTCGCACGCCGGTCAGGCCGCGGTTCGTGCGCATCGATAGGGTTTCGTAAAGCATCGCCCGCTAGCTTCGCTGCAAAGCGGCGCTGCCGCACGCCCGCCGGGCCGTCAAGCGGACACGAACCGATGATCTTGGCCGAATCGCGCCTTCCCGACCCGGCGCCGACCGCCGCCGTCGACATCAGGCCCTTCCATCGCCCGTTAGCGCCTCCGGTCGAGCTGACGGTCGTGATTCCGACCTTGAACGAGAGAGACAATATCGCGCTGCTGGTGGACCGGCTCGGCGCCGCATTGGACGGGGTCTTCTGGGAGGTGATCTTCGTCGACGATGATTCGCTGGACGGCACCGCCGATCTCGTCCGTGAGTTCGCGCAACAGCAAGGCAACGTCCGTTGCCTGCAGCGCCTCGGCCGCCGCGGTCTCGCCTCGGCCTGCATCGAAGGCATTCTCAGCAGCGCCGCCCCCTATGTCGCGGTCATGGACGGCGACCTGCAGCACGACGAGACGCTGCTTCCGGCCATGCTGGCGCGAATCAAGGCGCAACGCCTCGATGTCGTGGTGGCCAGCCGCTATATGGCCGAGGGCAGCGTCGGTGGATGGGACAAATCCCGGGTCGCGATCAGCGATGTGGCAAGCCGTCTCGCGCGCCTTGTGGTCAAGGCGGAGCTGACCGATCCGATGAGCGGCTTCTTCCTGGTCGAGCGAAGTGCCTTCGCCGCCGCGATGCGTTCGCTGTCGGGGCAGGGTTTCAAGATCCTGCTGGATCTTTTCGCCTCGTCGCCGCGGCCGCTGCTGTTCGCGGAGGAGCCGATGCATTTCCGCCCGCGGCTGCACGGGCAAAGCAAGCTCGATGCCTTGATCGTGTGGGAATATCTGATGCTGCTGCTCGAAAAGCTGATCGGGCGGCTGGTGCCGGTGCGTTTCCTGCTGTTCTCGATGATCGGCGGACTCGGGGTCGTGACCCATCTGGCGACATTGGGGCTGGCCTCCCGCCTGCTGGGGATGGCCTTTGCTCCGGCCCAGGCAGTCGCGACCGTGGCGGCAATGACCGGCAATTTCCTGCTGAACAACCTGTTCACCTATCGCGACCGGCGGCTCCGCGGGAGCCGGCTGATCGCGGGTCTGGCGTCGTTCTACGCCGTGTGCGGGGTCGGCGCCGCCGCCAATGTGGGGGTGGCCGCGCACCTCTTCGGCACCGATCACTCCTGGTGGATATCCGGGCTGGCCGGCGCCGCGGTTTCGGCGGTGTGGAATTACGCGGTGTCCTCGATCGTGACCTGGCGTCCGCGGCCGAGCCCGATTCGCCGGGGTTACGTCCCGAACTGATCGGCGGTTCCGGCCGCCGCCGCGCCCCGGCCCGCCCCCGCCGGGTCACGACGCAGTCGCGCAATCACAAGAGCCAGCAGCGCCAGAACCGCTATCGATGCGGCCGGCACATGCCACGCATCGCCGAGCCCGCGCGCTCCCATCGGGACCAGGAACAGCGCCGCAAGCACGGTTTTCTCCCACGGTCCGAAGCCGTTTTCGCGTCCGCCTCGCACCAGCCATGCCGCTGCGACAGCGGCGGTCATCAGGTCATAGAGCAGCGCCACCGGGATCGCGACGAGCGTCGCCGCGGCCAGCGTGGCGGCGCGTTGCCGCAGGTCGCGGCGCCGCCACCATGTCCAGCCTACCAGCGCGGCCGCCGCCAGCGTTGCCAAGCCCTGGCAGGCATAGGCGAGTGCCGGTGGCCCGCCCAGCATCAGAACCAGGCCGAACGGGCTGACGAAGCCGGCAAGGTCGATGCGGCCGGATTCGTACACCCCGTGCGAGGCGGATGCGGCCGCCAGGAACGCCTGCCATGTTCCCGTGCCGAACAGCGCCAGGGACAGGGCGCAGAGCAAGCCGGCCGATCCCGCCGCGCCTGCGAAGCTGCGCCAATGCCGGCCGGAAGCCAGCGCCACCGGCACGAGCAGCCCGAAATGGGGTTTGTAGCACAGCGCCCCGAACAGGATTCCGGCAAGCCATGGCCGCCGGTCGAGGATCAGGGTTGCAGCCCCGAACAGGGACGCGGTCAGGAACGCGTTCTGGCCCAGACCCAGCGTCCAGAATACCGCCGGAAAGGCAAGCAGCGGTACCAGCGCCGCGCGACCATGCAGGTTCAGGATCGCGCGGACGACCAGAAAGTAGGCGACAAGGGTCGCCGCCTCGAACAGCACGAAGGCGGCGAGGTAGGGTAAGCGGGCCAACGCGGCGCAGAGCAGCAGGAACACCGGCGGGTAGAAATAGAACTGGTATTCGATCCCCGGCGCGCTCGCCTGCTGCTCCGCTGCATAATGCGCCGCCTGGTCGTAGGCCAGTTGCGGAGTGCCGGCATCGGCCAGTGCGCCGGCGGCGTAGAAACTGACGAAATCCGTCGTCGTCGGCCGCGGCAGCGGCACGATCCAGCCATGCGTCCCGGCGATCAAGAACACGAAGCCGATGATCTCGACCGCCAGCAACAGGCCGGAGTATCCGGTCACGCGACGACGCGTGAGCCATGCCCCGCTGCGCAGCGCGGCGAGGGCCAGCCGTGAATCCGCAGCCATGTGCAGCCGGTCCTCGAAAAGGCTCGGTCGAAGCTATCGGGCCGGCGTTAGCGAAGGTTTAACCGCGGCCGGCCGGTCACGGCGGTTCGCTGCCGCAGGACCACAGCTCATAATGCGGGCCGACGCGGGTCCGCCGGTAATGTGCAAAGAACGCGCGGCGAAAGGCCTCGCCGAACAGCGGCGCGTCGTCATAGAAGTAGCTGCGGATCGCGAACGGCTCTTCGCCCGTAGGAAGCAGCCAGGCGCGGATCCGGCATTGTTCGAGATACGGAACCCAGCGCCGCGACCCATCGATGCCGACCTGCCGCAGTTCCATCAGAACCTGCGCATCGACCAGCGCCGGGAACCCGGCCAGCGAGAGCCTGGTTTTGCTGAGCTGGCTGATCTCGTAGCTGCGGCGGTTGTCGCCATAGCCGACCTGCGCCGGCCGGTCCGGGCTCTGTCGAGCCAGGCCAAGAGTTTCTTCGGCGAGCCCAGCCCAGCCGGCGCGCTCGGTCATCACCGACAGCGCGTGCTGGGCCGGCAGCCAGGCGAAGGCGAGGATCAGAAACGGCGCGATTTGCGCCGCGATTCCTGATGCCTGCAGCCGATATCTGGCCTCGACCAAAACCGGCAGCAGCGGCAGGAAATGATACGCGCCAGCCCCGGAGAAAGTCGCGGGATAAAGCAGCAGCGCCAGCGTGGCCAGTGTCGTCCAGCCATAAAGGCGGGCCGATGATGCCTGCGCGCCGCGCGCCAGCGGCAGCAACAGCGGCAGCGACAGCAGCGCCGCGCCGACCAGTACCGGGAGCAGTTGCGCCGCAGATTGGCCGCGCAATCCGACCTGCCGGCCCAAGGCGGTGAGATAGTCGGTTGCCGAGATGCCGGGCAGGCAAAACGGAGCTGCGAAGGTTACCGCGGCGCAAAGCGCCGCTCTCGCCGGCCCGCGCCAACCCAGCCTCAACCCGAGCTCGACCATGATCGGCAGGAAATAGAGAAAGGCGTGGGCCTTCAGGTTGATCGCCAGGCCGGCGCACACCCCGATGGCGCCCGGCTTCGCTCGTGCCGCTATCGCGGCAGCAACGAGCACGGTCTCGACCGGATCGGGCCGGACCCAGAAGCTCATCGGCGAAAACAGCAACAGCCCGGAACTCAGCATCAGGACGGCGTCGAGCCCGGGCAATGACGGTGCGCGGCGCAGAAAATGCCAGCCCATCAGCGGAATCGTCACCAGCGCCGCCGCGATCGACATCGCCTTGCTGGCGGCAATACCGGGGCCGATCAGCAGCAATGCCGGCAAATGACCGAGATAGGCGAGGGGTCCGTAGAAGGTCGCAAAGCGCGGCGCGCCATCCTCGAGCCCGTAGAGCGGCTGGCCCTGTGCCCATTGCCAGCCGCTGATGATGATATTGCCTTCGATATGGTCGAGATAGGCGCCGAGGCCGAGATAACGCGCCGCCTCGAAGGCAAATAGCGCGATCGCGAAAACGATCCCCGCCAGCAGCATCGTTGCCCGCGCCGGTTCGGCGCCGGACCGCGATAAGCCTTGCCCGGCGATAATCCACATCCGGCGACCAGTCCGTTGTCATTCGGTCAAAATTGGACCTGACGCGGCAATCTGGCGGCTCGAGTGTATCGGATTGCTTAACCGTTGCAGCGGGAGAATGCCGGCGCAACGCGCGCGAAGGCGGCCATGTACCAGTACGGAGCCGATTTCTACGGATTTCTTGCCTCGTTCGCACTGGCGTCGGCGCGAAAGGTGGTGCCTCTGGTCGGTGCGGCGTTGCCGGTCCGCAGCGTCGTCGATTTCGGTTGCGGCCATTGTGCCTGGCTGCGCGTGTGGCAGGACAGCGGCGCGGCCGTCGCCGGAGTCGACGGGCCGTATGTCGAGACGGGCGACGTGCTGATCGACCCGGGCTGCTTTCGCGCCGCCGATCTGGCGGCACCTATCGATCTCGGGCGCCGGTTCGACCTGGTGCAAAGCCTCGAAGTAGCCGAACATCTCCCGGCAGCGGCGGCGGGCAATTTCGTCGATATGCTGGTCGCGCACGGGCCCGTGGTGCTGTTTTCCGCCGCGGTGCCGGGGCAGGGCGGCGAGAATCATGTCAACGAGCGGCCGCCCGAGTATTGGCGGGGGCTGTTCCATGCGCGCGGTTACGTGCCGATCGACTATCTCAGACCGCTGATCGTCGGGGACCCGGAGGTCGCGCCCTGGTACCGTTACAACATGCTGCTCTACGCCGCGGAAGGGCTCGTCGCCGCGCTGCCCGAAGCGCTGCGCTCGCGACTCGTGCCGGAGACCGAGGCCTTGCGCGATTACCGGCCGCTGCCATGCCGCCTGCGACAGGCCTTGGTGCGACAGCTGCCGCCCGCCGCAGTCAATCGCATCGCGCGCCTGAGGTCATCGGGTCTGAGGTCATCGCGGGTCTGAGGGCATCGCGAAACTAGCGGCGAAAGCCGGCCTAATCCCGATGTGACCGGGCCGGCTCACGATGCCGCGGTCAGCGCGATCAGCAGAATGCCTGCCCCGATGCACGCGATGCCGCACCAGCGCACCGGCGAAATGGGTTCGCTCAGCAGCAGGCTCGCCCCCAGTACGACTCCGATGAATTGCGCCGCGGTAAAAGATTGCGCCACATGCAGCGGCACCCGCCGCAGCAGCACCGCGTAAAGGATTCCGCCGCATCCGAACAACACCAGACCGGCCGCCGATTTCCAGCCCAGCACGCCGAACAGGATGCGCTGCCCCGGCGGTGCCGCGGCGCCCAGCTTCAGCATCAGATTGGCGGCGACGGCGAGCGCGGTGACGCCGGCGAGACCGCCCGCAATCCTAGGCCCGATCATCGCGCCAAGTCTTGAAGCAGCGGTGAGCCTGAAAGCCCGCGCGGAGAGGCCGCCGGCTGCGTCGGGTGGCTTGGCCGACAACGTGCCTTCGCCGCGTTGTAGAGCGGCGGGAGGATCGATATATCCATAGCCTCTGCCGAGATGGAGATCAGTTCTATTCGAGCCGCAGAAGCTGAAGAAACAATTGCCCGGCACCCGTGAGCTCCGGTGCGCAAGCGCGCATAACGAGCGCCGCGCCGTGCGGCAGACCCTTGGAGATCGAAGCGATGCACGCCTTGCAGCCGGCCCGCGGCACGCAAGACTTGTTACCCGATATGGCGCGCCGGCATCGCCGGGTCGGCGATGTCGCGCGCGCGGCGGCGGCGCTTTACGGCTTCGCCGAAATGGCGACTCCGATTTTCGAATTCACCGAGGTCTTCGCCCGGCCGATCGGTGAGCACACCGACATCGTCGCCAAGGAGATGTACACCTTCACCGACCGCGGCGGAGAAGAATTAACACTGCGCCCCGAGAACACCGCCGGGGTGGTGCGAGCCGTGCTGTCGAACGGGCTGACACAGAGCCTGCCGCTCAGATACTTCTATGACGGCCCGATGTTCCGCTACGAGCGGCCTCAGAAGGGCCGCTTCCGGCAATTTCACCAGATCGGCATCGAGCTGATCGGGGTGCCGCAACCGCAGGCCGATATCGAGGTCATCGCGCTCGGGCAGCGCATCCTGAAGGATTTGCGGATCGGTGAACGCGTAACGCTGGAATTGAACACGCTCGGCGATCGCGAGAGCCGCGCCGCCTACCGCGACGCACTCGTGGAGTACCTCTCGGCGCGGTCATCGGAATTGTCGGAAGACAGCCGGCGTCGGCTCGGCGCCAATCCGCTGCGGATTCTCGATTCGAAGGACCCGGGCGACATCAGGATCAATGCCGATGCGCCGGCCTTCGACCGTTACTTGAACGACGGCTCTCGTGAGTTCTTCGCCGAAGTGCGCAACGGGCTTGATCGCATCGGCATCGGTTATCGGCTCAACCCGCGCCTGGTTCGCGGGCTCGACTACTACACCCACACCGCCTTCGAGTTCGTCACGACCGATCTCGGGGCGCAGGGCACCGTGATGGGAGGGGGCCGCTATGACGGCCTGTTCGAGACGATGGGCGGTCCGGCGATACCGGGCGTCGGCTGGGCCGCCGGCATCGACCGCCTGGCCATGCTGATCGAGGAGCCGCAGCCGCCGAAGCGGCCCGTTTCGGTGATCCCGGTCGGGGAAGCGGGGGAGGGGATCGCGCTGAGCCTTGCCGAGGAGCTGCGGAACGGTGGATTTGGCGTCGATCTCGGCTACTCGGGCAATCTCCAGCGTCGCATGCGACGGGCAAACCGCATCAATGCCCGCGCCGCGGTGCTGATCGGCGACGACGAAGCCGCCCGTAACGTGGTCACACTGCGCGACCTCGACACCGGCCAACAGAGCGAGGTCGCGATGGATTTGTCCTTTGCCGAGCTGAGAGCGCGGCTGGCTGCCCTTATGAGCTGAACGATGCAGGCGCAACTCGAAGGCCGCCTCGATCAGATCGTCCGGCGTCACGCCGAGTTGCGCGACACCTTGGCCGCCAGCGGTCTCGGGGGCGCCGAATTCGCCCGGCTGTCGCGCGAATACAGCGAGCTGTCGCCGATCGTCGAGGGCATCGAAGCCCTGCACCGGGCGCGCGAGGAAATGCAATCGGTTGCCGAGATGGCGGAAGCGGGGGAAGACCCCGAGGTTGCCGCGCTTGCCGAGGAGGAATTGCGCGATCTGCGCGAGCGCCTGCCGGGACTCGAACAGCAGGTGCGGCTCGCCCTGCTGCCCAAGGACGCCGACGATGCGCGCAACGCCATCCTCGAGGTGCGGGCCGGCACCGGCGGCGAGGAGGCGGCGCTGTTCGCCGCCGACCTGTTCCGCATGTACCAGCGCTATGCTGCGTTGCGCGGCTGGCGTTTCGAGGTGCTCGACATCTCCGAGACCGGGCTCGGCGGCTTCAAGGAGGCCAGCGCCTCGATCAGCGGCCGCGACGTCTTTGCCCGGCTCAAATTCGAAAGCGGCGTGCATCGCGTGCAGCGGGTGCCGGAAACCGAGGCCAGCGGCCGCATCCACACCTCGGCGGCAACCGCGGCGGTGCTGCCGGAGGCCGAGGAGGTCGACATCAAAATCGATGACAAGGATCTGCGGGTCGACGTATTCCGCGCCAGCGGCCCGGGCGGGCAATCGGTCAACACCACCGACAGCGCGGTGCGGCTGACCCATCTGCCGACCGGCCTGGTGGTGATCCAGCAAGACGAGAAGTCGCAGCACAAGAACAAGGCGCGCGCCATGAAGGTGCTGCGCGCCCGCCTCTACGAGAGGGAGCGCCAGACCCGCGATGCCGCCCGCGCCGCCGACCGCAAGAGCCAGGTCGGCAGCGGCGACCGCTCGGAACGCATCCGCACCTACAATTTTCCGCAGGGGCGGGTGACCGATCACCGCATCAATCTGACGCTCTACAAGATCGAAAAGGTGATCGATGGCGAGGGGCTGGACGAAATCATCGACGCCCTGACCGCGGCCGATCGCGCCGAACGGCTCGCCGCGGTCGAGGCGTGACTGCCGGAAGCACGCTCGGCGTCGCGCTCGCCGAAGCATCGCGGGCGCTCGCCGAGGCGGGGTTCGACGACCCGCGGCGGCAGGCCCGACGTCTTGTCGCTGCCGCGCTCGGCCTTTCGATGACTGAGATATTCGCCGCGCCGGAACGGGCGCTCGATGCCTCTGCGCTCGATCGAATCGCGGCGATTCTGGAGCGGGCTCTGGCGCGCGAGCCGCTGAGCCGGATCGTCGGTCGACGCGAATTCTGGGGTCTCGAGTTCGCTCTTTGCAGCGACACCCTGGACCCGCGACCGGACAGCGAGACCGTGGTCGAGGCGGTACTGTCGCGACTCCCCGACCGGGACCGGTCTTATCGCATACTGGATCTCGGCACCGGTACGGGATGCCTGCTGCTGGCGCTGCTCTCCGAGCTTCCTTGCTCGGCCGGGATCGGTGTCGATAGCGCGCCTGGCGCCGCAGCCGCCGCCCGGCGCAACGCCGCGGCCCTCGGCTTCGCGGCGCGCGCCCATTTCGTCGTCGGCGATTGGGGAGAGGGGCTGGCCGGCGGGTTCGATGTCGTCGTCGCCAACCCGCCCTACATCGCAACGGGTGACCTCGCCGGTCTGCCCCGCGAGGTTTCGGGGTTCGACCCGGTGCGCGCGCTCGACGGCGGTCCGGACGGAATTGCGGCCTATCGCGCGATCGCCGCCGATCTGACCCGGTTGCTGATCCCCGGCGGGGTTGCCGCGGTCGAAATCGGGCATGGCCAGGATCAGGCCGTTGCGGCCTTGTTCACGCAACGGGGCATTGCGGTCGACCGCATCGTTCATGATCTTGCCGGCGTGCCTCGATGTCTGCTCGGGGTATTTCCGGCAAAAGACGGGCGCAACGGAGCGGCAGGCCGCAAAAACTGTTTGGATCGGAGGCCGGTCGCGACTAACCTGATCGCGCGAAGGGGCCGCGCGCTACGCAAAGAGAACTGGCGCAGCATTGCCTTCAGCCGAGGATAGCAGGCTGGGCGACGCTCCTGTCGGATGTTGATCCGCCCGTATCCACCGCGATAGACAGGTGTCATGAGACCAGGACCGAACAAGCGATCGCGCGGTCGCAACAACGGCAACAATCCCCATCATAACAACAACAACCGGCCGCGCCCGCCGCACCGGGTGCAGACCTTCGACAGCAACGGACCCAATGTAAAGATCCGCGGCAACGCCTATCAGGTGTTCGAGCGCTACCTTGCGCTGGCGCGTGAGGCCGCGACCAGCGGCGACCGAATCGCGGCTGAAAACCTGTACCAGCACGCCGAACACTATTTTCGCGTCATGAATGCCGCCGGCGATGGGCACAATCAAGGCCAGCCCCGGCCGATGACGCCGGCCGATACCGAGATCGGGCCGGAGGGCGACCGGCCCGAAACGGAAGAAGCTTCGGTGCAGCAGGCGGCGCCACCGGCCCCGCCACCCGCACCCCCAGAGGACCAGCCCCCGTTCGAGGGCATGCCCTGAAGCGAGAGGCACACTGCCCGAGCGGCGGTAAACCGGCTGCGTATCCGAAAAAGCCCGGCGCTTTCAAGCCGGCTCTATCCCGCGCCCTCTTTCTGCATCGCTTCGAGGATCGCCAAGACGGCCCGCGTGGCCGGATCGTCTTCGCCGCGTACCCGCCGCTGGCTTTCGGCCACTTGCCGCTGCAGCCAATAGGCTTCGGCGCGCTCGCCCTGCTGCCACAAAATGCCGGCCAGATTGCCGAGTGCGAGCAGCGTGTCGGCATCATCCTCGCCGAGCGCGCCTTCCATTGCGGCGGCCGTGTCTTCGAGCAGGCGGCGCGCACCATCGAGATCGCCTTGCGCGGCAATCGTGCCGGCGAGATTGTTGATCGCCCGCAACGTGTCGCGGCCGGTGTCGCCGAACCGCTCTCGCATTCCCTCCACAATCTGCTGCTGTAACCGCCGCGCCTCGGCCAGGTCGCCTTGGGCGCCGATCGTCGTCGCCAGCTTGCCGAGCGCCTTCAGGGTGTCCGGGTGATCCTCGCCGAGCACGCGTCCGCGCGTCGTCACGACCTGCTGCTCCAGCGCTCGGGCGGCGGTCAGCCGACCCTGCGTCCACAGGATTTCGGCAAGGTCGAGCATCGCGATCAGGGTCTCGGGGTGATCTTCGCCAAGCCTGCGCCGGCGGTCTGAAAGCACGTTCTGCTGTTGCTCGCGGCGGTTCGTTTGGTCGGCGCTATCGGTCATGACCGCAACCTTGCCGACGGCCTCAGCTTTGGACAAGGGGCATGCCTCGGACCCGTGTTCCGGCTGTTCCGCCACGCGACCGCACCCGTATTATGGTCCGTCGGCTTGGCCTCGAACCGGGGAGATTGCGGATGGCGGGAGAACGATCGGGGATCGGCGCTCGTCCGCGGCGTCGGGAGGATCTGCGCTTCGTCACCGGTCGCGGCGCCTATCTCGACGATCTGCATTTCCCGGGCGTGGCGCAGGCGGTGGTGCTGCGGTCGCCGCATGCGCATGCCCTGATCCGTGGTATCGAGGTCGAGGCGGCGCGGGCAGCCCCCGGCGTGCTCGCGGTGTTGACCGCGGCAGACGCCCGCGCCGACGGGATCCGGCCGCTGCGTCCTTATGCGGAGGCAAATACCCAAACCGGCGAGCCCTTCGCGTTCGCGCTGCAGCCGGTGCTCGCCGAAGACAAGGTCCGCTACGTCGGCGAAGCCGTGGCACTGGTCGTCGCCGAGACCCGCGACCAGGCGCTCGATGCCGCCGAGGCCATCATCGTCGAATACGAGCCGCTGCCGCCGGTCACTACCGTCGTCGCGGCGCGGGCGCCGGGCGCGCCCGAGATCGCCGCCGAGGTCCCGGGCAACATCTGCTTCGATTGGCCGACCGGCGACCGGGCCGGGGTCGAAGCCGGCTTTGCCGCGGCGGACCATGTCGCGACCCTGCACGTCCAAAACCATCGCATCGTGATCAGTCCGATGGAGCCGCGCGGCGGGGTAGGGGGTTATGACCCGGAAACCGGCCGCTACACGCTGCACGTGTCGGGCCAGAGCATCCACATCACGCGCGACCATACCGCCCGCGCGCTCGGCGTCGCGCCGGAGGCGGTCCGGTTCATCGCACCCGATGTCGGGGGTGGCTTCGGCGCCAAGAACTTCGTCTACCCCGAGCATGTATTGCTGCCATGGGCGGCGAAGCGGGTCGGGCGGCCGGTCAAGTGGATCGCGACCCGCAGCGAGGTCTTTGTGGCCGATCACCAGGCCCGCGACCATGACGCCGACGCGAGCCTGGCGCTCGATGCCGACGGGCGGTTTCTGGCCATGCGCATCAGCAGCGCCGCCAATGTCGGGGCATATCTCGCCGGCGGCGCCGGCGGCGTGCAGACCTATCAGTACGTGCATCTGCCGGGGACGGTGTACGCGATCCCGGCGATCGAGATGCGCGTCGCAGGGGTCCTGACCAACACCGCGCCGATCGGCGTCACCCGCGGCCCGGGCTACGCCGAGATGGTGAACATCGTCGAGCGCCTGATCGACGCCGCGGCGCGGCAATGCGGCTTCGATCCGGCCGAGCTGCGCCGGCGCAACCTGGTGCCGGCTGCGGCGATGCCGCACAAGAACACCTTCGGCAATATCGTGGACAGCGGCGCCTTTCCGGAAACCTTTGAGCGTGCGCTCGCGGCCGCCGATCTGCCCGGTTTTTCCGCGAGACGCGGCGCCAGCGAGGCGCGGGGATGCCTGCGCGGGCTCGGCTTTGCCTATCACATCAAGGGCACCGGCGGCGCGCCGCACGAGAATGTCGATATCCGCTTCGAGGCGGACGGCACGGTGTCGCTGATCACCGGCACCCAGACGATCGGGCAGGGGCACGAAACCACGTTTCCGCAGATCCTGGCGGAGCGGCTCGGGGTGCCGAACGAGCTGATCCGGCTGCGCCAGGGCGACACCGACCTGATTGCCCATGGCGGCGGGCACGGCAGCTCGCGGTCGACCTATATGGGCGGCACCGCGATCTGGCGCGCCTCCGACGGGATCATCGCCAAGGGAACAAGGCTGGCCGCCGAGATGCTGGAAGCCGCCGAGGCGGATATCCGTTTCGAGGACGGCCGTTTCGTGGTCGCCGGCACCGATCATTCCGTGGCGCTGCTCGAGGTCGCGGCGAAGGCGCGCGCCGCCGGCGCCCCACTCGACACCTATCACTACTGGGTCCGGGACTGGCTGACCTACCCGAACGGGACGCATGTGGTCGAGGTCGAGATCGACCGCGACACCGGGCGGGCGACCCTGGCGCGCTACACCGCAATTGACGATTACGGCGTGCTGGTCAACCCGATGGTTGCCGCCGGCCAGGCGCATGGCGCGATCGCGCAAGGGGCGGGGCAGGCGCTGCTCGAACACGCCGCCTACGACCCGCAATCGGGCCAGCTCGTGGCCGGGTCGTTCAACGATTACGCGCTGCCGCGCGCCGGCGATCTGCCATCTTACGATCTCGGCTTCAACGGCACCCGCTGCACGACCAACCCGCTCGGGGTCAAAGGATGCGGCGAAGCCGGCGCGGTCGGCGCGCCGCCGGCCATCGCCAACGCCATCCTCGATGCACTGGCCCCGCTCGGGGTCGCCGATTTCACCGGCCCCGCCACCCCGGAGCGGCTGTGGCGCGCGATGCGTCGATAGTTTCGCGGGCGAGCGCCCGCTAATCGGGTGGCTGCGCTGCGGGGAGCCGTTCGATTGCGGCGGCAACAGCCCCAAGCCAGTTCTGATTGGCGGGCGGCAGCTGACCGGCCGCTGTGAGGCGCTCCAATATCGCGAGCGCAGCGGTCAGATTGGCGCGCGAGTTGTCACCGACAGAGGCGAGCCTATAGAGGCAAAGGACGAGGTTCGTCTGCGCTTGCACGTCGTCTGGGTTCTTCTTGGCCAGAACCTGAAAGATTGCCACGGCGTCACGATACGCGGCGAGCGCACCGGCGAGATCGCCCTGCGCCTGGCGTACCTCGCCGATTTTCCCGTCGATGATTGCCAAGCCGCGCTCCCACGAACTGTTGCTCGGGTCCTTCTGCGCCAGCGTCTTCCGGATCGCGAGGCTGTCGCGATAAGCTGCGAGCGCACCGTCATTGTGGCCCTCCTTTCGCAGGACGTTGCCGATTTTCTCGTCGCTCATTGACAGGTCAAGCTGCCACTCGGTGTTGCCCGGGTCCTTCTGCGTTAGCGTCTGCCGAATTGCGAGACCGTCGCTATAAAGGGCGAGCGCACCGGCCAGATCGCCCTGTTCTAAAAGCACCGAGGCAATCCTCTCCTCGGACACCGCCAAATCGCGCTGCCACATCGTGTTCCCCGGGTTCTGCCGGGCCAATGCCAGCAGGATAGCGAGAGCGTCGCGATAGGCTGCAAGCGCGCCGATGCGATCACCTTGCTCCTGCAATACGGCGCCGATCCTGTCGTCGCTGATCGATAGCTCGCTCTGCAATTCGGGGTTGCTGGGATCCTTCTGCGCCAGCGATCGTCGAATCGCGGAACTTTCGCGATAGCTGGCGAGGGCGCCGGCCCGATCTCCTTGCGCCCATAGCACCTCGCCGACCTTTGTCTCAGCCCACGCCAGGTCGCTCTGAAAAAGGGCGTTGCCGGGGTCGTTCCGCGCCAGTTCCCCGCCTACGGCCAGTTGCTCGCGATAGGCTTCGAGGGCGCCAGCGAGATCGCCTTGCACCTGAAGCACGTTACCAATTTCATTGAAGCTGACGGACAACTCGCGCCGGTAGGTTGGGTTCTCGGGCGTCGACCCGAGCAACGCATGGTAGATGTCGCGCGCCTGGGTTGCCGCGGCGAGCGAGCCCTTGGTGTCGCCGATGGTCAGCAACTCCCGGGCCACCTCGGTGAGGCCCACAGCCTGGCTGCGGCGCAATTCGGGCGAGGTCTCGCCACCTGCGGTAAGCTGGTCCTGCAAGTGGCGGGCACGGGCCAACACGTCCGAAATGACCGCGGCGGAAACGCCCGAATCGCGGAATTTCTGCGCCAGGCCGAAGACCAGGCCGTTGGCCGTCTGCGTCGCGAGCGCCAGGGTGTGCTCGGCCCGGTCGCGCTGGGCTTCGGCGATCTTCTGCTGCTCGGTCGCCTGCTGCTGCGCGGCGAGCGCCGCCTGCTTCGCGCGTTCGGCCACCGTCCATTGCCAGCCGGCCAGCCCGAGCAGAACCAGCAGCAAAGCGACGGCGGCGCCGGCAAGGCGCAGCGCGCGGCGCTGCTGGCGGACCTCCTGCGACAGCAGGTCCTCCTTGGCGCGGCCGTGCAAGGCGGCGGCGAAATCGGCCGCCAAATTGATGAAATCGTGATTGCGCGGGTTAGCGGCGTCGCGGTACAGGCGCAGGTCGATCCAGCGCGGTTCGTCGGCGAAGCGGCCCTTCAGCACCAACGGTAGCGGCGTCGCCTCCGACCAGCGGAAATCGCCCGCCTGCATGTCCCAGTCGAGCTCGCCCGCGGTCACCGCGATCAGCACCGTATCCGGGCCGCGGTGATCGAGCCACCAGGCCAGCTCCTTGCCGACCCAGGGCGAGGCGGCGGCTTCGGGCGAGGCGAGCAGGATCAGGAAGCGCGCGCGGCCGAGCGCCTGTTCGATCGACGGCCACAGATGCGGGGTGGCGGTCAGGCTGGTGTCGTCGCGGAACAGCCGTAGCGCGCGGCGCTGGTACCAGGCCTTGCCGAGGCGCTGCATTGCCGATTGCAGCGCCGCCGCGATCGGCTTATCCAGGGCGTGGCTGTAGGAAATGAACGCGTCATAGACCGAGGCGGCCTGCGCCTGAGCCGGACCGGCGCGGGCCGGTTCGGGTGAGAGGCGCGGTTCCGAGAATGCAATCGAGGACATGGGCCATCCCCTATTGGCCGAGACGGGCCGGGGAGCAAATCCTCACGATTATAGCCTGTCCTCCGGCGCCACGCCCCGGCGATTCAATCAGCGGATCAAACCGTCCGCAGGGACGGCAACATCGGCGGACCTGCAGGAGTCACTGATTTCGCCGGGCAGTCGCGGAATTTCCGGCCGGGCGCGGGGCTGAGCGTCAACCCGACGATCGCCGCAATCCTTGGTTATATTCGTCGGATGCGACGGCGGCTGCGGTCGGAGCGGAGGGATGCCTGATAATGCCTGTTAAAAGCCGCGGGGGAACAGGCATAACAGGCACCGCGGGGCGGGTTCTTCACGCCGCGAAGCGCGGCCGCATCGGGGTCCAGAGCCAAAAGGGGGCTTCTCGCCGGCTGGACTGCCGCTGTCGCGGGCACGACGGCAGAAGTAGATACCCAAAGCCAAAGGGCGATTTGTCCCTCGCGGTTTCGCAATCCCCGCTGGCGCCGGGTGGCATTTCGTCTCAGGATACCGCACGGGTTAATGACCACCGTGGAGGAAAGCATGAGCGCCCATTCCAGCCCCGAGCAGATCCGATCCCAGCTGAGCCATCCCGTGATCGACGGTGACGGCCACTGGGTCGAATACACCCCCGTCTTCGCCGAGAAGATCCGCAAGGCGGTTGGCGACAAGGGTGCGGACGGCTTTCTCGCATCGCAGCGCCGCATCCCGGACGCGCTCGAACTGACGCGGCAGCAGCGCGCCGAGCGCGGCGTCGCGATGGAAGGGTTCTGGGGCCGGCAGGCGGTCAACACCCGCGACCGCGCCACCGCGATGATGCCGAAGATGCTGTACGAACGGCTCGACGAGCTGGGCATCGATTACGGCATCGTCTACCCCACCGCCGGGCTCGGCATCCCGCGCATCGCGGATGACGCGACGCGGCGCGCGGTGATCCGCGGCTTCAACATCGTCACCGCCGACTACTTCAAGGGCCTCGAAGACCGGCTGACCCCGGTCGCCGTGATCGGCGTGCACAGCCCGGAAGAGGCGATCGAGGAACTCGAATTCGTCACCGGCCAGCTCGGCAGCAAGGTCTGCATGTTCGGCAGCGGCGTGCGCCGGCCGATCGCGCACGCCAAGAACGCCTCGGCGGATGTCGCCAAATATGCCCAGGGCTTCGACCAGCTCGGGCTCGACAGCCAATATGATTACGACCCGGTCTGGCAGAAATGCCGCGATCTCGGTATCGCGCCGACCTTTCACACCGGCGGGCGCGGCTATGGCGAGCGCATGAGCCCGTCGAATTTCACCTTCAACCATATCGGCCATTTCGCGGCGGCCGGGCATAATGTCGCCAAGGCCTTGTTCCTCGGCGGCGTGACCCGGCGGTTCCCGGATCTGCGCTTCGCGTTCCTCGAAGGCGGCGTCGGCTGGGGCTGCCAGCTGTTCTGCGACCTGATCGAGCATTGGGAGCGGCGCGGCGCCAAGGGCCTGCAGAACATGGACCCGAACAAGCTCGACCGCAAAATGCTGCGCGAGATGGTCGGGAAATACGGCTATGGCGATATCGCCGCCGAACTCGACAAGCGTGACGGCTGGCCGCTCGAAGAGGATTTCCTGACCGGGGGCGAGCCGCCCGACGACTACATCGCCTGCAACATCACGCAGAAGCAGGACTGGCTCGACCTGTTCGCGACGCCGTACTATTTCGGCTGCGAGGCCGATGACCGCATGAACGCCGTCGCCTTCGGCAAGACGATGCCGCTCGGCGCCCGCATCAATGCGATCTACAGCTCCGATATCGGCCATTTCGACGTGATGGACATGCGCGACCCGCTGCCCGAAGCGTGGGAATTGGTCGAGGACGGCCACATCACCCGCGACGATTTCCGCGATTTCGTCTTTGCCAATGCGGTGCGGCTGTGGGGCACCCAGAACCCGCGCTTTTTCGAAGGCACAAGGGTCGCCAAGGAAGCCGCGGCGGTGTTGCGCGAGCAGACCCCGACCCGTGCGGCGGCGGAGTAGTCGCGGTCGGAGCGGAGCGCCGGGTGAATAACCCGGCGCTTCACCCTTTCAAAAGTGCTCCGGCTCTGGGGTCGCCATGAACGAGTCGCCGTGACGACGAGGGCCAGGCATTTACTACCGTAGTACTGCGGACGCGCACCGCCGATCCCCCTCTCCCCCGCCGGCCGGGGGAGAGGGTCCGGGGTGAGGGGGCCGACGATGACGGTTCGCCGGTGCCCGCCCACCTCACCCCCGGATCAAGTCCGGGGCAGGCTCTCTCCCCCCTGAAGGGCGGAGAGGGGATTTCAGGAGCGTGCCGCGGTCCAGCGATATTGGTGATCTCCGGCGCAGAAGCTAAGCGGAGCTTTATGTCCCCATGATCAAACGCTTTCACGTGCTTTACGTCGGCCAGATCGATCTCGAAAACATCGGGCTCGGCGGCACCCCGGCGAATGACCGGCGCTATTCCAACGAGCGGCTCAGCGAAGCCTTCTGGGCGGCGCGCGATGTCGCCCGGGTCATGGACGAAACCGGCTATTACGCGCTGTGGACCGCCGAGCATCATTTCCAGCACGAAGGCTATGAGTGCCTGCCCAACCTGGTCCAGCTCGGGCTGTGGCTGGCGACCCAGACCCGGCAGCTGAAGTTCGGCTGCGGCTTCAACATTCTGCCGATGTGGCACCCGATCCGGCTTGCCGAAGATTACGCGATGGCCGACATCGTCACCGACGGCCGCGTGATCATGGGGGTCGGCCGCGGCTATCACACCCGCGAGGTCGAGACCTTCGGGGCACCGCTGCTCGATACCGAGGCCAACCGCGAGATCTTCGAGGAAGGCCTCGAACTGCTGCTGAAATGCTTCAACGAGGAGTCGTTCCGCTTCGACGGCAAGTACTTCAAGGTTCCGCCGCGGGTGCCCTATCGCGGCTACCAGCTCGAAGAAGTCACGATGGTGCCGCGGCCAAAGCATCTGCCGGTCGAGGTCTGGATGCCGATCGCCAGCGGCCGCACGATCGATCTGATGGCCCGCAAGGGGCTGAAGGCGATGGTGACCTTGAACGGCGAAAAGATCCTCGACGATGTGGTGCGCGCCTTCCACGATGCGTGCCATCGCCACGGCCGCCCCGTTCAGCTCGGGGAAGACATGTGCTGGGGCGCGGGACTTTACCTCGCCGATTCCCAGGAGGAGGCGATCCGCAAAGTCGAGCCGGCGCATGACGAGCGCTACAAATGGTTCGCCCCGTTCGGTTTCGTGCGCTACGCCGACGAACAGGGCCGCACCTGGGGCACCCCGGGCGCGCCGTCGCGCGTCCCTTCGCTGCGCGACGGGGTGCAGCAGAAGGCCTGGTTCTGCGGGCCGCCGGCGCAAATCATCGACGGCATCAAATCGATCGAGGCCAAATATCCCGGCCTCGAAGATTTCATGATCCACTGGGCCGAGGGCCTGCCGCCCTCCGAGTTCATCGAGCAGTTGCGCTGGTTCGCCCGCGACGTGATGCCGGCCTTCAACCGCAGCTGACGCCTTGTCCGGGAGCGGCGGCGAGGCGTTTGGCGCGGGGGAGGGCGCCCGCGGCGGTGTCCCGCCCGGCTGGGTGCTGGCGTTGCGCCATCGGGTGCGGTGGAGCGAGTGCGACCCCTACGGCCACGCCAACCATCGCGCCTATTTCGAATGGTTCGAGGATGCCCGCAACCGCTATCTGGAAGCGATCGGGCTCGGTGAACTGCGGCCGGACCGGCCGGGCCCGGTGCTGGCCGAGACGAACATTCGCTACCGCCGGCCGCTCGCTTATGGCGACCGGGTGCTGGTCACGGCGCGTACCGTCCGGCTCGGCCATACCAGCCTCGAAATGGAATACGCCGCCTGGCATGACGGTCTCGTCGCCGAGGGCCGCGCGGTGCTGGTGCTGCTGGTCAACAGCACCGGCATCAAGGTGCCGATCTGGCCCGAACTGCGTGCCAGCATCCGCGAATGTGAGATGACGGCAGGACGGATCCCGACGGAGCGGTCCTGACCCCCCGGGAAACGCGCGCTTCCCGGTCTCCCGTATAGCTTCGGAGAAGCGGGCGGCGGCAGTTATCAGGCCAGTTCGGTGCCGCGCGTCTCGGGCGCGAGGGCGATCACGATCGCGGCCAGCACGAAGGCGAGGATGGTCGTTGCCATGCCGATCATGAAGCCGGAGGCCGAACTCGCCAGTGCGCCGATCAGATAGGGCGCGATCAATCCGCCGAGCCGGCCGCCATTGTAGGCGACCCCCATCGACAGCCCGCGCGCGGCGGTGTTGGGCACCAGCTCGGCGGTCAGCGGGCCGAGGCCGGCGAAGATTCCGGTGATGCCGAAGCCGGTGAAGAACACGGTGACCATCAGCACCAGTTGCGACGAGACCAGCACGAACACCGAGACCGCGATGGCGCCGATCGCGAGATAG
>Ga0213875_10000669_pt1 | contig 27035 bp, 20 predicted proteins | sample BarmaccomBMRX_R8_FD_160105 | JGI IMG/M metagenome (GOLD analysis project Ga0213875, IMG submission 160105) | Root-associated microbial communities from Barbacenia macrantha in rupestrian grasslands, the National Park of Serra do Cipo, Brazil - RX_R8 | ecosystem: Host-associated > Plants > Roots... | reverse complement strand
GACGGCCACTAAAAGTGCTGGTAGCCGTGCTTCCCCTGTGCCGGTTAAGAGTAGTTGAGGCGCATTACCCGCCCCAACCGTTTTCGCGCACTAACAATTAATCTCTAAATCGCTCACTCCTTGAGCACCGATGGCAGACCAATTAAGCCAGACCCGTCTGCTAACGGCCTGACAACTCCTACTAACCGCCGCTAAATCAAATTTATTAAGAGGTGATACCATGTTTAAGACGATTATAAAGTCAATTGGATTGGCAGCATTGTCTGCAACTATGCTGGGAATCTGGTTGCCGCGACCGGCACAAGCCACTATTCTTTTAAAGCCGAGTGGCCAGAACTCGTTGCCCCTGCGTACCAAAGTGATGGATGCCGATGTCACGATTAACCATGACTTTGCATCCACGCGCTTGATAATGACCTTTCAAAACGAATACAAGAACTGGAAGCCGGAAGTTGAATTTTTATATACGGCTCCTCCTAACAGCGTGGTGACTTATTTTGCCTATTGGTACCAGGGCGAGAAAGTGGTGGCTCACATTGTCGAAAAAGAACGGGCGGCCTACATCTATTCGACTCTTACTCAATGGGGTGTAGACCCGGCTCTCATTGAAATGGTGGGGCATAATACTTTTCGCGCCCGCATTTTCCCCATTGATGTCGGACAAGACCTAAAAATTGAAATGCACTTAGTGCAGGCTCTACCTGTGGATGCGCAAGGCACCCTCTTCGAGTTCCCCTTACGCCAGCAGCAAGATGAAGTCGCACCATCCAGTGATTACAATTCCTGGATTGGCACCCCCAAAACACGCGGCACCTATGAGAAATTAAGGCTGCATCTCAACATCAAGCCTGACGCGGGTGTGAGACAACTCATCAATAACTACAACGTGCCCCCGATGCGGGAGCACGGAAGCACGCATTTAACTTTATCTCAACTCAAATTCCGTCCAACAATGGACTTTCGGATGCACTTAATGCGCCCCGTCGCTCCATTGCATGTTGGTCTCAATGCGGCGCACCCGAATAAGGGTGACGGTTACTTTGCTCTTTCTTTAACACCCCAAAGCGACCTTAAGAACCCCGTGCTGAACATTCGCGGGGTGTCAACTTATGACTTAATGCCAGTTCGCTTGCCTGCACTTAAAGCGCACCAGAACTTCACAGTCTGCGGGCGTTATCGTGGCAGTGGTCAGGCGCGAGTGCTACTACGCGGCGATTCTCCTACCGGGCCACAAGCGTATGCTTCCGATGCGAATTTCGCCCCAGAGCTAGCCAGCGACAGCCCGGCGACTAAGCTGTGGGCGGCCCGTAAGCTAGATTCACTTGGCGTCACAGAAAAGAATCGCGCACGGGTGATTGCTCTCTCGCAAAGCTTCAACTTACCTTCTAAATTCACATCCTGGTTAGCCATTCCTCAAGCGGAAATGGAGAACTATCGTCGCGTTGAAAAGCAGGCGAAAATGTACGGCCTGGTGCGGAGCCTGGCGAGTGAGATTCTTCAAGGGCGCGAACAAAGTCGCACGTTCCGCCGTCTCCGTCAACGCATAATGGTGCTAAGGCGTAACACTCCCAACGATTATGGCCAAGACCTAAATACAGAGATTGCAGAAGCTCTGTCAGGTATTGCTGCTAATTTAGCGCAGGAATGGGCTGGGGAAGAATTGAGTGTGCAGCCCAATCGAACACGCATGAAGGCTCTGCGTGGTCAGATGGAACACGCCGCCCAAGTCACTAACCGGTGGAACAAACAACAGCATCGCCCACGGGGTTACTACTCGCTTCTCAAATCCAGTGAGTTAATAACCGCAGAACGCAGCGAGTTAGCCCGAAACAAGCTGAGGGAATTAGCCTCAACGCTGGTGCAAGAGCGACATCGGACACAACCGGACACCACTCGTATGAACAGGCTCCAGGTTGAGTTGGCGCGTATATCGCGGGTGAGTGGTGAAAAGTTCCATGAGTATATTCAAGAGAATGAATATGAATGGACACGGAATGAAATGCATCAACTGGCGTACCATATCGTCCGTGACAAGAATGCCTTACAGCCAGACACGGCTCAAATAGATATTTTACGGGCAAAGCTCGACCATCTGGCCCAAGTTGCAGGTCGCAGAAGTGAAGACTTTATTTACTGGCAGTCATATCCAGGTGAGCGCGATGCACTGAAGCAATTGTTAAGCCAAATGGTAGAGGAATTGCGCAAGGATAAACCGGATACAGAAAAAGTGCAGCACTTAGAAGACCGTTTTACTGCGCTGCAACCGAAGGTGCCAACTTATGGCTACTATTACAATGATAAAGGGCCTAACCCGCTTGAAGCAGCGGAGGTGAAGGCGGCCCGCACTGAATTAAAGCAACTTCCCGATCAACTCGAAGAACTGGAAAAGCAAGGCCAGTCTTCCGCAGTAGAACAGTTGAAACAACGGCGAACTCAGCTACTGGCCAGCCTGGAAAAAGTTGAGACGCAGTATTCTCGCCAGGGCGATCCGCTTATCTCCATTGGGGCACCGGCTGATGCCCAACAAGTCATTGCGTTAATGCCAGGCGGTGAAATTAAGCGACTGCTCTTCAACGCCGAAAGTGGCAAGTGGGAAGCCCGTTTTGATATTCCCACCTATGCTGCTGAAGGCCAATATCTGATAACTATTATGGTGGTGCTCAAAGATGGCAAGCGCCAGCAGGTGCAATTGCATTACAAAGTGGATTTGACATCTCCCACCGGCACTGGACAGGCTAGCATCGTACCATCGAATAAATCCATGCTGCGCCTTGAGCTTGAAGGGAGCGATGATACAACACGCGTTTTCGCATTACTGCCAGCGGGAGAAAAAGTTGATCTTGAACCTTCTGCCACGAACGCGCATCATTTCTCCGCTTTGGTTCCGCTACCAGTATCAGCACCAGGTAGCGCCGATAAGGTGACATTCGTGTTGACCGACAAGGCACATAACCGCACAACCATGACTGTAGATATGACACAGTAGCATCTTAAGGTGTGGAGCAGAGTAGCTCTTGCGTAAACGATTGTTATTCTGCTCCACCTGTAAGGTGTTCTTTCAGGAGCGGACACTATGAAGCGTATGCGTATGTTAGCCATCATAGCGGGAATGCTGGTGCTCCGGTTCGCCTGTAATCTGGCGGCTCCCGCTGTGCATCCGACTATAGCTATCAATTTTAAACCGGCCCCTACGCCATCCGGCAATGTTGCATTAACCAGCACCCGTCAGGTGACAAGTCTCGCACTGGCTCCTGATGGTGTCTTGTGGGTGGGCACCAGTGGTGGTGTCTTGCGCCGTGACCAGGATGGCACGTGGCACAAGTTCACCCGTCTCGCTGGTCTGCCCGCGCATGAGGTGCGCGGTTTTCGATTTAGTGCTGATGGTTCTGTCGAAGCGGTTTGTCCGCGTAATGTTGCGGTGTGGCAAGCCGGGCAGTGGCAGGTGCAAGCTTTATCTGATGGGACACAGCCGGAAGCAGTGCAAGCTATCAGTACGGCAGATGGCCAAGGCTTGGTGCAAAAAGCGGCAATGACGCGGGGTGCTGTGGAAGAATCGAAGCCACCCCTGTTGCCAACGGTTACATGGCGAGGCGCGCTATTAACGGCAGACCTGACTGGTTTACATATCCAAGAGCATGGAACAGTGCAGCATGTTGCATTACCACCGTCGCAAGGGACTCATATCAGTGCGCTTTTACCTCAAGGTAATGCGTTATGGGCGGCACTGTTCGGGGATGGGCTGTGGTCATTTGATGGGCACCAGTGGCAGCCTTTGAAACTTGAGCTGCCACCGCAAGCACGCGAGATTACGGCTTTGGCGGGCGATGCTAAATCGCTCTGGCTGGGCACGCGGCGTGATGGAGTATGGCAGTATCAGAAAAAGCAGTGGACGCAGTATTTGCAACCGGACGAGCCGTATGACCATAACTGTCAGAACCTGGCGACCTTTCATGGCGCACTTTTAGTGAGCACACTGGAGGATGGATTAGCGATGCAAACTGGCACGGGTTGGCAACATATAGGAAGTGAAACACTCTCTTCCAATGCACCGCGCCAGATAGTGGAGTTTAACGGCTCATTATGGGTGCGGCAGGGGACAGGAAAGGTAGATCGTTTTGATGGGGAGCACTGGATACGCAACGCTTTACCGTGGCTACCGCGCCAGAAAGCCATGACGCTGGCGGCTGACCATCAACGGCTCTATGTGGCGCAGTGGGGCGGGTGGAGTGAATTCGATGGCACTGCCTGGAAACACCATTTTGATGTTCCTGAATTGCAAGGCTTACCCCTGACGGTGCTATATCCTGAAGGTGATACCCTCTGGATCGGCACGCAAAGCCGGGGCATTGGGAAGTTTAATCGCACAACGGGCAAGCTGCTCTGGCATGATGAGCGTATGGGCCTGCCAGATGATTGGATTACCTGTATGGCACGAGTCGGTAACGCCCTGTATGCAGGCACCTTTGTTGGTGGGTTGGCACGCTGTGAGGGAGAACACTGGCAAACTTATCCTGAACTGCAAGGTGAAAATGTCACGGCTTTAGAACCAGATGGCGCGGCAGGAGTTTTTATTGCGACGCGCACCGGACTGTGGCATGAGACGGTGGGCAAGCTGCTCAAAGTCAATCAGCAGGTGCCATTCCTGGATACGGAAGTGCAATCACTGAAAAGACAACAGAATGGATTGTGGGTCGGAACACGGACTGGCTTGTATTATCTCACGGAGGCAACCTTGCATCATGCTGATAATGCGCCGCAACCAAAAGCCGAGTAGGAGAGAACAAATGAAATAGTGAGGATGGTGGCTCAATAGCAGGGATGGAAGTCTCAATAGTGGGCCAGACACTCTTGTCTGGCAGAATGGGAGATTCAGCAGTCAGCCAAGAGTGTCTGGCCTACTATTCTAAGCCACCCAGGACTGACTTAGACCCGCCCGTAAACGAGCGGGCTGAACTGGACGGGAAGCCCCCTGAACGGGGCTAAGGGGTGTCTCCAGCCCGGTTCACCGGGCTTTTGGCACTCAGCCCGCTGCTTTAGCGGCGGGTGTGCGTGAGTCCTGCCACTAACAGAATGGGGAGCTATCATGCGATAGCTCCCCATTCACTTGTTACAAATTTACGCTTAGGCCATACGCGCTACTAAAAGGGTGCGGGCTTTGTCGGGGTTGCCGACGCGCACAATGATAAACGTGCCGCGCTGTTGGACTTCCACTGGCTGTCCGGCGACCGGGCCTTCCAGTTTGAGTTCGCCACTCTTGCCTTGGGTTGCCGTCCCGCGCAGCAGGTTGCCCTTTAACGTGCCGCCACTGGCGCGCAGGGTCAAGGTGATGGAGCGGTTACGGGCAGCGGCGGCGGACTGAACATTATCGAACATCAATTTGAGCTGCTGGTCAGCCGTGAGTGCTGGCAGCTTAAAGCGCACGCTGCCATCGCCCCAGAAGGTGCCCTTATGCCACAGCGTTTTGTTAGTAGCAGTGGCACTATCGGAAGTGGCAATGGTCGAGACTGGAGCCGCGTTAATCCAGAAACCTTCCGGGGTGCTCCAACCACCCATTGTTTCCGCCTGGCGCTCTAATTCGTAGAGTTCCGGTACCTTAGCCCAGGTCGCGTGAGGGCGCGGGAAATCAACGGTGAAAGCGGTCAGTTGCGGTATACCCTTGGCTCCCCGTTGGGCGAACATACCAGCTCGGCCCGTGGCAAGCGATTCATCAAAGGCGTCTACAATGCGCGTGTCGTTAGCGGTGCCCTTGAGATAACCACGCTGGGCGGAGAAATCCCAATTGACCTTTTTGCCATCGAAGCGGTTGCCGATGGCGGTTTCGCCTAACACTGTTGTCTGGCCACTAGCGACTTTAACGATTTGCGCCTTGCCCGCATACGGTAACTTGGCTTTGGAACCCGCCACCCGCAACAAGTAAGCGCCCTTGTCGGCTGATTGATCTAAGATTAAACCTGCCGCTGCATCCGCCGGTAAGGTAATGCTGGCTGAAGTGATGTAATCCTTCCAGCCGCCTTCGCCTAACACCGCTGAGGCGGCACGCTCATCCACAGGTTGGGCAGCATTCGCCATGCGCCATGACCCAGCGGTGGTTTGCCAGCGCCCTGGCACATTCAGGTCGAAGTCGTCGCGCACATCTTTGACCGAACGGATACTGACATCATCGAAAACGGCGGATTCCTCTTTGGTCGGATTCTCGGCATAAACTCCAGCGGGGCCGCGTCCAAATAGGCCAGTGTGGGCACGTAGCACTTCGGCGTCATCCACATAAGCGCGCAACACGCCATCGGCATCTGAAAAGCGCACCCGATACCATTGCTTCTGCTCATAGCCGCCTGCGGCTTGATCGAGAATGCGTGGTTTGCCATTGACCATCGCCCGCAACTGCATCGGCCCCTTGGCCTGCCAATCGAACAGTAAGTAGTTCTTGTCATCTTGCACATAGAGCGCAAGCCCCACCGCTGTCGCGCCTTCCGGCTTGATGGAGGCTTCCATCTGGTAGTTATCCCAGAAAGGACGGCCTGTGGTGGCTAAACTGGTGCCCGCTTCACTGGTCTTAAACACGAAAGGATTGGCACTCTGCGCGACTTGAGCTTGCTCGTTCTCACTCAGCCCGGTCGTGCTCCATTTGCCTGCCAGGGGTTTCCAGAGGGTTTCATCAATCTTGACATCGGCGATCCGCATTCCCTGGTGCGGGTCGTCCTTGGCGCTATTAAGGGCGACATCCGCTGCCACGCGCATAAAATCATCATCAAAGAAAATGTCTTCGACTGGCTGTACGCGGTTATCTTTCAAGCTGCCGCGATAGCCGATTTTGCCTTCGTGCCAGCGGTCGTCATCAGCTTCAATCAGCACCCGCTTGCCGGTGATAATGCGCCAGTGCGCGCCCCGGCGCTGGGCGACCAGGGAGCCGGGATCAATATGACCCTGCGCGGTCGCCAGGACATGCGATACGCCATGCGCTTGCGTGGCTAACTGCGCGCCATTGGCGGTCATTTTGAGCCGGTAACCATCACCATTGGCTTGCTCGGCCAGGGAGAGTTCCACTGGTAACTTTTCCATTGTGGTAATGACATCATAGCCCCCCGCCTCGGCCTGATCGTCCAGATAAGTAAACCCGGCTTCAGCACGGGCCACTGCTGCCCCCGCCAAAAGCACGGCAGATAACGAAAGAGTAGAAAAGACTTTATCCATATTAAGGGCTTAGACGCGACCAATCCCATATGGTTGCGCTCTACGACGATTTTGCAAGAGAAGTTAGGTCAAAAGCGAGGAAGGTAGAGGAAGGTATCCGATGAACTTGGAGTGTTGCTGTGGGCTGAGAGCGACAGGCTTTCGCCTTAGTGAGTGGAACACTGGCTCTAACCCGTCGCTCACGCTCTGGGTTCGTCAGGCTTCTCTAATTTATACACCGTCACGTAGGCAGGTCTTGGATTGGGCGCATGAGGCACATCCTCAGTGGCGGGGTCTGCATCCTCTTCAACTTCAGGTGGTGCCTCAGTCGCTTGCTGTTTAGGGCGCAGGACTTGATAGAGCGAATTGGCGGTGGGAATAAGTGGGGGGACTGTTTCAATGGGTTGCTGCTCTTCTATCGTGTCCGGTGAGACGGGGATAGTGAGTGTGGCGGGTGGGGCAGGCGTTGGCACATTGCTTTCTAAGGCATGATTAATTTTCGGCTGCGAAGGATTCGGGGCAATCTGAGTGAAATACCAGTAATAGTAGTGAATGGTATGGCGCAGAGCATTGCGAAAGGTGACCGATGGCTCAAAATCCGCTTCGGTTTCGAGGCGTGTGCCGTCGGTGCGGGGTTTATGGGCAATGGCCGGGCGCGGATCGCTTTTGACGATCCGCACCGTGCGATTCCAGCGTAAGTTGGCAAAGGGTGAGTTGGGATTATTCTCTTTGTCTTCACTTTGCAACAGAATAATTAAATCTATCAGATCGCGTAAAACATCGGGGGTCGCAGCGTAGCGAGCACCAGGCAAGTTGTAAATGTGGCCCCGGCAGGCTTCCCGTTGCGCTAAGTGCATAAAGGCGCGCACGCCATCTTCGACATAAAGATAATCGCGGTAATGCTCGGTAGCATTAATGTAGAGATCGGGAGCTTCCCCATCCCGAAATATGTTGCGCAATGCTTTGGGGATGAGATGTCCATTGTCATTGAAATCATAGGAGCCGAAGAGGTTGCACAGACGCAGCACAATCGTGGGCACTCCCAGAGTTCGGTGATAGGTCGTGGCGAAAAGTTCGGCGGCGCGTTGCGTACTCTGATCAATGCCTAAGTCGGCCCACGGCCAATCGGCTTCACGCCGTGGTACGGGGAGGCGTTCTACATCAATTCCGCCGTCAACTTTATCGCTGGAAGCCAGTAGAATTACTGGACGGCTATCAAGCGGCAATTGACGGACAGCTTCGGCGACGTGGATGAAACTCAGCGTATAAGCTCGAATAACATCATAAGGTTGCCTCAAGTCTTGATTTGGAGTCTCTACCGCAAAGTGAAAGATGAAGTCATAGTTGCCGCTGGATATGACCTCTTGCGCCACCGTGCGCTGGGTTACATCAGCCTCGATCACTTGTAGCTCATCCCGCAGCCCCGTCAGGTTGAGCAATGCCCCGCGCTCTGGTGAAGTATCTTTATCCAGAGCCGTGACTTGCGCCCCGGTTGCATGAAGGGCGCGCACGAGATACCCGCCGACAAAGCCGCACGCGCCAGTCACCAAAACTTGTTTGCCGTTAAAGAATGGTTGGCTGGCCGCAATGGTGGCTTGGAGTCCGGGAGTGGGCCAGGCATCAGGGATAGAGTTCATAAAGGTGGAATATTAATGATCTCAGCGCCAAGAATGAGGCAGTTGGGGCAGCCGTGAGATATGGGCAAAGACCCTGCTGCAATTTCCCACCGCTGAAGTAGTGGGCTGAGTTGGGAAGCCCCCTGAACGGGGCTGCGTATCAGAGGGCGACCTCAGCCCCGTTCAGGGGGCTTTGAAATGGTTCAGCCCGCTCCTTTAGGGGCGGGTATGCAGTAGGGCATTTGCTCTGCTTTGAGATATTTTGGTTTAGCAAGGTCGCTGCTCTCTATGCTACACTGGCAATGAATTTTCCATTAGTGAAGAGAAATTTCAGGCTCAGTAAAGAGTCTATACCATAAACTGCTAAGACAGCATTAACGAGACAAAGAAAGAAGGAAGAACACTGTGTTTTTGCTTGGAACTCAACGCATCAATGAAGCCGGTCACTTAGAGATCGGTGGTTGCGATACCGTTGAACTGGCGGAGCAGTATGGCACGCCACTCTATGTCATGGATGAGGCGCATATCCGCCACACCATGCGCACCATAAAAAAGGCATTCCAGGATTTGCACTCGGCGAGTGACATCATTTATGCCAGCAAAGCGTTTACCTGTCTGGCTATTGCACGCATTGTGGCGCAGGAAGGCTTGATGTTAGACGTGGCCTCGGCGGGCGAGCTATTTACGGCTTTACGGGCCGACTTTCCCGTAGAGCGCATCGTTTTTCATGGCAATAACAAATCGCGCGAAGAACTGGAAATGGCAGTGCAGTGCGGCATTGGTCGTGTGGTGGTGGATAACGAGAATGAGTTGTCGTTGTTAGATGAAGTGGCAGCGGCCAATGGCGTGAAACAGGCTATCAGCCTGCGCCTCACCCCGGCAGTTGACCCGCATACCCATCGCTATATTCAAACTGGACGGGTAGATACCAAGTTCGGGATGAATATCGAGGGTGGTGGAGCGCGGCGTGGCGTGGAAAAGGCGCTGCAAATGCAGCACTTAGAGTTGCGCGGTTTAAGTTGCCATATCGGGAGTCAAATCTTAGAGGCTGATTTCTTTAAGCTCGGCGCGACTTTGATGTGCGAATTCCTGGCGGAAGTGAAGCGCGACCTGGGCTTTACCGTTCAAGACTTGGATGTTGGTGGTGGGTTGGGCATTCGTTATTTGCCGGAGCATCAGCCACCTTCTATGCAAGAGTATGCAGCCACGGTCGTAGGGGCCATCAAAGAGCAGTGTGTGCGGCTTGGTCTGGCGGTGCCCCATCTGGAAGTAGAGCCGGGACGTGCTCTCGTGGGCGAAGCGGGGGTTACGCTCTATCGGGTGGGTGGCATTAAGCGCATCCCGAACATTCGCAACTATGTAGCGGTGGATGGTGGCATGAGCGACAATCCGCGTCCGGCACTTTATGAGGCGCGTTATTCGGCCTTGAATGCCAGTCATGCCCAGGAAACAGAGCGTGAAACTGTTACTATCTCCGGTAAGCATTGCGAGACGGACACCCTGATTGAAGACATCAGCTTAGCCCCATTGCACACTGGCGATATTGTGGCCGTGCAATCTACGGGCGCTTACAACCATTCGATGAGCAGCAACTATAATCGCTTTCGCCGCCCTGCTGTCGTTCTGGTCAATGAGGGCGCGAGTGAAATCATTGTCGAACGCGAAACGTTGCAAGACCTGCTGGCGCATGATGTGGTGCCGGAACGGTTGTTAGTTTGAAAATTGGTTTTAGGTCTTGGGTCTTTGGCCTTGGGTCTTAGCGTAACTTGACAACTATATTTAAGGGTTAAAAGAAGCCGCACTGCAAAGACCTAAAACCAAAGGCCCAGTACGATGAATTCTGGTCGGTTACTTGATCTTCTCTTTTCGATTCCGGCGTTTGTGGCAGCGTTCACCATCCATGAATTTGCGCACGCCTGGACAGCGAATCGGCTCGGTGACGACACCCCGCGTCGCATGGGGCGACTAACGCTTGATCCCCTTGTGCATCTTGATCCTTTTGGCTGCCTGATGTTAGTTATGGCAGCGTTATCCGGGGTGCCTTTGTTGGGCTGGGCCAAGCCCGTGCCATTTCAGCCGCGCAACCTGCAGAATCCGCGTATTGGCTCAATCCTGGTGGCTATCGCTGGCCCAATTTCCAATGTCTTGCAGACAATCGTGTGGGTGGCGGCACTCTGGATTTTTCGCCTGGTGGCCGATCATAACGGGCTGGATTGGAAGGCAGAGATGTCGCTGCCGTGGGCCATTGTAATGATTATGATCATCGGTATCACCTTGAACATCAACCTCGCGGCGTTCAACATGATACCAATCCCGCCGCTCGATGGACATTATGTCTTAGAAGGCTTGGGGCCACCATTTATCACGGATATATATAATAGCATCCGGCCCTATTCCTTCCTGCTGCTGTTCTTGTTGATTCAGACACCATTTTTTAATCAAATTCTGGCACCATTTGATATGCTGGCGATGCGCATTATCTATCTGGCTTTAGGTGCGCCATCTTATTAAGGATAGCCTATCTTGGTTCCAGTCCCGTTCTAAACTTGTGATGGATCAAACAACAGACTCACCCGCATCTATCCCGGTGGAGGCAAGCGCAGAGAGCAGTAGCGATACGGCCTCGCCTCAACTTCTTACACCAGCATCGTTTGCGGAGGATAGCAGTGCTGCGGCCCAGAACGGGAGTGATGTGAATGCAGAGAGTGCTGAGTCTACTGATTCACTACGGGAACAGCCCACCGTGCGCGACCCTGACCGATTCACGGGGCATAAGGTGCGTCTGCATATCTTCGAGGGGCCGTTGGATTTGTTGCTGTATCTCATCCGGGCGCATCGTTATGATGTCTGTGACATTCCCATTCAAGCCGTGACGAACCAATTCCTGGAATTTCTGCGCTTGATGGAGGAAGTAGACCTGGAATATGCTGGTGATTTTATGGTGACGGCGGCGACCCTGATGCAGATTAAATCCCGCATGTTGCTGCCACCCCAGGAATCGGCCAATGAAGAAGAGATGGAAGAAACGGGCATTGACCCGCGCCAGGAATTGGTCGAACGCTTGTTGGAATATCAGAAGTTCCAGGAAGCCGCTGAAACCCTCAAAGGAATGCGCGACGAGCGGGCGCAGATGTTCACGCGCCTGGTGCCGCTGGACGATTCCCTGGCTGACACTGATGGCGCCGATGATAACGGTGTTTTGTTACTGCAAGACATCTCGACCTTCGACTTGCTGCGCGCTCTGCAAAAAGTCCTGGAACGTGTCGCCGAGCGACCTGTCGCTACCATCCGCCGCGAACCCTTTACGATAGGGGAACGCATTCGTCAATTACTGGGGCGCATCACCGCCACCCGCGAGGGTTCAACCTTCGATGCGCTGTGCGAAGATTGCGAAACGCGCCTGGAAGTGGTTATCACCTTCCTCGCGCTCTTAGAATTGATTCGGCGTGGCCGCGCCATAGTTTCACAGCCAGAACCCTTTGCGGAGATTGTAGTGCGTCGCTATGAAGCTGAATCATCAACGTGAGTCATGGGAGTTGGTATAAGGGAGGTAGAATCATGTGGAATTATTTTGAAACAAAGAGAGTTGTACCGGTTACTGTCGTGCTGTCAAGTGCTCTGCTATTGAGTGCAACGCAGGGAACATCTGCACAAGTGGGAGTAAAATCCCCCTCTGGGCCAGGGCCATCTGGCCTTGTTGCCCAACAATCTATACAAATATCACCGCCACTCCCTATAGATCCAGAAGCTAAGGATACAAAGTCATATCAATACATTAAGCTCCGCAACATGTCTCCACGGATGATGGCCTGGTGGATTGATCCCAAACATAATCCGGTGCCCCTTGGGTTCAATGAGAAAACTGATGATGTAGATGAGAACGCTAAAGAGCTAGGTGCCAATAATGGTCAAATGGCACTGCCAAATAAGGCAGCACCATTGTTCGACCTTCCAGAAGGCATAGAAAGTATCGTTGCCGTAGACCCTCAGGACGTGCTTTTAGCTTATGGCACAACAGCAGGACTTAACCATCTACGATTTGTTATAGATTACTTGGATAAACCACTGCGCCAGATCGAGGTTGAAGCACAGTATGTTGCTATGACTGTGCAAGATGCCCAGGAACTTGGCATCGAGAGGTTGAACACGCAGCGGATAGATAATGCTTACATGAGTGAGCTTGGTCTTTTGCGTCGAGACTATCGCCGTATTTTAGACCATCTGATTCAACAGAATCGAGCGAAAGTCATTAGCAGCCCACGCGTGACAGCCATTAATAATGCCTCTGCTCGTATCGTAACCTCTCTGAAAACCCCAGTTTATATTAGTATCAATCCTCAAGGCGGTGAGCCACCAGTTTCCTCTACTGCATCTTCTTTAAAAAGGGAAAACCAGTTTTATGTGGCTTCGCAATCCGGTTTACGCGTGACGCCCACGATTAATAACGATGAGACAATAACCCTGCGCATGAATCCTTACATCAAGCTTGCTTTGACAAAAGAAGGAGTTTCTACTTCAATTCCCTTATCTACTCCTTCGTCAATTAATGCGACTGCTATTGTAAGAGATGGTGATACCATTTGGCTCAGCGGTTTAAATGTCAACTCTATAAAGATGGGAAACCAGCAACTTCCCAGCCCGTGGAGTAACTTGAGTTCTCCCTCTGCCAATGGCAGATACACTGCTACGACACCGGCAGCTAATGATAAAGGTGATAAGCGAGAGCTTTTTCTGTTGGTGACACCGCGTATCGTCCGTCGTGCCGATGACTTTACAGACAATAGAAGCGAAGAGCAGCGCAAAGACCCATTATTTCTCCCTTATCCCATGCATATGCACCGGAAGACAAATACCCAGAGTCCTGTTCAACCATGACGCAGATAAGTAAAGCTGATATTATCGAAGCCGTGCTGTTTGCCGCAGACAAGCCGGTGCCACTCAAGAAACTGGCGCAGATTGCCGAGTTAGAGTTGCGCCAAGTGACTGAAGAACTCGAAGTGCTGCGTGAGGAGAAGCGGCGCATTGGTGCCCTGCAAATTGTGGAGGTGGCAGGCGGGTGGCAAATGGTGAGCAAGCCGGACTTTGCCCCTTACATCAAGCAGTTACGCGATGTGCCGCGCCAGCGACTCTCCCGCGCCGCTTTTGAAGTGCTGGCGATTGTAGCTTATCGCCAGCCCGTTACGCGTGCTGAGATTGAAAACCTGCGCGGCGTGGATTGCGCCGGGCCGATACAGTTTCTCCTCGACAAGAAACTTATTACTCTCGAAGGACGCAAGGAAGCACCGGGGCGTCCCTGGCTTTATGCCAGCACGCCGCAGTTTTTGGATCACTTCGGGCTGCGCAGCATTAACGATTTGCCGTCGCTGGCCGAATTTGCCCAGTTGAACGATGCGGCGACCGATCCCGCCTCGCTTAACCTATTCAATCGTCCCGCGATGCAAGTGCAGGAAGTGACCGTGCCAAACCCGGCCAATGCAGATCATAATGGTAATGGGACGGATAATGAACCCGCCGCAAGAGTAGCCGTTGATGAAGCAGCGAACGAAGCAGCAGACATTGCAGCAGAATAACAACAGAGGAGTCGTGGGGTTGAGTTTTAAACTATCAAAGCTGGCAGGCTTTGCCTGTTTATTAGGCACATTTCATATTTCTTCGGTGCAGGCGCGTTTACACCATCATGCAGTGAAAGTGGGCACGAAAGCAATCACTGGCAGTCTGGTGCCTGGCAGCCCAGTGCCTGGCGCTCCCCCCGTGGAAGTGCCAGAAACGGTTTCCGATGCACTCAAAGCCAAGACGTTGGCTCCCGGCCCGGTGTTAGCTCCCTCTTATGTGTTGATGGATGTAGATAGTGGGCGTGTGCTGGAAGAGTACAATGACCACCAGCGCATGTATCCGGCTTCCACTACCAAGACCATGACGGCCCTGGTAGCTATTTCACAGGGTAAGTTGGATAAGGTGGTGACGGTGGGGCCGAATGCGGCGCGCACCGGTGAGTCCAGTGTTAACCTGATGGAAGGTGAAAAGTTCGCGCTGGCCGACTTAGTGCGGGCGGCGTTGATTAAATCCGCCAATGATTCGTGTGTAGCAATTGCCGAAGGCGTGGCGGGTTCGGTGCCTGCGTTTGTGCGTCTGATGAATCAGAAGGCGAAAGAAGTGGGGGCGCGGGATACGCATTTTGCCAATCCGCATGGCTTGCATGACCCTAACCATTACACTACCGCTTATGACCTGGCGCTTATTGCACGCGAGGCGATGAAGTATTCGTTTTTTAATGAAACCATCAAGACACACCAGACATCCATTCATGGTAACTACAAAATTGGGCCGCAACGTCTTTTAGTGAATCGCAATCGCTTGCTGTTTCGCTGGGATGAATGCGATGGCGTCAAGACGGGCTATACGCGCCAGGCGGGACGTTGTCTAATTGCTTCGGCGACGCGCACCGACCCGACGACGGGGCAGCCGTGGCGCTTATTAGCCGTCGCCATGCACTCACCCGATTCGTGGCACGATTGCGCGAATTTGCTGTTGCATGAAGGCTTTGAAAAGTTCCACCCTGTGCTGGTGACGCGGGCCAATGAAGTGATCCAGGCGGTGAATGTAGGCGGTGGCGCGTATGGCGCGCAGGCGATTACCCCCCGCAATACTCTCTTGCCATTGCGCGACGATGAGCAAGCGGGCTTGAGCCATAGCGTTCACCTCTTCAAGCTCACGGCCCCGATTGCCCAGGGGCGGCCTGTTGGTTACATGGAATTTGACACGAATGGGCGCAAATTAGTCGAAGTGCCTCTCGTAGCGGAGTCGGCTGTCCCAGCATCACTGGTGACGCGGGTGATGCCTGCTGCGGGACATATTCTGCCGGCTGATCCGAATCTACGATTAGGTCTCTATGGCGTCAGTTTATTAATTGTGGCCTTATTTATGGCCTGGCTGAAAGTGCGTGCCATTAACCGCACCCGTCGCCGCTCACGGACTCCTAATCGCCCTAAAGTGGCGGGGCAGACGACGGGTAAACGGGTGGTGCCAGAGCGATAGCCGAGTAAGATGTGTGACTCCAGTTTATGGGTAAAAGAACAAGCTGTGGGCCAGACACTCTTGTCTGGCGAGTGACTCAACTGCCAGACAAGAGTGTCTGGCCCACACTATAAAACAAGTTGGTATTATGAGACAGCAGAGTGTGCCGCAAGACGCCAGGGATCAAGAGCCATCGCCCACTGATGGGGAGCGTTTACAAAAGCTCATTGCACGGGCCGGAGTCGCCTCGCGGCGTGCGGCGGAAGAGCTTATTACCCAGGGCCGAGTAACGGTCAATGGCCATGTCATTAAGGAACTGGGGGCAAAAGCTGATCCTCTGAGCGACCGCATTATCGTGGATGGCAAACCCCTGCATTTTCCCACTGGCCCGGCTACAGTTATTCTGTTGCACAAACCTAAAGGCGTCGTCACTACTAAAAAAGACCCTGAAGGCCGCCCTACTGTTCTGCAATACCTGCCGGAAAAATATCAGCATCTCCATCCGGTGGGGCGATTAGATTACGATACTTCGGGGGTGTTACTGCTCACCGATGATGGCGAGTTAACGCAGCTATTAACGCATCCTTCACATGGTGTCGAGAAAGTCTACTGGGCGCGGGTGCGGGGTCACTTATCCTCCGAAACCCTAAAGCGATTGGCGACAGGCATCTATCTGGAAGATGGCAAGACAGCACCCTGCAAAGTACGGGTGCGCGCCCAAACCGAGAACAACTCCCTCGTCGAAATGACCCTGCACGAAGGACGCACGCGCCAGGTGCGGCGCATGTTGGAAGCGGTGGGACATCCGGTGCGTGCGCTACGGCGGATTAGTTTTGGTGGTGTCGTGCTCGAAGGAATGCTGACGGGCGATTATCGGGTGTTGTTGCCAGGCGAAGTGCATCAGTTGCGCAAAGCTGCCGAGAAAAAGAAGCCGTCCGTGCAGAAAAAGCGACCACAGCGGCCCAAGCCAACCCGGACTAATATCCAGGAAGAAAACAGCAAACCCAAAGCTAACAAGTCCAAAGAGGCTAAGCTGTCTCGTTCATCCCAGGCCCCCAGACCATCTGCCACCAAACCTCTCGGCAAGCCAACTGCTTTTAAATCTTCCGCGACTAAGCCATACGTTAAGCCACAAAAGCCGCAGCCAGGGGAGCGTCCTAAAGCGGGGAGTAAATCCACTACCGGGCCATCGCGTCCACCACAGCAAAATGCCACAGCGGGACATTCCGCAGCGCCACGCGCACCACAACAACGCGCACCACAACAACGCGCACCACAACAACGCGCACCACAGCAACGTGCCGCACAGCCACGCGCTTCTCAACCGAGGACATCGCAGCAGCGTGCGGGACAATCTCGCCCTGCGGCACAGCATCCGTCGCGGCAGAGTTCGCAGGGTCGCTCCCAGAACCCATTGGCACGCCGCATCGAACGGCAATGGGACAGCGATGGTTCCTGAGCCTGGCGGGTCAGCATGGTAAATGAACCTCAACGCCCGGTTCCTCCGCAGCGATTTTTTGGCTTTCCCCTTATAGCAACTATCCTGTTCGTTGCTGCTACTGCGGTCTGGCTTTTTCACGGGCGCTGGACAATAGGCCGCAAAGACGAATGGTCAATCACCGTCTATCCCGCGCCCTGGCCACTTGCCGCCTGGTGGCTGCCCCTGGGAGTCTGTGGTTTATTCCTGGCATTAGCCATCTATTTTGGCTATGATCGCTTCTACCGCGCCAAGACACGACGGGCACAGAACGTTTCGACGGGCCTGACCCTTTTTTGCCTGGCCGGACTCACCCTAATCGGGCCGTGGAGCTTGCTCGAACCCGGTGGCACCTTTAACCTCATCAATGTGGCCTGGAGCGAAGTCTCCAATGAATATTTTGCTACGGCCTATCAAATCCAGGACGTGCGCGAGTTCACCCGTGACTATGCAACGGAGCGCCAGCGCCTGACCGCACGCACGAAGGCTCATGTTGCGACCCATCCACCCGGCGCGACATTGTTCTATTATGCCGCACGTCATATCTTTGAAAATTCACCCGCTTTACAGAGTGTCTTTACGGCTATTACAGAAAGATTGACTGGCCGCCCCGTTGCTACAGTCGCCACCGCAGTGATAGGCGTGTTAGAGTACGGGGATGCCCGACCACCTGTGCCTTTGCCTAACTCCGCCGTGCCCTGCGCCTTATGGTGCGTTTTTCTTTTGGCCTGCGCGATGGCGGCTACGGTGCCAGCGGTTTACTGTCTAGCGGCGCTGGGGTGCGATTCCGCCGAAGCGGAATCTCTGAATGAAGCGAATAACTGTCAAGCGGCCCATGAAATGCGGGGGCTGGTTGCGGCGGCTCTTTTTGCATTGACTCCTAGTATTCAATTCTTTGCCTTTACTCTCGATGCGCTCATCGCCTGTCTGGTGGCCTGGACTTTGGTCTTCCTGTCGCGCCGTTTAGCAGGCGGGGGAGCAGGTTGGTTGCTGGCGGCAGGGATTACTCTGGGTCTTACCTGCTTTGTTTCGTTTGGCACGTTAGCGGTGCTGGCGTTGGTGCTCTTTTGCATATTGCTAAACGCTTTGGCTGCTCTTTCATTTGGCTCGGTTGCCATGCGCGCGGTAGCCAAAGATTTCGCCTTCGTTCTAGCTGGGTTCTTCTTGGTCTGGGGGCTGTTGATGTTATGCTTGCCCATGCAACCTGTGGCTATCTTCCATAATGCAATGGCGGCGCATTACTTTGCGACCCTTGAATATCGCAATCGCTGGGCGTGGTTATGGCTCAACCTCCTCACCTTCGCTTTGTTCGCGGGTTGGGCATTTACCGTTGCGATAATTTTCTATTTATTTCAGATGCTCCAAGAGTGGCGCGCACAGGGCAACCGCTTTTTATATGCTATAAGAGGGTGGACTCCCGGCCAGATGATTGGTTGCGCGACTGTGTTGACGATGCTGTTGCTGACGCTTTCGGGCAGCGTGCGCGGCGAAGTCGAACGCTTATGGTTGTTCTTACTGCCATCTCTGTGCGTGCTGGCGGCTTTTGCCTTCGTGCTGCCGGTGCCGGGTAGAGGAGCCAGCACGCGAGAGATCAGAGGCTGGGCCGTGTTTCTATTGCTCCAAGCCTTGCAAACGCTGCTAATGGCGGTTGCCTTACAGCCATTATCGCGGCCTTTTTGATACTCCGATTGAAATCGGAGGCTGCAAAACGAAACCCACCTGCGTGGGTTTCCCAATCCGCGACGGCGGATTTTGTCTTGCAGCGAGGTATTTTAATGCCTCTTAAATGTCATACTGAATCACGATGAACCTACAAATCTACAACCTTGCTCATGAGGCTGCCGTGTGGCGGGACATGTCGCATTTCGGGAGGTTCCGCTGCACTGGCAAGGATGCGGCGACGCTCTTGCACCACCTGACGACTAATGACATCAAAGGCTTAATGCCCGGTGCAGGATGTGACGCTGCTCTTATTACATCGAAAGCGCGGCTGCTGGATTGGCTGACGATTTATCGTGTGGACGATGCATTCTTGGTGATTACCTCGCCCAATCGCCGTGCGACGTTTAAACCTCATGTGCAGAAATTCATTCTTTTTCGTCAGGAAATCAAGATTGAGGATGTCACCGATAGCACAGGGATGTTTGGCCTTTTTGGGCCGCAACTCAAGGAAGTCGCCACCCGTTTTGGTGCGGAAGAGGTGCTGGATGTGCCATTAAATAGGCCATTGACGATTGAGACGAATGGACTGACCCTGTCGGCTGCCCGCACCACGCGGCTACCGGGTTCGGGTGTGATTTTCTGGTCGCAGGATGCTTCAGGCTTGCGTCATCTGATACAGGATAGTGGCCAGCCACTGGCGGATGATGAAACCTATAATGTGCTGCGCGTCGAAGCTGGTGTGCCCGTCGCCGGGTTGGAATTGACCGAAGAGATTAACCCGTGGGAAGCCCGCTTTGACGAGGCTATTTCCATGAACAAAGGCTGCTATAACGGTCAGGAAGTGGTGGCGCGTTTGCACACTTATAAGAAAGTGAAACAGGGTCTTTTCGGCCTTAAATTAGAGCAATCGTTGCCGATGGGCCAGCGTGCCAACTTGCGCTGTGAGGAACGCGCCGCAGGCTTTATCACCAGCAGCGTCGCATCACCACGTTTTGGCCCCATTGCTCTCGCCTATATACGTGGTGATTATCAGCAGCCAGGGCAGCCATTAGAGGTGATAGCAGAAAGCGCAACACAAAAAGCCACAGTCGTTGAATTGCCATTTCAAAATTCATAAAAGCAGGACACTCGCCATGACAGATTCCACCACAGCCAACGCCGAACCAAAAACAGTAGTTAAACCAGCGTCGTCCGGGAGCAGTTGGGAAGATATTGCCAATGAAGTCGTGCCCGCCGACATGACCATGACTGGCCTGGCAACGGGCGCACGTCGAGGCCCATCGCGGCCTTATCCGGGAGCGCCGCGAGACGCCAGTAAAGCCTGGTTGCCTGTTCCGGTCCAGCCCCGCGCCATTGAATGCCCACTGTATGCGCCCGATGCTGATTTTAGTGCGGTACTGCGCGGCGTGGAAAAGACAGATAAGAAACAGGGCACGCACTATTTTATCTCGCATCCGGCCACGGCTTATGACCCTGACTTTGCATCATTTTCGGTGGATTTGCAACGTGCTTTAAAACAGGCGACACATCCCGCTTTGAGTGGGGCGCGCGTCGAAGATTTATTATTTGTGGATATTGAAACGACGGGTCTTTCCTCCGATGGCCCCCTGTTTCTGATTGGCGCATTGCGTCTGGATGGTGAGCCTCGTCTGGATTTATTTCTGGCCCGCAACTACCGCGAAGAAGCCGCTGTACTGGCGGCGTTTCAGAATTTAGCGGCGGGCAAAGTCATTATCACCTTTAATGGTAAATCTTTCGACTGGCCCTACATCAAAAACCGCAGTCAGGTGCATAAAGTCAAGCACGCCACGCCTTCTGCCCACTTCGACCTGTTGCACCATGCACGCCGCACCTGGAAGCATCAAGTGCCCAACTGTAAGCTACAAACCCTGGAACTTTATCTCTGTGGCCGCACCCGCCGCGACGATGTGCCTTCCTCCCAAATACCGGCCCGTTACGAGGAGTTTGTCGAACTTTATTCCACATCGGGCCGGGGCGCGCACTTACTGGCTCCCGTCATTCACCATAACGCCCTGGATATTCTGACAATGGCCCAACTGTTAGGCTTGTCGGGAGAGAAGGATAAATAAGTGTTGTGGTGTAGACTGTAGTCAGTATTATGAATCGGTTTGCGCAAACTCTGCGAGATCACAGTCTTTCCTTGCTTCATACCCAAACCCGCGTCTTACAAATCAATGTTGGCAAACGCTGCAACCAGACCTGCGTGCATTGCCATGTGAACGCCGGGCCTGCGCGCACGGAAATGATGACTCGTGCGACAATGGATCATATCCTAGATTGGTTAAGCCAGACCGCTATAGAAGCTGTGGACATCACGGGTGGCGCACCTGAATTAAACCCGCATTTTCGTTATCTGGTGGAGCAAGTTAAGTCCCTTCATCCGCCACGTCATGTGATGGATCGCTGTAATCTAACGATTCTTTTTGAACCGGGGCAGGATGGGTTAGGGGAGTTCTTGGCGCAACACGAAGTGGAGATTGTGGCTTCGCTGCCGTGTTACGGGCCAGAGAATGTGGAGCAGCAGCGGGGGATTGGCGTTTTCGACAAAAGCATTCGTGCCTTGCAACATCTGAATACGCTCGGCTATGGCATTAATCCCCGCTTGCAGATGCACCTGGTTTACAATCCTGCGGGAGCCTTTCTGCCGGGGCCGCAAGCCTCTCTGGAGCAAACCTATAAAGATGAGCTAAAACAACATTTTGGCGTGGTCTTTAATCGGCTCTACACTATTACCAATATGCCGGTGCAGCGATTTGCTACTTTCCTGCGCCATCAGGGGCAATGGGAAGAATATCAAGAACTACTGGTGAACGCCTTCAACCCCGGTGCTGTAGATGGTTTGATGTGTCATAATACGCTCAACGTTGGCTGGCGGGGCGAAGTCTATGATTGCGACTTTAATCAAATGTTGAACATGCAGTGGCAGGATGAATCGGAGCGGAATGGTAAGTCGCTCTACCTATGGGATATAGACCCGGCACAAGTCGCGGGACGCCCAGTGCTCACCGGTGACCATTGCTTCGGCTGCACTGCCGGAGCCGGATCGAGTTGTGGTGGCGCACTTATTTAGTCCTTGTTTGAAATGGGACGCAAAGCTGCGCTACGCTAACTTCGTGCGCTATTTGAACGCTATCAGATAAATAGCGGTTCTTGCGCTGCGCAGCATCGCGTAACTCTATTTTGCGTCCCATCATCACTTTAAATATGCAAACTCTCCATCATGTGGTCTATGCGGATGCGCGCAAGATGCCCGGCGTTGGCGACGAGTCAGTAGAACTGATCGTCACTTCTCCCCCTTACCCCATGATTGAGATGTGGGATGCGGCATTCACCGCTATGAATCCTGCCATTGCCGCTATGCTCAAGGCCAAAGCTGGCTCCCAAGCTTTTGAATTGATGCACCAGGAGTTAGATAAAGTCTGGTGCGAGTGCGTGCGGGTGTTGAAACCAGGAGGCATCATTTGTATCAATATCGGTGATGCCGTGCGCACCCTGTCTGACGATTTTCAGATGTATTCCAATCATGCGCGCATCATCCATGCCTTTTATCAACTGGGGCTAACGCAGTTACCTGATATTCTCTGGCGTAAGCCAACTAATGCGCCCAATAAGTTCATGGGTTCGGGGATGCTGCCCGTTGGGGCGTATGTCACTTACGAGCATGAATATATTCTCCTCTTCCGCAAAGGCAGTCGGCGCACTTTCAAGTCCGCAGAGGAGAAGCAAAAACGGCGCGCCAGCGCCTTTTTCTGGGAAGAACGCAACTGCTGGTTTTCGGATCTGTGGACAGACGTAAAAGGTACTGCTCAGGAGTTGGTTGACCCTTTAACGCGCCAACGTAGCGCCGCCTATCCCTTTGAACTCGCCTATCGCCTCATCTGTATGCACTCGATTTACGAGGATACGGTGCTTGATCCCTTCTTAGGCACTGGCACCACAATGGCAGCCGCTATTGCGGGGGGGCGGAACAGTGTTGGAATTGAATCCGATGTTCAACTGCAAACTGCTATCAGTCGAAGTGCGGAGAATGCCATCACCCTGGGTGCTAAACAGATTGCGATGCGGCTCTGCAATCATCAAGAGTTTATATTGTTACGTGCAGAGGCAAGCTTAAAATGCAAATACAGAAATAGTCATTATGGCTTTCCGGTTATGACCTCTTATGAGACAGATATTGAGCTTCCGATGCCGCAACGACTCACCAGTTTGAATGGCAGGTATAAAGTGAAGTATGAAGTCGTAGCTAAACGCGCCATCTCTAAAACACGATAATATATAGAGGGTTAAGTGCTACCCTAACGGAATGCCCTACAGTGAAGATTTGCGGTGGCACGTCTTAGCGGCCATAGACGATTTTGCCGAGCGTCAAAGACTTAAAACAGGCAGCCCATCCCTAACAGGGATGGGCTGCCTGGAGGCATTACAAATACTTAAACCGGAATTTTTTCTTTGCTGCCTTTGAGCTTCTTCTTGGTCAGCCCGTCGCTAATGGTAGCCGGGTCTTTCACGCGCCGCGCATCTTTGATGGGTGGGGTAAAAGCGGCGACCGGGGTGTGAGCCACTTCGCCCTTGGCACGGCGTAGTCCTTCTTCGCCAATCTTCTTTTGGAGTTGCAGAATGCCCCAGATCAATTGTTCTGGCCGAGGCGGGCAGCCGGGCACGTAGATGTCTACGGGCACGATGCGGTCTACGCCCTGCACAATCGCATAGTTGTTGAACACGCCGCCGCAACTGGCACATGCCCCCATCGAAATCACCCATTTTGGCTCAGCCATCTGGTCATAGATTTGACGCAGCACAGGAGCCATCTTTTGCGACACGCGACCAGCCACAATCATTACATCTGCCTGGCGTGGGCTGGCGCGGAAGACTTCTGCACCAAAGCGGGAAATATCGTATTTTGCACCAACAGTTGCCATCATTTCAATAGCGCAGCACGCCAGGCCAAAGGTGAGCGGCCACAGGGAACCTTTGCGCGCCCAGTCCACCAAGTCTTCCAGGACACCCAGAGCGACATGGTCATCCAACTTCTCTGATGCCGGATTCGCGCCTGTGAAGGGGCCTTTGGGCTGTAACTCAATAATATTGGGAGTTTGAACGTTACCCTGCTGCGCTTTGGGCGTGATCGCCTGTACCGCAGCGTCTTTGCGATCTATTTGTATAATATCGGATTTTAATCCCATTCTAAAGCACCTCGTCTCCAGAGGTAGATATAGCCGAGCACCAGAAAGCCGAGGAAGACCAGCATTTCGGCTAAACCAAACAAGCGCAGTTGCTGAAACAGCACTGCCCACGGATAAAGGAAAATCGCCTCAATATCGAACAAAATAAACAGCATGGCGATGATGTAGAACTTAACCGAAAAGCGCAAGCGCGCATCACCGACTGGATCAATACCGCATTCGTAAGATTGGTTCTTCACCGTGCTGGGACGGCGTGGCCCCAATAGCTTGGACAGGATAATGACGACAACGCCAAAACCTCCGCCAAGCACCAGTAGTATTAAAATGGGGAGCAGGCCCGACTGCGTGCTGATGTTCATATCTTGTCTTTAACCTTCGTTGCTCTTGCTAATCTCCCTAAGTATAGGAGCTTGTGAAAACAGACACAAGCTTAAATTCTAAAATAAGATGGGACGCAAAACTACATTACGCAATGCTGCGCAGCGCGGTCTGAACGCTATTTTGAAGCATAAAGAAAATAGCGTCAAAATAGCGCATGAAATTCGCGTCACCGCAGGTGTTGCGTGCTATTTTATTACTGCTTAGCTATCCAGTGTACGAGGCGCGCCAGATTTTGCCGCCATCGTCATCGCTGAAAAGAAGCGACCCATCGGGAGCGATTTGAACATCTACAGGACGCCCCCAGACTCGCCCACGCTCCAAGAATCCGGTGACAAAATCGGTCACAGATACAGGTCTGCCACTCTGAAAATGGACGCGCACGATTTTATAACCCGTCTTTTTCGAGCGGTTCCACGAGCCATGATAAGCTAAAAAGGCATCACCCTGATAAGCGTCGGGAAAGAGGCGAATGGGCGGGCGCATCAAGCGGTTCTTGGTGTAGTTGGGATAAAACGCTAATCCCAGTGCTGCCGAATGCGCCTGCACGGGAATGGTGGGAGCCGTCGTGTGCTGAACCTGCCATTGGTGGTCAGGGCCAAAGTCAGGGTCGGGGTTGACCCGGCCAGCAATATCGGTGTAGGCATAGGGCCAGCCATAAAAAGCGCCATCACGCACGGAAGTCAGATAATCCGGCGGCACATCATTGCCCAAATAATCGCGTTCATTAACCACTGTCCACAACTCATTAGTATCGGGTCGCCAGGCCATTCCAACCGGATTGCGCAGGCCAGTGGCAAAGAGGCGACGCCCACTGCCATCCGGGTTCATAACGGAAATCGCGGCCCGTTGCGGATCACTTTCTTCACAGGTATTACAGGAGGAGCCGACGGTGACATAAAGCTTGCTGTGGTCGCGTGAAAAAAGCAGGTTGCGCGTCCAATGCTGGTTATAGCCACCCTTGGTCAATGGAGAGACGAGTTGTGGTCTACCTAATGCGCTGGTAGCTCCGGCACGATAAGGAAAACGGATGATAGTGCTGGTGTTCCCCACATAGAGCCAGCCAGCAGGGTGAAAGGCTATACCATAAGGCTCTTGAAGACCTTGGGCGAAAACAAATTTCGCATCGGCATGACCATCGCCATTTTGTTCGCGCAGCACGCGGATGCGGTTCGCCTTGGATTCACTGACGAAAACATCGTAACGCTGTGGGGTGCTACCTGGCGCGATGTAAATGCGGCGTGGATTGGTTAAACCCTCAGCGAAGAGATTGACTCTAAAGCCGCGGGGTACTGTTAGACCACTGGCATCGGTGAAGCCGTTGGGTACTCCTTCACTGCGAAAGATGGTGGAGGTGGTAGTGCGACCAGTTTCCAAGAAGTGTGTGCGACGTTTTGCGGGACGACGAATGCTGCGCACGGGTTTCGCCTGGGCGATAGCCGTTCCAGATGATGCTGTGGTCAGATTTTGATGCTGGGCACAGCCCATCAGAATACCGGAGGAGAAAAGGGCGGCGAGTAAGGCGCGGTGTGTGGTCATGAGATGTGCCGGGGCTATAAAAGCCCCCGGCAGGAAGGCCGTTGGCCAAGCGTCCTCTGGACGCACAAGGATGAAGTCTTAATGCCTGTACCGTCCAGAGGACGGCTGGCTTTAGCCTCCCTGCCGGGGGCTTTTATAGCCCCGGCACCCCTATCGCCGCACATATTTGCGCTTATTGCGCTTAAAGCCTTGATCTAACTTACCCGCATCATAACGCCACAAAATTTGCTTGGGGCCACGTTGCTTGAAGTAGAAGCAGTGATAACCCGACAGCACAGAGCAGATAAGCCGCTTAGTGGTGCGCCGGATGACATTGATTTCCGCCCACAACGTCGGCAATTCGGCCCCCTGTTGGTGCTCTGCCATGATAGATTGCAGCAACTCGAAGAGCGATAAATAAGCGGCAGGTTCACGCAATGCTTCTAACTCCTCAGCGCGGCGGGCATCAATAAGGGTGAGTTTGTCGGGGCTACCCAATTGAAGGCGCAAGGGGCTGCCCGGTGCCGTGCTATCACGCGAGAACTGCAAGACACCGCCCGATTGCGGGGTGCGTGGCGCATACCACTCGCCCAGCCCATAAATTAAGCCACTTTCACGACTGGCCCAGGCCCCTATTACTTCGGTGGATGAACCATCTTCCGCCTGCACTGAAATCCGCGTTAAGGGGCCTTCCAAGTCGAAAATGTCTTCATCTAGACGGCGTAGCTTGATCGTGCCTGCTCGATGATGGTGGTTCAGGATCACATAACGCGCTGAAGTGACCACTTCAGTTCCCGTGCGGCGGGGCAACTTAACCTCGAACTCTTCGTTAATATCTTCCCACTGCGGATCGTGGATAAAAGCCGTGGCGTCGCCCTCCAAGCCTTCATCGCTCATTTCAAAGTCGAGCGACTCGTCGGTTTCCGGGTTGCGGATGGAGAGTTGCACTGGACGCAGTTCTTCTGGCACTTCCCCAACATAGGGGGGCACCGCCTA
>Ga0213875_10000668_pt1 | contig 27084 bp, 20 predicted proteins | sample BarmaccomBMRX_R8_FD_160105 | JGI IMG/M metagenome (GOLD analysis project Ga0213875, IMG submission 160105) | Root-associated microbial communities from Barbacenia macrantha in rupestrian grasslands, the National Park of Serra do Cipo, Brazil - RX_R8 | ecosystem: Host-associated > Plants > Roots... | reverse complement strand
TCGTGCGACCGCGAAACCAGCGGGACAAACTCTTCGCCCTCACCGGTGGCCCGGCGCGTGATCCGCGTATCGCCGTGCGTGGATCCCAGCGCATGCGGCGGTGAGAACCGGTCAATTCCAGTGACGGTGAGGTCGAATTTGGCCAACTGATAAATGGTCGCGCTGCCCACCGCGCCCAGCCCGACGATGACCACGTCAGCTGTCTGCGTCCCCATGGCGCCGATTGTAAGCAGCAGGCCGCCAATACACCCCGACCGGACAACGAGAGCGGGCGACGGTAATCGAAACCGCATGACCAGCTTGGAAGGCTGGGGCTCTACCATTGAGCTACGCCCGCGAGGCCGCCAGCTGCCTGGCCGCCTCCCGTAGGGTACCGTCCCGGCCGGGTCATCGCACCGGCCGGCGCCGCGGCTCATGATCCATCTCAGGCCTTTGTCATCTGGTGACAAGGTGACCACCGATTGCTGCTATTCGCGACATCGATGGTCATAGGCCGGCAAAAGCGCGTGACACCAGGGCTTCCGAGGACGTAGCGTCAGCACAAGTACGCAGGCGTACTTCAGGTTTCTCATCAAGGGGTGAGCGGGGTGCTGAAGCTAGCCGAGCCGGCCAAGCTCCCGGGGCCCGCCCCGGCCGTCAGCGCCGCGGGCACCGGCTGGCCGGTGCTGCCTGCCCAGCTCAGCGCCATGCTGCGGAAAGAGTGCCCGGCCTCGGTGGCTGAGATCCTCACCGTCATCCAGGACGAGGTCGCCGAGTACACCCGGCCCCTCGACCCGGCCTACGTGCACAGGCTGGGACGCGCGGTCGAGCACGCCGTCCGCACGTTCATCGAACGGGTGGCCGCCCCGGCCGCCGCCACCCCGGCCGCCGCCCCGGACGCCACGACCGCGATCCTGGCCGAATTCCGGGCGATCGGCGCGGCCGAGGCCCGCGAGGGCCGCAGCCTCGAGCCGCTCCAGTCGGCGCTGCGGCTGGGCGCCCGGGTCGGCTGGCGGCGGCTGTGCGCGGTCGCCGCCCGGCAGGGCCTGGACATGCTGGCGCTGGGCCGGGTCGGCGAGGCCATCTTCGTCTATCTGGACGAGCTGGCGGCCGCCTCATCTCAGGGCTACCTGGACGCGCGGGCCGAGTTCGCGGGGGAGCGGGAACGTCGTCGCCGGCGTCTGCTCGACCTGATCCTGGCCGACCCGCCCGCGGGCGCCGACGCGGTCGCCGAGGCGGCCCGGGCGGCCGGCTGGGCCCTCCCGGACCGGATCGCCGTCGTCGCCCTCGGCGACCAGCAAACCACCGCCGGCGCCCAGGACGACGTCACCCCATCCGGGCCCCCGCCCACGCCGGACCTGCCCCCCGACGTGCTGATCGACTGGTCGCGCCAACAGCCGTGCCTGCTGATCCCCGACCCGGATCGCCACGGCCGGATCGCGGCCGTCAGCCGGGCGCTGGAGGGCTGGGCGGCGGCCATGGGGCCGGTGCAGTCGCTTGACCGGGCCGCCGCCTCGCTGCACTGGGCCCGCCGGGCGCTCGGCCTGGCCGAACGGGGCATCATCGACCGCCCCGGCCTGATCCGCGGCGACGAGCACCTGGCGGCGCTGCTGATCTTCGCCGATGAGGAGCTGACCGGCGCGCTGCAGGCTGCCCGGCTGGCCCCGCTGGAACGGCTGCGGCCCGCCCAGCAGGACCGGCTGGCCGAGACGCTGCTGATCTGGCTGCAGCACGGGTGCAACGCCAACGAGGTCGCGGCCCAGGTTCACGTGCACCCGCAGACCGTCCGCTACCGGCTGCGCCAGGCCGATGACCTGTTCGGCGACCAGCTGCGCGACCCGGACCGCCGCTTCGAGCTGGAGATCGCCCTGCGCGCCCGCCAGCTGCTCCGCCCCTCGGCCCGCTGACGCCGGCCGTGCGCCCCCGCCCCGCCGCGCGCACGTTTTCAAAAATTATTTAACGACAAGTGTCTGGACTCGCGCGCAAACGTGCCCCTTCGACGTGTCTCGGTTCAGCTTGCTCCGCGTGGCGGATTGAATACCAATTTGCGGCAACCGATGCTGGTCCCTGGCAGTCTTAGTGGTTGCGTGTGCATTCGGATTCCTGGCCTGGGGGCTCCGGCACGCTGAGGAAGGGGCTTAATGAGCGACCGCAAGCCGCGACCGCCCAAAGCCGTTATCTCCCGTCGCGTCCTGCTGGCGGCCGGGGGACTGGTGGTGCTCGGCGAGTTCATCGCCGGCGAGGGTTCCGGCGGGGCCAACGACGCGCGGACCACCGCCAGCAAAGCGCGGGCGTCCGGTTCGGCCAGCGACCCCGGCAGCCCGGCCGCCAGCCGCGCCTCTGCGGCCCCGCACGCCAGCCCCACCCAGGCCCCGGGCAGCACGCTGCCCACCTCGACCCCGAGCGACGTGTCCTCCTCGTCGGCGGCCGCCACACCGGCCACCACACCCACCGAGACCGAGAAGCCGGCCACCGCCGCCAAGGGCAAGCCGCCGCAGCCGCAGTTCTACATCGACGACGGGCCCAAGACGATCGCGCTGACCATCGACGACGGCCCCAGCTCGATCTACACCCCGCAGATCCTCAGCCTGCTGCAGCGGTACAAGGTCACCGCGACGTTCTCGATGATCGGCACCGCGGTGGCGGCCGACCCGGGGCTGGCCCGCGAGGTGGCGGCGGCCGGGCACAAGATCGTCAACCACACCTGGACCCACGCCAACCTGCCCGCGCTGAGTGCGACCGAGATGGCCATGCAGATCAACAAGGCCAACGACGAGATCCAGAAGGCGACCGGCCGCCACCTGGACATGTTCCGGGCGCCCTACGGAGCCTGGTCGACGGCCGTACTCGAGCACTGCCAGCAGGTCAAGCTGACTCCGCTGGACTGGTCGGTCGACCCGCGCGACTGGGCCCGGCCGGGGGTCAGCGAGATCGTCAGCAACATCATGAAGTACACCAAGACCGGGTCGATCATCCTCGAGCACGATGGCGGCGGTAACCGGGCCGAGACGGTGGCCGCGCTCACGATCGCGATCCCCGAGTTGCTGGCGGCCGGCTACCGCTTCCGCACCCCTTGACGTGCGGCCGGTTACCGCTTCCGCCCGCCCGGGCGCCGTTCGGCACTAGACTTCGGCTTGTCGCGGGCTGTAGCGCAGCTTGGAAGCGCACTGGCTTTGGGTGCCAGGGGTCGCGGGTTCAAATCCCGCCAGCCCGACCGCGTGCTCCGCTTACGGCCGCAAGGCGGTCGTAAATGTGTTCGACTGGCCGGACCCGCTGTGCGAGGCTTCGGCCATGGACAGCTCCCGCTACCTCCAGTCCCTGGACGCTGATTTCACCCTGCTGCGCACGGCCGCCCACGCGGCCGGCCTGGACGCGCCGGTGCCCTCCTGTCCCGGCTGGACCGTGACCGACCTGGTCCGCCACGTGGCCGAGGTATACCTGCACAAGACCCTGGCCATGCAGCTGGGCGAGTTCCCGGGGGACTGGCCCCCGAATTTCGAGGGCCAGCCGCCGCTGGAGCTGCTGGACCACACCTACGCGGGCCTGGTCGAGGAGCTGACCACCCGCGGGCCCGACGCCCCCGCCCCGACCTGGTACAAACCCGAGCCGACGGTGTCGTTCTGGTTCCGCCGGATGGCCCAGGAGACCGTCATCCACCGCATCGACGCCGAGCTGGCCGCGCGAGCGGTCACCGGCCAGGCGGTCAGCCCGATCCCGGACGACATCGCCGCCGACGGCGTCGGCGAGGTGCTGATCCGCTTCCTCGGCTACGGCTCGAGCACCTGGCCCGAGGAGTTCGCCGCGCTCAAAGGCCCGCGCCTCGAACGCCCCGGCGGCGACGATACGGTGCTGGTCGAGACGGCCAACGTCAGCTGGACGGTGTCTCCCCGCCCCGATCACGTCGACGTCCACACCGGAACCGACGGCGACGTCCACGCGGTCGTCGGCGGCGACCCCGCCCCGCTGCTGACCTGGCTCTGGGGCCGGGGCGAGGAGGGCGTCTGGTGGACCGGAGATCAAGCCTGGGCCGACTACCTCCGCCGCCTCCTCGTCGCCACCACCCAGTGACGGCCAGCCGCCACCACCCAGTGACGGCCAGCCGCCACCAACCAGTAACGACCTACGGTCAGTGGACCATCCGGCCCGCCAGCCGCTGGCGGGCCGAGGGTTCATGCAGCAGCGGACCGGACGTTCGCAGCAGGAACTCCGCGTAGGTGTCGGGCGCCTCATCCGGTCTCGGCAGGGTCAGATCGTAGGCGAGCCGCCGGATGGTGAGCAGCCGCTGGGCCGCGTTGCACTCGGAGATGATTTCCCTGATTCGGCGTGCCACTTTCATGCTTCCAGCTTGCCGTCCGCCCACCACCGCCGACAGTGGCAGGAAGGACATATCACGATGACATCCTGCCAAACAGGACGCATACTCGAGCCATGCTGAACAACGTGGCGGTGGTCGCCCTCGACCGCATCGAGGCGTTCGAGCTGGGCGTGGTGTGTGAGGTGTTCGGGCTGGACCGGTCGGACGACGGGCTGCCGGTCTACGACTTCGCGGTGGTGGCCGGGGAGCCGGGGCCGATCCGCTGCAACGCCGGCTTCACCATCACCGCCCCCTACGACCTCAGCCGCCTGGAGGAGGCCGACCTGATCGCGGTGCCGGCCGTCTCCGACCGGCGCCTGGGCGACCCGCAGCGGATCCCGGGCCTGTCCCCGCACCCGCTCCCGCCCGACCGGTTCCTGCCCGAGCTGCTGGCCCGCGGCCCGGCCGAGACCGGCCGGTTCCCCGAGGACCTGCTGGACGCGCTGCGCCGGGCGGTCGACCGCGGGGCGTGGGTGGTCAGCGTCTGCAGCGGCGTGTTCATCCTCGGCGAGGCGGGCCTGCTGGACGGGCGCCGCTGCACGACCCACTGGCGGCACGCGGCCGAGCTGTCCCGCCGCTACCCGCGCGCGATCGTCGACCCGCACGTGCTCTACGTGGACGAGGAACCGATCATCACCAGCGCCGGCACCGGGGCCGGTATCGACGCCTGCCTGCACCTGGTGCGCAAGGTGCAGGGCTCGCGGGTGGCGAACGGCATCGCCCGCCGGATGGTAGTGCCCCCGCACCGGGAGGGCGGCCAGGCCCAGTACATCAACCGGCCGCTGGGGGAGTCGCCCAGCGGCAGCCTGGCCCCGATCCTGGACTGGATGGCGCTGCACCTGGACCAGCCGCTGTCCGTGGCCGACCTGGCCGACCGGGCCCACATGTCGCCGCGCACGTTCGCCCGCAAGTTCACCCAGGAGACCGGGACCACCCCGCTGCGCTGGCTCACCTCCCAGCGGGTGCTGCTGGCCCAGCAGCTGCTGGAGGACACCGACGAGACCGTGGACGCGATCGCCGACCACGCCGGGTTCGGCAACGCGGCCGCCCTCCGGCACCACTTCCGGGCCTGGCGGGACACCACCCCGGACGCCTACCGGCGGCTGTTCCGCGGCCCCGATCAGGTCGCCGAGCGCGAGCCCGTCCCCGTCGGCTGACGGGAACCCCTTCCCGTCGGCTGACCCGGTAGGCTAGCGGCTTAACGCGTGGTGGCGGTTGCCGCCCGCGATGACCTGAGTTCCCGCGTTCCCGGTCGCGTCGCGTACGACACGGCAGGCGGTGGAGGGAACCACGCAGGGGACACAAGGAGTAGTGACGCCGACGTGAAGACTGACGTCGAGGAACTGAGCCCGACACGCGTCAAGCTGACCGTGGAGGTGCCGTTCGACGAGCTGCAGCCCAGCATCGACAAGGCCTACCGCGAGGTGGGCCGCCAGGTGCGCATCCCCGGCTTCCGGCCGGGCCGGGTACCCGCGCGGATCATCGACCAGCGGGTCGGCCGCGCCCCCGTGCTGGAACAGGCCGTCAACGACGCGCTGCCGGAGCTCTACGGCAAGGCGGTCCAGGAGCAGGAGCTCTACGCGCTGGGCCAGCCCGAGGTGGAGATCACCGCCCTGGACGACGGCAAGGAGCTGTCGTTCACGGCCGAGGTCGACGTCCGGCCCAAGATCGAGCTGCCCGAGCTGGACACCCTGTCGGTGACGATCGACAACGCCAAGGTCACGCCGGACGACGTCGAGGAGTACCTCAGCTCGCTGCGTGAGCGGTTCGCCTCGCTCAAGGGGGCCGACCGCCCGGCCGAGAGCGGTGATTTCGTCTCCATCGACCTGTCCGCCACCGTGGACGGCGAGTCGGTCGACGACGCCCAGGCCAGCGGCCTGTCCTACGAGGTCGGCAGCGGCTCGATGCTGGAGGGCCTGGACGACGCGGTGACCGGCATGTCGGGCGGCGACACCAAGACGTTCAGCACCGAGCTGGCGGGCGGTGACCACGAGGGCGAACAGGCCGAGGTGACCGTGACCGTGCACAGCGTCAAGGTCAAGGAGCTGCCCGACTTCGATGACGACTTCGCCCAGCTGGCCAGCGAGTTCGACACGATCGGCGAGCTCCGGGCCGACACCCGCACCCGGCTCGAGGCGGCCAGGCAGCAGCAGCAGGCCGGGCAGGTCCGCGACCGGGCCGTCGAGGCCCTGCTGGACCAGGTCGAGGTGCCGCTGCCGGACAGCGTGGTGGCCGACGAGGCGCACCGGATGCAGCACCAGATGCAGGACCAGATCCAGGCGGCCGGGGCCGACTGGGACACCTACCTGCAGATCGTCGGCAAGTCCCAGGAGGAGTTCACCGCCGACCTGGACGAGCAGGCCCGCCGCAGCGTGAAGACCAGCCTGGTGCTGGACCAGCTCGCGCGCCAGGAGGACCTCGGGGTCGACGACGCCGAGCTGTCCTACTTCGTGACCCGGCAGGCCGAGGCCATGGGGGTCGCCCCCGAGGTGCTGGCCCGCCAGCTGGCCGAGGCCGGCCAGATCGGCGCGGCCGCGGCCGAGGTGCTGCGGGGCAAGGCGGTGGCCCGGCTGGCCGACCAGGTCCAGGTCAAGGATGAGGACGGCAACGACGTCAGCTACGCCACGCTGATCGGGGCCGACCAGGCCGAGGAGGAGGCCGCGGAGGTCATCGCCGAGGCTGAGGTCGACGCCGCCGCTGGCGCCGACGGCGCCGCCGGGGACATCGACGAAGCCGTCGCCGGCGATGAGGCGGTGGCCGAGGCCGAGGACGTCGTCGAGGCCCAAGAGGCCGCCACCGCCCCCGCCGACGACGAGGCCGCGGCCGAGAAGACGCCGGCCAAGACCCGCGCCCGCTCCAAGAGCGCGACCAAGAAGTCCTGAGCGTTCACCCGACAGCGAAAACGGTGCTGCCGAGGCATAGACCGACCGGCCCGGCAGCTATCGTCCAAGTCAGAGACGTCGAACGTAATCAAGCGAGGAGAACGCAGTGACCACGCATCCCAACCTGGAGGTGCCGGCGATCGTGCGGGCGACCGCCCAGGAGCTGGCGTCGGCCGCCCCCGTCGCGGCCACCCCGGACGGGGCCGTCCAGCCGTTCGGCGACCAGCTGTTCCAGCGGCTGCTGCGGCACCGGATCGTGTTCCTCGGCCAGCAGGTCGATGACGACCTGGCCAACCGGATCTGCGCCGAACTGGTGCTGCTCGCGGCCGAGGACCCGCGCCGGGACATCAGCCTGTACATCAACTCCCCGGGCGGCTCGGTCAGCGCCGGCCTGGCCATCTACGACATCATGCAGTACGTGCCGAACGACGTGGCCACCTACGTGATGGGCATGGCCGCGTCGATGGCGCAGGTGCTGCTGTGCGCGGGCACGCCGGGCAAGCGTTACGCGCTGCCGCACTCGCAGATCCTGATGCACCAGCCGTCCGGCGGCCTCGGCGGCACCGCCACCGACATCCGGATCCAGGCCGAGCAGATGCTCTACATCAAGCGGACCATGGCCGAGCGGATCGCCTTCCACACCGGCCAGACGATCGAGCAGATCGAGCTGGACTTCGACCGCGACCGCTGGTTCACCGCCGACGAGGCCAAGGACTACGGCTTCGTCGACTCGGTGGTGCGCAGCGCGACCGAGGTGCCCTCGGCCGGTCCCGTCTCATGAGTGAGGGTTTTGAAATGAGCCAGGTGAACGCGGGCGGCTTCCGCCCGGCCGAAGCCCGCTACGTCCTGCCGTCCTTCGTGGAGCGGACGTCGTACGGGGTCAAGGAGATGAACCCGTACAACAAGCTCTTCGAGGAGCGCATCATCTTCCTCGGGGTGCAGATCGACGACGCCTCCGCCAACGACGTGATGGCCCAGCTGCTGACGCTGGAGGCGATCGACCCCGACCGCGACATCACGATGTACATCAACTCGCCCGGCGGGTCGATGACCTCGATGATGGCCATCTACGACACCATGCAGTTCATCCAGCCCGACATCCAGATGTGCTGCATCGGCCAGGCTGCCTCGGCCGCCGCCGTGCTGCTGGCGGCCGGCACCAAGGGCAAGCGGATGGCGCTTCCGAACTCCCGCATCCTGATCCACCAGCCGGCCACCCAGGGCGGCGGCTACGAGCAGGTCAGCGACCTGGAGATCCAGGCCCGGGAGATCATGCGGATGCGCGCGGCGATGGAGGTCATCCTGTCCCGCCACACCGGCCGGGACGAGGAGCTGATCCGCAAGGACATCGAGCGGGACAAGTTCCTGACCGCCGATGAGGCCAAGGAGTACGGCATCATCGACGAGGTTCTGACCACGCTCAAGCGCGGACAGACCGTCTCCGGGGTACTGTCGTCTTAACCGGAGATTTGCCCCTTCCCCGGCACGCCCCTTAAGGGGTTTGATGGTTCTTGCCGTAGGTTCTGACGGACCGGAGGCGGTAACGTCAAAGCCGGGGCGCACGATTTGGCCTGGCGGGACATGTCCGCCGGGACCGGCTTCCACAGCCGTCCCGGCGGCACCATGTAAAGGAGTATCTGGGTGGCACGCATCGGTGACGGTGGCGACCTGCTGAAATGCTCGTTCTGCGGGAAGAGCCAGAAGCAAGTCAAAAAGCTCATCGCCGGACCCGGTGTGTACATCTGCGACGAGTGCATCGATCTCTGCAACGAGATCATCGAGGAAGAGCTGGCCGAGCCGTCCGAAGTCAAGTGGGACAGCCTGCCCAAGCCGCGCGAGATCTTCGAGTTCCTCGACGCCTACGTGATCGGCCAGGACAAGGCCAAGAAGGCGCTCTCGGTCGCCGTGTACAACCACTACAAGCGCGTGCAGTCGGGCGGCGAGCGGCCGGGGGACGACGGGGTCGAGCTGGCCAAGTCGAACATCCTGCTGCTCGGCCCGACCGGCTCGGGCAAGACGCTGCTCGCCCAGACGCTGGCCCGGCTGCTCAACGTGCCGTTCGCCATCGCCGACGCCACCGCCCTGACCGAGGCCGGGTACGTCGGCGAGGACGTCGAAAACATCCTGCTCAAGCTGATCCAGGCGGCCGACTACGACGTCAAGAAGGCCGAGACCGGGATCATCTACATCGACGAGATCGACAAGATCGCCCGCAAGAGCGAGAATCCGTCGATCACCCGCGACGTGTCCGGCGAGGGTGTGCAGCAGGCGCTGCTGAAGATCCTCGAGGGCACCACCGCGTCGGTGCCGCCCCAGGGCGGGCGTAAGCACCCGCACCAGGAGTTCATCCAGATCGACACCACCAACGTGCTGTTCATCTGCGGTGGGGCGTTCGCCGGCCTGGAGAAGATCATCGAGCAGCGGTCCGGCCACAACGGCATCGGCTTCCACGCCGTGCTGCAGGCCCGCAAGGCCGACAACACCGAGGACTCGTTCGCCGAGGTCATGCCGGAGGACCTGCTCAAGTTCGGCATGATCCCCGAGTTCGTCGGCCGCCTGCCGGTCATCACCAGCGTGCACAACCTGGACCGCGACGCGCTGATCTCGATCCTCACTGAGCCCCGCAACGCGCTGGTCAAGCAGTACAAGCGGCTGTTCGAGCTGGACGGCGTGGACCTCGAGTTCACCCCCGACGCCCTCGACGCGATCGCCGACCAGGCCAACCTGCGGGGCACCGGGGCGCGCGGGCTGCGCGCGATCCTGGAGGAGGTGCTGATGTCGGTGATGTACGAGGTACCGAGCCGCAAGGACGTCGAGCGCGTGGTCATCACCCGCGAGGCCGTCCTCGAGCACGTGAACCCGACCCTGGTTCCCCGCGGCGTCAGCAACCGCCGCACCCCCCGCGAAAAGTCCGCGTAGGAGCACATCACAATGCGTGTAGTACAGAGCTGACGAAGGCTCAAGCGCTGGTCCGGAGTCAATAGACTCACCTGTCGTGACCGAGAGCGCTCAGCTTCCCCCGCAGTACGACCCCAGCGAGGTCGAAGGACCGCGCTACGCCTTCTGGGAGAAGGCCGGCTACTTCACCGCCGACCCGGAGCGGGATGCCCCGACGTTCTCGATCGTCATCCCGCCGCCCAACGTCACCGGGGTGCTGCACATCGGTCACGCGCTCGACCACACGATCATCGACACGATCATCCGGCGCCGCCGCATGCAGGGCTACACCGCGCTGTGGCTGCCGGGCATGGACCACGCCGGCATCGCCACCCAGAACGTGGTCGAGCGGGAGCTGGCCAAGGAGGGCCTCAGCCGCCACGACCTCGGGCGCGAGCGGTTCGTCGAGCGGGTCTGGGAGTGGAAGGCCGAGTCGGGCGGCAAGATCCTCGGCCAGATGCGCCGCCTGGGCGACAGCGTCGACTGGACCCGCGAGCGGTTCACGATGGACGCGGGCCTGTCCCGGGCCGTCCAGACCATCTTCAAGCGGCTGTTCGACCAGGGCCTGATCTACCAGGCCGAGCGGATCATCAACTGGTGCCCGCGCTGCCTGACCGCGCTGTCCGACATCGAGGTCGACCACAGCGACGACGACGGCGAACTGGTCTCGATCCGCTACGGGGACGGCGACGAGTCGATCGTGGTCGCCACCACCCGGGCCGAGACCATGCTCGGGGACACCGCGGTCGCCGTCCACCCCGACGACGAGCGTTACCGGCACCTGGTCGGCCAGACCGTCGAGCTGCCGCTGACCGGCCGCCGCATCCCGATCATCGCCGACGACCACGTCGACCCGGCCTTCGGTACCGGCGCGGTCAAGGTCACCCCGGCCCACGACCCCAACGACTTCGAGATCGGCCGCCGCCACGACCTGCCCAGCCTCACCATCCTGGACGAGCGCGGCGTGGTCACCGCCCACGGCCCGTTCCAGGGCCTGGACCGTTTCGAGGCCCGCCCGGCCGTGGTCGACGCATTGCGCGAAGAGGGCCGCATCGTCAAGGAGATCCGGCCCTACGTGCACGCGGTCGGGCACTGCCAGCGCTGCGGCACCACCGTCGAGCCGCGGCTGTCGCTGCAGTGGTTCGTCCGGGTCGCCCCGCTGGCCAAGGCGGCCGGCGACGCGGTCCGCGACGGCCGGGTCACCATCCACCCGCCCGAGCTGGCCGCCCGCTACTTCGCCTGGGTCGACGACATGCACGACTGGTGCATCAGCCGCCAGCTCTGGTGGGGCCACCGGATCCCGGTCTGGTACGGACCGGACGGCGAAGTGATCTGCGTGGGCCCGGACGAGGAACCGCCCGGCGACGGCTGGCGCCAGGACGCCGACGTGCTCGACACCTGGTTCTCCTCGGCCCTGTGGCCGTTCTCCACCCTCGGCTGGCCCGACGACACCTCCGACCTGCACGCCTTCTACCCGACCAGCGTGCTGGTGACCGGCTACGACATCCTGTTCTTCTGGGTCGCCCGGATGATGATGTTCGGGCTGTACGCGATGGGGGACCGGGCCCCGGCCGACGCCGTGCCGTTCCACCACATCGCCCTGCACGGCCTGGTCCGCGACGGCACCGGCAAGAAGATGTCGAAGTCGCGCGGCAACGCGGTCGACCCGCTCGACTGGATCGACCGGTTCGGGGCCGACGCCACCCGCTTCACCCTCGCCCGCGGGGCCAACCCCGGCAACGACGTGCCGGTCAGCGACGAGTGGGCGGCCGGCTCCCGCAACTTCGTCAACAAGCTGTGGAACGCGGCCCGGTTCGCGCTCAGCCACGGCGCCCGGGTGCCGCGCCAGCTGCCCGACCAGGCCGCGCTGTCGGCCACCGACCGCTGGATCCTCTCCCGGCTGGCGTCCGTGATCAACGCCGTCGACGCCGACCTCGACCGGTTCGAGCTGGCCAAGGTGTGCGACACGCTGTACCACTTCGCCTGGGACGAGGTCTGCGACTGGTACCTCGAGCTGGCCAAGATCCCGCTCATGGCCGGCGCCGACCGCCCCGACGACGCCGCCGCCCAGCGCGCCGCCGCCGTGACCCGGGACGTGCTCGGGCTGGTGCTGGACAACCTGTTCAAGCTGCTGCACCCGATCATGCCGTTCGTCACCGACGAGCTGTGGACCGCACTGACCGGCGAGGAGTCGGTCATGGTGGCCCCGTGGCCGCGGCTGTCGTTCACCGACCCGGCCGCCGAGGCCGAACTGGCCGGGGTCATGCGGCTGGTCACCGAGGTCCGCCGGTTCCGGTCCGACCAGGGCCTGCGCCCGGCCCAGCGGGTCCCGGCCCGGCTGCGCGGCCTGGCCGAGAGCCCGCTGGCCGCCCACGAGGAGCAGATCCGCACGCTGCTGCGCCTGACCGAGCCGGCCGACGGCTTCACCCCGACCGCCGCCATCGAGGCCGAGGGCGTGATGGCCGAGATCGACACCGCCGGCACCATCGACGTCGCCGCCGAGCGCCGCCGGATGGACAAGGACCTGGCCGCCGCCCGCAAGGAAGCCGACCAGGCCCGGGCCAAACTGGCCAACACCGGCTTCACCGCCAAGGCCCCGGCCGCCGTCATCGACAAGACCCGCGAACGCCTGGCCACCGCCGAGCAGGACATCGAGCGCCTGACCGAGCGCCTCGCCGCCCTGGGAAGCTGAGCCACCGCGGGCCGCCCCACCCGGCCCGCGTCTCAGCCGCCCCACCTGCCCCACCGGTCACGTCCGCCACAGCCCGCCGCAGTAAGCGCGGCCCGATTTGGGCAGCGAACTCAGCGCTATTCACTGACTCCGCTGCCCAAATCCCCTTTGCCCCGCCCGGGCACCCCCAGCCATCCCGCGAACCCCACGCTTCCCAGCACCCCTCAGGGGCCGAACTCCAGACGGCCCCCCGGCGGCCCCCGCGCCCGTCACCGCCCAGGCCACCCACCCCCACGCCCACCCCAAGAGCCACAAAAGTAAAAACTTGAGCGACCCGGTTCAGCCGCCGTCAGCCCGCTCCGCCCCAGCTAGTGCGGTTGCACGTGCATCGGCGATGTAGTTCGTTCACTCTCCGCGAGTGACAAGGTTGGCACAGTTTGTTGCGATTGCCGGTTATGCGCGCCACCATGTAACCACGGGGGTTCAGAGAGCGACGGTCCGCAGTTGGGAGGCTCCGTTGGCGGATACCGCAGCGCAAGCACTCCCGGCCTCTGAGCCTCCACCGCCCGGCTCCGAGCCGGCCTCGCCGGGCCCCGCCCCGAGCCCAGCCTCCGCCCCGAGCCCGGCCCCCGCGAAGGCGGCCACGTTCCGCGACGTGTTCGCGGACGGTGAGTTCCGTGCCATCTGGCTGGCTGAGTTCGCCTCGATCGCGGGTGACCAGTTCGCCCGGGTCGCGCTGACCGTGATCGTGTTCGAGCGCACCGGGTCGCCGCTGCTGACCGCGCTGACCTACGCCACCACCTACCTGCCGTGGCTGGTCGGCGGCCTGTTCCTGTCGGACGTGGCCGACCGGTTCCCGCGCCGCAACGTCATGATCACCGCTGACCTGAGCCGGATGCTGCTGGTGGGGGCGATGGCGATACCGGGCATGCCCCTGTGGGCGATGGTGCTGCTGCTGTTCGTGGTCGCCTCGCTGAACGCCCCGTTCCAGGGCGCCCGCTCGGCCCTGCGGGCCGCGATCATGCCCGACGACCGCTACGCCCTGGGCCTGGCCGCCTCCCAGGTCACCCGGGAGCTCGGCGTGGTCGGCGGGTTCGTGGCGGGCGGGGTGATCGTGTCGGTCCTCGGGGCCCGGCCTGCGCTGCTGATCGACGCGGGCACGTTCTTGGTGTCGGCCCTGCTGCTGACGCTGGCGGTGCGCCACCGCCCGGCCACCGCGGGCCGCCGCCGCCAGTCACGGCTGGCCGAGATGACGGCCGGGCTGCGGCTGGTGTTCGCCAACCAGCGGCTGCGGGCGCTGATGCTGCTCGGCTGGCTGTGCGCGTTCTACACCGTGCCGGAGGCGCTGGCGGTTCCCTACGCGGCCAAGCTGCACCACGGGTCGGCCGCCGCCGGGCTGATCTTCGCGGCCGGGCCGCTCGGCAGCGCGGTCGGCATGCTGATCTTCACCCGGCTCGTCCGCCCGGCCCGGCGACTGCGCTGGATGGGCCCGATGGCGGTGGCCGCCTCGCTGACCCTGGCCATCTGCCTGGCCCGCCCGAACCTGATCCTGCTGCTGGCCATCGTGACCGCGTCCGGCCTGCTGGCCGCCTACCAGATCGCGGCCAACGCCGCCTTCGTGCTGGCCGCCCCCGACGACCGGCGGGGCCAGGCCTACGCGATCGCCAACGGCGGCATGAACCTCGGCCAGGGCCTGCTCTACGTACTGGCGGGGGCGGCCGCGAGTGCGGCCACCCCCGCCACGGTCGTTGCGGGCAGCGGCTTGCTGGGAGCCGCTCTGGCGATGTGGTTGGTCTTCCGCTGGCGGCCTGAGCCCTCAGTTGCTCCCGAAAGGAGTGTGAGCGGGTGAGAATCTATAGGATCCGGACATGGGTAATGTTTTGCCGCCCTCAGTCCCAATCTATGCTCATGCTGCATCCTTTCCCTGCGGCACGGCCTGTCCTGCTTGCTCCCCCTGCGCCCATCAGCCCCACTCGATCCGCATCGCTTTCCCTTCCTGGCAATTACTTATTAAAAGAAAATGTGCCCGAGCGATCCTTTTGTCACACGCAGCGCCGAGTTGATTTAAATAACGATTAGGGATAAATGCCGAATTTTCGGCAAAACATTTTCCGGAATCTTAAATAAAAGCTGAAATGAAATTTGCAGGAGTATCCGGGTGACGATCACGTCCGCACCGCGAGGGCCCCGCTGGGCGGTGGCCTCGCTCCGGCGCTGGCCGCTGTGGGCGCTGCCGCCGCTGGCGCGCGCCTACGTCATCACCACGGCGGCGGCGGCCGTCCTGGCGGCCGTGGTGGCGGCCGCGTACACCCCGTGGCATCCGTCCCAGATCCCGGCCTACGTCCTGCTGCTGGCCTGCGCGGCCGCGATGATCGAGGCCACCCGCGACGTCAAACTGGCCCGTGACACCCTGACCCGCGATCTGCAGGAGGTCTGGTACGTAGCGATCGCGCTGCTGCTACCGCCGGTCTACGTCCTGCTGGCGCCGATCCCGCTGGTGGCCATGAAGCAGTGGCGGGTCCGCCGCAACCTGGCTCACCGGCGGGTGTTCAGCATCGCGTCCAACAGCCTCGGCTACGGCGCCGCCTCGGTGGAGTTCCACTCGGGGCTGCGGCCGCTGATCGACCGGCAGCTGCCCGCCACCGGGCACGACATCGCCCTGCTGGCGGCCATCGTCGCCGCCGCCGTCACCGGCTACCTGGTCAACGCCTGGCTGGTGGTCGGGGCGGTCAAGCTCACCAGCCCCACCGCGCGGATCCGGACGCTGATGTTCACCCGCGAGGCCATCACCACCGACGCGGTCGTCACCTGCCTGGCCACGCTGATCGCGTTCGCGCTGTCGTTCTCGCTGGCCGCGCTGATCGTCGCGCTGCCGGTGGTGCTGATGCAGAAGCGGTTCCTCATGCACTCCCAGCTGGTCGCCGAGGCCCGCACCGACGCCAAGACCGGGCTGCTGAACGCGGCCACCTGGCACCGCGAGGCCGCCACCGAGTTGTCCCGTATCCGCGGCTACTGGTCGCCGACCTCGCTCGCGATCATCGATATCGACCACTTCAAGCTGGTCAACGACACCCACGGCCACCTGGCGGGCGACCGGGTGCTGCGGGTGGTGGCCGACCGGTTCGCCAGCCAGCTCCGGGACGGCGACCTGATCGGCCGGTTCGGCGGCGAGGAGTTCGCGATCCTGCTCCCGGCCACCTCGGGGACCGAGGCGGGCCGGGTCGCCGAGCGGCTGCGCGGCCACGTCGGCGGCACGCCGATCGTGGTCAGCGACGGCCAGGACGCCACCATCGGCGTCGGCATCACCGTCTCGGTCGGGGTCGCCGAGCTGGCCCACTCCCGCCAGGACCTGGATGAGCTGCTGGCGGTGGCGGACGCCGCCCTGTACCAGGCCAAGGCGGCGGGCCGGGACCAGATCTGCATCATGGCGCCCGGCCTGGACGAGCCCCGGCTGCCCGGCCTCGATGAGCCCCGGCTGCCGGTGCCGCCGGGGACCGGACCGGCCGCCCCCGCATCCCAGTAGCCTGGAGCGGTGACCACTGCGAGCTGCTGGAGCCGGGCGTGACCGACGTTGACGACGCGCTGCGCGAGGTCGAGCGGGAGATCCTCACCCGCCGCCCCGAGTCCTCGATCGAGCCCACCCTGGACCGGATCGCGACCCTGGCCCAGCTGCTCGGCGACCCCCAGCGCGCCTACCCGGTCATCCACATCACCGGCACCAACGGCAAGACCTCGACCGCCCGCATGATCGACGCGCTGCTACGGGCGCGGGGCCTGCGCACCGGCCGCTTCACCAGCCCGCACCTGGTCTCCATCCGCGAGCGGATCTGCATCGACGGCCAGCCGATCGACGCCGAGCAGTTCGTGGCCCTGTACCGGGAGATCGAGCCCTACCTGGAGCTGACCGACCAGCAGACCGGCCACCGGCTGTCGTTCTTCGAGGTGCTGACCGGGATGGCGTTCGCCGCCTTCGCGGACGCGCCGGTCGACGTGGCCGTGGTCGAGGTCGGCCTGGGCGGCACCTGGGACGCCACCAACATCGCCGACGGCGCGGTCGCGGTCGTCACCCCGGTCAGCCTGGACCACCAGCAGTACCTCGGCGACACCGTGGAGGAGATCGCGGCGGAGAAGGCCGGGATCATCAAGCCCGGCGCGCTGGCCGTGCTCGCCCAGCAGTCGCTGCCCGCGGCCGAGGTGCTGCTGCGCCGGATTTCCGAGGTCGGCGCGACCGTGGCCCGCGAGGGGCTGGAGTTCGGCGTGCTCGAGCGCGAGATCGCCCTCGGCGGCCAGCAGCTGACCCTGCGCGGCCTGGGTGGGACCTACGACCAGCTGTTCCTGCCCCTGTTTGGCGAGCACCAGGCCTCCAACGCGGCCTGCGCGCTGGCCGCCGTCGAGGGCTTCGCCGGCGCCGCCGAGGACGGCCCGGTCGGCTCGGCCGCCAGCCCCGGCGGCGCCCCGCTCGACGTCGACCTGGTCCGGCAGGCGTTCGCCGGGCTCCGGTCGCCCGGCCGCTTGGAGGTGCTGCGGCGCAGCCCGACCGTGATCGCCGACGCCGCCCACAACCCGTCCGGCATGGCCGCCACCCTGGCCGCGGTGACCGAGGCGTTCAGCTTCAGCCGCCTGGTCGGGGTGCTCGCGGTCAGCGCCGACAAGGACGTGGCGGGCCTGCTCGACGAGCTCGAGCCGGTGCTGTCGGACGTGGTCGTGACCCGCAACTCCTCCGACCGCTCGATGCCGGTCGACGAGCTGGCCGAGCTGGCGGGCGACGTGTTCGGCCTCGACCGGGTGCACGAGGCCGCCCGGATGGACGACGCCATCGAGATGGCGGTCGGGCTGGCCGACGAGACCCCTGACCCCGACCTCCCCGGCGGCGGCGGGGTGCTGATCACCGGCTCGGTCATCACCGTCGGGGACGCCCGCCAGCTGCTGCTGCCGGACAGCCCGACCACCGACCTGCCGGCCGCCGACGGCGGCACCGGCCGCCACCCGTTCACCGCCGCGGACCTGTCATGACCGACCCCGCCGGCCCGCCTGCCGCCGGCCCGCCCGCCACCGAGCCCCCCGCCACCGCCGAGCCCGCCCCGCCGGCCGAGAAGGCCACCAAGAAGGCCAAGCGCCCCGAAGGCGGCCGGCCAACACTGCGCCCCATCCTCCGGCGGCTGCTGTCCTCGGTGCTCGTGTTCGAGGCGATCATCTTGATCCTGGCCATCCCGGTCGCGATCAAAATCGAGAATCTGCACCACGACACGGCGTTCGCCGTGGGCGGCGCCCTCGCCCTGGTGGCGTTCCTGCTGGCCGGCGTGATCGGCCGCTTCCGCTGGGCGCTGGTGGTCGGGGCGGTGCTCCAGTTCGCGATCATCGCGGCCGGCGTCGAAATTCCTGCCCTGTATGTCCTGGGCGTCATCTTCTGTGCCCTGTGGTTCGGCGGAATCTATCTGGCGGACAAGCTGGAGCAGCCGAACCCGCGTTAGTCTGAGACCGTCGCCCTATGTAACTAGAGGTGAGCGGTTAGTGACGACGAGTCTCGGACGGCTGGTTCGGCCCGGTGCCCGCGAGCAGCACCCCGGCCGGGCCGACGCGACCCCGTCAGCTCCCGCGACCCCGTCAGCCCGCACGACCCCGTCAGCTCCCGCGACCCCGTCAGCCCGCCCGGCCAGCGCCACCCGCCGGGTCGCCGCCGACGGGGCGGCCGCCGCCGTGATGATCACCGCCGCCCCGCTCTGCCTGCTGCAGGCGCCCAACGCGATCGCCTGGGCCCTGAGCAGCGCCGGGGCGCTGGCGGCGGGCCCGCAGGCGTCGACCACGCTGCTGCGGGCGGCCGGGCTGGCCCTGCCCGCCATGGCCGCGGTGGCCGGGCTGGCCGCGCTGGCGGTGCTGCGGGTGCGGGCCTGGCCGGTGCTGCTGACCGGCCTGCTGATGATGGCGGTGGCCGACACGCTGGGCACCTCGGCCCACACGACGACCGCGATCGCCGTGGTCCGGATGCTGCACGGGATCGCGGCCGGGCTGGCGCTACCGGCCGCGCTGGCGCTGGCCTGGGACCGCGGCCCGGGCCCGCGCCGCTGGCTGGCCGCCTTGTGGTCGGCCGCCACCGTGGCTGCACTGGCCGCCGCCCCGGCCGTGGCCCGCGACCGGCTGACCAGCGGCGGCTGGCACGCGGCGCTGGCTCCCTACCCGTGGCTGACCGGCGCCGCCCTGACCGTGGCGGCCCTGTACGCGGTGCTGGCCGACGGCCCCGGCCGCCGCGCCCGCGACACCCTGCACCCCGGCCGCGACGCCCGCCGCCAGGACGCCACCCAGGAACGAGCCCAGCTCGCGGTGCTGGCGGTCCCCGGTATCGGCCTGGCCGCCCTCGCCGTGGCCATCACCTACCGCCCGCCCGCCGCGCTGCTCGCCACCGGGGCCGTAGCGGTGCTGATGCTCTACGGGGTGGCGGCCGTCGCCTCGGCCGACCGGCTGGTCGGCGGCGGGCTCTGCTTCCCGTTCCTGGGCGCGGTCACCGGGCTGGTGGTGGCGCCGGTGGCCGGCGCGGTCACCAGCCTGCGGGCGCTCAGCCCGGACTCCGCCGGCCACTCCTGGCTCCCGCTGAGCGTGACCGCGGTCGCCGCCCTGGCCGGGGTGGCGGTGGCCCGCGCCCTGCCTCACCGGCCCCGCGCGGTGGTGATGGCGGGCCTGCTGATTGCGGTCGAAGGGCTGGCCGCGGCCCGGCTGGCCGGGCCCTACGTGCCCGCCGTGGTGCTGGCCGGGGTCAGCGCCCCGCTGGCGGCCGGCCTGGCCGCCGCCCTGACCGCCGCGCTGGCCGAGACCGGGGTGGCCGGCGCCCTGTCCGGGGTGTCGCTGCTGCTGGCCGGGCTGATGACCGGCTACCTGGCCTCCGGCGCGGTCCAGGTCCGGATGGTGACCCAGGCCGTGACCCAGCTGGCCGCCAGCCCCGCCGCCCGGCAGGCCGCCCCCGCCGCCCAGCAGACCGCCCAGCAGACCGCCCAGAGGCTGGCGCTGGCCGGGGCGGTCGGAGTCTGGGAGCTGGCCGGGCTGTTTTCCGTGCTCATCGCCATTGGTGTCACATTTCTCATCGGACGGGCGCGCCGCACTCGTGCTCCGGTCCAGTGACGCGGGTAAACTGCCTGCCGCGGGTATCTCCCGCGGCAGCTGGCCGGTTGCCCATGCTCACCTGCGACTCCCGAACCTGTACATCCTCAAGGAGCGTCGTTGCCGGAACGTACTCTTGTCCTCATCAAGCCCGATGGTGTGCGCCGCGGACTGATCGGTGCGGTGCTCTCCCGGATCGAGCGCAAGGGACTGACGGTGGTGGCGCTCGAGCTGAGGACTCTGGACCGGGAGACGGCCAGCACCCACTACGCCGAGCACGTCGGCAAACCGTTCTTCGAAGGGGTGGTGGACTTCATCACCTCCGGGCCGCTGGTGGCGCTGGTGGCCGAGGGCCCGCGCGCCATCGAGGCCTTCCGCGGCCTGGCCGGGGCGACCGACCCGGTGACGGCGGCCCCCGGCACCATCCGCGGCGACCATGCGTTGGAGATTGGCGAGAACATCGTCCACGGGTCGGATTCCCCCGAGTCCGCCCAGCGCGAGATCAAGATCTTCTTCCCCGAGCTGTCCTGACCCCGTTTCGGGCAGGGCAGACCCCCACCCCACGCCATCCAGTCCGGCGTGGCCTTCGTATCAATCAGTGCGTCAGCTGGCCTAAAAAGCTCGGAAGCGCCCGACCGGGAAGGTTGCCCTCCCCATGAGTAACGCGATGGCGGTTCTCGGCCGCGACATGGCGGTGGACCTGGGTACCGCCAACACCCTGGTGTACGTGCGCGGCCGGGGGATCGTGCTCAACGAGCCCTCGGTGGTGGCGCTCAACACCAACACCGGCCAGATCGTCGCGGTGGGCATCGAGGCCAAACGGATGATCGGCCGGACCCCGGGCAACATCGTCGCCGTCCGGCCGCTCAAGGACGGCGTCATCGCCGACTTCGACGTCACCGAGCGGATGCTGCGCTACTTCATCCAGAAGGTGCACCGGCGCCGCCACCTGGCCAAGCCGCGGATCGTGGTCGCCGTCCCCAGCGGCATCACCGGGGTCGAGCAGAGCGCGGTCAAGGAGGCCGGGCACCAGGCCGGTGCCCGCCGGGTCTACATCATCGAAGAGCCGATGGCCGCCGCGATCGGGGCCGGCCTGCCGGTCAACGAGCCGACCGGCAACATGGTGGTCGACATCGGCGGCGGCACCACCGAGGTCGCCGTGATCTCGCTGGGCGGCATCGTCACCTCGCAGTCCATCCGGATCGGGGGCGACGAGCTGGACGAGGCCATCATCAGCTTCGGCAAGAAGGAGTACTCGCTGATGCTCGGCGAGCGCACCTCCGAGGAGATCAAGATGGCGCTCGGGTCGGCGTTCCCCGGCGCCGACGAGCCGCACGCCGAGATCCGCGGCCGTGACCTGGTCAGCGGCCTGCCCAAGACGATCGTGATTTCTGCCTCCGAGGTCCGGCGCGCCATCGAGGAACCCCTTAACCTGGTCATCGACGCGGTGAAGACCACGCTCGACAAGTGCCCGCCCGAGCTGGCCGGTGACGTGATGGACCGGGGCATCGCCCTGACCGGCGGCGGGGCGCTGCTGCGAGGTCTTGACCAGCGCATCCGCGAAGAGACAGGGATGCCCGTGCACGTGGCCGACAACCCGCTCGATTCGGTGGTACTGGGTGCCGGCAAGTGCGTGGACGATTTCGAGATGCTGCGTTCGGTTCTCGTGCCCGAGACCCGGCGCTGAGTAAACGGGCGGCCCCGCCACGCCGCCCGCAAGGAGTCGCATGCACGACACCCGGCGAGTGCGCCTGGTCCTCGGGGTTCTCCTGATCGCCGCCATCGCGCTGATCACGATCGACTTCCGGGACGGCGGCACCTCACCGGCGCGAAGCGTCGGCTCCGGCATCTTCGGCCCGGTGGAGCGGGTGGCCAGCGACGTCACCAGCCCCGTGTCCTCGGTCTTCGACTGGGTGACGGGCGGTCCGACCGACGACAGCAAGATCGCCTCGCTGCAGGCCGACAACGCCAAGCTCCGGGCCGAGCTGAGCCAGGCCCAGCTGTCCAAGGCCGACGAGTCCCAACTCCAGTCGCTGCTGCAGCTGGCCGGCCGGGGCGGCTACCGGGTGGTGGCCGCCAGCGTGATCGCGGCCGGCCAGGACTACTCCGACACCGTCACCCTCGACGTCGGCCGCAAGGACGGGGTGCGCGCCAACGAGACCGTCCTCAACGGCCAGGGCCTGGTCGGCACCGTGACCCAGGTCAGCGCCGACACCTCCACGGTGCTGCTCTCGACCGACGCCTCGGCGGTGGTCGGGGCCCGGATGGCGGGCAGCAGCCAGATCGGCTCGGTGACCGGGACCGGCCAGTCGCTGTCCGGCCCGACCACCCTCAAGCTCACCTTGTTCGACGCCAACGCGGTCCTGCAGAAGGGCGAGAGCCTGGTCACGTTCGGCTCGGTCAAGAACACCCCCTACGTGCCCGGGGTGCCGATCGGCCAGGTGACCAAGGTCGTCGGCAACGCCGGCGCGCTGACCCAGTCCGCCCTGGTCAAGCCGTTCGTGAACTTCACCTCGCTCGGCGTGGTCGGCGTGGTGGTGGCCGGCCCGGCCAAGGATCCGCACGACGCGGTGCTGCCCCCCGGCCCCAAGCCGGTCCCGACGGTGACCGTGACCGTCACCCCCAAACCCAGCACCGGCACCACTGGTAACACCGGCACCTCCGGTAACACTGGCACCACCGGGAACACCGGCAACCCCGGTACCGGGGGCTGATTTGCGCCGCCTGATCCTCTCCGTGGTCCTGGTCGCGGTCGCCCTCGCCGCCCAGCTCACGATCGTCAACCGCTTGTCGCTGCCCGGCGGCACCGGCCCCGACCTGGTGCTGCTGGTGGTGGTGGCGCTGGCGCTGACCGGCGGCCCGCTGCCGGGGGTGCTGACCGGCTTCCTGGCCGGCCTGGCCCTCGACGTCGCCCCGCCCGCGAGCCACACGATTGGTGAATACGCGCTGGTGTTCTGCATCGTCGGCTACGTGTGCGGCCGCCTGTCCGGGCTCGGCGAGGACTCTCCGGCGCTGCTCTACGTGGGCATTTCGGCCGCCGCCGCTGCCGTCGGCGCGGTGCTCTACGCCGGCCTCGGGGTGATGCTCAGCGATCCCGAGGTCACCTGGGCCTCGGTCCAGCACGTGCTGCCGCCGCTGATCGTCTACAACGTCCTGCTCAGCCCGTTCGTGCTGTTCGGGGTGGTCAAGCTGACCGGCTGGCTGGCCGCCAGCGACGCCGTGGCCGGCCCGTCGTCGGCGATGTCGTCGGCCGCCAGCGCGTTCGGCGGGGCCGGGCTGGTCAGCGGGGCGGTCCGCCAGGCCAGCGCGTCCGGCTCGCCCAAGCTGCACCTGGGGGAGCGGCGCGGCAGCGACGCCTGGATCGCGACCGCCCGGGCCTCCTCGGCCGCCCGTCCCGTCGGCCTCGGCACCCAGCAGCGGACCGCCCGGCTACGGCTGTCGGGCCAGCGCGGTGGCTCGGCCACCGGCCTCGGCGGCGCCCGGCCGTCGATGCCCAAGGTCACCCCCAACCTGAACTTCGGCGGCAAACGCGGCCCGCTCACCGGGCGCAGCGCCGCCAGCGGGGCCGGCCTGCCGCGCAGCGGCGCCACCATGAAGTTCCGCAAGCGCAACCTGACCGGCACCCGCGGCGGCCTCGGCGGCGCCGGCCCGCTGGGCGGCGGGTCGCTCGGCCGGGTTACCCCGCGCCGGGGCACGTTCGGCCGCAGCCGTTCGTTCGGCAAGCGTGGCGCCCTGGGGAGTACCAGGAGCGGCAGCCGCATCGGGGGCCACGGCAGCCTGAGCGGCCGCGCGCTGCCGCGTGGCTCGGCCCCCCGGCTGAAGATGCGGCGCAGCACCTGGCGGTCCCGGCTCGGGCGACTGCTGGGCCGGAACCGGAACCGGGGAGGATTTCGATGATGACGGCGTCCCGACGGCGCCTGCTGGTCCTGTACGTGGTGGTGTTCACGCTGCTGATCACCCTGGGCGGCCGCCTCTGGTACATCCAGGTGATGAACGGCACCAGCTACGTCAAGCTGGCCTCGCAGAACCAGACCCGCAAGATCATCGTGCCCGCGGTCCGCGGGCAGATCCTCGACGACGTGGGCAACGCGCTGGTCACCAACCGCACCGAGCTGGTGGTGTCGGTCGACATGATGACGCTGTCGCAGACCAGCGACGGCGGCACCAGCGTGCTCAAGCGGCTGGCCCCGATGCTCGGCCTGTCCTACCAGCTGCTGGCGGAGAAGACCCGGCTGTGCACGGCCACCGTCAAGCAGCCGTGCTGGGCCGGGTCGCCCTACCAGCCGATCCCGGTCGACCAGAGCGTCAGCGAGCAGACGGCGCTGCAGATCATGGAGGAACAGTCCCAGTTCCCCGGGGTCACCGCCCAGCCCCAGGGGGTCGTCACCTATCCGACCCCCAGCGGCGCCAACCCGGCCCAGGTGCTCGGCTACCTGCTGCCCGCCACCACCGAACAGCTCAAGCAGGACCACCTGCCCTCCGGGGTCGGTTACTCCTCGGCCGACCTGGTCGGCCAGTCCGGCCTGGAAGAGCAGTACAACCAGGCGCTGACCGGCAAGACCGGCTCCAGCACGGTCTCGGTCAACGCCGCCGGTGACGTCACCGGGACCGTCGGCGGCACCGCCGCCCAGTCCGGCGACGACCTGGTGACCAGCCTGAACTCCAAGATCCAGGTCGTCGCCCAGAACGCCCTGAACTCGGCCGTGAAGAAGGCCCGCGAGTCCGGTAACGACGCCAACCAGGGCGCCGCCGTGGTCATGACCACCAACGGCCAGGTGGTGGCGATGGCCAGCTACCCGGACTACAACCCCAACGTCTGGACCAACGGCATCTCCCAGAAGGAGTTCGACGCGCTGTTCGGCCAGGCCGACGGGGCGCCCGCCATCAACTGGACGACCCAGGGCCAGTACGCGCCCGGTTCGACCTGGAAGGTGACCTCGACCGCGGCCGCGGTGTCGGACGGCTACCCGCTCGACGGCTCCTACGACTGCCCGGCCTCGGTGACGATCGGCGGTCACACCTACAAGAACGACGGCGAGCCCAACCAGGGCGCCATGTCCTTCTCCGAGGCGCTGATCCAGTCCTGCGACACCGTCTACTACAACCTCGGCTACGAGATGTGGCAGTCCGACGACCAGAAGGCCAACGTCGTCACCAGCGCCAAGGCACCCGTCCAGAAGATGCAGAAGGAGGCCCTGGCCTGGGGCTTCGGCAAGGCGACGGGGATCGACCTGCCGGCCGAGGCGACCGGCACGGTGCCGACCCGCGAGTGGCTGTACTACTACTGGAAGGACAACGCCTACGCCGGCCAGGACTGGTGCAAGAACGGCCGGGCCGACGGCAGCTACGTGCAGCAGATCGAGTACCAGGACTGCAAGAGCGGCAACGTCTGGGAGCCGGGCCAGGCCGCCATCGCCGCCATCGGCCAGGGCTACGACCTGGCCACCCCGCTCCAGCTCACCAACGCCTACGTGGCCCTGGCCAACGGCGGCACCCTCTACCAGCCCCGGATCGGCGCCGCCCTGATCAGCCCGGACGGCAAGGTCGTGCAGAAGATCACCCCGCCGGTGGCCGGGCACCTGCCCACCTCGGCCAGCTTCCTCGCCTACGTGCGCAACGCGCTGGCCGGGGTGGTCACCCAGGGCACCGCGGCCGGTGCGTTCTCCGGGTTCCCGCTCAACAAGGTGTGCGTGGCCGGCAAGACCGGTACCGCCCAGGTCATGGGCAAGGTCGCCACCTCCGTGTTCGCCTCGTTCGCGCCCTGCCAAGACCCGAAATACGTGGTGGTCGTGATGATCCCCGACGCCGGTTACGGCGCCGACGTCTCCGCCCCGGCCGCCCGCCAGATCTACGACGGCATCTACGGCCTGGAGGGCCAGAAGGCGGCGGTGCCGGGCGGCCAGGTCCCGTCGGCGCTGCCGTCGATCGCCTCGACCGGCAAGATCACCGCACCGAAGGGATACTCCGGATGAGCGGCCTCGGCCGGGTGAGCGTGCCCCAGCGCAGCTACGGCGGCCCCCGGCCGGGCGCGTTCAAGACCCGCCAGCGCTCGGTGCTGACCCGGTTCAAGTCCAAGGAGAGCAAGCTCCGGCACATGGACTGGCTGCTGATCGCGGCGGTGCTGGCGCTCTGCGCGATCGGCGTGCTGCTGGTCTGGTCGGCGACCGACCCGACGCTGGCCCAGCGCGGCGCCAACACCCGTACCTACCTGGACAAGCAGGCCATCTTCGTGGTCCTCGGCCTGATCATGATGGGCCTGCTCAGCGTGGTCGACCACCGCCACCTGCGGACCTACGCGCCGATCGTCTACGGGGTCGCGCTGCTCGGCCTGCTGGCCGTGCTCACCCCGCTCGGCGCCACCGTCAACGGCGCCGCGGGCTGGATCGACCTGCCCGGCGGCTTCCAGATCGAGCCGTCCGAGTACGCCAAGATCGCGCTCATCCTGATGACCGCGATGCTGTTCAGCGAGCTGCGCGGGGCCCGCGACCAGTCCCAGGGCCGGTCCGGGCCGACCCTGCGCGACGTCGGCATCGTCATCGCCTGCGGCCTGCCGCTGATCGGCCTGGTCGTCATCGAGCCCGCCCTCGGCATCTCGATGGTGCTGGTGGTGGTGCTGGCCGGCATGATCCTGCTGTCCGGCATCAAGATGCGCTGGGTGGTCACGCTGCTGGTGGTGGCGGCCGTCGGGGTGTTCGGCGCGCTCAGCCTGCACCTGGTCAAGGGTTACCAGCTGACCCGGTTCTCCTCGTTCCTGCACCCGTCCAACGACGCGGCCGGCGCCGGTTACAACGGCATCCAGGCCAAGATCGCGATCGGCTCCGGCGGCATGTTCGGCCAGGGCCTGTTCCACGGCCAGTCGGTGTCCGGCAGCTACGTGCCCGCCCAGAGCACCGACTTCATCTTCACCGTGGCCGGCCAGGAGCTCGGCTTCGTCGGCGCCGTCGTCATCGTCGGCCTGCTCGGGGTGGTGGTGGTCCGGGCGCTGCGCATCGCCACCCGGGCCGATGACCTGTTCGGCATGCTGGTGGCGACCGGCATCGCGATCTGGTTCCTGTTCCAGTCGTTCGTCAACATCGGCATGACGATCGGCATCATGCCGATCACCGGCCTGCCGCTCCCGTTCATCTCCTACGGCGGCTCCGCCATCTTCGCCGACCTGATCGCGGTCGGCC
>Ga0213875_10000667_pt1 | contig 27137 bp, 23 predicted proteins | sample BarmaccomBMRX_R8_FD_160105 | JGI IMG/M metagenome (GOLD analysis project Ga0213875, IMG submission 160105) | Root-associated microbial communities from Barbacenia macrantha in rupestrian grasslands, the National Park of Serra do Cipo, Brazil - RX_R8 | ecosystem: Host-associated > Plants > Roots... | reverse complement strand
GGAACGGAACGGGCGTTGCCCCTGGGGCGCGGGTAAATCGCCCGCCCGGGCCGTGTTCCCGGTGAGGCGCGGGGCGCTCAGCCGGTGCGGCTGGAAGTGCCGCCAGGAGACCTCGATGAGCGCTCCGCCGAGCGGCGAGCCGCCGATACGCCACCGTCCGCCCGTGGACCGCACGATCGAGTCACCGATCGCGAGGCCGAGCCCGGCACCTGGCCCCTTGCCGGTGGCGCGGTGGAACCGGTCGAACAGCCGCGGCCGTTCCTCCTCCGGGATGCCGGGGCCGCTGTCCTCGACGGTGAGGCTGACGCGGTTGCCGGTGCAGTGCACGGCCACGCGGACCTTCCCGCCGGCGCCCGCGTGCCGGCAGGCGTTGTCCATCAGGACGCCGGTCAGCCTGTCGATCCATTCCGGCGGCGCGCTGATCAGCGCGGGAGCCGGGCTGGTGGTATCGGAGGTGATCGTCACCGAAGCCGAGCGGCCGACCGCCTGGAAGCGGTCAGCGCAGCCCTCGGCGATCGTCGCGAGGTCCACCGGCTCGTTGCCCGGGGCCGGCGGGCTGGAGTCGAACCGGGCCAGCCAGAGCATGTCGTCGACGAGGCGCTTCAGGCGCTTGTTCTCTCCCTGGATGCGCCGCAGCGCGTCCCGGTACCCGGCCGCCGGCCGGTCGCTGCTGAGCGCGAGGTCGGCCTCCGCACTGATCACGCTCAGCGGGGTGCGCAGCTCGTGGGAGGCGTCGGCGGTGAACTCGAGCTGCTTTCGCCGGGCCTGCTCGACCGGGGCCAGCGCCCGCAGGCCGACGGCGAGCGAGCCGAGGAACATGGCCAGCAGCACGAGCGGCCCCGCCAGGATCTCGCCGTCCCGCAGCAGGTGCTCGGTGTGCAGGTCGTCGGCCTGGCTCTGGCCCGCGACAAGCCAGCCGCTTCCGGCCTGCGCCACCTTCAGGCGGAACGAGCCCACCGTGCCCGGCCCAAGGTCGGTGCTGAACGCGAGCCCGTTGCGCAGCGGCGCGGCGGCGAGGCTCGCGGGCAGCGCCGGAGCGCCCGGCGTGTGGCTGATCACCGCCCCGTGGGCGCCGAGCGCCCAGAAGAACACGGGAGCCGCGTCGATGTCGGCGTCGTTGTCATGATCCGCACCGCCTTGGCCGGCACCGCCATGGCCGGCACTCCCCTGACTGGCACTCCCCTGGCCGGCACCGCCATGGCCGGCACCCCCTTTGCCGACAGCGCCATGACCGGCAGCGCCATGATCGCGGGCGGCCGCGATGTGCCTGGCGAGCTGCTCGTCCTTCTCCGCGTTCAGCTTCGCGGACACCACCATGTTGAGCACCAGGGCGCCCGCGACGTAGGCGACGGCGATGATGATCGTCGCTACCGCGGCGACCCTGGTCGCGGGCCCGGCTCTCACGTCGCCGTGATCCGGTAACCGACGCCGCGGACGGTCTCGATGCGCACTCCGCCGTCGGCGAGCTTGGATCTCAGCCTCGCCAGGTGGACGTCGATCGTGTTGGAGCCGAACGCGTCGGCCTCGTTGTCCCAGACGTGCTGCGCGATCGAGCGGCGGTCGGCCACGCCGGGGAAACGCCGCATCAGCAGCTCCAGGATGCCCAGCTCGGTTGCCGTAAGAGACGGGCGGCGGCCGCGGATGCGCGCCTGCCTGGCCGCGGGGTCGAATTCGAGTTCACCGATCACCAGCCGCGGCGGCTGCGTCTCGCGCGGCCGCCGCTGCAGCGCACGCAGCCGCGCGAGCAGCTCGCCGAAGTCGAACGGCTTGACGAGATAGTCGTCGGCGCCCGCGTCCAGGCCGGCGACCCGGTCCGCCGGCGTGTCGGCGGCGGTGAGCATCAGGACCGGTGTCGCGCCCCCTCCGCTCCGCAGCCTCCGGACCACGTCGATGCCGGACAGCCGCGGCATGCGCCAGTCCAGCACCGCCAGCTCGTAGTCGTAGAACCGCATGTACGACATCGCGGTCTCGCCATCGGGAACCAGGTCGACGACGTAGCCGTGTTCCCGGAGGCCGCGCACGAGCACATCGCCGAGGCTCTCGTCGTCCTCGGCAACAAGAACCCTCACAGTCCCCGAATCTACCTGCGGAATGCCGCTTCCGGGCCCGGCATCAGCGGGAGACACGGCGCCAGAACGGGCGCGGGACCATACGCAGCGCGACGGCGACGCCGGCGAGCGGCGCCGGCACCCATACCGCCGCCGCCCTGCCGCGGCGCAGCGCGGACGCGACCGCCGCGCCCACGGCCTCCGGCGTGGTCGCCAGCGGCGCCGGCTCCATGCCCTCGGTCATCCGGCCGGTCACGAACCCCGGGCGCACCAGCAGCACACGGACTCCGCTGCCGTGCAGGGAGTCGGCAAACCCGCGCGCGAAGGCGTCGAGCGCCGCCTTGGTGGCGCCGTACACCGGGTTGGCCTTGCGCGGCCGGACGGCCGCCACCGACGACAGGACCACGATCGTGCCCCGCCCCCGGGCGCGCATCAGCCCGGCGAGCGCGAGGAGCGTGGTGACGTGGCCGGTGAAGTTCGTCTCGATCATCGTCGCGGCCAGCCGGACGTCGCGCTCGAGTTCCGGCTGCGGCACCAGGATCCCGGCCGCCGATATCACCAGGTCGAGGCCGCCCGCGCCGAACACCTCGCCGGCGAACGCCTGATGGCTGGCGGTGTCGACCGCGTCGTAGTGGTGCGTCCGGACCTGGTAGGGCAGCGTCTTGCCGGCCGCGGCGAGCCGCTGCTCGTCACGCCCGGCGAGGATGACCTCGCTGCCGGCGGGCGCGCCGAGCGCGGCGAGGATCGCCAGCCCGATCTCGCTTGTCCCGCCCAGAAGCAGGATCCTGGGGAGACGCCCCGCCTCGTTCGGAAAAATGGTCATGTTTGCACCAAACCTAGAGTCCCGCCACGAACAGCACCAGCCAGCACAGCTCACACGCCAGCATCGGGCCGTCCCTGGTGATCATGTCCTCCACCGGCTGTGTCGTGCGGCGCGAGGTCAGCACCCCGAAGCGCACCAGCGCCGCCGCGAGCGGTACCGCGCTGAGCTGGTGCCAGCCCCTGGCGGAGGCGCTCTCGCCCCAGGCCCACAGCAGGTAGGACACGATCATCATGGCGCCGATCGCGTACTGGCTGAGCCGCAGGATCCCGGTACGGTACCAGCGCATCACGGGACGGTGCCTGGTCGCGTCCGGGCCGAGCACGGACAGTTCCGTGTACCGCTTGGCGGTCGCGACGCCGAGCGCGCCGAGCGAGCAGACGACGAGGAACCACCCTGATGGCCTGACGTGCGTCGCGGCCGCGCCGCCGAGCACCCGCAGCAGGAAGCCGGACGCGACGAAGAGCAGCTCCAGCACGGGAACGTGCTTTCCCCCCGCCGAGTACAGGAACGACATCCCCAGGTACCCGGCCACCGTCGCGGTGAGCAGCGGCACCCCGAACGCCGGGCCCGCCGCCAGCGCCAGCACGGCGCACAGCGCCGCCACGCCGATCGCGTGCGACTTCGGCAGCAGGCCCGCCGCGACCGGCCGGTACCGCTTGCGCGGGTGACGGCGGTCGCGCTCGGCGTCCGCGATGTCGTTGGCGAAGTAGACGGCCGCCGAGGCGAACCAGAACGCCGCGGCGGCGGCCAGCGCGTAACCGAGCCCGTCCTTGCGGCCGAGCGTCGCGCCGGCCAGCGGCGCCGCGAAGACGAGCAGGTTCTTCGCCCACTGCCGCGGCCTGCTGGTGACCACGACGGCGATGATCCAGCCGGCCGCCCCCTGCCGTGCCAGGGCATGCCGGGGCGCGTGTGCCGCCCCGAGGGCGGGCATGCGGCTGATCATCGCGCGTAGACCGCTGTGAAGTCGCGGCTGTAAACGGAGTAGTAACGGTACGCCGACTGCTGCTGGGTCGGCAGCAGGTTGACCGGTCTCGGGTCGGAGGGATGGCCGGCCGCCTGGTAGTACTCGAACGACATCCAGAACGGGTTGATGTCGAGCTGCATGGCGTCGACCGCGCCCGCGCGCTGGAGGAGGCCGGCGAGCGTGGCGACGTCAAGCGCCGGGCCGTACGCGTAGACGAGCCGCCCGTCCCTGGTAATCCCGACGCCGGAGCGCCACACGTAGTAGGCGCCGCCCAGGGTGGCGCCCCAGTTCGTCTGCACGTTCGAGTTGACGCTCGCGGGCACCTGACCGTTCTTGACGATCAGCTTGAGGTTCTGCCGGACGCCGGCGACCTGCGGCGTCATCCGGACGTTCTGCCCCCACACGCCGACCCTCGCGGTGCCGTTCCGGTAGTAGACGAGGGAGGCGGCGCCGCCGGTCAGGCTGCCCTTGGTGATGCCGTTGAGGTAGAAGCCCCCGGCGGACACGTCGAGCTTGAACCCGCCGTTGAACGTGGCCATCAGGCCGCCGCGCTGGCCCGGAGGTACCCAGGGCTGCACTCCCCAGCTGCCCGATCCGGGGTCCTCGGCACCGGGATGCAGCTGGAAGCGGAGCAGCCGCTGGTCCATCGACACGATCCCGGCGACGTAGGACGTGTGCACGCTGTCCGGGCGGAGGAAGGTGCCGAACATGGCGGGCTCACCGTGCACGGTCTCGAGCAGCCGCCACTGGCCCTCACCGGGCAGCGGCGCGCCCGCCGGGGAGGCCAGCCGCCTCGGGATGACCGGCCTGAACTTGTGCGCGCGGATGTATCTGAGGTTCGCCCTGGCGCCTGCCGGGAGGGTGAGCGAGAACGACGGCTTGCCGCCGGTCTTCGGCGGCTGGTACGTCAGCCACTCGCCGAACGTGACGACGGGGCCCAGGTAGTGATCGCGTGCCCATTCGGCCAGCCTGGACGACAGCGTGCCGCCACCGGGCGCCGTCAGCGCCTGGCCGACCGAGAAGGCGAGCCAGCAGCAGAACACGGTGATCGCGGCGAGGATGACCCGCCCCGCCGGGTGGCGCGCGAACCGGCGGGTGCGGCCAAACCGCGCCTTCCGGCGCAGCCCGCGGCGCCGGCCGGAGCCGTCACGGTTGCCGCGGCCGCCGCGGTGACCGGGGCCACCGCCGTAGCCCGCGCCGTCGTACCCGGGGATGTCCTGGTACCGGGGAATGTCCTGATAGCCGGGAATGTCCTGGTACCCGGGGATGTCCTGGTACCCGGGGATGTCCTGATAGCCGGGAAAGTCCTGATAGCCGAGGCCGTCGGCCGGGTAGGCGGGGCTGTTCAGGTAGCCATCGTCATAAAGGGAACCATCTCCATAGCCGGATTCGTTGGCGTAGCGAGAACCGTTCGCGTAGCGAGAACCGTTCGCGTAGCGAGAACCGTGGGAGTAGCCAGCGTCACCGGAATAGCCATGGTCCGGATAGCCATAGTCGCCGGGATAGCCCGGGTCCGGGTGGTAAGCCGGACCGCCGTAACCCCCGCCTTGGACGTAACCCCGGTGAGCAGGGTAGTGACCGCCGCCTCCGTAGCCCGGGTCTTCCGGATGGCGGGTGTGGCGCCAATCGCGGCGGCCTGGAGCCTGGCTCGGACCGTAGCGCGTGCCGCGCTCGTCGCGAAGCCCGCGAGGTGCCGGTCGGGGCACTGGCTCACCTCCTCCGTCTGCCTTAGGAGCCATCGGCGCAGGTATACCCCCTGACCATGAAGATAACGTGACACCGCTGTCCGGCAGGCCCCCTGCGAGCCGACGTCCGACTCTGGTAAGACCTCAGGACACGCATGGGATTCCGTTCTTCGCCGAGACCGCACCGCCCTGCGGGCCGGCGGTGGGGATGATGGACGACGGCGAGGAGGACGATGAGGCGCTCGGGCCGGCGCTCGCCGGGCCACGCGCGTTCGCCGTACCCTGCGCGCCTGCCGCGCCCGGCGCGGTGGCGGGGCTGGCGGCGGGGTAGAAGGTCTGCTGGACGATCTGCTTGATGTGCGCGGGATCGACGACGTTGGCGGACTGCCCGTCGATGGTCTGGTAGCCGACGATCGGCAGCGTGTGGAACACGAGGTCCCCGGTGCTGAGGTAGCGCATCTGCGCGGCGAAGTCCAGCAGGTCCCAGCCCGAGTCGGTGATCACATACTGCCTGGCGACCGACAGCAGCGCCGAGATCTTGGTCAGGTCGCTGAGCACTCCCCCGGTGCGCAACTGCTGTATCACCGAGTCCAGGAACGCCTGCTGGCGGTGGGTGCGGTCCAGGTCACCGTTCGCCAGCCCATGGCGCTGCCGGACGAACGCCAGCGCCATCGCCGGGCTCAGGTGCTGGTAACCGGCGCGCCTGGCGTGGAACCCGGAATATGAATCTTTCGGGACCGGCGCCCTGAGGCACACGTTCACCCCACCGAGCACCTTCGCGAGCTCGTAGAACCCGAACAGGTTCACCTCGGCGAAGTGGTCGATGTGCACGCCGGTGAGCTGTTCGACGGTCGCGACCGTCGCCGCGCGGCCCGCCTCGTTGCCCTGGAACGCGATCTGGTTCTGGGTCAGGTGTGAACTCTGCTGGCGAAGCTGGGTCTCCCGGCCGGCCATCGCCGCGCCGTAGGCCTGGTCGATCTTCCCGACCTGCTGCTCTCCCAGCGTGCCGGCCAGGTTGACCCAGTCGTCGCGCGGGATCGAGAACCCCACCGCCTTCTTGCCGCCCGCCGGGATGTGGATCAGGATCAGCGTGTTCGTGGCGTTCCCGCCGACGCCGTTCTCCACGCCCTGCACGCTGCCCGCGTGCATGGCGGCGAGGATGTCCGGCGACAGGATGTTGCCGTTCCAGTCGGTCCGGCTCTCCAGGCCCATCAGCAGGATGTTCTGCGCCCCGATGGACGGGCCGCTCTGGATCGCGTAGGAGGAGCCGATGCTGACGACCTCGCGCACCACGAAGAACGAGAAGCCGCTCAGCACGAGGACCACCGCCGCCGCGAGGCAGCTCAGAGCGTAACCCGCCTTCCCGGCGGCACCCCAGAGCGGCGTGCCCATGCCTCCCCTGACCATGGCATCCCCTCCCGGGGCCGCGCCCGTGCTCCAAGGCGCACAATACCCCGCGTACCTCAAGTAACACCCCGCGGGCCGTGCGGTGCCGGAGCCAGGCCAGGGCCCGGACCGGGCGCACGCCGGGGCAGACGATGCCGCTGCCCCGGGGATCTGCGTTCAAACGAAACGACTAGTCAGCGACCTCGTATATGTGTTCTAATAGAGGAGTGGACGAGATCTGCCGCCCGATCTGGCGGGCGAACGGCGCCGGGCGCCGGCGCGCCGTTCCGGCGCCCGGCGAGGCGCGGGTCCGGACGGTGCTGTCCTGGACGTCCGCCGACCGTGGCGGCGGGTGAGCACCTGCCCGAGCCCGGCGCCGCCATCGCCGGCGGCCCGCCGGGAGCAGACCAAGGCAGTACTCGCCTCGCAGGCATCTCACTGACCCGTCATCAGCACCCGAGGCGCCCAGCACGGCACTCGTCAGAGGTGAAAAGGTGAAAGCGCAGTTCGAATACATTAACAATCACAAGACCGAACGTCTACCCGGCCCTGAACGCAGGTCCGTACGACAGGTTCGCACGCTGCCGGACTGGCGGGACCCGCTCCTCCATGAGAGCGGCGGGTCACGCTATGCCGGGGAAGCGGTACCGGACGAGCATGAGTACGGCTACGGCGACACGGACCTGGGCGCCGACCGCGAGCCGGTCTTCTACCGGCCTCCGGCCGGCGACTACGGGGACCTGCCGGATCCCGGCCGCTTGCGGCGCTCGCATGAGGATCGCACGGAGACCCTCATCAACCGCGGACGGCACAGCGTCCGGCGTCGCCGTATCCCGAAGGCGGGCAAGATCGTCATCGCGGCCGGGATCCTCGGCGTGTTCATCGCCGTCCTCGTGGCCGTCCTTTTCCGGACCGGCCCGTCATGGCCGCCGAGCGTGGCGGTGGTGCAGAGCGAGATCGAGAAGGCCTGCCAGAACCCGGACGTCATGTCGGAGCCGGGTCAGGTCAACTTCGCGTGCGCAAAGCCGACGCGCCAGATCCTGTGGGTGTTCGCGCTGATGACAAGCGGGAACAACCCGAACTTCACCGATCCGAGGAGCGGCAGGAAGGGCCTCGAGCCCATCGCCCCGACGCAGGGCGGTGAGGTGGCCTGGTCGCTGAACCTGCATCACCCGTACAACCCGTTCAACCCCATCGACAGCCTCCAGGTGGCGGCGCGCGCGATCAACAACATCGTCGGCGGGGCGACCCTGACCACCGCCAGCGGAAGCCCGACCGTTCAGGCCGGGCTGGAGAGCAACCCGGCGAACTGTGCCAGGTACACCGGATCGCCGGCGGTCATCTCGCACCAGGGATTCCCGAACGTCTGCGCCGATCCCGTCACCAGCCCGGACGGCCTCACGGCCCTCGTGGCCAACATCTACCAGCAGTGGGTCATCGGAGCCGCGCCGCAGACCGCTCAGGATGCGGCGGTTCTCTTCGAGAACGCCAGCAACCCCGGCGATCCCCAGGTCCAGCAGATCCTGAAGAGCCTGCCAGCATCGCGGTTCTGAACCAGCCGCGGGCCCGGCAGCCACAGACCGGGATACCGGCCCGCATCCGAGGAGGAAAGAAGGTGATTCGGTGAACTCCGCCAGGAAGCCATGGTGGCAGCAGGCGACCGCGCTCGTCAGCATCAGCACGGGCGGCGCGATCACCGGATTGTCCTTCGCGCCGGGCACGCCGGCCGACCTCACATCACCGGCCAGCATGCCGCTCCACCTGCTGGCGCTCGACAAGGCCGCGCAGCCGCCGGAGAACGCCGACGCCGCCCTGCGCTCGGCGATCGTCAACGTCGCGAACTACTACCTCCGCATGGCCGCGAACAAGAGTCCTGCCGAGATGGAAGCCATCATCTGGCAGCACGACAGCGTCGATGGCGCCGACCACGGCGAGTCGTGCGCTGCGTTCGCGAGCATGACGCTCGAGCTGGGCGCCCAGGCCGTCGGCCAGCAGAGCTGGGTGACGGGCGGCAGCTCGTACCCGTGGCCTCTGCACCAGTGGGCGGATGTCCGCGTCGACCCCAACCCCGGGTCGCTCAACATCGTCTCGGTCCTTCAGGACGCGCAGGCACATAACCGGTGGCACGCTCTTGGCGACGGTTACCAGCCGCAGCCGGGCGACTGGGTGCTGTTCGACGGCCACGTCGAGGTGGTCACCAGGTACTCGGCCGGCGTCCTGTACACGATCGGCGGCGACTCGGGCGCCAACCTGTCGGTGAACGCACACCAGTACGGCGATCCGCTGGCGTCGCAGGGCATCGCCGGGTTCGTCGACAACGGCAATCTGGCCGGCTCCGGCGGCTCCGGCGGTCAGGCGCAGGCGGCGGGCTCCGGCTCCGGCGGCTCCGGCGGTCAGGCGCAGGCGGCTGGCGGCGGCACGGCGGCGGCCGGCGGCGGCGGCACGGCGGCGGCGAGCACGGCGGCGCCTTCGGGCGGCGATTCCGCGGCGCCTGGCGGCGGGGCGGCAGCACAGACCGGGGGCGGAACGGCGGCGCAGACCGGGAGCCCCTCCCGGTCAACTGGCCGGGGAGCCCGGGGGCAGGCGGCGATCCCGGGTATGCCGACGCCGGCGTCCACCGCGCCGGCAGGCGGGCAGGCGCTCGCCGGCGCGGCGTCCGCGAGCGCCCCGAGCCCGGCGCCGAGGCATCGCGGTGCCCACCCGGCCTCATCGGCGCCGGCGGCGCAGCCCGCGCCGGCGCCCTCGCGGTCCGCGGCGCCGGCATCCCCGCCGGATTCCGAGAATGACGCACCGTCGTCCGGCGCGGCGGCGCCGGCGGCGAGCCTTCCGCCCGCGGCCGCGCACGCATCGCACAGTGATCGTGCGCAGGGCCAGGGCGGCCTGGGCGCGGTCGCGACGATGGCGGTCCCGCTGGCGGGCCCTTCCCCGGCTCCGGCGACGGCCGCCGCGCAGCAGCCGGCCGCGTCGGGGACGGCGACGATACCCGGGGTGCCGCTTGCTTACCAGGTGGCGGCCCGCCCCCACGCCCGGCCGACCGCTTCGTACGGCAGGCACAGCCCCGCGCCGGCGACGGCGTCGGTACCGCCGACGAGCTCGCAGCAGGCCTTCATCAACGAGGTCGCGCCCGGGGCGATCGCGGCGCACCAGCGCTGGGGCGTACCGGCGTCGGTGACGATCGCCCAGGCGATCGAGGAGTCGAGCTGGGGTCAGAGCGCGCTCGCCGTCAACGACCACAACCTGTTCGGTATCAAGGGCACCGGGCCGGCCGGCAGCGACATGCTCCCGACGCAGGAGTTCCAGAACGGCCAGTACGTCACGATCACGGCACCGTTCCGGGTGTACCACAACGTTGCCGAGAGCATCTCTGATCACGGCCAGTTGCTGGCGACCAGCGGCTACTACACCCAGGCGATGGCGGACCGCGCGGTCCCGGACGCCTTCGCGAACGACCTCACCGGCATCTACGCGACGGACCCGAACTACGGCGCCAACCTCATCGCGCTCATGCGCCTCTACAACCTGTATCAGTACGACAGCGCCACCGCGGCGTCCACGCCGCAGGCCGCTCCGTCGGGCGCGGTGCAGGCCGCGTCACCGGCCGCGCGGCACTCGTCCCCGTCCGCGCAGCGTCCGGCGGCGGTGCACTCGTCCCCTTCCGCGCGGCCTCCAGCCGCGGCGCACCCGGCGCCCACCGCGCGGCAAGCGGCCGGACCGAGCCGGCACCCGGCCGGCCTCGCGGCCCCGCAGGGCGCCCCGGCCGCCACCCCTCACGCGACCGCCTCTCAGCCGACCGCCACGCCTCACGCGACCGCCACCCCTCAGCCGGCCGCCGCCTCTCACGCTGCGAAGCTGGGCGGTACGGCCATTCCCGGCCTGATGCAGCAGGCGTCCACGACGGCCGTCACGTTTCCCGGCACGGCGGGCGTCCCGCAGCCAGCGGAATCCCTCTTTGCGCACGCGGCGCCCCTTCCGCAGGCACCGTCGTCTCCGCAGGCACCGTCGTCTCCGCAGGCATCGCCGGCCGCCCGGGCGACGCTCCTCGCTCAGGACGAGCCACTTGCTCAGGCGGCGCCTCTTCCGCACGCGGCGCCGCGGCCGCACCGGCACACCGCGGCATACCGGCCCATGGCGCACGCGGCGTCTGCGGCGGAGACCGTTTTCGCCAGGCGCATGACAGAGGCGATCGGCCATCCCGCGCCCAAGGGTGTGCCGCGCGACTTCCGTACCAGCGCCAGCTGGTACCAGCAACTGATACCGCGCTCGGTGATGACCGCCTTCATCACCACGGCCAAGGCGCCGCTCATGCACGCCGAGCCGCTCTACCGGGACGTGTCGGCGGACTTCGGCATCCGGTGGGAGCTCCTCGCCGCCTGCGACTGGATGCAGTGCAAGGCGCATCCCAAGTATTCTCCGGTGCACGGCGAGAAGCTCGGCACGGCTAATTCGGACGGCACCATCTACCGCGCCAAGTCCGAAGCTCTCGCGCAGTGCGCCACCGACCTGGTCGAGCTCGCCGCGGCCGTTTACCAGATCGACCTGACGGATCGCGCACAGCTCTCGGTGCGCGATCTGGCCAGGGCGTTCGCCGCGTTCCGCTGGGGCGCCCTGCTCAAGATGCACGACATCTCGGCGATGGAATTCCCTTATTCGGTGGCAGGCCTCACCGCGCGCCACCTCAAGATGCGCTGGCCGGAGATCGACGATCCGACACCCGACAAGCCCGGCACGCGATTCCGCATGCCGTTCGGCGCGGTGCCGATCATTCTGGGCCTTCATTACCCAGCGGTCATCTAGCCAGTTACTGCGAGTGCTGAGGAGGTACCACCGTGATTCGCCTGCTGATGCTGATGCTGGGCATGCTCACGACAAACCGGGCAGCGGGCCGCGGGCCGCGGGCCTACCGGCCCGAGGAGGCATATCCGCACGACGGCGCGTACCCGAGCGAAGGCACCTATCCGAGCGAAGGTACGTACCCGCTTGGGGGCGCATCCCTGCACGAGGGCGGATACCCAAACGGGGGCGCCTACCCGAACGAGGCAACATTGCCCTACGGAAGCGCTGTGCCCGAGCAGGGAATGTACCCGTCCGGCCGCGCCAGCCGGCGCGGCTCCCTGCCCGGTGATGACTATTTCGGTGATGGCAGCGCCCCGACCGTTCGGATCGAATCAAGGGCGCCGTGGCTGCCGCCGGACACCGATGTTCCTCCCCCAGCGCGTCGCGGCGGTCCTCATTCGACGCCTCCGGGCGGCGGCGAACGCCCGTCGCGCCGCCGGCGCATCCCGCTGCGGGCCAGGTGGATCGCCGCCATCGTGCTCGCCGGGCTGATTTTCCGCCGGGCTGTCGCGTTCGTTGTGCTGGCGGCTCTCTCCGCGGGGCTGCACCTGGTCGGCATCAACGTGCACCTGCCGAGCATCAAGTTCGCGTGGCCCTGGCAGACGATCAGCGCGGGTACGACGACCGACACTCAGGTGGGCCCGTGGGTCCTGCAAAAGCTCGAGGGAATCTCCCGGCCGGCTCTCGGCACCTACAACTTCAACTTCGTGTTCACCCACAAGGTGTCCAAAGACATCGGCTTCTGGCCGTGCTGGTATTCCAGCACCTTCTACGCCGTGGGCCGCGCCTCGGCCACGGTGGACCTCAACCCGGGGCCGGCCTGGTGGACGCGGGCGTCGGGGCACTACCGGCTGCAGGTGCTGAGCCAGCCGCAGCCCGGCAAGCCGGGCCACGTGAGTGTGGCGATCGTGCTTCCGCAGCCGCAACTCCCGCAGTCCGTGCACGACATCGCGATCGACAACACCCTCTCCCAGCCGATAGACACGCAGCACAGCTGGACGTACCCGGGGTTCGGGTGCGGCGTGCTGCTGAAGCCGCAGTTCTCGCTGTCGGTGCTCTACGGTCAGGCGCAGAACATAGCGTTCTATCAGGCCACGCACCTGCCGCAGGTCACAAGGCCGCTGATCAGCACGGCGGAGACGGAGGCGGAGTCGACGATCAGGAACAACTTCATCCAGCCGACCGTGAACGCCTTCGGTTACACGCTGGACCGCTTCACGATCCGCTGGGCCGCGGGCGCTGGCTAGCGGGAGAGGCCGTCCAGCGGGATGTCGAGAAACAGGTCCGTGCGCACGACGCGGTGCCGCCCATCCGCGATGGTCACCTCACGCGCGCCCTCGGCCAGGCGGCGGACGGCGTCCTCGACCTGCTTCTGCAGCTGAAGGAGCGGGGTATCCGGCCCATTCTTCCAGATGAAGGCCGCCAGCATCATGCAGGCCGTCCGCGCGTCGCGCTGCGGCTCCGCGAGCTGACGCCACTGCGGCCCCTGCCGCACGTGCACGGTGAACACCGGAAAGCTGGTGTCCAGCCACGGCTGTTCCCCGCGCCGACCGTTGCCGTCATCGGGAACATCCACGATTGTCATGCTGTCACCGCAAGCGGTGATACACACACGTTTACGCAAAGCGTTGCGCCCTCACCCGATCATGATCACCAGTACGCCGGACCGGGAAGGGCCGGGTCAGGCGGTGGCTCCTCCGTCGATGAGCAGGTCGGTTCCGACGATGAAGCCGGCCTCGGGCGAGGCCAGGTACAGCACCGCGGCGGCGATCTCGTCAAGGCTGGCGACGCGCCCGGCTGGCAGCTGCCCTCGCATCCGGCCATCACGCTCGGCCTGGGTCTCGCCGGGCTGGAAGGACATCGGCGTGTCCGCCGGACCAGGGCTGACGGCATTGATCCGGATCCCGTCGCCGATGTGGTCCAGCGCCGCATTGCGGGTGAGCGCGCTGACCGCCGCCTTCGTCGCGACATAGGCCCCCAGCCCCGCGAGGCGCATGTGCGCACCGAGGCTGGAAGCGACGTTGACGATGGCACCGCCGCCGTTGCGCCGCATGTGGGCGATTTCGTGCTTCATCGACAGCAAAGTGCCGGTGAGGTTGACCGCGACGAGCGCGGACCACTGATCCTCGTCGATGTCGCCGACCGGGCCGAATGCGGTGAGCGTGCCTGCGTTGTTAACCGCGACGTCAAGGCTGCCGTAGGTGGCCACGGCATCTGCCACGAGCGCAGCGACGTCTTCGGACCGGGTGATGTCCGCGGTGACTGCGGTCGCGCGGCCGCCGCCGTCCGTGATGAGCTTCACGGTCTGCATCAGCGGTTCGGCGGATCGCCCGGCCACGACGACGGTCGCGTCGTGTTGGGCGAAGGCCAGGGCGATCGCCCGGCCGATGCCGGTGCCGCCTCCGGTAACGAGGACATTCTTGCTGGCGAAGCGGCTGGTCATGATGGTGACTCCTCGTTGTGGTGGTGGTGGGGACGAGGGTGCTAGGCCGGGCTATTGCGCCTCGGCCAGCGCCAGGTGAGCCGGGTGATAACGCGTTTGCCCAGAAGCCTGGGCAGCACCGGGATGGCCGTTAGCACAGCCAGGAGCGCGAGACCGAGCCCGGCTGTGCCCATGGCCCAGGCGTACCCACTGGTCGCGGCGGCCTGCGGCCTGCCACCGGTTACGGTGACGTGCGAGGTCCGGGCCGCCGCAACAGCTGTCAGCAGAGCCAGGCCGAGGGTGGGCCCCAGCTCCATGGCGGTGTTCATGACACCTCCGGCGAGGCCAGCCTGCTGCGCCGGGACACCGGCAGCGGCGAGGACTGCCGCGCCGGCGAACGCCAGTGCCGCACCTGCGGGCAGGAGCACGATGCCCGGCAGCAGGCCCGTGGCGTAGACCGTATGCGGGCCGAGCCGCGAGAGGAGGAGCAGCCCGCTGGCCGCCATCGCAAGGCCGGTACCGGCGGCTGCGCGGGCACCGAACCGGACGACCAGCCAGCGGGCGAGGCGGCCGGCCGCGACGAGTGACAGCGCGTAAGGCGCGAAAGCCATTGAGGTGCGCAGCGGCGACCAACCGCGGACCTGCTGAAGGTACAGCGTGACAAAGAGGAAGGCGCCCGCAGTTCCGGCCGCAGAAAAGGCGATTGCCAACAGTGCGGTGCCGCGGCGCCGGTCAGCGAGGAACGCCGACGGCAGCAGCGGATCCCGGCTGCGCACCTCGACCGCGGCAAAGGCCGCCAGCAGCGCGATGCCAGCCACGAGCGGAGCCGCGACCACCGCCGAGGACCAGGCATGCCCGCCAGTCACTACGAGCCCGTAGCTGAACCCGGCGCGGCCGCGGCCACGGACGAGGCCATCGCGAAAATGGCGAGCCCCGTGGTGAAGATCGCACGCCCGCCCCGGCGGTCGGCGAGTCGGCCGCCGAACAACAGCAGGCCGCCGAACGACAACCCGTACGCCGCACTGGCCAGGATGAGGCTGGAACGGCCCAGCCCGAATTCCCGGCCGATCGTAGGCAGCGGCACAGCGATCAGGGTGATCGTGAAGATCAAGGTGACCTGAACGGTGCCAAGCAGCGCAAAGGCGCGAGCCCGGCGGCCCGCCTCGGCGGGCGACGCCGTTGCGCCGCCCGCAGCTGGCAGGGAGCCGGGTCTTACGGTCGCCATCGTTTCCTCCAGAGCGCTCAGTTATTCTGAACTAATCGTTCTTGTTAGAAGGCACGCCAAGCGGCCGTCAACCGTTGCTCCGGCACCGCTAACTTAGTAGCGCCAGCGCCTGCGCGGCGGCGTCGTGCAGGCGGTCGGGCTCGGTCGCCGCCTTGCCCATCACCCGCATACCCTGCAACAGCACCAGGAGCAAGCGGGCCAGTGCCCGGGAATCCTTGCCCTCGGCCAGCTCACCCTGAGCCTGCGCTCGCATCAGCGCCGAGGTCAGCGCGGTCTCCAGGAAATCCCAGTTCGCCTGCACCCGGCGGGCGGCGAGCGGATCGTGCGGAGCCAGTTCCACCGCCGTGTTGACTACGAAACAGCCGCGGCGACCTGTCTCACCGGCCGCCTCCCAGGCATACCGCTCGACCAGCGCCCGCACCGCGGGCAGCACCGGACCCGGCCTGGACAGCCCAGCGAGCAGTTCAGGGTCGGTCAGCTCGCCATACCGGTCAAGTGCCTTCAAATACAGTGCGCGCTTGCCGCCGAAGGTGGCGTAGATACTGGCCCGGGCGACACCCGTGTGCTCGACGAGGTCAGCCATCGACGTCGCCTCATACCCCCGCTCCCAGAACAGCTCCAGCGCCGCCCGGAGCGCTGACTCCGGATCGAACTCCTTGGTCCTGGCCATGTCCCGACGATATGCAAATCGAGAACGATCAGTCAAGATTCGGTTGAGCGGAATTTGCCCAGAAGTCCACCTCACGGCGCCGATCGCATTCGCGCGGCGCCGGGGGCCGGGACGGCTGGCGGGAATCAGGATTCGGCCCAGATCTGCCCTTGCTGGCCGGTGCAGTCCTCGAGGACAAGCTGGGTGCCGTTGGCCGGGGTGTTGTCCGGGTCGGCCAGGCACTTCTCGGCGTTGATGTTCTCCAGCATGCCGAACGCGCCGACCGCCCACTCCTGGTTGGCCGCGCCGCTGACGCAGGTCCAGAGCTGGATTTTCGTCCCGTCGGTGGTGCCGTTGCCGGTCGCGTCCAGGCACTTGCCGTTGATCCGCAGCGAGCCGTCCAGCCCGGTCGTCCAGCGCTGGCTGGCCAGGCCGTCGCAGCTGTAGACCTGGATCTTGTTTCCGTTCCTGCCGCTGTTCGCCGTGTCGTCCATGCACGTGCCGGAGACGCCGGACAGCACCGGGCTGGCGGGAAGCGTCCAGGCCTGCTGGCTGCCGTCGTTGCAGGTCCAGATGTCCAGCTGCCTCCCGTTCGCGGTGCTGGAGTACGGGTCGTCGGCGCACTTGCCCGACCTCGGGTTGTACAGCTCGCCCGCCGCGCCGACGATGTACCACTGCTGGTCCGGCGACCCGCTGATGCAGCTCCAGAGCTGGAGCTTGGACCCGTTCGCGGTGCCGCCGTTCACGACGTCAAGGCACTTTCCGTGGACCGTCAGCACCCCGGCGTCGCCCGGGTCGGTATCCGGGTAGTACCCCCAGTCCTGCGACGCCCCGCCGTTGCAGGCCCAGATCTGGATCTTGTCTCCGTTCCTGATGCTGTTCCCGGTATCGTCCATGCACTTGCCGCCGAGGTTCAGGCGCACCGCACCGGAACCGGGGTGGTAGGCCGACCTCAGCGACGCCGCGGCGGCGATCGTGAAGGCGGCCGTGGAACGGGCGCCGACCTGGTCCGACACCGTGACCTTGACCGCGCTGGTGCCGGGAGCCGAAGCCTTCCCGGATATGAGCCCCGTGGACGAACTGATCGACAAGCCCGCGGGCAGCCCCGTCGCGCTGTAGGTCAGCGTCTGGCCGGACGCGGAATCGGTCGCCGTCACCCGGGCTATGGCGGAATAGGACGCGCCCGCCTGGATGTCGAGCGCCCCGGGATTGTCGACGGACACGATGTTCGCTGTCACGGAGTTCCTGAACGCCGCGGTCCCGTTCGGCGTGCCCCATCCGGCCGGACCGTTGTAGCCGCTGGCGAGGCTGCCCGCCGCGTTGCACAGGTACAGCCGGGTGGCCTCGCAGATGCCGTCCGAGCCGTTCGTGACCCGGTACAGATGCGCGGCCTGTCCGCTCTGGTACGGGTAGGACGATGGGTAGGTGCCCGGCGCCGGCGTGCCGGCCAGCGCGTACACGGAGGTGATGACCGGCGTCGCCACGCTCGTTCCGTATCCGGAGCACCAATTGTCGCCGGAGCTGCCGCAGAAGAAGTTCCCGCTGGTGCCGAAGCTGTCGTACATCGAGACGCCGGCAGGCCCGGACGCGACGGCGGACACGTCGTTCTCGGTGCGGTTCGGGCAGCCTGTATCGGCCTGCCAGGCGGGCTTCCCCTCACCGGCGGAACACCCCGACCCGGTGCCCCCGATGACGTCGCTTGGCTCGTTGTCCCACACCGTCTCGGTCCAGCCGCGGGCGGCCGACGGGTCCCTGGCCAGGTACGTCCCGCCCACCGAGGTCACCAGCTGTGAGGACGCGGGATACCCGGCCCCGTAGCCGATGTCGCCGGACGCGAACGCCGTCGCGGCGCCCGGATGCCTGAAGTACAGCGCGTCGTAGAAGGACTCGCCCGGGAAGTCGAAGCCGCTCCAGCTGTTGGACACGAACTTGGCGCCGACGACGTTCACCGCGGAGTTCTCCGCGGTGCCGAGGTCGCTGGTGGAGTTCGAGCTGGCCTCCAGCATCACGATCTTGCAGCTCGGGCAGATCGCCGAGACCATCTCCACGTCCAGCGCCTGCTCCGCCTCCCAGCCGCCGGTGCCGCTGGGATCGGTGGCGGTCGGCAGGCTGCTACCGCCGTTCTGGTTCAGCACGGTGAGGCAGCCCGCGCCGGTGGTGCTGTCGCACGCGGGCAGGCTGTACGCCTGACGGTAGCTGGCCAGGTCCGGGGCGAGCCTGGGATCCGCGTAGACGTCGACGATCGCCACCGTCGTACCCGCGGGGACAGCGGCGGAAGCCGCGCGCAGGTTGTAGGCGCTGAGCAGGTCCGACGGCCCGAAGGCACCGCTCACCGGCTGGGCCGCGCGGGTGCCGGGCGCGCGGACCGCGGTGGAGCGAAGGAGCAGCTGGCACGCGTCCTCGCCGGCCCTTGTGGGCGTCGCACAGGCCCGTTTGGTACCCGAAGGCAGGGGCGGTGCGGGCGGGATGATGGACGCGGTGGCCAGCGACCTCGCGGCCACCGAAGCCCCACCGCCGCCGTGGCCGGTGCCGTGACCGGATGCCGGGGAAGCCGCCGCGCCGGCCGCCGAGGGCACCGCGCCCAGGCCGAGCAGCGCGAGCAGGCTCACCGCGCTCAGGGTCAGCGGGCGGCAGGGGAGTAGGCGCATGCACGTTCCATCGCTTCGGGGCGTACCGGGTGAGCAGGAGCAGCGGCCGCCAACGGTCAGAGAGCGGCCAGGCCCCGGGCCACGTCAGACGTTCCTACCACATATCCGCATATGAGGGCGTGAAGACGTGGCTCTTTCGAGCCGGCTCATCAGGGACCCGGATCGGCAGGGACAGGGCCGGATCGGCAGGGGAGCGGATTTTTTCGGCCCGGTGCTGTCGATCCGGGCGGATGCCACGCGACGTAAGGAATGCAGGCCGGCGAACGGCGCCGGCCCGCCCCTGAAAGGAGCTCTACCATGAGCAAGTACGTTCTGGCCTTCCGCGGGCAGCCCGGCGGCGTCCCGTCCCCGGAAGCGGAGCAGGCGTGGGGCGCCTGGTTCGGCCAGCTTGGGCCGGCGATCGCCGACCCCGGCAACCGGGTCGGCGCCACCCGCACCATGCCCGCCGCGCATGGCGGCGATCCGGCCACCGCGGTGCTGACCGGTTATGTCGTCATCGAGGCCAGCGACCTGGACGCCGCCGCGAAACTGGCCGCCGGCTGCCCCGGGCTGGCCGACGGCGTGGACGTCGAGGTCGCCGAGGTGGTCCCCGGCTGATCCGCCGGCGGTGATGATATCCAAACGAGCAGGGAGGTCCCGGCGATGGCCGAGTACACGGTGTTCATCTGGGGGGACGAGCAAGCCTGGGAACGCGCCGGCGCGGGCGCCATGCAGGAGAACCTGGCCGCGCACCGGGAATTCATGGCCCGGCACGGCGCCGCGCTGCGTGGCGGCAACCGGCTGCACCCCAGCAGCGTGTCCACCTCGATCCGGCACACCGTCGACGGCGGGGTCAGCGTCAGCGACGGGGCGTTCGCCGAGACCAAAGAGGTGATCGGCGGCTACTACCTGATCGAGGCCGCCGACCTGGACGAGGCGCTGCGTATCGCCGCCGAGGTGCCGGCCCCGTTCGGCGGGGTGGAGGTCCGCCCGGTCTGGCCGGCTGACTGAACCAGGATGCCCGTGATGGATCCAGTAGTCGCGGCGGCGGTGGCCGAGGCACACCGCACCGAGTGGGGGCGGGTGCTCGCCGCCGCCGCTCGGCTCACCGGCGACCTGGACGCCGCCGAGGAGTGCGCCCAGGACGCCTACGCCGAGGCCCTCGGCTCGTGGATGGCCCACGGGGTACCGGACCGTCCCGGGGCGTGGCTGACCACGGTGGCGAGACGGCGGGCCATGGACATCATCCGCCGCCGCGACATCCTGCGGGCCAAGCTCCCGCTGCTCGCCGGCCCTGATCCCGCCGGCGGCGACGGTGATGACGGCGACGCCGCGATGCCGGATGACCGGCTGCGGCTGATCTTCATCTGCTGTCACCCCGCGCTCGCGCCCGACGCCCGCGTCGCGCTCACCCTGCGCCTGCTGTGCGGGCTGACCACCGCCGAGGTCGCCAGCGCCTTCGTTACCAGCGAGCCCACCATGGCCGCGCGGATCACGCGGGCCAAGAAGAAGATCGCGACCGCGCGGATCCCCTACCGGGTGCCCGGACCCGGCGAGCTGCCCGAACGGCTCGCCGCCGTGCTCGACGTGGTGCACCTGGTGTTCACCACCGGGCACACCGCCCCCGCCGGCGCCGCCCTGCAGCGCCGCGACCTCGCCGAACGCGCCCTTGACCTGGCCCGCATGCTTCGCCTGCTGTTGCCGGACGAGCCCGCGGTGGCCGGGCTGCTCGCGCTCATCCTGCTCACCGACGCCCGCCGCGGCGCCCGCACCGATCCGAACGGCCGGCTCCTGCTGATCTCCGAGCAGGATCGCGCCCGCTGGGACCACGACGAGATCAGCGAGGGACTCACCCTCGCCCGCGAGGCGCTGCGCAGCCGCCCGTACACCCGCTATCCACTGATGGCCGCCATCGCCGCCACCCACGCCACCGCCCCAGCTCCCGGTGACCCCAACTGGGCGCAGATCCTTTCCCTGTATGACGAGCTGATCGCGATCTGGCCGTCCCCGATCGTCGCCCTCAACCGGGCCGTCGCGGTCGGTGAAGCCCGCGGCCCCGCCGCCGGGCTGGCGGCCCTGGACGTCCTCGCCGCCGAACCGCAGCTCGCCGGCTACCACTACCTTCCCGCCGCCCGCGCGGAGTACCTCCGCCGCCTGGACCGCAACGACGAGGCACGCCTCGCATACGACGAGGCCCTCCTCCTGGCGGGCAACGCCACCGAACGCGAATTCCTCGCGGCCCGCCGCGGCCAGCTCCCGCCCGGTCATGGCGGAGCCGGTCATGGCGGAGCCGGTCATGGCGAATGACCGCCGCGAAATCGCGGGTGGCGCGCGAATCTGGTAGCCCAAACCCGCATAATTCGGGCCAGCGGGGAAACTGACGGTCATGAGTGGCTTCAGGAACTTCATCCTCCGCGGCAACCTGGTGGACCTCGCCGTTGCAGTGGTGATCGGGTCGCAGTTCAGCAGCCTGGTCAGGCAGTTCGTCCAGTCCTTCATCGGCCCGCTGCTGTCCCTGGTGGGCGGGCAGCCGAACTTCAACGCCCTGGTGATCCGCGCCGGCCGCGCGACCTTCACCTACGGCGCCTTCATCACCGAGGTCATCTCGTTCGTCATCTCCGCCGCCGTGGTGTACTACGTCCTGGTCATGCCGACCAGCCGCCTGCTGCACTACCTGGAGCGCAACAAGGCGGCAGCCCAGAAGGACTGCCCGGAATGCACCATGAGCATCCCCATCGCAGCCCGCCGCTGCCCGGAGTGCACCGCCGATCTGGTGAGCGGCGACACCCGGCAGCCGGCCGGTTCCGGATGATGGTGCGGTTCCGGCTCTCCTGGAGCGCGCACCGTCCGGCGGTGAGCTGCACAGCGGCGACGGCGGCACAATAGGGTGTTGCGGCGCTCAGACGGAGCGCGATCGCTGATCGCCTTGCCGGGCCGTTGGTCTCCAGGCTCCTGCCTGCGCGGAGTGGCTGCCCGGCGAGCCTGTACAGCCAGGAGGTCTTGATGGCTGAGCCGGATGCCACGGCGAGTCAGGTAGTCGTGCTGCCTGGGCATATTGATGTAACCAATGCCGAGCGGGTCGCGGTTCAGCTCATGGCGGCGGTCGGCGGGGACGCCCGGGTGGTGGTGGCGGACCTGGGCGCGACGGGCTTTTGTGACTCCGCCGGAGTCCAGGTGCTGGTGCAGGTGAGCCGGCGGGCCAACGCGCGGGACGTGGAGGTGCGCCTGGCGGCGGCACGTGAGCCGGTGCTGCGAATACTCGAGCTGATGGGGGTCACACGGCTGTTGCGCCTGTACACGAGTGTGCCTGAGGCGCTGGCGGGCGAGGGAGTGCCGGGCGCCTGACGCCCACGCGGCCTGCGGAAGCCGGGCGGGCTGGTTATCCTGGGCTGGATGAGCGTGCTCCGTGGCTCACTAAAAGTGGGGCCGTCAGGCCCTCTGCTCGTGCTGGCCGGGGAGGCGGACCTGGAGTCGGCGGGGCGGTTGCGTGAGATGCTGGTCGCGCAGATATGGCGGGAGCCACGGCGGCTGACCGTGGATCTGGCTGGGGTGGAGTTCATGGACTCCGACGCGGTGCGGGTCCTTGCGGTCGCGGCGAAGCTGATGCGGGAGCACGGCGGGGACCTTGTGCTGGCGCGCCCGTCGCCGAGGGCCGCGAAGGTGCTGAGCCTGCTCGGGGTCGACCAGATGATCACGGTAGTGGAATGGCCGGAGGCGTGAGCACCGCGCGAGGGTTGTTCCCGGGACCGCCAGTCCGAACGCGGCGGCGCTGAGCCGGCACCCGGGAGCAAAGGACTGCGCTAGGCGGCCCCTTTGTCTTCTGGGTCGGCGATCTCAATGACCGTCAGCGGCTCGTCGAGGTCGCGGGCGTGCTGCCGCCACTTTTCGCCGTCCAGGGTGAGGATCGGGCAGATCACGGTGTCCGCGACCGCGGCGACGTACGTCAAGGGCGATCGGCGCCGGGCGCTCCCTGCTGTCCTCGCTCAACGCAGCGCGGCGAGCTGAGCGTCCACGTGGGCTTTCATGCGGGCAACCTTGGCCGGGTCGGCTTGCGCGGCCCGGGCACGCAGCAGGCTCAGCGGCGCGATCCACGGCGACACGCCCAAACGCGCCCCGAGTGCCCAGATGTTGCCGAAGCTGAACGCAAAGGTCAGCATCGCGATCACCGATACAGCAAGCCTGGCAGCCATTAGCAGTGTTCTTCCGGTCATGCCGGGAAGGTGAGCGCATGCCCGCGATCGTACGCAAACGCAGGTCAGGCGCGCACGTAAAGCCAGCTTTGTGCCGGGAGCAGTGGGAAATGCCGGAAATCGCGCCGCGTACGGACGCGCAACGGCCACGCAGCTGGTCATTTGGCACCCTCCGCATCGCTCATCTGAGCGAGTCAGTGAACAATTCACCGCAGGGGTTTACCGAAAGCATGCGAGGTTAGATGCCTGGTCTGGTCCGGCCATGCATCTGGGCGTTTGGCCGTCCGGGGGCAGTCGGGTCATACCGCGATCGGACTCGGCGACTCCCATGGAGGCCGCGATGGCTCATCCAACCAGTTCTGCCCCGGCGCGGGTGGTCAGCGGCCAGGCACGGCCGGGGGCGGGCAGCGCGCCCGGCGCCCGTTTGACCGGCCTGCTGTGGATCGCCGCCGGCGTGTCGGCCATCTCGGCGCTGCTGTACGGGTATGACACCGGGATCATCTCCGGTGCGCTGCTGCAGATCCGCCGTCAGTTCCACACCAGCAGCACAATGGAACAGGTGATTGCCGCCAGCATCCTGCTCGGCGCCGTAATCGGGGCGCTGACCGGCAGCCAGCTGTCGGAGCGGTGGGGCCGGCGCCGCACCATCCTGCTGCTGTCCTGCGTGTTCGCCGTGGGCGCGCTGGCCGCCTCGCTGTCTCCCAGCACCTGGACGTTGTCGCTGAGCCGGGTGGTGCTGGGCTTCGCCGTCGGCGGCGCCACCCAGACCGTCCCCATGTTCGTGGCCGAGCTGGCCCCCAAGGAGCGCCGCGGCCGGCTGGTGCTGACCTTCCAGGTCGGCATCGGCGTCGGCATCGTGGTCGCCACCCTAGTCGGCGCCAGCCAGTTCTTCTCCTGGCGGCTATCGATCGGGCTGGCCACGGGGCCCGCGCTGCTGATGCTGATCTTGATGCTGGGGCTGCCGGAGAGCCCGCGGTGGCTGGTCAAGCACGACCAGCAGGACACGGCCCGGCGGGTGCTGGAACGGATCCGGGCCGGCGGCGCCGACATCGAATCCGAGCTGGACGGCATCATCGACGTCGAGGAGCAGGAACGCCGGGCGGAAAAGCACTGCAAGGGCTTCTCCGGGCTGCGGCTGCCGTGGATCCGGCCGGCCCTGATCGTGGGCTGCGGGATTGCCGTGTTCACCCAGCTCAGCGGCATCGAAATGATCATCTACTATGCGCCGACCATCCTGACCAGTAACGGCTTTTCCACCGCCGCGGCCCTGCGGGTCAGCGTCGGCCTCGGCGTGACCTACCTGGTCATGATGTTCGTCGGGCTGTCCATCGTGGACCGGATCGGGCGGCGGCGGCTGACCCTGACGATGATCCCGGGCGCGGCCGCGGCTCTGGGGGTGCTCGGGACATTGTGGGTGACGGGCAACCACGGCCGGAACACCATACCGTTCATCATCGCCTGCCTGATCGTGTTCATGTTCTTCAACGCCGGCGGACTGCAGCTGATGGGCTGGCTGACTGGCTCGGAGATCTACCCGCTGCCGGTCCGCGGCGCCGGCACCAGCACCCAGGCGGCCAGCCTGTGGAGTACCAACCTGCTGATCACCCTCACCCTGCTCACCATCATCAACGGCATTGGGGTCGGCCCGACCATGTGGCTGTATGCCGCCTTCAATGTCGCCGCCTGGGTGTTCGTCTTCCTTCGGATGCCGGAGCTGACCGGGCGCAGCCTGGAACAGATCGAATGCCAGCTGCGCAGCGGGCACTTCCGGCCCCGCGACTTCAAGAAACTCCCGGACCAGCCACCGGCACCCGCCCGTGCGCCGACCCGGAGCCTGCCGGGCACCTGACCTTGCCGCCGGAGCACGCCCGGCATCGCGATCGTAAAGGCCTGCGACCGGCCCAGCAACGGCCCTGACAGTACGGGACGCCACCGTCCGGAGGCCCCGGACCGGTCGCAGAGCATCTCGAATCGCGCCCTGGTGACCTCGCCCGGCGTCTCCGGCCGCCCTTTGACGAACCGCCACCAGCTGAGCCAGGGACCGGCGGCGGTGAGCGCCACGGCCATGCTGAGCACCAAGCCGACGACGACCAGCACGAATAGCCCCTCGTCGCGGAATACGCCCGCGACGCAGCGGTAGAACGGCGGCGGATCCGAGAGCGGGAACCGGGCCGCGCAAGCATCGATCTTTCCGGTACCTGATGCCGAGAAGGCCGGCTCGCCGAGGTAGAGAAGCTCTCCTGCGGACACGGCGACACAGGCGACAACGCCGAATACCAGCGCGTACATCGCCGCCAGCGGTGTGCCGCCATGCCGATGCTGCGGGGCCTCCTCCGGCCGCGACACGGCAGGGTCAGCCATCACGACAGGCCCGCCGTGACCAGCGCACCGAGGCAGGCATCGGAAAACTCTTCCGCCTCGCAGGGTGACAGCCCCAGCGCGATCGCGCGATTCCGGCACGCCTCGCGATACACCTGCACCTGCGATCCGGTCAGATGCACGCCCCGGTCACCGGACTGGTCCGCGGTCGGCCGGCGCTTGCGGCGCCCGCGTTCGATGGCAAGGATTCCGAGCACCTGGCCAAGCGCGTTGGTCAGGACCGGGAACACGATCTCGGTCATGAGCTGCGTCTCAATGCCGGAGCCCACGGCTCCGGGCGGTACACGCCTTGGCCGACGGCGCGGCAGTCGTCCCATCATCCAGGCATTCGCCGTAGTGTCAAACACCACGAGTTCCTGTGGCGCGTACTCGCGTATCACCTCACGGGCGATTTCAACGACCTGCGCCGCAGAAATAAGCTCAGCACCCTGCCTGACATCTCCCACATGCCCTCCCCAGGCACCTCTAGCGTGCCAGCGCAAACTAGGACGCGTCAACGGCGCATCCGGATGTCCGGCGTGCAGAAGTATGACTTCCAGGAAAGCTCAACCTAACCACGCAGCTAAATCCGGGAGATAAAACGGCCAGATCGACGACAGGATCCGGTAATCCAGACGCGTGGCCCAGACCGAGGGCGACCCAGTGCTCACCTACTGCAGCGCCGAGGAAGCGGGCCCTGCCAAGCAGCCTAGTACGCTATTGCCAAGCGTGCCCAGTGCCGCCATCAGAATGCATTCTACTCGGCGCATAAGCACGACTGCACAATTGTAAGCAGCCGCCGGTAAGCCCGCTCATGCCGCCGATAGTGTGCGTTTGCGGAGGTCCCGCAACGAGCGGTACTGAGAACGCCTATCGCGGCGGATGCACGGTCGATACGACGACGGGAGCGGGCCTATGTCATCGCCTTGTAGCGGGCGTGCAGCCGGCGCTGCGCCTGCCAGGAGCGAGCCAGGGTTTATGGGCCGCGTCGTGCTAGCGGCGGCGCAAGATGACGCCGATCGCGGGCCGGAGCCGGTAGGACCAGGCCGCCTCGATCAGCGCCGTGCGGGCGGCGGCCGAGCCCGCTTTGGTGATCGAGGCGCGGGCGGGGTGGCTCGCCGCTGGAGTACTCGGCCGACACCAGCCCGGTGAAGCACATGAACGCCCGGGCCGACGGGAACCGCCGCCAGTCGACCACCTCGGCGGCCAGGGTCAGGCCGTTCAGCTCGGCGACGCCCCGGTAGCGGCCGATCCGGGCCACCGCGGCCGCCAGCAGCGGCCTGGCCGCCCAGACCGACAGCTCGTCCTCGACCGCGTCCAGCTCAGCGCGGCGGGTATCTAGCGCCGCCCGGTACTGCGCGAGCGCGGGACCCAGCGCAGGCTCGCCAAACCGCTGCGCGGCAAATCCACTGCTCGTGCACGGCGGTCCAGCAGGTTCCGCGCCAGGGGCACCCGTGCCGCAACAGCATCGCAGTGATCCGCTGCTAGGCGCCCTTGCGGGTCCGCCAGCAGCGCCGCCCGGGATCCGGACCAGGTCCCGGACCGCAGCCCACCACCTGCGCACGCAGGTCCTCCGGCGCGGATTGCGGCAGCAGATCAGGCACACGTCACCATGATCGGCAATCTTCCGCCACGATCCAGCCGGCACGCCATGCGGTTCGGCACCGGGTCGGCCTGGAGATCTTGAATGCGGGCGGAAGTCGCGGCGGCCAGCAAGCCCGCCTGGGCGCGGCGTCCCGGACGCAGGCACCGGGTGCCAGCCCGGGGCGATGGCCGGCTGCGGATATCACAGGCGTGGGCAGCGTCGCCGGGGGCTGCGGGTGCGACGATGGTGGCGTGCGCTTCGGTGGGCGGGTCCGGCCAGCCGTCGCTTCTGACGCGGCGGAAGTCGCGCGGATCTACGTGGTCTCCTGGAACGCGGGCTTCG
>Ga0213875_10000666_pt1 | contig 27163 bp, 27 predicted proteins | sample BarmaccomBMRX_R8_FD_160105 | JGI IMG/M metagenome (GOLD analysis project Ga0213875, IMG submission 160105) | Root-associated microbial communities from Barbacenia macrantha in rupestrian grasslands, the National Park of Serra do Cipo, Brazil - RX_R8 | ecosystem: Host-associated > Plants > Roots... | reverse complement strand
GCACTCTGGCGCCACAGACTGCGCTACCTCGTGAGTATTGTTTGCCGCCGGGATGCCGGTGCCTATGTCGAGGAACTGCCGGATGCCCGCCTCTGCCGCCAGATAGCGCACGGCCCGCCCGAGAAAGGACCGCTGGGCCCTGACGGCCCACCCGACGTCGGGATAGGCGGCTCTCGCCTGCTCGGCAGCATGCCTGTCGGCTGCGAAATTATCCTTGCCGCCAAGCCAGTAGTCGTAGACCCGTGCGATATGGGCCACGTGCGCGTCAACCCCAGGCGGGACTCTGTCGTCACTCGCCTGGTCACCGCAGGACCACGAGTCGACCATCATGGGCCTCTTTCCTGTGCTCAGGACAACAGGTTACCAGGGTGCCCGTGCCGGTATCCGGGCTGTAGCCGGACGTGTGAATTTGCTGAACCTTTGTTACCGGTCGGGGGCACGGCCACGCCGAGGGATACTCGCCCTCCGCGGGCTTGTTCTGCGGGATCCGGGTCATGATCACGAACCGGCCGGGGTAGTTACCTTCTTGTACTCATTGGAAGTGAAAGCTCGGCGACGATGTGCTCGGCGATCGCCAGCGACGCGGTGGCGGCCGGTGACGGGGCGTTGCGGACGGCGGTTACCGCGCCGATCCGGTGGATGCGGAAGTCATCGACCAGTGAGCCGTCCAGGTCCACGGCCTGGGCGCGGACCCCGGCCGGCGCGGGCATCACGTCGCCCGGCTGCAGCCACGGCATATACGTGCGGGCCTCGGCGAGGAAGGCCCGCCGCGACAGCGACCCGCGCATCTCGCGCAGCCCCGCACGCCACTCGCGCCGTGCCAGCCGGCGAAACGCCGCGGAGCCGACCAGGCGCGACAGCTGAGCCAAGGACACGTCCCGGCGGCGGTAGCCCTCCCGCGCCAGGGCCAGTACGGCGTTGGGGCCGATGTCGGCCTCCCCGTCGATGCGCGGCGTCAGGTGGACGCCGAGGAACGGGTACGCGGGATCGGGCACCGGGTAGATGAGGTGCCGCACCCGGTTACGCGCGTGCGGCCGCAGCCGGAGGTACTCGCCGCGGAACGGCACGATCTCCGGTGCGGCGCCGTCCCCGGCAGCCCTGGCGACCAGGTCCGTCTGCAGGCCGGCGCAGATCACCAGGCGGGACAGCCGGTGCGTCCGCCCCGGGGTGACGACGTCCACGCGGTCGTCGCCGTGGCGGCGCACGCCGGTCACCGGCGTCCCCGTCAGCACCTGGCCGCCGGCCTGGACCACGTCCGCGGCGAAGGACCGCGCGATGGCCGGGAAATCGGCGATCGCGGTGGTCGGCGAGAGCAGCGCCGCCGCCCCCGCGACCTCCGGTTCCAGCTCCCGGATGTCCGCCCTTTCCAGCCAGCGCACGCCGGGGACGCCGTTGGCGGCCGCGCGGCGCTCGATGTTCCGCAGCCGCTGCGTCTCGGCTTCGTCGCGCGCGACCACCAGCTTCCCGCGGGCGTCCCAGGGCAGGCCGCGATCTGCGCAGTAGGCGCGCAGCAGCTCGACCCCGCGCCGGCACATGATGGCCTTGGCCGAGCCGGGCGCGTAGTAGATCCCGGCGTGCACGACCCCGGAGTTGTGCCCCGACTGGTGCCGGGCGACGGCCTCCTCCTTCTCGAAAACCATCACTGGGACACCGGCCCCCGCGAGCTGCCTGGCCACGGCCAGTCCCACGATCCCCGCGCCGACGACGCCGACCGGATGGGGCAGGCGGCCCGCCGTTACCACGCGAACCTGACCGCGACCTGCCCCGCCCCGGCCCGGTCGGTGAACTCGTGGGCGCGCCGCAAGCTGTTCGTGAAGACCGCCGCGGACAGGCCGTGGCGGGAATCGCTGGTCATCTAGACCGCCTCCTCGAATCCGTCGGCCGTGCAGACGGCCACGACAGGCCCAAAGACCTCGTCCTGCCATAGTGCCTGCCTCCGGTGGACGGAAACGACCTCCGGGGCGAGCAGCGGGATCGGGGCCACATGCTCGCCATCAACACCCACGGCCCCCTGTACGTTACCCACGCCGCCCTGCCGCACCTCGTCGCTGACGCGCGGAGCTGCCGCTACCATGAGGAACCTGGAGCTCATTCAGCATGACGACAGATGGCTACTGCCGGTCGCCAGATTAGCGTCCCTGCCAGCCAAGACTTCGAGTCGTGGACGCTAGCCGGTCCAGGGGCCCTGATGGGCTGAAGATCGTCTCTGCACCGGGCGGCGAATTGTCCATCTGGCTTGACCGTAGACAGTGAGGTTTTCTCGTGTGCCCAGCAGAGCAGGAGGTGACACCGCGACGTAATGCCATGGCATCACCCGGTGTGGCGTTCTTGGGCGGCTGCCTGCCGGGCTTCGTCTATGAAGCGCTGCACCACAGCGGGAGTGCGCAGGACGTAGAGCTTCGCGTGGGGTGCTTGGGAGTTGACCGCCCGCAGGATGGCAGGGAGGCTGCGGCGCCGGTAACCCCGCACCCAGCGCCAGTATTCTGCCTGCTCATGGCCTCGGCGCAGGGTCCGCCAGGCGCATCGCAGGAAGGTGAAGTCCAGGACGACGATGGTGTCGGCTGCCCGCAGCCGGGCCTCCAGCGCCGTGTCGTAAGGCCCGAGGTCGCCGTCCAGGATCCAGCGGCCGGACTGGAGCAGTTCGTGCTGGCATGCAGCCCACCGGGCCGGGTCCATCGGGGCGGGGCCAGGCTGCCAGAACAGCGCGTCGAGCTCGGCGGCGGGAATGCCTGTCACGTCGCTGAGCTGCCGGGCCAGGGCCGACTTGCCCGCGCCGCCCCGGCCGAGGATGACCACCTTGCGCACGCCGTCATGATGCCCGGTCCGCGACACTCCGTGTGATCTGGGACCAACTCTCCGACCCAGTGGCCGGGGACCTCGCCCATGCTGGATGCTCCCGTACGCCAACCGCAACGGGTTCATAATGTAATGTCAATACTATGTAAGTAAGCAAGGACAATAGAACGTTTGCGGAGAATCCTGTTATACTGCGGCCATGGAGATGGTGCGGCCGCTCGACCGCAACAGCCCGGTCCCGCTGTACTTTCAGATCGCGGAGAACCTCAAGCAGGCGATCTCTGACGGGATACTGAAGCCCGGCGAGCGGCTCGACAACGAGCTGGATCTGACCCAGCAGCTCGGGGTGAGCCGCCCCACGGTCCGGCAGGCGGTTCAGCGGCTGGTGGACCAGGGCCTCGTGATCCGCCGCCGCGGGCTGGGCACCGTGGTGGTCGCGCCGCGCATACTTCGGTCAGTGGCGCTGAGCAGCCTCTATGACGACCTGGCGGCCACCGGCCGGCACCCGGCCACGACCGTTCTCGCCGCGGCGCGGATCGAGGCGGACGACGAGCTCGCCGCCATTCTCTCGCTGTCGCCGGGCGACGCGCTTCTCTCGGTGGAGCGGCTGCGGCTCGCCGACGGCACCCCGCTGGCGCTGATGCGCAACTACCTGCCGGCCGGGCTCTTCGAGGGCTGGGGGATCCGCCCCGACGAGACGCTGGAAAAGACCGGGCTGTACGAGCTGCTGCGCGGCCACGGTGTCCACCTGCAGGCCGGTGAGCAGGTGATCGGCGCGCGCAAGGCCACACCGCACGAGGCGAAGCTGCTGCAGGCCCCGCGCGGCGCGACCGTGCTCACCATGACGAGGACGACGTTCGACCAGGTGGGCAAGCCGGTCGAGCACGGCAGCCACGCCTATCTGGCCGACCGCTACTCGTTCCAGATGAGGCTGGTCGCTCCCTGACCCCGCCGCCGCCGCTGCGCGGCGAATGCCTCTACCCGCTCAGGTGCTCGGCTTGCAGGATGCCCATCTGGAGGAAGTCCTTCCAGCCGTCGGGGTAGAGCTCGGCATCCCGGCGGACGCCCTCGTGGCGGAAGCCGCATGCCTCGTAGCACCGGATGGCCCGGTCGTTTCCGGCCAGTACCTCCAGTTCGACCCGGTGCGCACCTAGCGGGCCGAACGCCCAGTCAAGCACCAGCCGGGTGATCTCCCGGCCCAGCCCGCGGCCGCGCAGGGCGGGGACGAACAGGCCCACGCTGTACTCAGCGCGGTGCTGGTCGGCGTCAACCCTCAGCCGCGCGCTGCCGACGCAGTGCCCGTCATACCCGGCCGACCAGGGATACACGCCCGGCTCGGGCTGCGCGGACTCGTGCCCGGCGGCCAGGTGCTCTCGCGTGTGGCAGAGGCGGCCGTCCCACCCCCGCCGCCACGCGGAGCCGTAGTTGTCTTCCTCGTACGGGTCGATGGGATACGCGAGCCGGTCGTCGATGTCGGACTCCCGAGCCGCGCGCAAGGTGATCCGCTCCCCGCGCAGCACCGGCAAGTCCGGTAGCGCCAGCCGATCGAGCACGCCTCCCAGGCTAGCCTCCCGTCCCGATTCGCCGGCTGTAATTTAAGCCGGGTGCGGCCGGAATGCGTGATATGCCGGAATGCGTGATGTGAGAGTGCGGCCGGGTGGCCGGCTGATTGCGCAGGACAGGGCGGCCAAGCGGACTCTGGCGTTGCCTACCGGGGCTGGGGCCGTAGCCCGTCGAGGATGAGCTGGGCGATGTGCGCCGAGCGCCGGCGGCTGGCCTCCGCGCCGGCATGGCGGATCGCGGCGAAGGCTCCAGCGATGAGCGCCATCACCTCTTCGGCGGTGACGTCGTCGCGGACGGCGTGTGCCGCCTGCGCACGGTCGAGCAGGTGCGCGACCTGGCGGGTGAGGTCCGCCGCGACTTCCGGGGCAGCGGTGCGCAAGTCGAACTCGGCAGCCGCGAGGGCGCTTTTCACGGCGATGTTCTCGGCGCCCGAGGCCATCATCGCCGACAGCTGCGTGAAGAGGGCCGTTGCGGGGTCGCCGGCGGCGAGGGCCTTCGCCTGCGCCGCCAGCTGCTCCAGCTGGTCGACCGCGACCGCGAGGTACAGATCTTCCTTGGCCGGGAAGTGCCGGTGGACGGTCCCGGGGCCGACGCCCGCGCGGCGGGCGATCTCATCGAGCGGTACGCCGAGGCCGTCGGCCGCGAACATCTGCTGCGCGGCCCGGAGCACCCGCTCACGGTTGCGGCGCGCGTCAGCCCGCAGCTCGCGGTCGCTCCCGTGAGCTGCGGGGGGTGTCGCGGGTTCAGTCGGCTGGCTGGACATGCCGGCATCAGCATAATCGGGGCGGCGCACCGTATACTCTGTGACCGTAAACGGGGCGGCGCACCGTTTAAGGGCTCGCGCCGCCAGTCGTGACCCGGTCCACCAATCGTGAGGAGATCACGCCGATGACTACGCGCGAGGCCGGCAGCGCCCTGGTCCAGCGGATGCAGGAGTGCTTCAACACCCGGCGGTTCGACCAGGCCGACGACCTGTTCACCCCCGGCTTCTTCAGCCACCCGCTCGGCACCAGCGGGTTCGAGGCGGGCAAGGACGCCTGGCGCAAGCTCACCGCCCGGTTTCCCGGTGTGCGCGTCGTCGCCGAGGAGATCCTCGTCGACGGCGACAAGGTCGCCGTCCGCTCGTCCGTCATCGGAACCGGGACCCCGGACGGCGGCCCGCACCCGGCGCTGTTTGAGATCTTCCGGGTCGAAGACGGCCGGCTCGCGGAAATGTGGGGGGTTACCGAGGGGCCGCATCCCGGCTGACCCTCCTGCGGCACGGATAGGGCCGCCTTACAGCAGGGGCCGCTGCCGCCGTTTGTCGCGCTCGTAGGCCGCCCTGGCCTGCCGGGTGGACTCCAGGGCGGCCACCTCGGCCACCGGAACGTCCCACCAGGCGCTGCTGGGCGGGCCGCCCGCCGTGGGATCGGTCTCGATGTGGACCATGGTCGTCCGGTCCGACTCGCGCGCCTTGACCAGCGCGTCCCGGAACTCGTCGATCGTGCGGGTGCGAAGGACGTCAACGCCGAGGCTGGCCGCGTTCGCGGCGAGGTCCGCCGGCAGGTAGCTCCCGTCCAGCCGGCCGCCCGGCCCGCGGAAGCGGTAGCCGGTGCCGAACCGCTGTGCGCCCACGGACTCGGACAGGTTCCCGATCGAGGCGAACCCGTGGTTGTCCACGCAGACGACGACCAGCTTGATCCCCTCCTGCACCGCGGTGACCAGCTCGCTCGCCATCATCAGGTACGAGCCGTCGCCGACCAGCACGAAGACCTCCCGGTCCGGGGCGGCCATCCGCGCGCCGAGACCGCCGGCGATCTCGTAGCCCATGCAGGAGTACCCGTACTCGACGTGGTAGCCGGCCGGATCCCGGGTGCGCCAGAGCTTGTGCAGGTCGCCGGGCATCGACCCGGCGGCGGTCAGCACTATGTCGGTGTCCGCGGCCACCTCGCCGACCACGCCGATGACCTCCGCCTGTGCCGGCAGCGGCTCATGGCGCGTGCGGTACGCGGCGTCCACGGTGGCCTGCCAGCTGGCGGCGAGGCCGGCGGCCCGGGCGCGGTACGCGGCATCCGCGGACCAGCCGTCCAGGGCCGCCGCGAGCGCCTCGATGGCGGCCCTGGCGTCCGCTGCGACCGCGACGGCGGACTGTTTCGCGGCGTCGGACGACGCCACGTTGATGTTGACGAACCGCACCGCGGGCTCGCGGAACACGCTCCTCGACGCCGTGGTGAAGTCCGTCCAGCGGGTGCCGATGCCGATCACCACGTCGGCGTTCGCGGCGAGCTCGTTCGCCGCGGCGGTGCCGGTCGCGCCGATCGCCCCGGCGCACAGCGGGTCGTCGGAGCGCATCGTGCCCTTCCCCGCCTGCGTCTGCGCCACCGGGATGCCCGCGGCATGAGCGAATGCCCGCAGGGCCCCGGTCGCCGCCGAGTAGAGCACGCCCCCGCCGGCCACGATGAGCGGCCGCCGCGCGCTCCGGATCAGCTCGGCGGCGCGCGCGATCGCCGCGGGATCCGGCTGCGCCCGCGGGATGTGCCACACCCGCTCCCGGAACAGCTCGGCGGGCCAGTCCCAGGCCTCGGCCTGGACATCCTGGGGGAGGGCGAGCGTCACCGCGCCGGTCTCGGCCGGATCGGTCAGCACCCGCATCGCTCCGAGCAGCGCCGACGGCAGCTGCTCGGGCCGCCAGACCCGGTCGAAGAACCGCGACACCGGCCGGAACGCGTCGTTCACGCTGACGTCGCCGCCGCCGGGGAATTCGAGCTGCTGCAGCACCGGGTCGGCGACGCGGGTCGCGAACACGTCCCCGGGCAGCAGCAGCACGGGCAGCCGGCTGATGGTGGCCAGCGCCGCGCCCGTCACCATGTTCGTCGCGCCCGGCCCGATGGACGACGTGCAGGCCAGCGTCGACATCCGGTTGCGGGTCCGGGCGAACGCCGCGGCGGCGTGCACCATCGCCTGCTCGTTGCGTGCCTGCAGGTAACGCGGGCCGGTCCCGTCCAGCTCGGCCTCGAGCAGCGCCTGCCCGAGGCCGGCCACGTTGCCGTGCCCGAAGATGCCGAAGCAGCCCTCGATGAGCCGGTGCGTGATCCCGTCGCGCTCGGTGCGCTGTGCGGCGAGGAACCGGACGACCGCCTGCCCGACGGTAAGCCGTGTGGTGCTCAATTCGCTCTCCTATAAGGCAGCCGCGGGTCGGTCTGCTGGTGCTGCCATTTCTCGCGTATCCAGGAATGTGCCGGGTCATCGCAGATCAGCCATTCCCGCCGTCCCGGTCCGGCCATCACGTTGAGGTAATACATGTCGTACCCGGGAACCGCCATGGCGGGCCCGTGCCAGCCGCGCGGTATGATCACCGCGTCGCCGCTGCGAACCTCGGCTAGAACGTCGCTTGCCTGCAGGTATCCCATGCCGGGCCCGGACGGGCCGTCCGCCACCTCGAAGTAGTAGATTTCCTCCAGCACAGATTCCCCGGCCCGTTCGGTATCATGTTTATGAGGCGGGAATGATGACCAGTTACCCGCCGGAGTGATGACCTCGCATGCAATGATCCGGTCGGCTTCCAGCACATCGGGAGTGCCGAAATTGTTCACCTGGCGCGAGCATTCTCCGGCGCCGCGGAGCTCCACCCGGACCTCGCCCGCCGCGACGTGGCGGAACGGCAGCCGGCGGCGGGCCCGGGCGGACGCCAGCGCGAACCGGCCGCCCTCGGCGCTGGTGATCCGGTACGGGGTGCCGCGGGGGAGGTACGCGCAATCGGTCGCGCCCGCGAAGACGTCCGCCCGGCCGGTGAGCTTGGCGCCGCCGTCCGCGGAGTCGACGGCGCACGACCCCTCGAGCGGCAGCACGACGACCTCGTCACCGGCGGTCGCCGCGGCGTGCGTCCCCCCGGCGGCGAGGTGCACGATCTCCAGCCCGGTGAAGCCCCAGCCGGCCGTCTCGGGCGTGACGCGGACCGCGGCCGGCCCCGCGGGGATGTGCCGGCTCACGCGTGCACCAGGGCGCACGCGGCGTCCACGGCGACGGCGACGTCGCCGTCCTCCGGGTAGAGCAGGGTCCGCCCGGCCACGAAGCCGCGCACGCCGGGGAGCGCCAGCGCCGCCTCCCAGCGCGCGTAGGTGCCGGCCGGCGGCCCCTCCGGGTCGCCGCCAAGCAGCAGCACCGGCAGCGTGGTCGCGGCCATCACCTCGGCCATCCCGTCGGCGGCCGGCAGCTTCAGCCAGGTGTAGCCGCTGGTCGCGCCGAGGCCGGAGGCGATCGCGACGGACTTGATGACCGCCTGGGCGGACAGGTCGTTGACCAGCCTGCCGCCGACCCGGCGGCACATGAACGGCTCGACCATCGCCAGCAGCCGGCGCGACCCCAGATCCGTGACGGCGTGCCCGGCCGATTCCAGGGTGGCCGCGGTGCCGGGATCTTCCGGATCTATGCGGGTCAGCATCTTGCCGCCGTCCAGCCCCATCGCCGCGATCGTGGCGGCGTCGTAGCCGGTGAACCGGTCGTCGAGTTCGAAGCTGGCCCCCTGCAGGCCGCCGCGGTTCATCGAGCCGATCACGATCTTGTCGTCGAGCGCCCCGAGCAGCAGCAGGTCCTCGATCACGTCGGCGGTGGCGAGCAGACCGTCGACTCCGGGCCTGCTCAGCGCGGTGAGCAGCCGGCCGAGCAGGTCGTAGCGGTTGGCCATCGCGTTCGGCACGCCGCGCACGCCGAGCGCTCCGCGCGCCGGGTGATCGGCGGCGACGATCATCAGCCGGCCGTCCGGGCGCAGCAGGGGACGGCGTTTGCGCGCGGCGGCGCGCGCCGTGATCACCTCCGGGCACCGGGCGCGAAGCTCCCGCAGCTCGGCGAAACGGTCGCCGCCCGCCGCTCGCGGCGCCCGCGCCAGCGCAACCCCCGCCCGGCGCTCCTCATCCCCCCGGTCCTCCCTTGGATCAGGCATTCCGGGCCCCCAGGAACTGCTCGACCTCCGCGGTCGTGGGCATCGCGGAAGAGCACTCGAGCCGGGTGGTCACGATCGCGCCGGCCGCGTTCGCGAACCGGACGGTCCGCTCCAGCGGCCAGCCGGCCAGCAGCCCGTGGCACAGCGCGCCGCCGAATCCGTCGCCCGCGCCGATGCCGTTCACCACGTGCACCGGGATCGGGGGGACCTCCACGACCTCGCGCTTGGTTTTCGCGTACACACCGGCGGGGCCCCGCTTGACCACGGCCAGCTCGACGCCCAGGTCCAGCAGCGCGTCCGCCGCGGCGGCGGCGTCGCTGGTGCCCACCGCGGTGTCGCACTCGTCGAGGTTGCCGACCGCGACCGTCACGTGCGGCAGCGCCGCCTGAACATGGGCCCTCGCCGCCTCCCTCGACGCCCAGAAGCTGGGCCGGTAGTCGAGGTCGAGAACGGTCAGCGGCGCCTTGCCGCGCGCCTGCCAGGCGGCGTGGTGCGCGGCCCGGCTGGGCTCGGCGCTCAGCCCGGTCACCGTCGCCCAGAACAGATCCGCCTCCCTGACCTCGCCGGCCGGGATCTCCTCCGGCTCGATCTCCAGATCCGGTGCCTTCGGGTAGCGGTAGAACCAGATCGGGAACGTGTCCGGCGGGAAGATCTCGCAGAACGTCACGGGTGTGGGCAGCCATGGCACGGCCGCGACGAAGGCGTCGTCGACGCCGAACTCGCGAAGCGCCTTGTGCACGTAGCCGCCGAACGGGTCGTCTCCCGTGCGTGTGATGACCGCCGACCGGTGCCCGTGCCTGGCGGCGGCGACCGCGACGTTCGCGGCGCTGCCGCCGAGGAACTTGCCGAACGTGGTCACGTCCGCCAGGCCCACGCCCGTTTGCAGCGGGTAGATGTCGACGCCGGACCTGCCGATCGTGAGCACCTCGTACGTCATGTCAGGCTCCCGAGGTAGGCCAGGCTCTGCCTGACCAGTGCGACGGGTCCTTCGCCGCCGGGGGGTTCACGCAGGATCATGTCCTGTTCGAGGACGTACCAGCCCTGGTAGCCGTCCGCGGCCAGGGCGCCGACCACGCCCGCCACGTCGAGGTCGCCCTGGCCGAGCGGCTGGTACAGCCCGGCCGCCACGCCTTCCGCGTAGGAGATCTCGCCGCCGCGGACCCGGCCCGCGACGGCCTGCCTGACGTCCTTCAGGTGCACGTGACCGATGCGGTGCGCGGCCTGTTTGGCCAGGGCGGCGGGGTCGGTGCCGCCGATGAGCAGGTGCCCCGTGTCCAGGCAGAGCGCGATCTCGCTGCCGTCCAGGACCCGAAGGACCTCGTCGGTGTTCTCGATCATCGTGCCGGCATGCGGGTGCAGCGTCGCGGTGAAGCCGCGCTCGGCGGCCCGGGCGGCGGCACGGTCCAGGTTGGCCAGCAGCCGCGACCACCCCGCCACGTCCAGCGCGGGGCGGCCCTCGTAGCTGTCACGGCCGGTGGAGGCGGCGAGCACGAGAACGGCGGCGCCCGGCGGACCGAAGCCGTCGAGCGCCCGGTCCACTTCCGGCACCGGATCGATGGCGCGGTCGTGCAGCACGACCGGCACGAATCCGCCCGCCGCGGTCAGCCCATGACGGCTGAGCAGGCCAGCCCGGCCGGCCGGATCGGCCGGCAGGTAACCGGCCGGCCCGAACTCGGTGGCGGTGAGGCCTACCGACCGCATTTCCCGCAGCACGCGGGACGCGGGCAGCTGGTATCCCCAGCCGGGCACCTCGCAGACCCCCCAGGAAATCGGCGCACCGGCGATCCTGAGCCCGGTCAACGGCGCACCTCCGATATCGTGACCGGCTCCCCGCGCCGCCGGGACAGCTCGCACGCCTCCGCCACGTAGAACGCCTCCAGGGCGTCCTGCGGCGTGCACGGGCTCGCTGCCCGCCCGGCGGCGACCTCGGTGAACGCGGCAAGCTCGGCCGTGTAGGCGGCGCGGAACCGCTCCATGAACTGCCGGTACGACGGCCCCGCCGGAAATGGCTCGCCGGGCTCGGCCGAGCGCAGCGGAAGCTGGTCGTCGAGACCGGCGCACAGGCTGCCCGCCGCGCCGAGCACCTCGAGGCGCACGTCGTAGCCCGCGGCGTTGTACCGCCCGCAGGACACCACCGCGATCGTGCCGTCGTCCAGGGTGAGCACGGCGGACGCGGTGTCCACGTCGCCGGCCGCGCGGAAGAACTCGTCCCCCCGGTTGGCGCCCACCGCATAGGCCTGGCTCACCTCGCGACCGGTCACCCAGCGGATGGCGTCGAAGTCGTGCACCGCGCAGTCCCGGAATATGCCGCCGGAACCGGGGATGTAGCCGGCCGGCGGCGGCGCCGCGTCGAACGTGGTGGAGCGGATCGTGTGCAGCCAGCCGAGCGCACCGGACTGCGCGGCGTCCCGCGCGGCGCGGAAGCCCGCGTCGAAGCGCCGCTGGAAGCCGATCTGGACCTCGGCCGCGCTGCCGCTCGCGTACTTGACCACCTCCAGCGTCCCGTCGACGTCGGGGGCGACGGGTTTCTCGCAGAAGACCGGCAGCCCCGCCTCGATGCCACGGCGGATGAGCTCGGGATGGGTGGCGGTGGCGGTGGCGATCACGAGGGCATCGATACCCGCGCTGAGCAGCGCCGCCACCGACACGGCCGCCTCGGTGCCGAGCTGCCGGGCGACGTCCCGTGCGCGGGCGCCGTCGGCGTCGGCGACGACCACCGACTCGACTCCGGGCAGCCGGCGAAGGGTACCGGCGTGGAACGCGCCGATGCGGCCGACGCCGACGAGTCCGATGCGCATGCGTTTCCTCTGGTCGTCGTGTGAGCGCGGGCCAGGTTCCTGCCGCACGGCCGTGCCCTCACAGCTTGTGCCGGGCCGGCCGTATTGTCAAGAGTATGTCCTGTCATAAGGACATACTCACGCACCCCCTGCGGGCCGCAAGCCGGGCGGCTGCGCGTACAACGGGGGATGGTTGCGCGAGGGCCATGCGGGGCCGCTGGCGCATCTGGCCCCGCCCAGTGGGGCCGCTGGCGCATCTGGCCCCGCCCAGTGGGGCCGCTGGCGCATTTGGCCCCGCGCAGGGGGGCGGCCGCCGGCAGCGGGGGTGTTACCTGTGGGCCTGGAGGGCGGATAGGGATCGATGAGGTTGGTTACCCTCGTCGCGAGGTGTGAGCCAGGCCGCCGGCGGCACCCACGTTTCCGTGATCACGAGGGCCGGGCGTGCCGCCAGGTTGAGTCGCGCACGCTGGCCGGGTTAGCGTGCGGGCATGTCTGGACTGGCGGAGGGAGCGGCATGAAGTACGAGACCGTCGCGGAGGCCTACCGCGATCTCGAGCAGGCCAGCGGGCGGCTGGCGCTCATCGAGCGCCTCGCCGCCCTGCTCACCGCGACGCCGGCCGAGCTGCTGCCCGTGGTGTGCTACCTGTGCCAGGGCCTGATCGCACCGGAGTTCGCCGGCGTGGACCTCGGCCTGGCCGAGAAGCTCGCCGTCCGCGCGGTCGCCGCCGCCACCGGCACCGCCCCCGACCAGGTCACCGCCAGCTTGCGGGAGACCGGCGACCTCGGCCAGACGGCCGAGCAGCTGCTGGCCGTGACCGCCGCCGGGCGACGGGCCAGCCTCGAGGTCACGGCCGTGGTCGGCACCCTCCGTCAGATCGCCGGCGCTGAGGGGGCGGGCTCGCAGGGCCGCAAGCTGGACCTGCTGGCGGAACTGCTCGCCCGGGCCACTCCGCTCGAAGCCCGGTACCTGCTCCGGCATGTCACCAAGGGGCTGCGGCTGGGCATCGGCACGCCCACCATCCTCGACGCCCTCGCGCAGGTGTACGCCGGAGGGCGGGCCGCCAGGCCGGTGCTGGAACGCGCCTACAACATCTGCTGCGATCTCGGTCTGGTCGCTTCCGCCCTGGTGAAGGGCGGAATGACGGCGGTCGGGCAGCTCCGGGTGCGGCCCGGCAATCCGGTACGGGTCATGCTCGCCCAGCGGCTGTCCGACGGCGCGGAGATCCTCGCCAAGCTGGGCGGACGGTGCGCGGCCGAGTACAAGTACGACGGCGTCCGGGTCCAGGCGCACCGGACCGCGGACGGCGAGATGGAGCTGTTCACCCGGCGGCTGGAGCGCGTCAGCACCCAGTTTCCCGACGTCGTCGAGCTCCTCAGGGCGGGTCTGGGTCCCCGGGAGGCGATCCTCGAAGGAGAGGTCGTCGCCTTCGACCCGGCCGCCGGTGAGCTTCGCCCCTTCCAGGAGGTCATGTTCCGGAGGCGCAAGTACGGCATCGCCGAAGCCGTGCGGGACGTGCCGGTGGCCCTGTTCTGCTTCGAGATGCTCTACGCCGACGGCGAGGACCTCACCATGCTGCCCTATACGGAGCGGCGGGCAAGGCTCGCCGGGGCGATCAGCCAGGCGCCCCGGCTCCGGCTCACCACCGCCACGGAGGTGGACGATCCCGCCGCGCTGGAGGCGGCCTTCGAGCAGGCGGTGACCGACGGCTGCGAGGGGCTGGTGTGCAAGTCGGTGAGCCCGTCCGCCGGCTACCAGGCCGGAGCGCGCGGCTGGCTGTGGATCAAGCTCAAGCGGGACTACCGAACCGAGCTTTCCGACACCGTTGACCTGGTCGTCGTCGGCGCGTTCGCCGGGCGCGGCCGCCGCCGTGGCACCTACGGCGCGGTGCTGCTGGCCGCCTACGACGCCGGCGCGGACGTCTTCCGCACGGTGACCAAGTGCGGCACCGGGTTCTCGGACGCCGACCTCGCCGCGCTGCCCCCCAGGCTCGCGCCCTTCCAGCGGCCGGCACGTCCCGCCCGGGTCGACGCACGCCAGGACCCCGATGTGTGGTTCGAGCCCGGGCTCGTGCTGGAGATCCTCAGCGCCGAACTGACCCTCTCGCCGAACTACACCGCCGGCTGGGGGCAGATCAAGGAGGACGCCGGGCTGGCCATGCGGTTCCCCCGGTTCACCGGGCGGTACCGCGACGACAAGGCGCCGCAGGACACCACCACCACCCAGGAACTGATCGACCTCTACCGCATCGCCCAGCGGACACCGGCGAGCACCTGAGCTTTCCGTGCCCAAGCCTCAGGTCAGGTCCGGCCGGAGATGCCAGGGATACCACCGTCCGTTCAGTAAATATTCATGTATCAAATACTGGTGCTGTTCGGTGACAATTTGCAGGCGTCATCGCTGTCCGGCGAGCTACTGTTGCCGGGAGGATGGGTCTACGGTGATGCATATGCCGGACCAGCTGGCGGCTGCGCAGCCCGCCGAGAGCTTTCCGGAGGCGGCCGCGATCCTGGCCGGCCGCGATCCTGTGCTGCGCCGCCTGCTCGCGGAGGCCGGCCCGCCGCGGTTGCGGCCGCCCGCCGACGGGCACTTCGGCGCCCTGGTGCGCGCGATCGTCTACCAGCAGCTTGCGGGCGCGGCGGCGGCCGCGATCCACGGCCGCCTGGTTGCCGCGCTGGGCGGGGAGGTGACACCGGAACGGATGCTGGCGCTGCCGGAGACGGCGTTCCGGTCCGCCGGGATGTCCCGCGCCAAGACCGCGTCGCTGCTCGACCTCGCCGCCAGGGTGCTCGACGGAACGGTGGTGCTCGATCCGCCGGAATTGCGTGCCGAGAGCGACGCCGAAATGATCGACAGGCTCTCGTCGGTCCGCGGCGTCGGCACGTGGACCGCGCAGATGTTCCTTCTTTTCCAGCTGCGGCGCCTGGACGTCTGGCCGACGGGGGACCTCGGCGTCAGAAAGGGTTACGGGCTCGCCTGGGGCGTCCCGACGCCGACCGCGAAGGAACTCGGGCCGCTGGGCGACCCGTACCGGCCGTATCGCAGCGTCGTGGCCTGGTACTGCTGGCGGGCGGCCGAACTGTACGCCGGGGCGGCGGCCAGCGCCCTCACCCGGTAGCGGCCTCACCAGCCGGGAAGCGGAGGATGACCCCCTCGTCGGGGCCGAGCACCAGGGACCGCGGGTCGACGGGCCCGCGGGCACGACCGGGATCGGTTGACAGCTCCAGCACCGCGGCGCCGTCCGGGTCGTCGCCCAGGCCTGCCGGCACGCTGGCCGAACTGAAGTTCAGCGCGATGAGGAAGCGCTGATCGAGGCGCCGCTCGAAGCAGAAGACGTCGGCGGCGGCATCGACGGGGCGCTGGCTCCCGGACTGCAGCGCGCGCTCACCCGAGCGCAGGCGGAGCAACTCGCGCACGAAGGCGAGCGCCGACGCCGGGTCCTGCTGCTGAGCCTCCACGCACAGGCGTTCGGCGTCGGTGACGACCGGCAGCCAGGGCCCGGCGGTGCTGAAGCCGGCCCCGGGGCCGGCGTGCGACGGCCGCAGCCACGGCATCGGTGCGCGCTCCGGATCCCGGCCGGCGACGTCCACGACGCGATCGGGCGGTATCCGCGCGTCCGGCAGCCCGAGTTCCTGCCCGTAGTACAGGAACGGCGTGCCGCGCAGCGTGCAGACCAGCATGGCCGCCAGCCGCGCGCGGCGCGGCCCGCTTCCGGGCTCCCCGGCGTAGCGGGTGGCTACGCGTGAGTGATCGTGGTTCTCGAGGAACCAGGCCGGCCAGGCCGATGTCTCGGCAAGCTCGGTGAACTCGGCCACCGATGCGCGGAACGCCGCCGCGTGCCACGGAAGGTGGACGAAGACGAAGTTGTGTGCGAGGTTCAGCTCGTCCCCGGAGTTGATGTACTCCACGACCCGGGGCAGGTCCAGCAGGTAGACCTCGCCGACGATCATCCGGTCGTCGTACTCGTCGATGACCGACCGGATCTTCCGCAGGCGGTCGTGGATGGTGGGCCAGTGCACGTCGTGCTCCAGGCCCGGCTCGTTGTCGCCGAGTTCCGGGTCCTTGGCGATCTTGTAGACGACGTCGATGCGGAAGCCGTCGACGCCGCGGTCCAGCCAGAACCGCAGCACCTCGTGCATCGCCGTCTCCACCTCGGGGTTGTCCCAGTTGAGGTCGGGCTGCTGCGGCGTGAACGAATGCAGGTAGTACTGGCCGGTCGGCTCGTGGAACGTCCACGCGGGCCCCACGGCGGCGAACGACGACCGCCAGTTGTTAGGCGGCCCGCCGCCGGGCGCGGGATCGCGCCACACGTACCAGCCGCGCTTCGGGCTGTCCCGGCTGCTGGCCGACTCGGTGAACCACGGATGCCGGTCGGAAGTGTGGTTCGGCACCCAGTCGACGACCACCTTGATGCCGCGGCTGTGCGCACCCTCCAGGAGATCGTCGAAGTCCCCGAGCGTCCCGAAGACCGGGTCGACGTCCGTGTAGTCCGAGATGTCGTAGCCGAAGTCCGCCATCGGCGACCGGTAGAACGGCGACAGCCAGATCGCGTCCACGCCGAGCGCGCCGCCGGCGGGCGGCGGGCGGCCGGTGCCGTCGTTCAGGTAGTCGAGATGGTCGACGATGCCGCGCAGGTCGCCGACGCCGTCGCCGTTCGCGTCCGCGAAACTGCGCGGATAGATCTGGTAGATCACACCTCGCTGCCACCAGGCGCCGTTCATCGGGCGCGTCAGTGCTGCCGGTCGCGGCGCAGTTGATCCAGGACTTCGCCGGGGTTCTCGGCGGTGACCCGGATCATCGCCCGCATCGCATCAGCCAGCGGGACCCGGGGAACGCCCAGCGCCATCGCCGCGGAGTCCGTCCACTGCGTGAGCTGGCGGTAGAGCTCGGGGCTCAGGTCAAGGGTGATGCGTACGGGTTTCGACCGGATCGCGGTCCGCCCGGCTGGCTGCGCACCGGGCTCCGCGCGCCTCGCCGCGGCGGCCGCCATCTGCGCTTTCCGCTGCTCCCGCGGTGTCGTCACGACCGCTGCTCCCGCGGCGTCGTCACGACCGCACCGAGGAGGCGGGAAGGCATCGCTCGATGAGGTTGTGGGCCACCTGCCGCCACACGTCGCAGCCCGCCTGTTTGATCGGCATGCCGAAGCTTTGAGCGTAAATCTCCAGCCGCGGCACAGCGGTGCCAAGTACGTCGTAACCGAGTCCCTCCAGCGCCTCACGGGCGTCGCCGGTGGAGTGCGCGCGCGCGATACAGCGGTTGAGCAGGATCGCCGAGCGAGCGGGCCTGTCACGGACCGCTTCGACCTCCCTTATCTCCTCCCGCACCGGCGTGGTGCGGTTGATCTCGATGGGGCTCGGCGCGCAGGGGATGATGATCTCGTCGGCATACCGCAGCGCCGAGCGGGCGATGCCCGCGTGGTCCTCCAGCTGCGGCGCGTCGATTATCACCACGTCGTCCTCCTGGGCGATCTCGGGAAGCCGGCGGTGCAGCTCGCGCGATGGCAGGGCCACGATCCGGAACGGGAACGCCGCCTCGGCGGGCACCCCCGGGTCCATCGCCGCGAGGTCGGACCATTCGAGGGCGCTGCCGGAAGGATCCGCGTCCACGAGGAGCACCGTGTTGCCCGCCCGCGCGAAGACATGCGCCAGCCAGACCGCCGATGTGGTCTTGCCCGTGCCTGGCTTGAGGTTCGCCAGCGCGAGGCTCAGACCAGTCATCAGGACATTATCGCAGCGCATGCGGCATGACGGTAGTCGGCCCCCGGTATCCGGCGATGCGGTCCGTTAACGCAGTAACGCAGTGATGCAGTAAATACTGCGTTACCGCACAGCCGTCGCGCTGGGCGCGGCCGCCCCGTGCGGGTGCTCCGTGCGGGTGCTCCGTGCGGGTGCTCCGTGCGGGCGCTCCGGGGAATGGCGCCGGACGGAGCGGGGGATCCAGACGGAGCCGGGAGTGAGGTATCCGTCCGCTAGCCGATCGTTATCCACTCGGTGACGGCGGCGCGCGTGCCGTCCCGCTCGCAGACGAGGCTCAGCGGCCCGCGGGTGAGGTGGTCGGCGGAGAAGCGGCCCATGTCGTCGGCATCAACCCAGACAGGCTCCGCGCGCTGCTGGCGGACCTGAATCCGGGCGGGAGCGGCCGGGAACAGCTGGCCGATCAGCCGCCATGAGCCGTCGCGCGCGCCCGGCTCGATCTCGACCTCCACGCTGAGGCCGGCCGCGTCGAAGACAGCCAGCCGCGGTGCGGTACCCGACCGCATCAGCGGCTGTGCCGCTTCGAGGCCGGAATCGGAGGTCAGCGCCGCCAGCTCAGCGTCCACCGCGCGCAGGCCGTAACTGCCCTTGGCGAGGTCCACAGCCCAGCCCGGCGGCGGTTCTTCCCGGCCGAGCGCCTCACGCAGCGCGGCCAGCAGCCCATCGTCGTTCAGCGCGCTGAGCGCGGAGGCCGCGCTGAGCGCGGAGGCCGGCTCGTCGCCCGCGTGATCGTCCGTGCTCATCTGTCCTCCGCCGTAGCCGCGTCGACCGGGTTTGCCGCCATGGCGGCATAGGCGGCTCTTACCCTTCAAGAGGCGCCGCGAACGCCCTAGATACCGTCGCTGGCAAGCAGTCTTCTGAGCTGGCCGAGGCAGCGTGCGCGCGTCGGCCCGAGGCTGCCCACCGGAGTCTGGAGCTGGGCGGCTACCAGCTGATACGACGGCGACTTGTCGCCCGCGTCGACGATCAGCGCGCGGAGCACCTTCTGGCACCATTCGTTCAGCCGCTGAAACGCCTGCCAGAGCGCGGCGTGCTGATCGGCGGTGAGTACCGGCTCATCGGCCGGGGGACCGCCGCCGAGCAGCCGGTCCATGTGCTCCTCCTCCACGGTGAGCAGGGATCGCGACCGCCTCTGCAGCGCACGGCACTCGCGGCGGCAGGTGGTGGCGAGCCAGCCGGCCAGCCTGCGCGGGTCGCGGACCCGCTCGAGGTTCTCCAGCAGGCGCAGCCAGGTCAGCTGGGCGGCGTCGGCGGCGTCGTCGTCGCTCATCCGGTGTGCCCGGCAGATGGACCACACCAGGCCCGCGTACCGGTCCACGAGCTGCTCCCACGCCTGCGCGTCACCCGCCGCCGCGGCCCGTACCAGGCCGGGAACGGGGTCATCAGAAAATCTCCCCTCACCTGTCCCCGGGTCGGGACTTGCCTCGGTAGGCATCATGATCATCCCCCAGGGCTGCGAGGAAGTAGGAGCATGCTGTTGCCAGCGGGAACATGGGCGACTGTACCGGGCTCGTCTTCCGCTCTCTGGCATAAGTCCATGATTCGGGGCTCACCGAGCAGAATCAACCGCCGGTGCGGGCCGCCGCGCGCGGCCCGCACCGGCGGTGCGGCGAGGGGACGCTCCAGGTCCCGCGAACTCGGCCTTACGGGACCGGCGACCTCTGCGCCGCCGCCACCGCCGCGTTGTAGTCGGCCTGGGTCAGGAACCCGGCGGCCAGGGCCTGGCGGGCGGCCGCGGTGAAGGCGGATACGTAGGCGCTGTGCGTCGGGTACAGCGCCTGCAGCGCCGAGTTGCTGAACGGGGTGTAGAAGCCCTCCAGCAGGCACAGGCCGGCGTCGCGCAGGGTGGTGTTGGTGATCTCGCCCGTCTCCAGCGTGGTGAAGATGCTCTCCAGAAGGCTCAGCAGCTGGCTCCCGGTCAGGCCCTGCTGGCTCGGCTGGGAGAAGTTGATCGCCGTGTAGGTCTCCGTCGGCGCCTGGATATCGGGCAGCCGGATCCCGCCCAGCGCGTTCCCGTAGCGGTCCCGTTCAACGATGTTGAAGAACGGTGTGGTCGCGATCTGGCTCCCGTGCGGCGGCGGCACGCCCTGGGTGATCCACTTCCGGAGCGCGGCCAGCGCCGCGTCCTCGAGCTCGTAGACGCCCATGTTGTCGGGCAGGGTGGCCCCGTTGAACGGCACGCCGAATAAGCAGACCGGCGCGGTGAGCTGCGGGACCTCGTGCTGGATCGTGGCGCCCTCGTAGAGTCCCTCGTGCAGGTCGATGTGGGAGGCCCCCGCAAGTTCCCACGTCCGCAGGTAGTCGTTGTCGGGCTGCCTGACGAGCGCCGTTCCGAGTTCCTCGATGTCGCCCTCGGTGTTGATCTGGATGAACGGCGTCGTGCTGTCGGCGCGGACGTAGGCCGGGGCCGGCGAGAACGCGACGAGGCCGCTGCCGATCGGTGCGGCGAGGACCGACCTGCCGATCGCGATGAAGCCGTCGAACGCGTGGCTGGCCGGCTGGATCGCGTTGACGTAGGTGTCCACCCGGAAGGCGGACTGCGAGTCGCCGGCGCCGATCACCGTCTGCGGGGCAAGGCCGCCGAGCAGAGTGGCGCTGCGCGCCCGCACCACCTGTGCCGCCTGGCTGAAGATGTCATAGGACTGGCCGTCGTTGCTGTCACCGAGCGCGCCGTACCGCCTGGCATCCCAGGTCCTGAGCTCGTTCATGCCCTCGGTCTGCGCCGTGACGCCCACGTAGGCATATCCCTGGGTGAGGACCTGGTTGTAGATCTCCGACCAGACCGGATCCTGGTCACCGCCGGTGGTGTCGTTCAGCCATTCCACCACGACGGTCCCGTTGAACTTCGCGCGGCTGACCGGGTACCGCACTATCAGGCGGGTGGTGTACGGGACGTTGCTCTGCGCCACCGATGTGCTCCAGCGGCCGTCGGGGCCCCAGAAGCCGTTCTGCCGGTAGATGTTCGTCGTGCCCGACATCGTGAACTCGCGCTCCGCGTAGCCGTAGGAGGAGAGCTTGATCGTCGGCGCGCCGGGGAAGGCCGGGGTGGTGGGCACCGCGTCGTAGGGATAGCCGTGGCTTCCGCTGCCTGGCGGGATGAGCGTGAGCCTGGGCAGCGAGCCGGCGGCGGCCCGCACGGGGCCCGCGACCCGCACGGGGCCGGCGGCCGGGGCCCGGGCCGGCCGGGAGCCCGCGGCCGGCTGGAGCGCCCCGGCATGCGCGCTCGGCACCAGGGCCAGCGCCGACGCCATGAGCACGCCCGCGAGCGCGCCACCGATCATGCCGCCTCTCTGCGTCATATCGCCTCCAGGAGGGCCGAAAGTGTAGCACCCGGTTACCTGTTTCCCGCGAAACTGTAGCACCGCCGGACCACTTTGCCTAGGCCGCGCCCCGTCCCCCTGCTAAAATCGCGTGTGGAACCATCTCGGACGTACCGGGGCATCACTCCAGCTCAGCGTCGCGCGGAGCGGCGCGAGCGGCTCATGGAGGCGGGACTGGAACTGTTCGGCACCCTGGGTTACGCGAACACCTCGATCCGTGCCGTCAGCGCCGCCGCCTCGCTCAATTCCCGCTACTTCTACGAATCGTTCAGCAGCCGGGAAGACCTTCTGTACAGCGTCTACCAGCGCATCGTCGGCGACATCTTCACAAAGGCGAGCAAAGCGGTGCGCAACGAGAGCACGCTGGAGGGGCAGGCCCGGGCGAGCCTGCGCGCCGCGTGGACGGCGGTTACCGAGGACCGGCGCAAGGCGCGGATCGTCGCACTCGAGGTCGTGGGCGTGAGCGAGCGCCTGGAACGGCTGCGGCACGAGACGCGGCAGGCGCTCGCGCAGTTCACGGCCGACAACGCGCTCAAATTCACCGGCCGCGACGTGCGGCTTCGGCTCAACCCGGTGCTGACGGCGCGGTTCCTGATGGGTGGCGTCGTGGAGGTGCTGCTCGAGTGGATCAACGGCGACCTGGACGCGTCAGCGGACGAAGTCGTCGACCACTTCACCGCGCTGTTCACCGCGGCGGCATACGCCGCTGTGACGGCCGGCGCCCAAGACGGCGCCCAAGACGGCGCCCCGGACGGAGCCCCGGCCGGCCGCGGCGGTGCGGACGGTAAGCAGTAGCTCAGCGGCACGCGTCACCGGGGTAGAGCACGGCCCCGACTCCGGGGATCGCCTGGCTGCCGGCCAGCTTCAGCAGCGCGGCCGCCGCCTGCCGCCCGTTCTCCCCCGTCGCGGACATCCGCCCGGCGATCAGCCCGGCGACGATGGGGGTGGAGAACGACGTCCCGCTCCACATGGCCATCCCCTGGAACTTCCGGTGCTCGCCGACGGGGGGCTCGTTGCACACGTATGTTCCGTCGGCGTAGGCGTTGACGAGGTCCTCCCCCGGCGCGAACACGTCCACCCAGGCGCCGAAGTTGCTGAAGCTCGCGCGGCTTCGCCAGTCCGCCGACAGGGCGCCCACCGAGACCACCCAGGGGTAGGCGGCGGGCCACATCCTGCGGGACTTCCCGTCGTTGCCCGCGGGCGCGACCACGACAAGGCCCTCCCGCGGGCGGATGCTGCTCTCGTAGATGTCGTCGAAGGTGTGCAGCGGCCGGTCCCCGCGTGATGACGTGGTGAAGGTGAACTCGAGAACGTCCGGGTTCCGGCTGAGCGCGTCCTCCAGGCTGGGCGCGAGACGGGACTCGTAGTTCGCTCCCGCGATGTCGAATGCCCTCTCGACGTAGGCCGACGCCTTCGGCGCCGCGCACCGCATGCACCCCGCGGCGAACGTCCCGTGGCCGGCATACGGAAGGATGTACCCGGTACCGGGTGCAAAGGCGTCCTCCGGCACGCCATCCACCCCGGTGAGCCAGGAATGACGCGCGCTGGCGCCCGGCAGCAGGCCGGTGTCGACGATGCTGACCATCACGCCATGGCCGTCGCATTCCGGGCGTGGCGTGCCGGCCGGCGGAACGGGATTCACGGTGCCCGCGGGCACCTCGGCCGGCTCGGCAGCCGGGCACGCGTAGGGGCACACGTAGAGCACGTGGTCCGGCGTGGCCACTCCGGGCCCCAGTGCCCGGTCCAGTCCGTCGAGGACGTCCGGCACCGGCGGCAGGTGCGGCGGCAGCGTGACGCCGAGAACTCCCCGGGTGACGGGCCGGCGCTCGAAAGGCGGCGGCTGCGCGGCGGCATCCGCGCCTCTCGCTGGGCCGTAGGACTGCGTGAGCGTCGTGACGAGGCGGTCCGCGTCCGGCTCCCGGACGAGAACCGCGTTCTTGCGGTACAGGTAATCGACGTCGTCGACGGCATCCCAGCGCTGGGGATCCGGGAACGCCGCCGCATCGTCAAGGGAGTCCAGGATTAGCTGGATTTGAGCTCTCAGGCGCTGATCGACGGGCATTTTCCGCCTCCTTTGGTCAGGTCAATAGTCTCGACGTACCAGTGACGTTTGAATACCATTCATTGGGTGTTGGCCGGATCTCCCAGTTCCCCGCTGGCCTGGGAGCCCGATGAATTGCTCGCGCTGGCGCTGTCCCGGCCACCGGAGGCACTCGCGGCCGCCCGCGAGGTTCTGGCCCAGCGGCCGCCGCCGTCGCTGGCCGCAGTGGCGCACCAGGCGGCCGGCGTGGTGCTGAGGGACTTCGGCGACATCGGCGCGGCGATCGGGGAGTTCAGGCAGGCCCGCCGGCTCGCGCACGGGGCCGGGGACGGGGGCCGGGAGTCCGAGGTCCTCGGAAGCCTTGGTGTCGCCCTGGTGCTTGCCGGGCAGGCGAAGCGGGGCCTGTCGGCCCTTGACACGGCACTGCGCGGCAGCCGCGGCGTTCCGGCCGGCCGGATTCTGCTCCGCAGGTCCAACGCGCTGTGGGTGCTGGGCCGCAGTGCCGAGGCGCTGCAGGATGCGCGGGCCGCCGTCGACCTGCTGTCGGGGTCGGGTGACCCGGTGTGGGAAGCCCGCGCCCTGTACCACCGGGCGGCGGCGTACTTCGCCCTGGGTGACATCGAGCGTGCCGACCGGGACTACGCCCGGACCGAGACCCTGTACGCCGCGTGCGGCCAGCGGCTGGAGTACGCGTCGGTGCGTCACGATCGCGGGGCGGCGGCGCACGCTCGCGGCGACCTCCCCACCGCGCTCGCCCACCTCCACCATGCCCAGGACCTGTTCGATGAGCTCGGGATCTTCGCGCCCGAGCTCATCGTCAACAAGTGCACGGTGCTGCTGGCCGCGGGCCTCGCCCGCGACGCCCTGCGCGAGGCCGGCGCGGCGGTATCGCGGATCGAAACAGACCGCGGGTCGGCGACACGCCGCGCCGAGCTGCTGTACGTAGCCGCACTCGCCGCGGCCGCGACGGGCGACTTCGGTCTCGCCCAGCAGCGCAGCGCCGATGCGCTGCGGCTTTTCCGCAGGCAGCAGCGTCCGCGGTGGGCCGCACGTGCGGACCTGGCCCTCCTGCTCTGCCGGTTCACGGCGGGCGAGAACAGCTCGGCAGGCCTGCTGCAGGCCGCGCGGCGGGTGACCGGACGGCTGGAGGCGCTGGACGCGGCGCGTGCCGTCGACGCCCACCTGCTCACCGGGCGGATCGCACTTGCCCGCGGCCGCCGCGACGAGGCGGCCCGTCATCTGCGGTCCGCCGCGAACGCCCGGCGCCGCGGCGAGACGCGTACCCGCAGCGCCGGCTGGCTCGCGCAGGCGACCTGGTATGAGGCGGAAGGCCGCTGGCGGGAGATGCTGGTCGCGTGCGACCGCGGGCTGGCCCTGCTCGATCTGCACCTGCGGACGCTCGGAGCCACCGAGCTGCGGACGCTGGCCACCGCCCAGGGCGCCGAGCTCGCGGGCATCGCGCTGCGCCACGCGGTACGGCGGGCAGACCCCCGGATGCTGCTCAAGTGGAGCGAACGCTGGCGCGCCACGGTGTGCCGGGTAACCCCGGTGCGCCCGGCCGCGGGCGGCGAGCTGGAGGCCGACCTCGCCGCCCTGCGCAGCGTCGTCGCCCGCCTCGACAGCGCCCCGGACGACCGCACCGCGGAACCCGCTCTGCAGCGGGAACGCCGGCGGCTCGAGGCCGCCGTGCGCCAGCGGGTGCTGCGCACCCCGGCGGCCGCCGTGCGCGACGCCGCCCCCTTCGCCGTCGCCGGCCTGCTCGGCGAGCTGGGCGAAACCGACCTCCTCGAGCTCACCGATGTCGGCGGGGAGCTGTACGCCGTCGCGGTCACCGGGCGCAGGATGCAGCTGGTGCCGGTGGGACCGACGCAGCACGCCGTCCGCGCGGTTGAGCACGCGCTGTTCGCGCTCAGGCGAGAAGGTGCCCGCCGGGGGACCGGCCGGCTCGACCTGGATGCGATCGGAGCCCGGCTCGAGGCGAGCCTGCTCGGGGAATCGGCCCGGCTGCTGCGCGGCGGGCCGCTGGTCGTCGTCCCGACCGGGATGCTGCACGCCGTCCCCTGGGGGCTGATGGGCTCCCTCCGGGAGCGGCCGGTGACCGTTGCGCCGTCGGCGTCCGCCTGGCTGCGCGCCGGTCGCGCCGTGCGGCCGGCGGACCGCAAGGTCGTCCTGGTGGGAGGCCCGCGGCTGTCCACGGGTGACGCGGAGGTCCGGCGGCTGGCCGCGCTGTACCCGGACGCGGTTGTCCTGGCGAGCGGAGGCGCGGTCACCGACAAGGTGATGGCGGCCATGGACGGCGCCTGGCTGGTGCACATCGCGGCGCACGGAACGTTCCGCGCTGACAGCCCGCTGTTCTCCGCCATCGAGCTCGACGACGGCCCGCTCACGGTGTACGACCTGGAGCGGCTGAACCGGCCCCCCCACCGTGTCGTGCTGTCCAGCTGCAGCTCGGCGGCTGGCGCGGCGGTCGGCGCCGATGAGCTCCTCGGGCTGGTCAGTGCCCTGATCGCGCTCGGCTCGGCCGGCGTGGTGGCGAGCGTCGTCCCGGTCAGCGACCCGGCAACGGTTCCCCTGATGGGCGCCCTTCATGAGCACCTGCGGGCCGGGGCCGGCCTCGCCGAAGCCCTCGCGCTCGCGCGGCCGCGCGCCGGCGCCGGTTCCGTCGCCCGCGCGACGGCGTACTCCTTCATCGCGCTCGGGGCGTGATCCGGCCCCGCGCCGCCGGGCATCGTGATCGTCATCTCGATCGGCTCCTCACACAGGGCTGAGCATGACGGGGGCGCCCCCACTCACCTCTCGCCATACGGAGGAGCCGCGGGAAGCCCTGATACATCTGTGCGCCATGGTTTTACCCAGGCACCCGCGAGGTACGGACCGCTTATCCGGCGGCGCCGCGCCGCGCCGCCACGCCGCGCCGCCGGGGAGAGGGGCCCCAGATGAGCGTGTTCACCGTCGAGCTTCAGAACCAGCCAGGCGAGCTCGCCCGGCTGTGCGAGGCGATGGCCGGCAGCGGCGTCAACCTCGTCCTGTGCGCGACGACGCGCGGGGACGAGGGCACGGTCGTGTTCATCGCGGACGACGAGGCCGGCGCCGAGGCCGTGCTGCAGGACGCGGGCATCGAATACGCCATGCGCCCGGCGCTGACCATCCGGATGGAAAACCAGCCGGGGTCGGGCGCCGAGACGTTCCGCAAGCTCGCGAACGCCGGTGTCAATACCGACCTCCTCCTCCCCGTCCGGGTGTCCGACGAGCTGTTCTTCGCCGTAATCTGCGTCGACGACATGAAGAACGCCCACAGCGTGCTCGGCGAGCAGATCGTGCCCGATATGGACCCGGTCCGTGAGTTACGTGATCACATCCGTGATTCGCCGCCGACGGCGATGACCGGCTCGTGACGGACCGGGAAGCTGACCGAATTCGCGATGAAGCACTTGGCGTTGGCGTCCTTGTGCAGGCTCGTGGCGGTCTCTATCATCTCCGCGCCCGCGACGGTCACGCGCGGCCGCAGCACGGCCTCCACGAAGCGGCCGCCCCCGTCCACGGTCTCCGCCATGATGCCGCGCGCGTTGTCGGTGTAACCGGTCACGACCACCCCGGCGGCGGCGCACAGATGCAGGTACCACAGCATGTGACACTGCGAGAGAGCCGCCGTGAGCTCCAGCTCCGGGTTCCAGCGGCCCGGATCGCCGCGGAACGCCGGGTCGGAACTCCCGGCGATCACCGGCCGCCCTTCGGCGCTGACGTCATGGTCCCGGTCATACTCCCGGTATCCGCTGGTGCCGCCGCCGCGGTTGCCCGTCCAGGAAACCGAGACGTCATAGCTGTGCCTACGCTGAACGCCCATGACGCCAAGCCTTCCCTGCGCCCGGGCGGGAAACAAGCGACGCGCGCATCCGGCTCCGCGGCGGGCGGTCAGCTCGGCGGGATGATCGCCGCGAATCGCTGGGCGGCGCGGTCGAGCTGGCCGAGGATGTGCTCCCGCGCGGAACGGTGCAGC
>Ga0213875_10000665_pt1 | contig 27178 bp, 29 predicted proteins | sample BarmaccomBMRX_R8_FD_160105 | JGI IMG/M metagenome (GOLD analysis project Ga0213875, IMG submission 160105) | Root-associated microbial communities from Barbacenia macrantha in rupestrian grasslands, the National Park of Serra do Cipo, Brazil - RX_R8 | ecosystem: Host-associated > Plants > Roots... | reverse complement strand
TTCAACCCGCAGCGCCTCGATCTTCCGAACCGAGACAGAGCGGCCGAACACCTTGCGGATGGCCGCCGCGAAGCGATCTTGTTCCACCATCGTTCCTTTTCCTGTTGAAATGAGGTCGATCACCGGTTCTTAGAGCGTTCGCCGCGGTTCTCGCAATGTGTCGGTTGTGGCCGCTTCCCGACACTAAATAGTAGCTACCGCCGTGATGGCCCCCTCCGATGACATCGGCGCGCCTTTATTCGCCTCTACAGGCTCGCCAGTTGATGTGGTTGGCGTACGAGGGGGACCTGGATGTCCACCGCAGATGAGTATAGGCGGCACGCTGCTGCCTGCCTACGCGCGGCCCAAGCCGCCCGAGGGGTCCAAGTAAAGGCAACGCTCCGTGTGATGGCGCAACACTGGAACGAAGCTGCCGAGCGGGCGGAGCGATTCGCGTCTCAGGTCGCCGATTGGAAAGAGTTGGCCCCTATGCGAGCAGCATCGTCTGCCTCAAGGCGATGGATCGATCCTCCAACGGTCTGACAGTCGGTCGAAAGGAACGCAGTGATCTCGTTTGACAAGTCGGCACGTTCGCGTCGGAGAGCACCGCACGTACTTTATTCAGCGGGAAGCTCGTAACGTCTGCCGGCGTGATGTAGTCCCCTAATCGCTATCGGGCCTAAAGTAACGCTCGATTTCGCCTTTACATGTCGGACAGACGTATGTGATTTCGAGAAAATCTTTGTGGTGCACCGCCGGGAAAACTGTTTTTATGGTCATATCGACCTGACAGTTCGGACACGTGACACGCAGGTTCAACTGCGACGCACGCAACATGTCGCGCAGGGGCACGAGCACCGGCTCCGATTTGAGGAAAATACAAGTCGTGAGAGCTGGAATGCCTCTCACCTCCGGGCGCGCGAGAATGCCCTCGCCGTCAACGTAACCTTACCCGGAAGGCCTGCAAAAAGTCATCAAAAATTTTTCGCAGGCTTGCCGGCAGAATGTCGCTTCCGCAGTGCATGGTTGTGCAGGTGCACCCGATTAACAGAGCACAACCCGCGGCCAGGCTCTCCCTTGGCGCGGCGGGCGTCCCGGCGAACTGGGCTCGCGTCGGGGCGCGGACCGGGCGGCCGGTGGGATTCGGTCGATTTGCAGTTGCCAGCATGTCCGCTTGGGGTCCCTAAGCGGAAATGGGATGGGTACCTTTGGGTTGGACCTTGGCCCGATAGACACCCGTATTCGCCGGGGCGTACATTTCTCCCGCATTCCTTTCACGTTCTAGCTTTATCGAACTCCGGAGAAGCAACATGCGTCGAGGCAATCGTGTTCCAGGGGCTGTTGGTTCACTTGCAGCGTTGATCCTGCTGTCGAGTGTTGGGGGCGTATCGCTGCCGGTATCGGCGGTGGCCCAGACCTCGTCGGATCAGTCGGTGATCTACCTCAATCAGGCTTGGTCGCAGGACGATCGGGATTGGTACTATCACTTTTCGCAGGGTTCGGCCGTTCTCTCCTATGACATTTTTCTGAACCTGGAAGTTGCCGGCAGCCAGGAGCTGTTCCGATCGGATGCAAATAGCGAGCGCTACGGAATGATCACCCAACCCGCGGGTTCACCATATAATCCCGACGGTTTGCCGATCGGTATCAGCAAGACGGTGATTTCCACTCCGCAATGGCCAGGAGAAGAAACCGGCGAATTCGCCGGCGTGACCTGCGCGGCCTGTCACGAAACGCAACTGAACTACAAGGGCAAACGCATTCGCATCGACGGCGGCCCGGCCAATACGTTTGATATGCAAGCCTATATTCAGGCCTTGAATGCAGCGATGCGCGCGACTTTGACTGACGCGGCCAAATTTGATCGGCTCGCGGCACGGCTTGGAGCGGCAACCCCCGAAGCTAAGTCGAAGTTACGCGAGCGCTTTGAGCGCCAGGCCGCGCTGACGTACGAATATGCCACGGCAAGCGCTGCCTCTTTCTGGCCCTGGGGGCCGGCGCGAATTGATGCCCTCAGCATGATCAACAACAGGGTGACCGCCAATCTACCTGGCATCCCAGAGAACACTTCAACGCCAATCGCGCCCGTCAAGCCTCCTTTCCTTTGGAACGCCCCGCAAGGATTGTGGACGCAGTGGGCGGCAATTGTTCAAAGTCCGCTATTCCGCAACTTGGGCGAGACGATGGGCGTTTACATGCCCATAAACTTGCGCGCCAAAACTCCCGCAGATGGGCTGTTCGAGGCGAATGCGTCCATTCCGGAGCTTCACCGGGTTGAAAACCAGTTGGCACGACTGGCGCCGCCGAGCTGGCCGGAAGATATCTTGGGCAAGATCGACCGTGACAAGGCCAAAGCGGGCAAAGCACTCTTTGTCGAGCTTTGCGCAGGCTGCCATAACGCCTGGCCTTACCGGTGGACTGAGCCGAATAAGTACGGCAAGCGTTTCGTCCTCGTGGGCCTTGTGCCGCAGTCATATGTGGGAACCGATCAGGCGCAGGCCGCGGCAATCCGGCCTTTCGCAGTCACGGGCCAACTCAGCAATTATTTGCCGCCGGAGCTTCGTGGGAAGGACGCCGTTCCCATGGCAGCATTCAAACAAAGTATCCAGCGCGAAGTCATGGAGAGGGCCGTCGCCAAACTGAAATTGACGCCGGCCGAACTAGTCGACCTGAACGGTTATCGGGAGCTGCCATCGCCGCCAGCACCCGAGGGGGTCTATAAAGCTGCGCCGCGTGACGGCGTGTGGGCTACTCCGCCATTCCTGCACAACGGCTCGGTGCCCAACCTGTACGAGATGCTGGTTCCTGCTAGCGAGCGTTCGAAAAAGTTCTGCATCGGCCGCGAATTCGATCCGATCAAAGTGGGGCTAGACACGACCTGCGGGCCGGGCACGTTCGTCATGGATACAAGCCTGCTCGGAAACTCGAACGCAGGTCACTCGTTCCAAGCTGGGCCGCGCAACAACGGGGTTATTGGTCCGCTGCTGACCGATGACCAGCGCTGGGCGCTCGTCGAATACTTGAAGTCGATTCCCGAAGAGCCGGGCCGCGTCACCCCCTTCGGCGGTCCGCCAAACTAACGGCCGTAAGGCCCGCCAGCTCTCGAAGCTTGATCGGCAAACCGTGGAGCCAGGGGATGTCAGACCATATAGATGGGCCACGCCAGATCGGCGATCCATCGATCGATCTCACCGATCTGTTCGCGTTCACCAGTCCCGAAAATCCTGGCCATACGGTGATTGCCGCGGATGTCTTTCCGTCGGCGGGTGCCAGCGCGATGTTCTCCAACGTGGTCAATCACTCGATCGTGCTTCGCCGGGCGACTGTAACAGGCATTGGCGATGCCGCGAAGTTTAAGACGGGCGACGAGGAATTTCGCTTCAATTGCCGATTTGATACCCTCGAACCCGGGCTCGACGGAAAGCCCATCCAGCGCGGCATCTGCACCTTTCCGGATGGCCAGGTCCTGCGTATCGTCGTCAACGACGAAAAAGGGGCGTCGACTCCGGACGGCACGTTCCGCGCATTTGCTGGCCTGCGCTCCGATCCCTTCATTCTTGCCTGGGTGATGGGGCCACCGAGGAAGAAATTCGCCAATCTTCTTCAGCACGACAATGTGCTTTCCATTGTCATCGAATTTGATACGAACCGAGTGCTCGACCTCAGCAAGGGCACGCTGTTCGGGGCCATTGCCGAGACATCCCCGGCGACCAAATCCGGCGCTCTCGTCGGATATTATCCTCCGCGTTTCGATTGGGTCGGCCGTACAGAACAGACCAACATGCGTCTCAACAATTCGATCTTAGTGGGAGTGGACGATCTGCGCGACCTGTGGAATCAGCAGACCCCGTTCGCGATTGCCGACGAGATGCGCCCCCTATTCCGCAAGCGCCTCATCGACAGCCTTGCCGCCTGGGATATGAGCGATGGCACAGCCGATTGGACGCCGCCGGCGCTTGCCGCCAGCGCCGAGGTCTTTCTCGACGATTTCATGTTGTTCGACGTTTCGAAGCCGATCACCGACGTCAGTTTTCTTGAGATCGAGAAAAGCACGCTTAACGGGGTTGCATATCAGACAGGCGGGGGCCGTACCGTCGATGCGCACGACATCGACATGCTGCTTACCTGGATGGTGAATCGCGACCGGGAATACCTCCAAGGCGGTGCAACAGGTGCGACCAAGTCCGGGACCAAGAATTTTCCGTATCTGGCCTCGCCGAACACGGAACCGCAGACCGTGGTCGACAGCGTTGATCTGTCCGCCCCTGCGGACCAGGTCTGGGCCCTCATCGGCCAGTTCGGCGGCGCGTGGCACCCATTGATCGCCAAGATTCAGGTGACCGGCACGGGTATCGGACAATTGCGCACGATCGAAACGATCGACGGCAAGCAGATCATCGAGCGCCTCGACGCAATCGATAACCCCCAAAGACTCTATCGCTACGCGATGATCAGCGGCGTTCCTGCGTTGGATTACACCGGAACACTGGACGTCAAGCCGAAGGGGGCCGGCAGCTCCGTCGAGTGGCGTGTGCAGTATTGGGCGGATGGCCAACCCGATCTTATCGTGAGGACCATCATTTCCACTCTGCTGAAAACCGGCATGGAAGCTCTCAAGAAACGCTTTGGTTGAGCCACATGATCGAAACGCGCGACCTCCCGATTGATCTTGCGCCGGCCACAGCCGGAGACATTGCCACTATCAATCTGGAGAGCGCGCGCCAACAATCATGGAGCCGGTTCTGGCGCGCGCCGGAGCGGCTAGGAACCGCAGAGACCATCGTTGAACAGGAGCAGTTGACGGCGCAGTTCGTCGGTGACTTGGCGGCCTTCGACCGTCTCGAAATTCTGGCGAACCAGCTCGCCCGCACGAATCCTGAAGCGGCCCAAACCTCGCTCATTGCAGCGCAAGTGGCGTGCACAACGCATCGCTTCGCGGAGGCGACGGTAAGCCTGGCCCAAGCGGTAGTACGCGGGGCGCCCTCAGAGGCGACCGAGCGCCTCTCGCTCAGCCTCGATCAGGCCACCGGAAAGGACTTGCAGGGGCTCCTCGCGGTTCGCCGCGAACGCGCCGGGCGGCCGGGGAGTTGGGGGGAACTGGTGCCACTGGGCGCATTGCTTGCCGATCTGGGCGAGTTCGACGAGGCCGAACGGACCTATCACCAGGCGCTGCGGGAATATCCAGACGTGTCGCCGTTTGCGGTGGCTTGGATTTGCTTTCAGCTAGGCGTTTTGTGGGGAGAACTTACACCGGAAATACAATCGAGCCGGGCCGCATCGTGGTATCGGAAAGCCATCGAGTATCTGCCCGGCTATGTGAAAGCGCGCGTGCACTTGGCGGAAATCTATTCGACCAGCGGCCGAATGAGCGAGGCGGAGGCACTGCTGCTCCCAGTGGTCGCAAGTGGCGATCCGGAAGTCAGTTGGCGTCTTGCCGATGTACTGGCCCTCCAAGGTAAAATTGAAGAGGCCGAAGCGCACATAAAGGCCGCGCGATCAGGGTTCGAATCTCTCCTCGAACGACACCTGCTTGCCTTCGCGGACCACGGTGCGGAGTTCTACGGCGCGAGTGGCAACGATCGTCCCAGGGCTCTTCAGTTAGCACGTGTCAACGTTGCCAATCGGCCGACGCTGCGAGCGTTCGAGCAGGCGCACAGCATCGCGATTTCCGCTGGCGATGTTACGGCCGCTTCCGAACTTTTTTCTGCGATGACAAAGCGCTGGGGTCATACAGCCGCGTTCCGTCTATCGTCACTGTCGAGACACCGACTGAAGGATTACGAAGGAGCGGCGGCATGATCGACCGTAGGACTTTTCTCGCAGGCACGGCGCTGGTCGCTCTTGCGCCCCCCCTTGAGCGGTTGCCAGCGCAACTTCCAACTCCCGAAACGGCGAAGGGTCGCGTCGTCTTGATGATCGAAGGGTGGAGCGTCCCCGAGGAGAGCGCCGCTGCCGACGTAGCCTGGATCAGGATCGGTCGTTCGTGGCGGACAGCTTGGCGATGATACCTTGTGGGGGGGACAGGTACGAAGGCAGGATACTCAAATGCGCGTGAGCGGGCGCTGCCCCATGACGTACCTGCTCTTCTTGGACTAGGATTTTCCGAACGGAGAGTCGGGACCCATTACCGCTGGTATCTTGGCGGTGCCCGGCCGTCGCACCGACAATGCAACTAACCAAGCCACGACGTACCCTATTGCCTCGGCTCGGCAGCCCGAAGCTGAGTACGGTCATGCTGGTTTTCTTTGTTTGTCTCAGCATTCCTATCCTCATCTTCATCATGGTCTACAACTATCAAAAAAACTCTGCCGCAATTATCGAGATGCTTGATCAAGCGGTTGCGAAAACGACAGATGTCAGCATCGATAACGCGAAAAACCTTATCGATCCAATTGCCGGAACGCTTCGGCTCCTGGCTGGTGCTGCGGGTTCCAATGCGGCGTTTTTCCGCACCGAAGCGAGCAATGACTTATTGTTTCGGGCTTTGACTTCCTCGGCGGCGATAGATGCTGTCTACGTGAGCTTCGAGGACGGCTACCACCGCGTCGTGACACGAATTGACGAAGATCGCAGGCGCTCTGATCCGGAGATTCCACCGTCTGCCAATTGGCATTCAAGTTATATAGACGACTTTTCCGCCGGAAACGCGCGCGCTCGGCACCGAACGTTCTACGATGTTTGGCCTCACGTCGTCGGCGGCTATTCTGCACCGACGACAACGGATGTGAGAGTGTTAACCGGATATCCCGAGACAAAAGCGTCATTGTCGCTGGCTGTCACCGCGCCGGAGATCAACCCGGACACTGGTTATCCGGTCATCTTCCTGAGGTTCCCGATTATCCATAATGACGAGTTCATCGGTGCCGCAAGCGCCAACATTACGATGGATGTCCTGTCGCACTTCCTCGCCACTCATCGCGCGAGCCCCAATAGCATGACCGTCATCGCCGACGCCGTTGACGGCAAGATCATCGCGGCTCCCAAACGGGAAATGGCTGTTCGGGTGATTAACGGTAAACTCGAAATTGCGACACTGGCCGATATCGCTAACGCCGACCTCCGGAAGGCAAACCGCATAGAAAGCCAGAACCACGAGGCCAAGTTTCTGTTCAGCTCGCCGGCGGATAGCGAGGAGATCAGCGCTTCCTTTGCCAAATTTCTGGAAGGTTTTGGATCGCGATGGGAGGCGGTTACGATAACGCCTACCAATGACTTTGTAGGCGATCTTAAAGCGACCAACCGCCAAGTTCTCGTAGTAATAATCGCGCTATCGGCAGCAGAGTTGCTGCTCATCTATTTTCTGGCTGCACGCTTAGCCCACCCAATCGAGAGAATATCGGGTGAGTTGAAATCCGTCGAAAGCCTGTCCTTCGAACACCCCGCGAGTCGTCGCTCAAAGGTTCGGGAAATCGCCCAGCTTCAGTCCGCGGCCTCGCTGCTGCGCAATTCGCTGCAGTCGTTTTCCTCGTTCGCTCCGGTGGACGTGGTCAGAGGCCTGATCAAATCGGGGATTCCGCTTGCGCTCGGTGTCGAAAAACGAAACTTGACCGTGTTCTTCTCCGACCTGGAAAATTTCTCGACGCACGCTGAGCAAACCCCCCAAGACGAATTGCTTGCTCAAATGTCGATTTATTTCGAGCAAGTGTCCCACGCAATTTCCGAAGAAAAGGGAACCGTGGACAAATTTATCGGCGACGGCATCATGGCGTTCTGGGGCGCGCCCGGCGCGCTGCCCGATCACGTCCTGCGGGCCTGCGTGGGAGCGTTGCGTGCAGCCAGGAGGATGGAACGAGTGAACGAGGCGTGGCGGGTGGAAGGGAAGCCAACGCTGAGAATGCGGATCGGGCTCAATACCGCGGACGTGTTGGTCGGCAACGTCGGTTCGACGGAACGCTTCAGCTATACGGTGATGGGTGACGGCGTAAACGTTGCGGCGCGGCTCGAAGGCATGAACAAGGCGTTCGGCACGACCATCTGCATCAGCGACACCGTATTCGACGCGGTTGCCTCTGAGGTCGTGGCACGGCCGTTGCGGCGCGTTCAGGTCAAGGGCCGCAAGCAGGAGTTCATGGTCTACGAGTTGCTCGCAATCGCAAAGAGCGATGATCCGGAACTCGAAATCCGACCGGCGGACAAAAGGTTGAGCGAAATGACCTGGGTCGCCTCGAAATCCTTTGAAAAGGGAGACCTTGAAGGGGCTGCTCGGCGCTACCGGGACATCTTGGGCGAGTTTCCATACGATCCTGTTGCGAAAGCGATGCTGGCCGTCTGCTCGTCGGGTATGGTCCCCACGGTCAGTGAAATGAACCACCTCCGTTAGTGGCACATCTCGGGCCTGGGGTTATGTGTGCGCTCACGTCCGTTCTTGGGGGTAAATCGGAAGGGAGGGATCCGAGGAAGTGGGTTAGATCGACGATCACCATACCCATTCCAGCTTGTAAATTTTCCCCAAGACCGGCTGTGGCAAGTCCCATACGGCGGTCGGGTACCCATGCAGGTGCACAAGACGGGCGGATGTCGGGAGCTGCGTCTCCTCCAAGCCGTTTAATAGTTTGCATCGAAGTAGGGAAGCGGGCCGTGATGCGGGAAAAACTACTCGTACAGTAAGGTATTCGGATGGCACAGCGATTTCCTGCGTCCAGTGCTCTTCCACCGCCAAAAAAGAGTTTACAAGATCGACCGAGTAAGTGTTCTGAAAGCGGGCACCTCGATGGAGTAGGTTTCCTAGATCGATTCGAGAAACGTAAAATCCGTGCTCCTTTATGGTCTCCGTAATTCGACCTACCTGCGTTGTGAAATTTGTCGCAGTACCTGCCGCAGTTACGCCTTCTCGATACTCTGCCAGAGTTGCGCTTCGAACCTCATAGTCGGACGTCTTCTCGTAGGTCGCGTGCGATCCGTCGGGCTCCAAAATTCGTAATTGCACGACCGTAAACAATGAAACCAACTCAGGCGCAGGCTCGCCGGAAGAACTTCGGCGCTGAGGATGGTTCCAAGGCAGCCGTGCCGCAAGCGGCCGCAAAATCCATCGAATGCCCGCTGCGACTTGATCCCGGAAATAAGCCGTTGCGATCGACGCAAGCAGCGCCAATACGGCTGTGCAGAGTGCGACGAAGTGACTCAGAACAATTTTGATTCCTGACCACATAGAATCGAGGTCTTTCGCGCGATGAAAACGCGAAGCGTCCAACCGAAGGAGAGCAGGATGTCTGGTGGCGGAAAGGGCTGGTGAGCTGGATTAGTCCCAGCCAAGATGGGGCTCGCCTGGCGGCGCTTCGCCAACGCGTGCCCCACTTTACTTTAGCATGCGTTTGCACACTGCCCCGAGCCGACGGCGCACGGAATCCCGTGCGTGGGTACTTGTTGGCGTATGGGCCGCGTTCCCCAATCGCGCGAGGGGACATTCGGGTTTTGGTGCAGTCGCGAAATGCCGCGACTGGTCGCGACTGAGCATGGCAGGTCACGACATTTCGGCCAGGTTTCGGGTGCTCGGACCTGTTCGGACCGGTAAAAGAACGGCGCCGGAGTTCGGACCGAGCCGCCCATTATCGTTCATTCCGGCAGTGTGTGTGGGCAGCATCTTGATTGGTGGCTTCTCGCTTGAGCTGGCGAGCCAAAAGCCGCAGCCGCTGTCACGAATGCGCCCGTATTATTGCGCCATACAATAGCCTCTGAAGTGAGCAGTCGATGGTGGCCTTGAATTGGCGTTTTACCGCTGCTTCTGAAAGAACTCATGCCGCCATTGATTGTCCTCGATCCATTGCGGACATTTGACCTTTATCCAGTCGCTGCTTTTGCCGGAAATGTACGGCTTATCACTACGCTTTGAGATGATGCCCTCCAGCTTGCGCTCGGAGCAATGCCGCAAAAGCACATGGGGGTCGGGAAAGGTTTCCGACAGCTGGATTACCTGGTTCTCCATGCGCTCCATTAGCCGCGAGAGCTTCTCTCGGCGCTCGGAGAGCGGCAGGCCCCGCAGTTCCTTTCCGTTTTGCGAGAGAATGTCGAAGGCCCATACGCACAGGTGGCCGTAGCGCTCGCCGAGGAGGGCATGGAAATTCGGCCGGCCGTCCGGGTCGCAAGACGTGAGCTCGCCATCGAGGATCACGGCTCGAGTCGGGAGCTTCCCTGTAGCCTCGGCAATCGTCGGGTACTTGGGCGTGCAGTCAAAGCCGCTGCGCGAGTAGAGCGCGACTTCCCGGCCGCTCTTGTGGAGCTGGATGCGGAATCCGTCGAATTTCACCTCGTGCGACCATTGCGGTCCCTCTGGCGGGGCCGTCCGCAGCATGGCGAGCTGGGGTTGGATGAAGGGAGTGCGGGAGAGCATTGAACGCGTTCTAGGGCGCTCCCACGGGCAGGGGAAGGGACAAAAAAAGACCCCACCTTTCGGCGGGGCCAGTCCTTGGGAACTGTCTCACTCGGGCAGCCTATGGGCGGCGTCGCGCTTGATGACTTCGCGCCTGAGCTGCCGAGCGATCATGAGCGTTACACTGGCGAGGCTCCCGTAGGGGCCGCGCTTCTCCTCCTTGTCGCCAAAGCGGGCGGTTCGCCAGTAGAACCACTGGTCGCCTCGGCCTTCGACCGTGTAGTCGGCGAGGGCATAGATGCGCTTTGTGTTGGCGAGCATCGTGTGCCTCCGTCAGTGCACGCTTTCGCACACGCCGTCGATGACCTGGTGCAGCCGCTTGGTGAGGTCGGGCCGCTCCGCGACCTTGCCCGCGAGGGCAAAGGTAGCCGCGTTAAAGAGCCGCCAAGCTGTCCGGTCGCCCCAGTCGTGCGGCGGCTCCTCGTAGGTCTTTAAGACGTGGCTGATGGCCTGCACCCCGATCACGTCCTGCCGGTAAAGGTCGAGGATGGCGTGGTCGGCGAGCGCGGGCGTTAGCGGCGTCTGTTGGTACGCGAGGAGCTTCTGGTTCTGCGCGATGCGCTGCGCCTGAAGCGGCTGCACGATTTCGGTGACGAGTCCCGGCAGCTCACGCTTGGCCTTTACGGTGTGCTTTCGCCGGATAACGTGGTCGCCGATGAAGGCGAGGTTATCGCAGACGAATACCCGCGAGCCGAACGCGATGCCGATCGGGAAGCTCTTGTCGTGCGAGTTGCGCAGGCCGACAAGGTCACCGTAATTGCCGTAGGCGCTCCTGAGCGTCATCATGCCGAAGTAGCGCGAGCCGTCTTCGGTGATGGCGTGGTTCTCCTCGGCGATCTCATGACCGTAGAAGCCGAGCGTATAGCGCACGAGCTCCACGATTTCATGATGCGCGACCGGGAGGTGCGTATCCGTTCCTGCGGGAGTTTGAAGCGTCCGCAAGTCGTCGTAGCTTACCGGCTGCGCGCCGGCGTGGATGATGAGGTTGCTCATTGAGGCAGTCTCCCTGTGAAAGAGCCTGCCCCTAATCCTAACAAAAGAAATCCCTATGCCTCTTTGAGACTGGGGAAAGCTTCGTCACCAATACGCTCGCGGCTCGTCGGCTCTCAACTGCGTACAAAGCGCCATAGCAGCCAGCGTGCCTCGCCGCTCACCCTGGCGCGGGAATTTCGCACTGTGTGACGGGAAGTTCGCTTGCGGAACCAGGCAGCGGTTTGATGATTTATTGGGCTTAATTGCTTTTGTTCTCTGTGGCCTATGCCCAATTGTACCGCAGAAAAAGAAGCGGCGGGCCGGGAGTGGGAGCCCCCGGCCCAGGAGATTTTATGCGTAGTCTGAAGAAGCGCGAGACTACTCCTTCTTGAGCATCTTGGCAATGAAAGGATTGAGTTTCTTGATGCCCGCCGTTTGGCGTTTGGCCTTCCGCACGGCAGCTTCTTGACGGCGGATGCGAGCCGCGCGGGGGCCGTACTGGATACGCTCGTCTTCGCGGCGCTGCGCGTGCTCGTATTTCTTTAGGTAAGTGAGGTCGTCGCTGAGGCGTCCGAAATGGTTGCGGCTGTCTTCCGGGGTGCTTGGAGCCGATGCTGAACAGGTTGAAGGACCAACAGAAGGACCGGCAGCGGGGCCGATGTAGACGCTGTGGGTTTTGATCGAGCGTCCCTCGCGCCATGTCCGCTGCCAGTAGTCGTATCTCCTACCGTTAATTGTCTTTGTGACCTTGTAGTAGCCGTTCATCACGCGACCACTAGTTAGACCGCAAACTCGCTTAGTTCGTGGCCCTGGTCGAGTTTATCCTGCAGCCACCGCGGGCGTTTTCCCTTGCCAGTCCAGCTATTGCCGTTGCCATCGCTGTACTTTGCTGCAGATCCCCCCTTCGTCTTGGAAGGGATGAGTTCATTAGCGGTGAAGCCGAGAGTGGCTGCTTCGGTGCGTAGCCGTTCAAGGGCTTCATGCCGTCGCTGGGCGATGAGCGAAGCGATCTCCCTTCCCAGAGTGCGAAGTTGGTCGAATGTGAGTCCGGAGATGTCGGGGTTCATTGCTGTGGCTCCTTGTGGATACGGTGCTTCAATCCACCACTTGCCGGAAAGCCGATGATGGTGGAGCGCGTTGCGCGAGCGCATAGCCCGCAATCGGCGCAGGTGACTCCGTGCGTGTTGGTCGGACAAATGACGACACGTCGCCCTTTCGGTGTGGTCGTGTTTTGCCGACTGCCCGCAGGGAGAATGGTGGTCACTGGAGCGGCGCCTAGGTCATAGAGCCTGTCGGCATGCTCTAGTGAATTGCCGCTGAGGTTTATGGTGAAGCCGTTTTGGTTGGCCTCTCGGATTGCGTCTCGATTAAGCGCATTGGAGAGCACATCGAAATGTGTGAAGGTGAAACCGCGACGGCCACGATTGGCATTGGTTAGTGCGCGCAATGCGGCGCAGTCGATGGTGATGCGGTCGTTGCTCGGCAAGTCGCCGGCGATATTGTGGCGCCACAGAGCGCCTGTCGGGAGAGAGCGTATGGCGTATAGGAGTTGTTCAAATGAATAGACGCGAACGCCATTCATTATTCGTTTGCCGGTGGGGGTACGATCGAGAAGACTCCAGATAAATCCGCCAAGCGCGCCATGTTCGGCGTAGCAGACGCCAGCGTGTTGGCTCTTGCCGGTTTTGCGGAGCGGGCAAGAGAGCGGACAAGTGAAACGGGGACTGGTCGTCACCATGATAGGACCAGTGATAGGGTTCGCGGTGCGAAAGGTGATGAGAAACTTGTCCATGTCTATGACATGGGTGATGGTAAGGAGCCGACAAGCTGTTGCTATGGAGCGTTACGAGACGGAGTGTTTGAAATGCCGCGGCTTGAAGCGGCAAAAATATTTTCAAAAAAAGTTGCCCCCTATTCAGAGGGCAGTGATAAGTCTCCCCGCTCGTCCGCGAACTTGACGGTCAAAACGCGCCGGGTGACGGCAGCGTTTGTCGCGTCATCGGAGTAGGCGCCGGGTTCGTCCAAGCTCCAGTAGTCGATCAGGGCAACGAGGTTGCAGCCCCGGTAGTTGAACGCTAGATAAGCGTGCTCGTTTTCGTGGTCCCACTCTTCGTTGGGTTCGAACGCGTCGAAGTTCCTGATACGCCAAAGGATGTCAGATTTCAGCTCGGCGTCGAGCGCCTCAAACCGAGGGCTGACGATGATGGCGCCTCCGATAAATGTGCGTCGGAAGTTGTCGTTCAACTCGCGCAGCGTGGCGAGGAAGGTATCTCGTTCCATTTTTGCCTCCGCCTCTCAGTCCGGGCACACAGCGTGCGCGGAGGCGAAAGGCGGAAGCTCTGTCGGCAGTATACCAACGAAAAAAGACAGGCCGCATCATGGCGGCCTGAACCTGTCAACAAGCATCTGCGCAGCCTCGGTGTAGGAAATGCGCTTCACGCGCACCACCAGCTCCAAGGCATCCCCGCCGTCCTTACACGCGCCGTGGCACCACCACCTATTAACGGAGGGCGTCACCACAAAAGCGCGGGGGCTTGGATGGTCGCAGATGGGGCATTTGCCGCGCCATGCGTGCCCTTGGTTCTTAAGCTTAACGCCGAGCCACTGAGCCGTGGAGAGAACGGAAGTCGCGCGCAAGCGACGAAAGTCGATTGCCATTGTGCACCTGTTTGTTTGGAAAGGGCCTGCGCGTATTATAATTGAGAGACAGCGCATGACGCTGTGTTCTCAACAGGAGTTAGCCATGGCAGGCAATCCAGCGCAGCAGCGGCGTCCGAAAGGTCGTGAATCCGAACGCGGGAAATCACCCGATTTCGTCATTCGCGCCCGCCAGGGCCCGAACAGCGATTTCTTCGTGAACGTTGGCGCGGCGTGGTACGTCGATGTCAAAGGGAAGCAGGCGATCAGCGTGAAGCTGAACCTCCTACCGATCGGCTCCGACGGCTCGTTCCTGATGCTTCCGCCGAAAGAGGACGGCGGCGAGTAAGATTCAGGAGATGCAGCAAATAAAAGAGGCTCGCGAAAGCGAGCCTCGGCTATTGACATTGCGATAGCTCTAATAGAAAGAGGGAGTGCGCTCGGTGCTTGCCAAAACCTTGCAACACTCCCCCGGCCGTCCACGCCGGTCCTTGCGACCGTGCATGCCCAGTAGACCGGCTTTCCGTCCTACAGCAGACGGCCTCGGCAATTCTATCACCTAGAAAAGAAAATCAGGCATTCCCGCTCGGCGCCACGGGGTAGTAATAAGCTCTGCGCTCGGCGCAGGGAAATGGTCGAGATATGCAATATCCGGGACTGTTTTAAAAACCATGTAGCCGCATTTTCCTATGCGGTCTTGGACGTAGTTTCTGGCGTTTAATTCGTGCGTTTCATCGATGGTGACTACGGGATAGATTGCAGAGCTAAAGCCGTAGTGAGATTGGAAAAGCTTGCCCTGGTGGAACGATATTATTTCATCTAAATGCTTGGTGAGTGTCGTCCGTTTGGGGTCTTTCGGATTTATGTTTCGCAGACTTTCCGTGCTGCGATCTACCTGAATACCCGGAATGAAAATCAAGTCATCGCCGCGATCGATCAAATGCGGCGGCATATCCATGTCGCCCCAGAAGGGAGTACGGCTCTGTCGCGTGCTCTCGGGGAATCCAAGAGTTCGTAGGCCCTCCTTGCTATGCACCTTGAAGGTAACGCCGCTCATGAGCGTTTTTGCGTGGATGAGCGCCCAACCCTTCGCCTTGGCGGCTGCGTGGAGCGGCGCCTGATAGCCGAGATCGGCAAGAACCTCATGCGGATAGGAATTCGAGCGATGGCTTACGCCCGCGGGAGAGCCGACAAGGTGAGCCGCCTTGTCCGCTCGCTCGTAGACGAAATCCTTGTAATTGGTGTTCGGGCTGTAGCGCTGGCGCTCCGGGCGGTCGAGGTAGCCGGCATGAAAGAGCTTCGCGAGCCGACGCTGAAGGCCGTCATAAGCGTATTCGTCGTCGTAGATGCCAAAAAGGTACGCAATCCAGCTCGTCGTAAGGAATTTGAAGCCATAATGGGGGTCGAGGAGTTCGAAAAGCTCGCGGTCGCGATCCTGTAACACTACTCGGGTCGTTTGCTTCTCGCGCTTGTATCTCCGGCGTCGAGATTTGGTCGCCATAGCTGATAGATGGGTCGTCGTGCCGCTTGCGGCCAGACGGTCGCCATGGTGTAAGTGTAGCAGATATGGTCAGGCTTTCTTCATTGGTGTTGAAAAGTCGTCGTCGATTGCTTCTTCTTCGCCAGGCGCCTCGGTGCTTGACTGGGATGGCCCCGTTTCCGCGCCCGCTGAAGGCTCGGGCTTGCTCGGGCGTTCGCGCGTCTCTGCGAAGTAATCTTCCAGCAGTTTGGCCGCGCCAAAGAATTTGCCCGGATTATCGAGGGCAAACCCGGCTACATGGAAAGATTTATTGCGCATCTCAGCAACGAAGAACGCAGGTCGAATTAGATACGGTGGAAGTAGATGCTCCACTGACCGGACCTTCTCATGCAATCCTCTACCCGTAGCTCCCAATTTAGTTTCAAGCAGGGTTTCCAATTTTGCGGTGGCATCCCGGACCATTTCTAATTCAGAAGGCCTGTTACTGGCCTTTTCGGGGTTTTGTGGTAGAGTCGCCATGGTCTGATCAGCCCCAGCCGATGCATAGGCTGGCCGCGAGGGCGACACTTCGGTGTCGCCTCTCTGCTTGGGCATAGCCTCAAGTGCGAGCATGGGCATCGTAACTTTCAGCGCAGTCGTCGTCATATTGCTCACATACGCGGCCCACTCCGCATCGCGCGGCGGATGTGATTGCATGCTCTGGATGAAGTCGGCAGTGCAGTGCATTTCGTTTGCCATCGTATTGGCGTCGGTATGGCTGACTTCGCCCGCGAATTTAAAGCTGGTCGCGCCGTAGATTGCGGCCTTCACCTCTTTTGGAATTTGCTCGATGAGCTGCGTAGCAGCGATAAAGGAAAGGCCGAGCTTGCGGCATTCCGTGAGGATGCGGGTCGTCTGATGGTTGAAGATATGGCTAGCCTCATCGCAAAGCAGATAGCATTGACCCCGCTGTTCTTTCGGAATGCGGAAGCGAGCAAGCGCCGCGAGAAACACTTGGGAGACGACGTATTGCATGAATATAGGCAGTCCGTACTCGCCGAGTGTAGTTTCCGAACCTCGCGCGATCACTACCTTTCGATCGCGCATCGCAGCGCGCGCGTTAAAGCTATTCTCTGAGGCAGTGAACATTTGCCGGAAAGCGTCAGAGCCCATTGCGCCGTATATTTTCCAGCTAATTGCCTCCTTTGTCGGGTTCATGGAAGCGTTGTAGAATTGGTTATGGAAAAAGCCTTGGTCTACTACCGGAAGCTGGGCTATTATTTCGGCAAATTCTGACTGATCTTGGCGCTTTGGCTTTTCGTCGACAATCTGTCTGAGGGTTTCGAGGCTTGCTCCCGGAATTCGTCTAAGAAGCTTGAGCAAATAGGGAACGACCGCGCCCTGCTTCTCGCTCAAGCCCCCGCTCAAAGAGGACATCAGGTAGATGAATGATTGCAGCGCCTCTGCGTCGGTCGAACTGCGGAAGTCGAAGAAATTGAGTGGCGGCGGATTCGTCTCGGGGTCTAATATTACTAGGCGGTCAGGCTCAACGCGGTCGCGTATGACCTCAAACCAGTCGCCGGCGGGGTCGAGAATAAAGAGCCCGGGCCGGGTAGGCTCTTTAAGAAACTGGACCACGAAGCTACTGAGTAATTGCGTTTTTCCATGTCCAGGCTTCGCAATAATGAACCCATGCTCGGAAAGTGCTTTCTGAGGTATCTTGAACGGAACGCGGGTACAGAAGAAATCGTAGAAGGGTGTGTCGTGCAAAAACTTCTGCACAAAGGCGTAGGGCTGCCAGTCTAATTCCTCAAGGCTTTTTACCTTTGTCTTACTGCGGTGATAGACGGAAAGGCCGTAGGCTTCGGCGTCGTTCTTGCGCAATTGCATACGCAAGTTGGCGAGTAGATTGTGCTGCGCGAGCTCGTGGTAATCGTAGAGGAAATGCCCATGAATGCTCTGTATGCAGTCGGCCATTGGGAGTAGTTGATAGAGTGGCACATTCGGCTGTTTCCGGTAGACGCCTTCGTCGGCATGCCACGCCCTATCCTGGGCCAATAGCTCTTGAATATCGCAAATGAACGCGGGCGGAAGTTTCTTGTAGAGGCCATTGGTAAACCACGCTCGCACTGCGTGAGCGAGTTGCGGGTGGGCGGGCTCTTGCAATCCTACACAGAGAAGGGCGAGGGCCTGGAGAAGCGCATAGGGCGGAAATTCCGTCTCGGTACTGATTACAGCTTCGATTGCCGCTTCGTCGAGCGTCATATCTCAAACGTCTCTTGCGTTTGCCCCGCTCTCTGGCGCTGCGCGTGCTCGCGGTGTTGATCAAGGCGCGAACGAAGAGCATGCAGCCCCTCGAGAAGTTCATCTTTGGCTCTGTCAAGAGCCTGCATGTCGGGGAAGTCCACGTATTTCGTATTGAATAGATGGCAGTTCAGATATTGGGCGTCCTGGTCCTCCCACTTCGGGTGGGGATAATCGAAGAGCTTATGCATTTCGAGCCCAGAACGCGTGAGAGCTTCCCGGTCCTTTTGCGACATCTGTACGTCAATATGCATTCGATATTTAGAGCGTGATGAAAATGCGGCTGGAACTTCTTCCGTGGTGATATTGACCTTCATCGGGCCATCAACGGGTAGTGCGGCAAATTGTGCTGCCTTCTTTCGTTTGGCATTGATGATAGGTGCTGCGATGAGTGCGCCGAGGCTCGCGATAACGAGCCAAAAGATTAGAGCGTGCTCGGTTGCGATGGTTGCTATCCCGCCGATGATAACGACAGCGATGACGATCACAATGATAAATGCGGCGAGACCATCCATGGCTAGTGCTTTCTGAATATGGCGTATGCGAGATAGCCAAAGGGGAGACACAAAACGACCAACCAGAATGGGGAAGGGTATGAGGTTGGTCGGGCAGCGATCAGAGACTGTATGTCGGCGCGTTTATCGGGTGGCAAGTTCGGCATGGCAAGTGCCTTGTTACATGAACTAAGCCATTGCTCCTTGCACTCACCGAGATACTTGTTAAAGTACTGTGCTCTTTCGAGAGCGGCATTAAATCGCTTGAGGCGTTCTAGCGAGGCCTTAGCTTCTGCATTTATGGCCATAGGAAGTCCTATCGCATAATGGCTAATGCGATGACATGCAGTGATGTCGTATCGTTCGCAGGCCTCAATATTCCCTAAAAAGTCCTGGACCGTAGGCTCCGCTCGCGCAGCCGTCGCGAGCATTAGCAGCCATAAGACTCTAGCGAGCGTCCGCATTCGCCCCTCCTCGATTGCGGCGATTGTCCGATAAGCCTAGAGCGAGCACAGCGTCGAGGCAATGCATTTGTGGTGGTAAATTCACCTTGACGCGTGCGAGGCTAGACTATCATCGCGTCGCGCAGGAAATTGTTGAAGTCATTGTCTTCGCGGAGAACATCTGGGCGCAACCCGGCATGTTCGGCTAACACTACAGCGTCCCGGTAAAGTGCGCCGCGGACGGCCTCAAGCTGGTCGTCTTTCGGCATGGTAGCAAAAACGGAAAGGACCGCATCGTGCAGCTCGGGCGCCTTGCGCTCGAGCGGCGCGAGCGAGGTCACTCGCGCCATGAGCCGGTTCTCTCGGACAAGGCGGACAAGCATATCGTGCGCATGGAAGTTGAGGTCGTCGAGAATGACCTGTCCACGGTATTGTCCGATAAGCGAATAGGAGAGGATTCGCACATCGAAGGCGGTTAATTTCGCGCGATCGAGCGGCGCTAACACTACGCCATTGAGTTGGAACTTGTTGTGGCCTGGATTGCAGAGGACACGCTTCAAAACAGGGGAGCGGAGGATGCGGCGTATTCGCTTGTAGGCCCATTGGTGGCCGGGCGGAGATTGCGGGTCCGGTTCAGAAATGAGCGTGTTGAGATAGAGCGGATTTTTCTTCTTCTGTCCCTTAGGTCCATTCATTGCAGCGTCGAGTTGGTCTGCAATAAATTCGAGGCCGTCATCTTTTGTAAGCGTCGCGCCACCTCGCGGAAAGAGCGTGTCAAGCATGTCGATGAAATCGGACGCGCCCTCGTAGGTCATCTCCCTGAAGGGATTTATCGAATGTAGTGTTACGTCAAATGTCTTTGAGCGAGGCAGGGCGGGCGTGGTATCCGCAGTATAGAAAAATCCTGTTTTGCGGAATTTTGGAAAATGTTTTTCGAGATTATTGTCAAATCCAAATTCGAAGAAATTCATTTTGCGTTATGGGCGAAAAGCGTGGCGAGTAGAGCCTCTTCTCAAAGGATGCTTGCGGGCTTTTCGCCGCAATAAAGAGCCTGCTAATTCTATATTGTACTACCCCGCCTTCGTCGTGGCATATGTATCATCACTACCTACAGCTCCACGACCCAAATGCCCGGAGCGGAGCAGCGTCCGTTTTTAACGGACGCGTCGCGGAGCGGAGGCTCTTTAAGGTCTTATAGGGCTGCAAAAGCATTTGGGTCGTGGAGCGAAGCGGAACGACGAAGGCGGGAAATGTGGCTGTATGGAGCGGTAGGAGCATACATAGAGCAAATACATACAAGGTGTATAGGTCTATGTAAGTGCTGTGTGTAGCAAATAAAATGGGCCTGGAGAGTGTGCACCTCTCCAGGCCCGAGCTCCGTTAGGAGCCTATGCGCTGTCGCGCAATCACGTCGTCAATCCATCGCTCGATTTCCTCGAGAAGCCAGACGGTACGAGAGGTACGATGAGGCCCGAGGCGTAGCCTCGATGGGAACTGCATTCGCTTCTCGCGCCGCGCGATTTCTGCGTAGGAAAGTTTAACTCGGTCGCGGACTTCCGACTTGGATAGAAAGCGTTTCTCCGACATCTGCGTAGAACTCCGGTTGGAGCTCTGCGCAGAGCAGGGGTTACGCTCACGACGAGCGCGGCATGAGAATAGACTTACAAAAGGAGCTTCGCAATATGCTCCTGCCACAGGTCCGTGGCTTTCCGCATTTCCGGGAGATAGGTGTAAACGTCGTACGTCTCTTCCATGTCCGTGCGCGCGTCGACGTGGTTAACCAGGCGCTCGGCAATATCGGGGCGCACTCCCAAGCGGCCGAGAGAGCTGCGATAGGTGCGCCGGAAATCGTGCAGCGTGTACCGTGAGCATTTGCTGTGCTTGTCCAAGAGCTTCTTATTCTTCGACCAGGCGCTAAAGACTGCTTCCTTGCCATTCTTGCCTTCTACCGGGAACCACAGACCCTTGGTCGAGCGAAGGCCGTTAATCATGGCGATAGCCTGGGCGCAAAGCGGGAAGGTGTGCTCGCGCTTATTCTTCGTGAGCGTATCCGGTAGCGTAATGGTCTGCTGATTGTGGGCATAGAAGATCCCCTGGAGCGCGGCGATTTCTCCGCGGCGCTGCCCGGTGAGGATGAGGAGCTTCACGATACTGCGGAATTGGTCCGCGAGTTCATTCTCCCTATCGCAACAAGCCGACCATATCGCTTTCAGTTCGTCGTCAGCCAGGATGCGCGATCGCTTCTTCGGTTTCGCCGGGTTCTTGAGCCCGGCCATGGGGCTCTGGGATAGGTAGCGCGGGACGCACCAGTTGAAGAACGTTTGCATCGCCGCGTGCGTATGCCGGCATTCGGCCGGCGTCGCTTTCAAGGAATCGGTGATGCCGAGAATGTCGGTGCTCGTGACCTTGCCGACCGGCTTCGTGCCGATCTTCGGAAGCATGTAGTCGGTGAGGAAGCGCGTATATTCGGCTACGGTCCTCGGCCGCAGGGTGAGCTGGTCAAGGTAGGCATCGCTGGCTTGCTTAACCGTGGCCTTGGATTTGACGGACGTGACCGTGTAGAGAGCCTGTGTAGCGAGTATTCGGGCGTCGGCCAGGCAAAGGTGAGGATAGACGCCTAGCGTCGTCCTGCGGCCTTTCCTGACCGCTATAAAAGTCTTCCGGCGCGCACCTACTCGTATGCCAAAGCCTGGCAGCTTGTCCCAGTAATAGCCCGGCTTTTTGAGGTTCGCGATGGTGAGGTCCGATAGTGCTTTTTGCACCAACTTTGCACCAGGGGCCATGGTTTGGCTCGCTCCAATATGGGTTGACATGGTGCGAGCGTTCTCCAATTAACCCCTTGAGGCCTAAGGAGAAAATGGTGCCTTTGCAGAGCTTTGCAAGAGGCGCGCATCTGTTTCCTAAACCGAAGGTCACAGGTTCGAGTCCTGTCGGGACCGCGAACTAATAAAATCAATGACTTAGCCGGATTATTGGCGACAGTGGCGACAGTGTTTGGCGACAGTCTCAAATAGCGAAATACGTGCATTTTCCACAAGCCGCGACTCGTGCTAGACGCGTGGCTGCGGAGATTGCCCATTGGTTCTAGACAGAGCTTGCGCCGCAGACGCCGCTTGCATTGCCTTCTCCCAGGGCTTCTCCGCACCACCCGCCCTACTTAGTGCGTTTTCTCGATTGCCGGCGCGGCTGGGGAACCGAAGCCCCGGTCTTCTCGACTTGCACCGCGGCACCACGTGCGAAAGTGGCGGATGCCATCGCGCGCTCCAAATCGAAAACGGCTCTCTGTGAACCGGCTTGATCGAGCATGCGGCGCGCCTTGTGCAAAAGGTCAATGGCGCGGCTTATCAGTTCCTCGGGGCTGGAGCGGCCCATTGGTCCTATCTGCGGGGCCTACCACGCCGTTTTCCCGGCGGCGCCACCGCTGCGATCTTCTCGACCATTACCACGAGGGTCAGGCGCAATGTGGTGTTTTTGATAGCGTCGAACGCGTGCGCGAGTCGATACGCCCGACTATCAGCAAGCAACACTGCCGCCGGATCGTGAGAATCGGTGCCGTGAAAAAATGCGGACATTGGAACGCGAAGGATGGTCGCGGCTTTGACGAGGCGCCCCGTTGACATCCGATTGGTGCCGACCTCGTATTTCTGTACTTGCTGGAACGTGATGCCGAGCCGGTTCGCCAAGTCTTGTTGCGACAGCCCCTTGGCGATACGCCAGAGACGCACATTGCGACCGACTACAACGTCGATGCGGCTCGGCCTCTTTGGATATCTCTTAGCTTTGGCCATTATGTCAGCAACAAGGTTTTGTTTGATAATGCGGGGCAGGATTTCATGAGGGCTGGCTAGAGAAAGCCGGCCAGTAGGTTCGAACTTCCCTACTGACCGGCGACACTACGCAATGTTTTGCCGCGTCTGCGGCTGGGGGCTGCCGGCCATAAGCCGGCACTGTCACGTTAACATCACATTAGGTTGTGAAGTAGCGGATTGCTTACAAATTCCCCGGACTGACGTTTTTCACGTTGGGTTTCGTCGGAGGTATCCACCCTTATATGTATTCGTATGACAACCAACCTGTGGTCAAATTGTGAGAACAAAAGATACTGCTGGCCGGCGGCCTTTTCCGCCGGCCAGTCCAGCAAAACGCGTGTGAGACTATGCTTTTGTGCCGTTCGGCTCGGCCTGGGCCGGCGGGAAAGCGGGAGTCGCGAAGCCCATCTTCACCTTGCCGTCGTCTTTCACCGTGAGTGGTGGAAGTTTCACGGTACCGATCTCTTTCATGGAAGGTTGCATGTTCATCTCCATATGTAGGCCCGCCGCACTGACGGGCTGCTATATCTAGTAGCAGAAGTGACGTGGTTGTTAAGCAGAATGCGGGGCGTTAAGTTGAAAATTACGCTCAACCCCTGTTCGCAAGATTTAAACACTTCACCTTAGCCACAAGCTCGGCTAGCGTGATGCGACCGATTTACACGATCGGTCCCGAGTGCGGAGGCGGACCATGCAGAGCGCGGCTGCCGCGGCAGTTACACCGCCTGATATTGCGAAGCTCGTTCAAGAGGCTCCGGCGTGCCGCATCGCGCGAATTCATCTGCTTGGACCGATGCGGGGAACGTCCTACCTTGGAGACGACATTCTGCCGAGCGGCAAAAAGGCGCGCGCGCTGCTTGCCTATCTTTGCCTCGCCCCTGGAACGAAGGTCGCGAGGCTTCAGCTTGCTCGAATGCTGTGGGAAGAAACAAGCAACGAACGCGCCCGCGGCAGCCTGCGGCACGCGTTGCTAGATGTGTGCGAGGCGATGGGTCCACTCGCCGCGGAACTAATTTCAGCCGGCCGCAATGCAATACATCTCAACGAGCAAGCTTGCTGGATAGACGCCCTGGCGATACTAGACCCGTCGTCTCGCGGCAGTGAGCTTGCGCGGTTTTGCAGCGGGGAATTGCTTGAGGGTCTGGACGGCGTAAGCGTCTCTTTCGATCAATGGCTGTTGCGCGAGCGAGTCCGCTTCAGCGAGAAAACAAAAGGATCACGTGAAGCTCTAACCGTGATCGAACCATCGCAAACCTATGCCCATCATTCCTTGCTGGGACGCGGCCGGCTTCGCGTCGCGGTTCTCCCCTTCGAAGGAAGAGAGGCAGGGAAGAGCGCCAGAAGGGGCGGCGACCTGGCGTTTTCCTTGAGCCACGACATTGCCGCAGCGTTGGCGCGCTTTCGCTGGTTCGATGTGATTACGCCGAATTCATTCGTATATCGACCCCTTGTTAGTTTTACTAGTGATCACCTTCTCCAAAGCAAACAACTAGATTATGCGATCGACGGAGTCGTGAGCAGGAGCGGCCGGCTAATTCGTATCAACGTACGACTGCTCGATCTTATCCGGAGCACTCAGCCGGTCTGGACTGAGAGTTTTGAATTGCCCACCAATGAGTTACATCGGCTGAACGAAATGATCACGAGCCGCGTGGTCGCAAGCATCGATCCGACCATTCTTTTTATTGAAGGCCAGCCAAATCGCAGAGAGCATTACGGCGCCACGGGGCTCCTACTCTTGGCCATCCCTTTGCTCTACAGCATGGAGCGCGACAAATTTGAGCAGGCCGGCGAACTGATACATCAGGCAATGGGGATTGATCCGCAGAACGCGATGGCGTTGGCATGGGCTGCTTTTTGGCGCATCTCGCTAGTCGGTCAAGGCTGGGCACAGGATATTGCCGCGACATTGGCGGCAGCCGAGTGCTTGTGCCTGAAGGCCATCCAATTAGACCCCGAGAACGCGGAAGCGCTCGGCATCTATGCTCACACCTGCGCGTGGAAGAAAGATTTCGACAACGCGGTTCGCTATTTCGATCGCTCGTTACGTCTCAATCCGAACTTGGCCTTCATATGGGCTCTGAGCGCTCCGACGTACTGTTATATTGGTGAGCCACAGGCTGCGCTGGAGCGGTTGGAACGGTACCACAATCTGGCGCCATTTGATCCTTATTTTTGTACTTTCGAAGCCTTGTATGTGATCGCCTATATGTTCAAGGGAGACTACGAGCGAACAGTGCTTGTCGGACGTGGTGCGGTGAAGGGCAATCCCAATTTCAGTGCTGGTTACAAGCCGCTGATAGCGGCACTAGGTCATCTTGGACGCACCGAGGAAGCGAAGCCGTACATCGAAAAACTGTTGTCGCTTGAACCACATTTCACCGTCGAACATTTCGGGGAAACATACCCATTCAAGCGGGCGCTCGATCGCCATCGTTATATGCGCGGACTGCGCTTGGCTGGCGTCCCCGAACGCTGAACGATCGCTACTGGGCTGACTGCGACGCGACGTTGGCGCTCGGGCTCTTCGATTTAAATTCCTCAATCGCTTTCGCAATCGCCGCGTCGCAATCGGCAGCCGCGATCGTTCCTAGGCGCCCGGCGCGCTTGATCCGCGGCTTCCACAGCGTCAGCCTGCTCCTGCGCGAGGCGGCCCCGACGGGCGCGATCCTGACCGACGTGTTCGGCTTCTCGGAAGTCGGGCGCGAGGGCTCGACCGTTCGCTTTCGGGCGAATGAGACCGAGATCGGCGGCATCGTCGATGTCCGTGTCGCGGGCAACTTCCCGCGCGGGCGGCAGGGCGGCGGCTCGGTCCACCACATCGCCTTTCGCGCCGCCGACGACGATTCGGAGTTCGCGATGATGAAGAAGCTCGCAGAGAACCACGGCATTGGGACAACTGAGCAGAAGGACCGCAACTACTTCCGGTTAGCCTCGCCATAGCCTCACAAAGTGGCCGCGCGGGCTCGCCCGAGGTGTCGACAGGGCCGCCATGACAGCCGCAATCGAAGCCGGCGACGCCCAGGCTGGGTTGATCGTTTCAATCGGGTGTCCTCTCAGCGGTGACCGCCCAGGGTGCTGCCGCCAAGGTGCTGCTGAGGTATTCGATCAGCACCGCGACGCGGGCCGGCCGCAAGCTGCTGGGCGGCGTCACGAGGTTCAGCGCGATCTCCGGAAGCGACCAGTCGGTCATCACCGCCTCAAGCCGACCGGCGGCCAAATCCTCCCACACCATGAACTCTGGCTGGATCGCCAGCCCCAGCCCCGCCCGCAGCGCCGGCGTGAGCGCATCGGCGTTGTTGGCGCGTAACGGTCCCATTGGTGTGACGACCGCATCATCTCCGGACGCATGAACGAACGTCCAACGGTCCGGGCTCGGGAGATAGGCGTAGCCGAGACACGCATGGCTCGTCAGATCACGGGGATGCTGCGGCCGGCCAGCCCGGTCCAGGTAACTCGGCGCGCCAACGAGCAGTCGCCGGATGTGACACAAGCGACGGACCTTCAGGCTGGAGTCGGCAAGCGCGGCGATCCTGAGTGCGAGGTCGAAACCGCCGCCCACCAGGTCCACTTGTTCATCGCTCAGGTGCAAGTCGATCACGACCTCGGGATAGGCCTCCAAGAAAGACGGAAGGATCGGCGCCACGTGGGCGAGCCCGAACGACATCGGCGCGGCAAGCCGTACTAGCCCGCGCGGATCGGCGGATTGAGCTGTCGCCTGGGCTTCAGCTGCTTCCGCCTCGGCGAGAATACGGCGGGCGTTCTCAGCCGAGGTCCGACCGATCTCGGTCAGGGCCAGCCGCCGCGACGTGCGGTGGAACAGACTCGCCCCCAGCCCGGCTTCGAGCCGGCTCACGGCCTTGGAGACGGTCGCCTTCGAGAGACCGAGATCGACCGCCGCACGAGCGAATGAACCCGTCTCCGCCACCTTGGCAAAGATGGCCCAGCCTTCCAGGTCCGGCAACCGCGACATGCAGGTTCTCGAAACGATGCGTTTCGATTGTTTCTCTTTATGTGATCAAGAGCAAGTCCATATGAAGGACACCGGCAACGAAACGAACTGGATGGAGCCCGCTACCTCGGCCGTCGATATCGCCGCCAAGGTCGCGGCTTGAGGTAGCTGGCGCCTGGATCGGAGGGTACGAACCATGGCCAACGGTATTCATCATGTCACAGCGATCGCCGGGCCGGCGCGCCGCAACCTTGACTTCTACACCCGCACGCTCGGGCTTCGGATGGTCAAAAAGACCGTCAACTTCGACGACCCCGGAACCTATCATTTTTATTATGGCGACGAGACCGGCGAGCCCGGCACGATCCTGACGTTCTTCCCGTGGGAGCATGTCGCTCCAGGCCGGCTCGGCACGGGGGAGACGCAGGAGACGGTGTTTCGGGTGCCAGAGGGATCGATCGGATACTGGACGCATCGCTTCGTCGAGAAAGGGGTCGCACACGACGCCATCGCGAAGCGGTTCGGCGAGACCGTGCTCTCGTTCAAGGACCCAGATGGCATGCGCCTCGCGCTCGTCGCGGTGCCCGGCGTCGAGAGCGAGCCGGCGTGGAGCGGCGCGGTGTCGGCGGAGCACGCGATCCGCGGCTTCCACAGCGTCAGCCTGCTCCTGCGCGAGGCGGCCCCGACGGGCGCGATCCTGACCGACGTGTTCGGCTTCTCGGAAGTCGGGCGCGAGGGCTCGACCGTTCGCTTTCGGGCGAAT
>Ga0213875_10000664_pt1 | contig 27198 bp, 26 predicted proteins | sample BarmaccomBMRX_R8_FD_160105 | JGI IMG/M metagenome (GOLD analysis project Ga0213875, IMG submission 160105) | Root-associated microbial communities from Barbacenia macrantha in rupestrian grasslands, the National Park of Serra do Cipo, Brazil - RX_R8 | ecosystem: Host-associated > Plants > Roots... | reverse complement strand
TGGAGGGGGCCGGCCGCACCGGGCGGCTGCTCGCCCGCGCCCGGCCCGTCACCGTCCAGCGCGTCGCCGGCGATCACTACAAGTTCGGCCAGCCCGAGATGCTGGACCTCGGCACGATGGACACCGTGCTGATGCGGCAGGACCCGCCGTTTGACATGGCCTACATCACCGCCACCCACATGCTGGAGCACATCCATCCGCGCACGCTGGTGGTCAACGACCCCAAGCACGTGCGGGACGCGCCGGAGAAGCTGCTGGTCACGCACTATCCGGAGCTGATGCCGCCCACGCTGGTGACCTGGGACGTGCAGGCGATCCGGGACTTCCGCCGCGCGTATCGGGACATCATCGTCAAGCCGCTGTTCGGCAATGGCGGCGCCGGCGTGTTCCGCATCCGCGAGGACGACGAGAACCTCGGCAGCCTGCTGGAGATGCACTTCGCCCGCTCGCGCGAGCCGCTGATGATCCAGCGCTACGAGGCGTCGGTGCGGCGCGGCGACAAGCGGATCATCCTGGTGGACGGCGAGCCGCTGGGCGCGATCAACCGCGTGCCGGCGGCGGGGGAGGCGCGCAGCAACATGCATGTGGGGGGCCGGCCGGAGAAATCGGGGCTGACCGAGCGGGACCGGGAGATCTGCCGCCGCATCGGGCCGCATCTGCGCGACCACGGGCTGATTTTCGTGGGCATCGACGTGATCGGCGAGTACCTCACCGAGATCAACGTGACCTCGCCCACCGGACTGCAGGAGGTGGCGCGCTTGGACGGTATCGACCTGACGGTCGCGGTCTGGGACAGCATCGAGGCGAAGGTCGCACGCGGTCGGGCGCGGGCCGAACCCGCGCCGGCGGGATAAGTCAGGCGGGTGCGGCGGCCAGCAGTTCGACGGCGGCCAGACGGTCCGGCGGCAAGGGGCAGATCAGCAGCATCGCCTCGCACAGATCGGCGGCGCGGAGGGTGCCGGCGGCCCAGGTCACCACGGTCTCGGCGCCGACCCGGCGGACGATGAAGCCGCGGTCAAAGGCGAGCGGCGGATCGACGAGGATGATGTCGGAGCCGTCCTCGTCGGTGTCGATGACCACGGACCAGCCGGTCAGTCCTGGTGCATGCACTTCCCAGGCGAGCGCGAACGCAATCTCATCGGAACTAAACCGTCCCGGAACGGCATGTGGAAAGGAACCGGGGGCAAAGCTGGGCAAAGTCGTGCCTCCAGAATGTACGCCAACGATAACACAGTTCCGTGAACCGTCCAGTAGAAAATAACATTTCCTTGACTAATCAATTGCATGCGCGCCACGGCTGGTCGCAGCTTTCGGTGCGAACAGAGAGGGTTAGTCTGGGCGAATGTGAGGAGGGTATCAGCTCCACACGGCCGATTCTTCCGGCCGCACCTGGGCGACCACCGAATGTAAGGCGGCGCCGCCGAGCAGGTTGACCGCCATGCCGGCGGTCCAATCCGGGCCCGGGGCGCCATCATGCGCGAAGCGTGCCCAGGCGCCGAGCACGGCTTCGGAGAGGGCGGCTTCGGCCGGCCCGGCGCCGACTTTGCCGGCGAAGAACGGGTGGCTGTAGGTCCCGAACACGAAGGGGATCTCCGCGGTGTGCGGCACGCCGTGCGCGGGCGGCGCGAGCGGATGGTCGAACTCGTAGAGATACGTGGGCTGGCCTGCATGGGCGTGACGCGCTGCGGCTTCGCGCGAGCGGAGGCGGAACACCAGGTCGGTATAGATCGCGACCCAGATCGGCACCGGCCCGTCCGGCTCGCCGCGGGCGCGGGCGGCGGACTCGTAGGATTGCGCGACGGTCTCCGGGTCCAGATGGGCGCTTTCCGGCCGGTAGGACGCGATCGCGTCCGGGATCATGCGCAGCAGCGTCGCGCGGTCTTTCGGCGCCGGCAGGCCCGGGATGGGTTTGCCGTCCGGGCCGACGAGATCGTACCAGAACGTGCCCTCGGTGCGCGTTGTCCCGATCAGCAGCGGCATCGGCGGCAGCGTGATGTCGCGCGGCCAGGTCTGCATCACCACCCCGTCCAGCACGGGCGACACGGACGAGCGGAGCCGGGCGCTCGCCACGGCGGGATCTCGCGAGAGGGCCAGCTCTTCGGTGTGCAGCAGCGGGGCCGGGACCGTCCGCAAGCCGGGCACGGACACGCCGAGGCGCTTGGCCAGCGCTTCGGTGTAGGCGGCGGCGGGGGGCACGTCGGGCGCGGCCGGCGAAGCGACCAGCGCGCCGCTTTCGATGATCATGCGGTGGATCAGCCCGGCATTGCGCTGATCGCCCGCAAGGACGGCGACGCTCGTGCCGCCGGCCGATTGTCCGAACAGGGTGACCCGGCCGGGATCGCCGCCGAACGCGGCGATGTTCTGCTGCACCCAGCGGAGCGCCAGTACCTGGTCCTGGAATCCCCAGTTGGCGAAGGCGCCCGTGGCCGGGTCGGTGAGCGCGGGATGCGCGAGCCAGCCGAGCGCGCCGAGCCGGTAGTTGATCGTCACCACCACCACGTCGCCCGCGGCGGCGAGTGCCGCACCCTGCGAGCCGATCGCGTCGCCGCGGCCGGTGCGCCACGCGCCGCCGTGAATCCAGACCATGACCGGCCGCTTGCCGGCCGGGTCGGGGGTCCAGACGTTGAGGAACAGGCAGTCCTCGTCCTGGTGCTCCGGCGTTTCGTAAAGCCAGGCGGCCCAGGGCGGGATGGTCTGGATCGCGGCCGCGCCGCCGCGGCTCGCGTCGCGGATTTCGCTCCAGCGCGGCGCCGGTTTGGGCGAGGCGTAGCGGAGCTGGCCGACCGGCGGCGCGGCGTAGGGGATGCCGAGGAAGGCCTGCACACCCTGGCCGGCGAGGCCGCGGAGCGGGCCACAAGGCGGCTCGACCGTGCGGCTCTGCGCCCGCACTGTCGTAGCGGCCAAGGTTGCGGCTGCTGCCCCGAGCACAGTGCGGCGGTCGATCATGGTGGCCCCTCCTCCAGGTTCAGCTTAACGCTTTTGCCCAAGCCGGGCTTCACCGGACGCGGCGCAGCAAGAGCCGCACCGAGCCGGGGTTGGCGGGATGCGGGTGCGACGCGGCCAACACCAGCGGCCGGAGCGCCGCGCCGTTGAGCCAGAGCGGCAGCTCCCGCCGGATCACGCCGCCGGCCTCGCCGCTGCCGCGGCCGGTGATCACCTCCACGCAGCGGACGCGGTCGGACACGGCCTGCGCCATGAAGTCGTGCAGCGCGGCATGGGCGCGCTGCGCCGTCCGGCCGTGCAGGTCCAGCGTGCGCGCGGGCGGCAGCTTGCCGGTGCGGAACTTGGTCCAGGTGGCGCGGTCAATGCCGCCCGGCGCCGACCCGATGGCGAGCGGCGCGAGGCTCCGGCGCGGCAAGGCCGGGGGCGGAGGCGACGGGGCCGGCGCGGCCGGGGCCCATTCGGGCTCCGGCGGGGGCGGGACGGCGACGCCGGAGAGCGGCGCCACCTGCTGGACGTAGCTCGCCCAGATTGCCCGGTCCCGCTCGCTCAGCGCCCGGCGGCGCACGCCAATTGATCCACGAGGCGGCGGGCCTCGCGCGGGTGTCGTAGGCGGAAGACAAGAAGGTGGCCGTACTCCGGCCGGGCAAGCCGCTCTTCGGTCTCCCGCCGACGCCGTGCCCAGGTCCGCCAGGCCCAGCGGATCGGATGGCTGGGGCGCAGGAGGTTCCGCCATCGCTCGCGGTTGCCGCCCCAAAGCTCGGTCCGCAGGAGGAGCCGGACTGCCGAGCGCCGGATGACGCGGACCATGATCACGGGACGTGGGTAGTCGAGCCAGACGAGGTGCGTGGCGCGACCCCAGAGCAGGTCGCGGACGGGGCCGTAATTGCCGTCCGCTACCCAGGCTGGACCCTGGGTGGCTTCATCCACGAGCGCCACGAAGCGGGCGGGATCATGCCGCGTGAGGTCGCGCCAGCCGGGCTGCCAGTTGATCGCGTCCAGCTCGATACAGGGCAGGCCGAGCCGGGCGGCAAGCCGCTCGGCCATGGTGGTCTTGCCGGATCCGGAGGTGCCGGTGACGACGATACGCAGACTCATCGCCGGCAGTATCGCACAAAGCGGCGGGTGAATTCAGGTACTCAGCCCAAACAGGTCGATCGCGTTGCCGAAGCAGATCTTCTCGCGGTCGGCGGCCGACAGGTCGAGCGACTCCAGGATGGCGATCGTGTCGCGGATATAGCCCGGACCGCGCTCGGGGTCGAACGGACAGTCGGAGGCGAACAGCACGCGGTCCGGCCCGTAATAGTCGAGGCCGCAGATGGTCGCGGGACGGGAGCCGAACACCGCGGTATCGGCGTAGAAGTCCTTGAAGTAGTCCGCCGGACGCCGCTTCAGGCCCTTCAGCACGCCGCTCAGGTCTTCGTCGGTGGTGCGCTTGCCGAGCTGGTCCCAGCCGGGTCCGACGCGGCCTTCGAAGTAGGGGACCATGGCGCCGAGATGGTGCGCCAGCACCTTCAGCTCCGGCAGCCGGTCGATCACGCCGCCGAACACGAGCCGGGCCATGGCGGCGCTCGTCTCGTACGGCCAGCCGAAGGTCCACCAGATCTCGTATTTGGACTTCGTCTCGGTCTTGTAGTCCGGCATGTCGTTGCTGCGCGACGGGTGCAGCATCACGGGCTTGCCGTGCTTGGCCGCGACCTCGAACACCGGCAGGAAGCGCGGCTCGTCCAGCGGCGCGCCGTTGATGTTGCTGTGGATCTGCAGCCCGGCGGCGCCCAGGTCGAGGAAGGCGCGCTCCGCCTCGCGCGCCGCGAGGTCCGGCCCGTTCATCGGCAGCGAGGCCAGGAAGCCCGGGAAGCGGTCCGCATGGTCGCGGACCAGCTCGGCCATGCCATCATTGCCGAGTCTCGCGAATTCGAGCGACTCCTCCGGCGTGCCCAGCGCTTCCAGCGGCGGCATGCCGAGCGAGATGACCTGCGTGTAGTCGTGCTGGCGGCGGAACTGGTCCATGACCCGGAACCGCTCGTCTAGATCGTAGATCGCCGGGATGCCGCGCATGCGGCTGCCGATGCCGGCGGCCGCCCCGCTCGCGGACAGCATGCGGTCCCATAGGCGCTTGGGGAAGAAGTGATTGAAGGCGTCGATGTAGCGCATCTCGCGACCTCAGCTTTCGGCGGTTCGGCGTGTGGCCCCGATCAGGGCGAAGCTGGCGAGCGCGCCGATCAGGGCCGGGACGGCGGAGGCCAGGAAGAGCTCGCGGGAGTCCCAGCGGAGCGCGATCAGGGCGCCGCCGACCAGCGGCCCCACGATCGATCCGGCGCGGCCGATCCCGAGCGCCCAGCCGACGCCGGTCGCGCGCATCGTCGTCGGGTAGTAGTGCGCGACCAGCGCGTTGGCAGCGGTCTGCGCGCCCACGATGCAGAACCCGGCGGCGAAGATCAGCGCCGTCGCGAGCGGGATGGAGTGCCCGGAATAGCCGATCGCCGCGATGAACAGGGCGGCGAACACATAGACGATGGCGAGGCCCCCGAAGGAGAACCGGTCCATCACCCGCCCGAGCATCAGCACGCCGATGAAGCCGCCGACCTGCAGCATCGAGCCGATCAGCGCCGCCATGGACACCGAGGCGCCGAGATCGTTGAGCACCGTCGGCAGCCAGTTCGACAGGAAGTAGAGGTCGAGCAGGCTCATGAAGAACACGACCCAGAGCAGCGCCGTCGCTACCGCCCGTCCCGCGATGAACAGGTGGCCGACCGGCAGGCCGGCCAGAGGCGCCTCGTGCACGGCGAAGCTGGCGCCGGGCGCGAACCGGGCGCCGGGGAAGACATGGCCGAGGAGGGCCGCGACTTGGCCGCTTGCGCCGCGCGCCAGGGCGAGGAAGCGGATCGACTCCGGCAGCCGGGCGCCGAGGTAGGGCGCCAGCAGCAGCGGCGCCGCCCCGCCCACGAGGAAGACGGACTGCCAGCCGAAGCTTGGGATCAGCGCGGCCGCGATCAGGCCGCCGATGGCCGCACCTACGGAGAACCCGCAGAACGCCAGCATGACCAAGGTGGCCCGGCGCCGGTGCGGGCTGAACTCGGCGGTCAGCGCCACCGCGTTGGGCATGGCGCCGCCCAGCCCGAGCCCGGTCAGGAAGCGGATGGCGGTCAGCGTGGTCAGGTCATGCGCGAGCGCGGTGGCGAGCGTGCAGAGGCCGAACACCGCCGTGCTGGCGACGATGATGCGCTTGCGCCCGACCCGGTCGGCGAGCGGGCCGAAGATCAGCGCGCCGATCATCAACCCGATCAGCCCGGCGCTGAACACCGGTCCCAGCGCCCCACGCGGCAGGCTCCACAGGCGCGAGAGTTCCGGGGCCACATAGCCGATCGCCTGGGTGTCGAACCCGTCCGCGAACAGCACCGCCGCGCAGAGCAGGACGAGCCGGACCTGGAAGCGGCCGATCGGCTGATGGTCGATGAACTGAGCGACATCGACGTTCGTGGTCAGCGACTCGTTCACCCGCGTCCTCTCCCAAGCGGGGCGTAAACGCACGGTCGCGTCCGAATTTGCACGGGCTCCTGCTCGGCCGGGCCTTGCGAGGCCCGGCTACATTTCGCCGCCACTTGCGCCTTGATGGAGTTAGAGGCTTGCCACGAACTCCGCCAACCCTGGCTGCCGTTCACGGGTGGTGCGGGCGGCCAGCAGGATGCCGTGCACGGTGGCGATGGCGGACTCGAGCGCGTGGTTGACGACCACGTGGTCGAATTCGGACCAGTGCGCCATCTCGGCGCGCGCGGCTTGCATGCGGCGGGCCACCTCGGCCTCGGAGTCCTCGCCCCGGCGGTGCAGCCGGGTCTCCAGGGTGGCCAGCGTGGGGGGCAGGACGAACACGCCGACCACGTCGCCGGGCAGGGCGGCGCGGAGCTGGCGGTGGCCCTGCCAGTCAATGTCGAAGACCACGTCTCGCCCCTCGTGCAGGGCCGCTTCCACGGGCGCCCTGGGCGTGCCGTAGCTGTTGCCGAACACCGTCGCCCATTCGAGCATCGCGCCCTGCGCCACGCGGGCGGCGAAGGCTTCTTGGGTGAGGAAGTGGTAGTGAACGCCGTCGCGCTCGCCGGGCCGGGGGGCGCGGGTGGTGGCGCTGACGGAGAGGTGCAGGCCGGAGTCGAGCTCGCGCAGCCGCTGCACGATCGTGCTCTTGCCCGCGCCGGAGGGGGCCGCCACGACCAGGCAGACGCCCCGCCGGCGCGGCAAGCTATTCGACATTCTGCACTTGCTCGCGCATCTGCTCGATCACCGCCTTGAGCCGCAGCCCGGTGGCGGTGAGCGGCACGGAGGCCGACTTGCTGCAGAGCGTGTTGGTCTCGCGCACGAACTCCTGCACCAGGAAGTCGAACCGCCGGCCGACGGCGGCATCCTCGGCCAGCAGGGCGCGGGCGGCGTCGACATGGGCGGCGAGCCGGTCCAGCTCCTCGCGGATGTCGGAGCGCGTGGCCAGCAGCGCCACTTCCTGGGCGATGCGCTCCTGCGGCAGGCCGGGCTGGTCACGCAGCAGCGCCTGCAAGCTGTCGAGCATGCGGGCGCGCTGCTGCTCCGGTTGCTGGGCCGCCTGCAGCGCGGCGGTGACCTGCAGGGCGGCGATTTCGTCGAGCTGCGCCGTCAACACCGGCAGCAGCCTCGCCCCCTCGGCGCGCCGCGCTTCGGCCAGCGCAGCGAGCGCTGCCGAGAAGCCGGCGCGGACGGCGGCCAGCTCGTTCGGGCTCGGCGCATCCTCGGCACCACCGCTACCGGAGCGGAGCACGCCGGGCAGGCCCAGCAGCGCCTCGGGCCGCGGCGGCGGGGCGCCCTCGATGCGCGCGGCCAACCCTGCGGCCAGGGCGAGGAGCTGGTCCAACAGCTCCGTGTCGATGGCGACGCGGGCGCGGTCCTCGCGCTTGGCGGTCAGGTTGGCGGTGACGTTGCCGCGCCGGAGCACGCGGCCCGCCTCCTCGCGCAGCGCCGGCTCCAGCGCGTCGAACCCTGGGGTCAGCCGCAGCCGCAGGTCCAGCCCGCGGCCGTTGACGCTGCGCAGCTCCCAGGCCCAGGCGAGCCCGCCTTCGTTGCCCTCGCTGCGGGCGAAGCCGGTCATGGAGGCGAGGCTCATGGGTTCGCCGGCCGGGGGCGGACCCGTTCCACCTCGCGCCAGTGGGCGACGTTGCGCAGGTGCTCGGCCTCGGTGCGGGCGAACACGTGCCCGCCGCTGCCGTCGGCGACGAAATATAGGTCGTCCGTGGTCGCGGGCTGCGCGACCGCCTTCAGCGCAAGCACGCCCGGCATGCAGATCGGGCCCGGCGGCAGGCCGGCGATCCGGTAGGTGTTGTAGGGCGTGTCGGCGTCCAGCTCGGCCCGGGTCAGGCCATGGTCCAGCACGCCGAGCCCGCCGCTCGCGCCATACACCACGGTCGGGTCCGACTGCAGCTTCATGCCGAGGCGGAGCCGGTTGAGAAACACGGCGGCCACCATGGGCCGCTCCTCCGGTTTGCCGGTCTCGCGCTCGACGATGCTGGCCAACGTGAGCATCTGCTTGGGCTCGGCGAGCGGCAGGTCCGGGGCGCGGGCGGCCCAAGCGGCGTCGAGCGCGCGGTCCATGGCGCGGCTGGCCCGGTCGAGCAGCGCGGTCCGGCTGTTGCCATACTCATAGTTATAGGTCTCGGGCAGGACGGAGCCCTCCGGGACGAGCGGGGTCTCGCCGTCCAGCGCGGGGGCGCGGTCCACGAGGAGCGCGACCTGTTCGGCGGTCAGCCCTTCGGCGATGGTGAGGTGGTGCTGCACCGGCCGGGCGCTTCGCAGCACGACCAGCACCTGGTGCAGGCTGGCCGCCGCGGGAAATTCCAGCTCCGCCGCGTGCAGCCCGCCCTGGCCGCGCGTGGCGATTGCGGCGGCGCGGAACTGCCAGCCGTGCGCCACGACGTGCTCGCGCTCCAGCGCGGCGGCGACCTCGGCCAGCCCGCCCCGAGGCACGACCAGCGCCGTCTTTGCCGGCAGCGGGCCTGGCGCGTCGTAGCTCCGCACGGCGTAGTAGGCGCCGCCGGCCGCCGCGGCCAGGAGCACCAGGAGGGTGAGGAGGACGCGCATGCGTCCTCCCGATCAGGCCGCGCGCTTGAAGAGGATGCTGGCGTTGGTGCCGCCGAAGCCGAAGCTGTTGGACAGCGCCACGTCCACCTTCCGCTCCTGCGCCTGCAGTGCCACGCGATCGATCACGCTCTCGCGGCTCGGGTTCTCCAGGTTGAGCGTCGGCGGCACCACGCCGTCGCGGATCGCCAGGATCGAGAAGATCGACTCGATTGCCCCCGCGGCGCCGAGCAGGTGCCCGGTCGCCGACTTGGTGGACGACATGGCCACTTCCTTGGCCGCGTCGCCGAAGAACCGCTCCACCGCCTCCAGCTCGAGATCGTCGCCAAGCGGAGTGCCGGTGCCGTGCGCATTCACGTACTGGATCTGCTCCGGCCTTACTCCGCCATTGCGCAAGGCGGCGGCCATGGCGCGAAAGGCCCCGTCATGGCCTTCCGCCGGGGCGGTGATGTGGTGGGCGTCGCCCGACATGCCGTAGCCGCCGATCTCGGCGTAGATCCTGGCGCCGCGCGCCTTGGCGTGCTCCAGCTCTTCGAGCACGACGATGCCAGCGCCCTCGCCCATGACGAAGCCGTCGCGGTCGCGGTCCCAGGGGCGCGACGCCGAAGCGGGGCGGTCATTGAAGCCGGTGGATAGCGCCCGGCTGGCGCAGAATCCGGCGATCCCGAGCTCGTTGACCGCGCCCTCGGCGCCGCCCGCGATCATTACGTCGGCGTCGCCGAGCGCGATCAGCCGGGCGGCGTCACCGATCGCGTGCACCCCGGTGGCGCAGGCGGTGACGGCGGAGTGGTTGGGGCCCTTGAAGCCGAAGCGGATGGAGACATGGCCCGAGACCAGGTTGATCAGGGCGGAGGGGATGAAGAACGGCGAGAGCCGCCTTGCCTTGCCGGAGGAGACCAGGATGGCCGCCTCGTAGATGGTGCCGATGCCGCCGATGCCGGAGCCGATCATCACCCCGGTGGCGCAGCGGTCCTCCTCGGTCTGCGGCTCCCAGCCGCTGTCCTCGACCGCCTCGACGGCCGCCACCAGGCCGAGATGGATGAAGCGGTCCATCTTCTTCTGGTCCTTGACCGGGATCCACTCGCCGATGTCCAGGCCGCCTTCGGCCCTCGTGCCGGCCGGCACCTGGCCGGCGACCTTCGAGGGCAGGTCCTTGGTGTCGAAGGACTGGATGGCGGTGATGCCGCTTTCCGCGTTGGTCAGGCGCTTCCAAACATGTTCGAGGCCCACGCCTAGCGGGCAGGCGATGCCCATCCCGGTGATGACGACGCGCCGCATGATTTTTGAGGTCCCTGTCTCAAGCGGACTTCTGCTTCTCGATGAAGTCGATCGCATCCTTGACGGTGCTGATCTTCTCGGCGGCGTCCTCCGGGATTTCCACGCTGAACGCCTCTTCGAACGCCATGACTAGTTCCACCGTGTCCAGGCTGTCGGCGCCGAGATCGTCGATGAAGGAGGCTTCCGGCGTGACCTTGCTCTCCTCGACACCAAGGTGCTCGACCACGATCTTCTTAACCTTATCGGCGACTTCGCTCATCTCGTCCTCGGTTCTTGCGATGGGGAAGGGGAACGGCTGGGGCCAGCCCGCATAGGAGAAGCGGTGGCGCATATCATGGTTCCGCGCGCCCCGCCAAGTTGGCGTCCTTACGGCATGGCCATCCCGCCGTTGACGTGCAGGACCGCCCCCGTGACCCAGCCGGCCTCGTCGGAGGCGAGGTAGGCAACAGCGGCGGCGATGTCGGCGGGCTGGCCCATGCGGCCGAGCGGGATGGCGCCGTTGAGCTTGGCCTTTTGCTCGGGCGACAGGACCTCGGTCATGGCGGTCTCGACGAAGCCGGGGGCGACCACGTTCACGGTGATGCCGCGGCTGCCGACCTCCTGGGCCAGCGCCTTGCTCATGCCGACCAGGCCGGCCTTGGCGGCGGCGTAGTTGGCTTGGCCGGGATTGCCGGTGGCGCCCACGACCGAGCCGATGCCGATGATCCGGCCAGCCCGGCGGCGCAGCATCCCCCTCAACGCGGCGCGCGCCAGGCGGAACGGCGCGGCCAGGTCGACGTCCAGCACGGTCTGCCAATCCTCGTCCTTCATGCGGATCGCGAGCCCGTCGCGGGTCATGCCGGCGTTGTTGATCAGGATGTGCAGCGGCCCAGCGGCGGCTTCGGCTGCGGCGATCAGCGCGTCGGCGACCGCCGGGTCGCGGAGATCAGCGGGGCAGACCGCGGCGCGCTCGCCCAGCTCGGCGGCCAGCGCCTCCAGCGCCTCGCGCCTGGTGCCGGAGAGCGCGACGTGGGCCCCTTGCGCGTGCAGCGCGCGGGCGATGGCGCCGCCGATGCCGCCGGAGGCGCCGGTGACCAGGGCGGCGCGCCCGTCGAGGCGGAACATCAGAGCGCCTTCAGCACGGCTTCGACCTCGGCCGGGTTGCCGGCGGCGACGGCTGATACGTCCGGGTTGATCCGGCGGACGATGCCGGACAGCACCCTGCCGGCGCCGAGCTCGACGAAGCTGTCCACCCCGATGGCGATCGCCGCCTCCATGCTCTCGCGCCAACGCACCATGGCGGTGACCTGGCGGACCAGCAGGTCGCGGATCTCGGCGGGCTCGGTCGCGCGCTCGGCGGTCACGTTGGCGATCACCGGGACCACGGGCGGCCGCAGCTCGGCCTTCTCCAGCGCCTCCCCCATGGCGTCGGCGGCCGGAGCCATGAGCGCGCAGTGGAACGGGGCGGAGACCGGCAGCAGCATGGCGCGCCGTATGCCGCGCTCCTTGGCCAGCGCCACCGCGCGCTCGACCGCCGCCTTGTGGCCGGAGATCACCACCTGGCCGCCGCCATTGTCGTTGGCGGTCTCGACCACCTGGCGCTCCTCGCGGCCGTCCTCGTGCCGGAGCACGGCGGCGTCGGCGCAGATCGATCGCGCCTTCTCCAGATCAACGCCGAGCAGCGCGGCCATCGCCCCCTCGCCGGCCGGCACGGCAAGCTGCATGGCCGCGCCGCGCCGCCGGAGCAGCTTGGCGGCGTCGGCGAGCGCGAAGGTGCCGGCGGCGGCGAGCGCGCTGTACTCGCCGAGCGAGTGACCGGCGACCAGCACCGCCTTGTCCTCGAGCCTCCAGCCGCCCTCGCGCTCCAGCGTCCGCAGCACGGCGAGCGACATGGCCATCAGCGCGGGCTGCGCGTTCTCGGTCAGCGTCAGCTCCTCGGCCGGGCCCTCGAACATGAGCTTGGAGAGGTTCTGCTTGAGGACCTCGTCCACCTCCTGGAACACCTCACGGGCTGGCGCGAAGGCGGCCGCGAGGTCCCGGCCCATGCCTGCGGCCTGGCTGCCCTGGCCGGGGAAGATGAAGGCGTGCACGGGCATCGTGGCGGACGGGCTCCCCTCGGCTTGGGCGCGGGGTATTGCGCCGGCGGCAGCCCCTGTCAATTCAGCGTGCTTACAGTTTGTCACGCTCGAACACGCATCGCACAGAACATGCGTGTAAAGCTCGGCTCGGAACAATCGAAGGCCACATCCCGTGCTGCAGCCACAACCGACCCTGACCACGCTCGACGGCAGCACGATCTCCGGCACCATCAGCGGCATCACCGCCCATGACTGGACCGCGGACGGCACCGGCCTGCTGCAGACCACCACGGACCTCGCCGCGGAGTGGACCAGCGACTACAAGGCGATGCTGGCGGGCGACGCGGCCGCGCTCACGCCGCTGCAGCGCATGGAGGGCAACGCCGAGGCGGTGCTCGAGAACACCAAGCTCAGCCAGGATTCGCCGGCGCAGCAGGCCGCCTTCCGCGAGGACGCGCAGCGCGAGTTCGACGCGATCTGGGCGGCGATGCAGATCAATCAGACGCTCTACGGCATCAACCCGGATGCCGAGTTCAACACCTACACCTATCAGATGATGGACAGGACACTGGAGTCGAACGAGCAGCTCGAGGAGCTCGCGGTCCAGGGCCATGGGCTGAACGACACCACCCAGTCGCGCTACTTCGGCTACACCGAAGGCTTCCAGAACCGGACCGACAACGTCACCCTCTACGTGGGCGGCGGTGACGACAACGGCCAGAACGCGATTGCCGACTTCTTCGACGACGTGTCGCTCACGCACGCCCCGTTTCCGGTCGTCCAGCAAAACGGCGTCGCCGAACAGCTCAACCAGAATGGCAACCTGGAGGAGCCGCTGGCCACCCAGGTCGCCGACGCCAACGAGAGCATGTTCGTCCGTGTTTTCGTCGCGAGTGATTTCAGCGCCAATGCCAATGCGACGGGTGCGGTGGTCAACGTGCCGAACCCGACGTCAGCCCCCGCGCTGCCGTCCCCCGGCGCGGGCCAGGAGACCACGCTCGACGGCAGCCTCATCTCCACCACGATCAGCGGCATCACCGCGCATACCTGGACCGCCGACGGCACCGGCCTATTCGTCACCGCATCCAACCTGCAGAGCGAGTGGGTCGCCGACGCGCAGGCCATGCAGGCGGGCAACGCCGCCCAGCTCACCCCGCTGCAGCGGATGGAGGGCAACGCCGAGGAGGTGATCGAGAACACCAAGGCCAACACCCTGCCCGCGGTCGAGCAGGAAGACCTGCGGATGGACCTGCAGCGCGAGTTCGACGCGATCTGGGCGGCGATGCAGATGAACCAGTCGCTCTACGGCATCGACCCGACCAAGCCGTTCACCCTCTATTCCTACCAGATGATGCAGAAGACCCTGCAGGGCAACGAGCAGTTGGAGCAGCTCGCCGTCCAGGGGCACGGCCTGAACTCGCCGGCGCTGAGCGAGTACGACGGCTACACGACCGACTTCCAGAACCGCACCGACAACACCAACTATTACGTCGGCGGCGGCGAAGACAGCGGCCAGTTGGCCATTGCCGACTTCCTCGACGACGTGGTGCTGACCCACGCCCCGTTCCCAGTCGTGCAGAACAACGGCACCGCGATCCAGCTCAATCAGAACGGCAATCGCGAGGAGGCGCTGGCCGACCAAGTCACCGGCGCCAACGAGGCCGCCTTCACCCGCGTCTATGTGCCCGCGGATTTCAGCACCAACGCGGCGGCCAGCGGCCCGGTGGATTACGTGCCGAGTTCCGGAGCGTCGCCCAGCATCGCGGTCGCCGCGCCCATCTCCCAGGCCAACGCGCAGACCGGGACGACGGCCTACACGTTCACGGTAACCCGCAGCGACGACGTGACCGGGTCGCTCACCCTGAACTGGTCGGCGGCCGGGTCGGGCAGCGTCCCGGTGCCGGCGAGCGCGATCGCCGACCCGGCGGGCACGATCAGCTTTGCCGACGGGGCGGCTGCCGCGCAATTCACCGTCGACGTGGCGGGCAGCTTGCAGCCGACGGATGAGACGTTCACCGCGACCGTCAGCGGGCCGAGCGGCACGGGGCCGGCCTCGGCGACCGCGACCGTGGGCGGCAACGCCTTCGCGATGACGGACGTGACCACTGGATCCTCGGAGACGTATGGCGGCGCCGCGTATTCGGGGCCGGTCTCGTATCTGCAATGGCAGTTCATCGACGTGAGCGCCGACGACCTGGCGATCAGCGCGGCCGAGCCCAACAGCTTCCTTCGCAGCGGCGGCGGCAACGATGCGCTGAGCGTGAGCGCGGTCGACGGCGAGAACGTGCTGGATGGCGGCACCGGCTCGAACTTCCTGGTCGGCGGCACGGGCACGGGCAGCCAGGACACGTTCTTTCTGGACGACCGCGATCCGTCCGCCGCGACCTGGTCCACCATCGTGAACTTCCACGCCGACGACATGGCGACGGTCTTCGGCATCACCCAGAGCGGGAGCACCATCACCTGGGCCAACGGCGAGGGCGCGGCCGGCTACACCGGCCTGACGCTGACGGCGGCGATTCCGGGCCAGCCAAACGCCACGCTGACGCTGGCCGGCTTCAGTACGACGGACCTGTCCGACGGTCGCCTGGCCACCAGCTTCGGCACGGAGAGCGATGGGACGCCCTACCTTCTGATCACGGCGACGCGGTGATCAACAGCGGGGCATTCAGCATTGTCCGGCAGAGCGCCTCGGATGGGGCGCGACCCGCGTAGCGGACGGTCCTGCGCGGCGGTGGGTTGCAACAGCAACCCACCCTACAAGGGTCAAGGAAGCCTGATCTGGAGCGCCTTGCAATCCGCGGCATTCCCGCTATATGGCGCGCTTCCCTGCTGGGGCGGTGGCATCCGACCCGGCTGTGCCCGATTTTGGGCCGATCCAGCCATAGGGGTGCATATGCCGCTGTATGAATGCGTGCTGATCGCGCGCAACGACGTGACTCAGCAACAAGTGGAAACCGTCGCCGACGGGATCGGGACCGATCTCGAGGCGGATGGCGGCGCGCTCAAGAAGCGCGAGTACTGGGGCCTGCGCAGCCTGGCCTACCGGGTCAAGAAGAACCGCAAGGGCCACTACATGCTGCTCGGCCTAGACGCCAAGCCCGCCTTCATCACCGAGATGGAGCGCCGGCTGCGGATCAACGAAGACGTGCTGCGCTTCATGACCATCCGCGTCGATGAGATCGAGGAAGGCCCGAGCGCGATCCTGTCGCGCAAGTCCGATGACCGGGAACGCGCCTTCCGCGGGCCGAAGCCGGCCGGCCGCTTCGAGAGCGGCCGCAAGCGCGGCTTCGACGATCGGGAAGAGTTCCGCGCCCGTGATCCCGAGTTCCGTGGCCGCGACGACGCGGTCGAGGAGTAAGCCAGAATGTCCGACCGTACCCCCGAGCGCCCCGTCGACCGTGACGACGACCGCCGCGGCGGCGGCGCGCCCGCCGCCGGCGGAGCCCGCCGCCCCTTCTATCGCCGCCGCAAGAGCTGCCCGTTCAGCGGGCCGAACGCGCCGAAAATCGACTACAAGGACGTGCGCTTGCTGTCGCGCTTCCTCTCCGAGCGCGGCAAGATCGTGCCGAGCCGCATCACCGCGGTCTCGGCCAAGAAGCAGCGCGAGCTGGCCACCGCGATCAAGCGGGCCCGCTTCCTGGCCTTGCTGCCGTACGTCGTATCCTGAGGAGAGCGGATCATGGCCGCGATGGAACTGATCCTGCTGCAGCGGGTGGATAAGCTGGGGCAGATGGGCGAGGTGGTCCGGGTCAAGCCCGGCTATGCCCGCAACTACCTGCTGCCGCAGAAGAAGGCGCTGCGCGCGACCAAGGCCAACCTCGCCATCTTCGAGGGTCAGCGCGTGCAGCTCGAGGCGCAGAACCTCAAGCGGCGCGAGGAAGCCGAGCGCCTGCTGGAGCGCATGGAGGGGCTGACGGTGGTGATCATCCGCCAGGCCGGCGAGAGCGGGAGCCTGTACGGCTCGGTCTCGGCGCGCGACATCGCCGATGCGTGCGAGCCCTCGGGCCTGACCGTGCACCGCAACCAGGTGGTGTTGGAGCAGCCGATCAAGACCCTCGGACTGACCAAGGTGCGCATCGCGCTGCATCCCGAGGTGAACCTGCCGGTGACCGTCAATGTCGCCCGCAGCGTGGAAGAGGCGGACAAGCAGGCTCGCGGCGAGCAGGTGGGGCTGGCCGGCGAAGAGGCGCTGGCCCCGGAGGAAGGACTCGAGTTCGGCGCCGCCCTCGCTGAGGCCGGCGCCGCCCGCGGCTAAGAGCCGGTCCCATGTTCGACGCCATGCCGGCCTTTTCCGGGGAAAGAGGCCGGCATACCGTTTTGCGCAGCCTCCTCGGCCGGTCTCTGCGCCGCCTGGTGGGCGAAGGGACCCTCATCCTCCGCCTCCCCGGGGGTGAGCAGGCCGAATTCGCCTCCGGGCGGCCGGGCCCGACGGTCAGGCTGAACGTGAAGTCCTGGCGCGCGCTCCGGCGGGTGATGCTGAACCCGGACCTCGCGTTCGGCGAAGCCTTCATGGACGGTGAGATCGAGCCGATCGGCTGCACCGTCTTCGAGGCCTTAGACCTGCTGCTTGGCGCGATGGCGGGCGGCGGCGGCGGGCCCCGCCGGCTGATGCGCCTGCGCGAGGGCATCAGCCGGGCGATGCGGCGCCTCGCGCAATACAACCCGGCGGCGCGGGCGCGACGCAACGTCGCGCACCACTATGACCTGAACGGGCAGCTCTATTCGCTGCTGCTGGACCCGGACCGGCAGTATTCCTGCGCCTACTTCCGGCAGGGCGGCGAGACGCTGGCCGAGGCACAGCTCGCCAAGAAGCGGCATATCGCGTCCAAGCTGCTTCTGACCCGGCCGGGGCTGCGCGTGCTCGACATCGGCTGCGGCTGGGGCGGCATGGCGCTCACGCTCGCCCGCGAATACGGGGCGGAGGTCACCGGCATCACGCTCTCCTCCGAGCAGCTCGCGGCGGCGCGGGCGCGGGCGGAGGCGGAGGGGCTGGCCGACCGCGTGCGGTTCGAGTTGCTGGATTACCGGGCGGTGGATCAAGGCTATGACCGGATCGTCTCCGTCGGCATGTTCGAGCATGTCGGCATCAATCACTACCGGGAGTTCTTCCATCAGATGCGGCGGTGCCTGGCGCCGGACGGCGTCGCGCTGCTGCATGCGATCGGCCGCAGCTACGGGCCGGACGCCACCAACCCGTGGCTGGCGAAATACATCTTTCCTGGGGGCTACTCCCCGGCCCTCAGCGAGGTGCTGCCGATCGCCGAGCGGTCGGGGCTGGTGGTGACTGATATCGAGATCCTGCGGCTGCATTACGCTAAGACGCTCGCGGCCTGGCGGGAGAATCTGCAGCGGAACCGGGATGCGATCCGCGCCCTGTATGACGAGCGCCTCTGCCGGATGTTCGAGTTCTACCTCTCGGCCTCCGAACTCGCCTTCATCCATGGCGGGCACATGGTCTGGCAGATGCAGCTCGCCCGCCGCCAGGACGCGGTGCCGCTGACCCGGGACTACATCGACCAGTAGGCCATCGAGCCGGTATAAGTTGTTCCCGGGTTCCACAGCTATCCACAAGCGAATCGGGCGGCAGATGGGCTAAGGTCGCGGCCGATGGATACGTTCGCTTCACCGCTCCTCGGCCTCGCACAACGCCAGCCGCCGTCCAACGATCGGGCCGAGATGGCGCTGCTCGGGGCGCTGCTGGCCAACAACAAGGCCTATGAGCGGGTCAGCGAGTTCCTGGCACCCGAGCATTTCGTCGATCCGGTGCACGGGCGGATCTACCAGGCGATCGCGCGCCGGGTCGAAGCGGGGCAGTTGGCCGACGCGGTCACGCTGAAGGCGGAGTTCGAGCACTCCGGCCTGCTGGAGGAGGTGGGCGGGGTCGCCTATTTGGCGCAACTGCTGCAGGCCATGGTCGGCATCATCAATGCCGGCGAGTACGGGCGGGCGATCCACGATGCCTGGCTGCGGCGGCAGTTGATCGAGATCGGCGAGGTGGTGGTCAACCACGCCTTCGGGGCGGACCCGGAGCTGGACGGCCGCGCCCAGATCGAGCACGCGGAGAGCGAGCTGTACCGGCTGGCGACCGAGGGCGGCAGCCCCACCGGCCTGATCAGCTTCGAGCAAGCCCTGACCGAGGCGATCCACGCCGCCGAGCGCGCCTTCCGCCGCTCGGGCCATGTGAGCGGCCTTTCCACCGGCCTGCGCGACCTGGACAAGAAGACGGGCGGGCTGCACCCGTCGGACCTGGTGATCTTGGCGGGCCGGCCCGGCATGGGTAAAAGCGCGCTGGCCACCAAGATCGCCTTCGGCGCCGCGCGCGCGCTGGTGCGCGAGGCGCAGAGCGCCGAGAAGGACAAGGTGCCGCGCGGCAGCGTGGCGGTCTTCTCGCTCGAGATGAGCGCCGAACAGCTCGCGACCCGGCTGCTGGCCGAGGAGGCGCGGGTCTCGGCCGACCGCATCCGCCGCGGCGAGATCGGGCAGAAGGACTTCAACCGGTTCGTCGAGGTAAGCCGCGAGATCGCCAGCCTGCCGCTGCACATCGACGACACGCCGGCGCTGACGCTCTCGGCGATGCGCACCCGTTGCCGGCGGCTGAAGCGCACCAAAGGGCTGAGCTTGGTGGTGGTGGACTACCTGCAGCTCATGCGGCCCTCGGTCGGCACCAAGCCGGAGAACCGGGTGTTGGAGATCAGCCAGATCACGCAGGGGCTGAAGGCGATCGCCAAGGAGCTGGCCGTGCCGATGCTGGCGCTCTCGCAGCTCTCGCGCCAGGTGGAGAGCCGCGAGGACAAGCGCCCGCAGCTCGCCGACCTGCGCGAGAGCGGCACGATCGAGCAGGACGCGGACATGGTGATGTTCATCTACCGCGACGAGTATTACCTGCAGCAGCGCGCGCCGAAGCAGATGGCCTATGACAGCGAGGACAAGTTCCAGACCGCGCTGGACAAGTGGCAGCGGGACATGGAGGCGGTCCACAACAAGGCCGAGCTGCTGATCGAGAAGCAGCGGCACGGCCCGACCGGCAAGATCGACTTGCTGTTCGAGGGCGAATTCACCCGCTACGCCGACCTGGACGCGCATCACGACGCCCACTGAGCAGGCTTTCGTGGCTTGCGCCACGCAAGCCCGCTTAGGAGTCGTTGAAACGCATCATCTAATCGGCGCCGCACGTGACGCGCTCTGCCGGATGATGCTTAGTGCATCGATCCAGACGTAGGCGACAGCCAAGGCTTGGAAAATTGATGCACAAACAGTCTAGTGGTCCGATCCATGAACGAAGTGAATGAGTCGGAGCACTAGCGCGACCGAGCTGCGGATCGACCTGGGCGCGATCGTCGCCAACTGGCGGGCGCTTTGCGCGCGGCACCCGAGCGGGCCCGTGGCGGCGGTGGTCAAGGCGGACGCGTACGGGCTCGGCGCCGACCGGGTCGCGCCCGCGCTTTATGCGGCGGGCTGCCGGCATTTCTTCGTGGCGCACCTGGCGGAGGCGCTGGCGGTCCGGGCGCTCGTGCCCGACGCGATGCTGGGGGTGCTGAACGGGCTGTGGCCGGGGGATGCGCCGCTCTATCACGCGCATGGCCTCGTGCCGGCGCTCGGCTCGCTGGCGGAAATCGCTTCCTGGGCAGGGCCGGCGATCCTGCATGTCGATACCGGCATGAACCGGCTGGGGCTCTCGGCCCCGGAGGTGGACGCGCTGGCGGCCGCGCCGGAGACGCTGCAGGGGATCGAGCTGCGCTACATCATGACTCACCTCGCCGCCTCCGAGGACCCGGCCGACCCGGCCAATGCGGCGCAGCTCCGGCGCTTCGTCGACGCCTGCGCGCGCCTGCCCGCCGCGCCGCGCAGCCTGGCCAATTCGTCCGGCTTGTTCCTGGGCCCGCCATTCGACTCGGACCTCGCGCGGCCCGGCGCGGCGCTGTACGGCGTCAACCCGCAGCCGGGCCAGCCCAACCCGATGCAAAGCGTGGTCAACCTGCGGGCCCGCATCCTGTCCGTGAGAGAGGTCCCAGCGGGGGAGACGGTCGGCTACAACGGGACCTGGACGGCCGCGCGGCCCAGCCGGATCGGCACGCTGTCGGTCGGCTATGCCGACGGGTATCTGCGCAGCCTGAGCCATGCGGGGCAGGCGCTTTTTGACGGGAGCAAGGTCCCACTGGTAGGGCGTGTGTCCATGGACCTGACGACGTTCGACCTGACGGACCTGCCGAAGGCCGGGGTGGGGGACTGGCTCGAGCTGATCGGGCCGGAGATGCCGGTGGACGCGGTGGCGGCGCGGGCCGGAACCAACGGCTACGAGATCCTGACGAGCCTCGGGCGGCGCTACCGCCGGGTCTATCAGGCGGCATGATCCATCCGCTGGATGCGGTGGCCGCGGTCGGCCGCGGCACGATCGGCGTCGTGCGCGGCACCGGGGCGGCGACGCTGTTCGGGGCGCTGGGCCTCTCGCACCTGCTGCGGCCACCGTTCTACGCACGGATGTTCCTGCGGGCCTTCGTCGAGTTCGCCTATTTCAGCCTGCCGGTGGTGGCGCTGACCGCGGTGTTCTCCGGCATGGTGATCGCGCTGCAGTCGTTCACCGGGTTCTCGCGGTTCAACGCGGATAGCGCGGTGGCCGGGGTGGTGGCGCTGTCGGTGGTGCGGGAACTGGCGCCGGTGCTGGCGGCGCTGCTGGTCTCGGGGCGCGTGGGCGCGGCGATGGCGGCCGAGCTGGGGACCATGCGGGTCACCGACCAGATCGACGCGCTGGGGACGCTGTCCACCAATCCGATGAAATACCTGGTGGCACCCCGGCTATTGGCGGGCACGGTGGCGGTGCCGCTGCTGGTGGTGGTGGCGGACATCCTGGGGATCGCGGGCGGGTTCCTGGTCAGCACGGTCAAGCTGGGGTTCAGCCCGCACACCTACCTCGTGAGCACGTTCGACATCCTGACGACCACGGACGTCGTGGTGGGCCTGGCGAAGGCGGCGGTGTTCGGCTTCCTGATCGCGCTGATGGGCTGCTACCACGGCTACAACAGCCGGGGCGGGGCCGAGGGGGTCGGGTCGGCGACCACGAGCGCGGTGGTGTCGGCGAGCATCCTGATCCTCGCCTTCGACTATGTGATGACCGAGCTGTTCTTCGCGCGATGAAGAACGGCGCCGAACCGAAGATCCGCATCCGCGGCCTGCGCAAGGCGTTCGGGCCCAAGCAGGTGCTGGACGGGGTGGATCTGGACGTCGAGACCGGAACCTCGATGGTGGTGATCGGCGGCTCGGGCAGCGGCAAGTCGGTGCTGCTGAAGTGCATCCTCGGGCTGATCGAGCCCGACGCGGGCAGCATCGAGATCAACGGGCACGACGTGCTGCAGATGGACCGGCAGGCGCGCGAGCGGGTGAACGCCTGCGTCGGCATGCTGTTCCAGCAGGGGGCGTTGTTCGACAGCTTGCCGGTTTGGGAGAACGTCGCGTTCGGGCTGCTCGCGCAACACAAGGTGGCCCGGCCGGAGGCGAAGGCGCGGGCGGGGGAGATCCTGGCGCAGGTGGGGCTTGACCCCAGCGTGGGCGAGCTGTCGCCGGCGGAGCTGTCGGGCGGCATGCAGAAGCGGGTGGGACTGGCGCGGGCGATCGCGGCAAGGCCGGACATCCTGTTCTTCGACGAGCCGACCACCGGGCTCGACCCGATCATGGGCGCGGTGATCGACGGGCTGATCGTGGACTGCGTCAAGCGCCTGGGCAGCACGGCGGTCGCGATCACCCACGACATGGCGAGCGCCACCCGCATCGGCGACCGGGCGGCGATGCTGTACCGGGGCAAGCTGGTTTGGCAGGGGGCCGCGTCGGAGCTGCTGACGACCGAGAACCCGATCGTGCATCAGTTCACCCATGGGCTGAGGGATGGACCGATCCAGATGGAACTGCGGCGGTAGGTGTGTGGTAGAATAGGCGCATGCACCAGACCCAGCGCATCACCCGGCCAGCGGAAGAGATGGCCCGCATCCGCGAGATCGTCGGTCGGCATGAGTTGCCCGAGTTCGTGGACGGCTTCGATGTGCAATTTGGCTCTTACGAGGACGAGCCGGCCGCCTGGATCACGTTCAAGCTGCTCGGCAGCGACGGGCTTGGCATCGAGGAGCTGCAGCGGCGGGCTGCGATCCTCGTCCCCCTGCAAAATCGGTTATTTGACGAGTTGATGGACGGTGACAGCGACCGATGGCCGTTCTTCCGGGTCACCTATCGCGACGCGTCCTCGCACGTTCCTTGATCACCGCCGCCGAACTTCACCTGTTCGCGGCGCGAACCCTCAAAACCAGCCTCACACCTGACGAAGTCGATCTCCGTCGGGCCATTTCGGCACTCTACTATGGTCTTTTCCATGAGCTGGTCGAAGCCGCCTCGGCTTGCTTTGCGGTTGGCGGACCCATGCTGGTGCGGCGAGTAGCTCGGTTGACCATCGCGCGGTGCTGAGCGTCTGCAAGCTGTACGTGCAGCGCCGGACGGGACCGATGCCGGAACCCTACGCCACCTTGCTTCCGACTGGCCCCGATCCACGGCTTGTGGGCGTGGCGCGAGCCCTCATTCGGCTGCAAGAGGCAAGGCACGCGGCGGACTACGACCTATCTTCCGCGTGCGAGCAGCAAGAGGCCCTCGACCTGTTGGAGTTGGCGGCGTCAGCCCAACTCGATTGCTTAGAGATCCGGAACGAGCCGGAGACCGCGGTTTTCCTGGCCGCCCTCCTTCTGCACGAACGCTGGGCTCGAGGTGGCTAAACTTGTCACCCGCTTCGTGTGCCAGAGCTGCGGCGCCAGCTACTCGAAGTGGGTCGGCCGCTGCGAGGCGTGCGGCGAGTGGAACACGCTGGTGGAGGAAGCGGCGGAGAACCGGCCCGCTGGTGCGAAGCCAGGTGGCAAGCGGATCGCTTTCGTCGGGCTCGGGGACGCGGGCGAGCTGGCGGCGCGGGCGGCGGTGGGGATTGCGGAACTTGACCGGGTGCTGGGCGGCGGGTTCGTGCCGGCGTCGGCGGTGCTGGTGGGCGGCGACCCCGGCATCGGCAAGTCCACGCTGATGCTGCAGGCGGCGGCGACCCTGGCGCGGGCGGAGCGGCGGGTTCGGTACATCTCGGGCGAGGAGTCGATCGACCAGGTCCGCCTGCGGGCGCGGCGGCTTGGGCTCGCGGGGGCGCCGCTGGAACTCGCGGCGGCGATCAACGTGCGCGACATCGCAGCCACACTCGAGAGCGAGCGCGACCTTGGACTGGTGGTCATCGACTCGATCCAGACGATGTGGCTCGACAGCATCGAGAGCGCGCCCGGCAGCGTGAGCCAGGTGCGTGCCTGCGGCTTCGAGCTGATCCGGCTCGCCAAGGCGCGAGGGTTCGCGCTGGTCCTGGTCGGGCACGTGACCAAGGAGGGCGCCATCGCCGGGCCGCGCGTGCTGGAGCACATGGTGGATGCGGTCCTGCACTTCGAAGGCGATCGCGGGCATCAGTTCCGCATCCTGCGGGCGGTGAAGAACCGGTTCGGCGCCACCGACGAGATCGGCGTGTTCGAGATGACGGAAGCCGGGCTCGCCGAGGTGCCGAACCCGTCGGCGCTGTTCCTTGCGGAGCGGCGCGGCAATATTGCGGGCTCCGCCGTGTTCGCGGGCCTCGAAGGGACGAGGCCGGTGCTGGTCGAGGTGCAGGCGCTGCTTTCGCCCAATGCGGGCGGTTCGCCGCGCCGTTCCGTGGTCGGCTGGGACAGCGGGCGGCTCGCGATGCTGCTCGCGGTGCTGGACGCACGCGCCGGGCTGCGGCTCGGCGGCTCGGACGTCTATCTCAACATCGCGGGCGGCCTGCACGTGCGTGAGCCCGCGGCCGACCTGGCGGTCGCGGCGGCGCTCGCTTCGGCTGCGACCGACACCCCGACCAGCCCGGGCCTGGTCTATTTCGGCGAGGTCGGGCTTTCCGGCGAGATCCGCCAGGTTGCGCAGGCCGAGGCCCGGCTGAAGGAGGCGCACAAGCTCGGCTTCGAGGCGGCCTGCCTGCCGCGGCGGGCGGGCGGGCGCAAGCTGGCGACGCCGGACGGACTCCGGCTCGACGAACTCGGCCACGTGGCCGACCTGGTCGCCGCATTTTCGAGCAAAAGCGTGTCATAAAGCCTTCATCAATTGCGGCGCCGTGGCGCGGCCTGTATAGGGCGCGCGAACAGGTTGGACGCTCGATGAACTGGGTTGACCTCGTCGTCCTCGCGGTAATCCTGCTTTCCGGCCTCCTGGCATTCATGCGCGGCTTCGTGCGCGAGGCGCTCGGCTTGGGCGCCTGGCTCGTGGCCGCGTTCGTCGCGAGCCCCTACGGCGTCTTCCCCTACGTGGCCCCCTGGGCCCGGCAGCAATTCGCCGACTCAACCCTGGCCGACACCGTCGCCTATGCGGGCGTGTTCCTGATCGTGCTGATCGCGCTCTCGGTCTTGGCCAACTCGCTCAGCAACTTCGTGCACTACTCCGCACTCGGCGGCCTTGACCGTACGTTGGGGCTGGTCTTCGGCCTGGTCAGGGGTGCGGTGTTGCTGGCCATTGCCTATATCCTGGTCGGGATGGCGGTCCCGGTCGATCAATGGCCGCCGGCCGTGCTGGACGCGCGCAGCTTGCCGGCGATCTACCGCGGGGCTGCCTGGATCGTCGCCGAGCTGCCGGCGGCCTATCGGCCGGCGTTGGCCGCACCGCCGCCGGGTCGCTCGACCTCGGCGGCGTCGCTGTTCCAGCCGAACCCGGTCGGACGCGCGCTGGGCGCCCGGCCCTCGCACGAGTAGGAGAGGCGGATAGCCATGGCCCGGTCGGAACTCGAGGACGACAAGCTGCACGAGGAATGCGGCGTCTTCGGCGTCTGGGGCGTGGCGGACGCCGCGGCGGTCACCGCGCTGGGCTTGCACGCGCTGCAGCACCGCGGCCAAGAGGCGACCGGAATCGTCAGCTTCGACGGCGGCCGGTTCCACAGCCATCGGGGCCTCGGGCTGGTGGGCGACAACTTCAGCGACGCCAAAGTCATGGCGAGCCTGCCCGGCCATTGCGGCGTGGGTCACAACCGCTACGCCACGACCGGCGACACCATCCTGCGCAACGTGCAGCCGCTCTACGCCGATTTCGAGTTCGGCGGCTTCGCGGTCGCGCACAACGGCAACCTGACCAACGCGCACCAGCTTCATCGCCAGCTCGTCCGCCGCGGCTGCCTGTTCCAGAGCACGACCGACAGCGAGGTGTTCATCCACCTGATCGCGATCAGCCTCTACTCCACCGTGGTGGACCGGCTGATCGACGCGCTGAAGCAGGTGGTGGGCGCCTACTCGCTGGTGGCGCTATCGAACGAGTCGCTGATGGGGGTGCGCGACCCGCTCGGCGTGCGGCCGCTGATCCTGGGGCGGATCGGCAACCACGGCACCGGCGGCTGGGTGCTGGCGTCGGAGACCTGCGCGCTCGAGATCGTCGGCGCCGAGTTCATCCGCGATATCGAACCGGGCGAGATCGTGGTGATCAACGGCCAGGGCGTGCACAGCATCAAGCCGTTCGGCCCGGGCAAGAGCCGGTTCTGCGTCTTCGAGTACATCTACTTCGCCCGGCCGGACTCGGTGGTCGAAGGCATGCCCGTCTATGAGGCGCGCAAGCGGATCGGGGCGGCGCTGGCGCGGGAGAGCCGGGTGGCGGCCGACGTGATCGTTCCGGTCCCGGACAGCGGTGTCCCAGCGGCGATGGGCTACAGCGCCGAGAGCGGCATCCCGTTCGAGCTCGGCATCATCCGCAACCACTATGTCGGGCGCACCTTCATCGAGCCGACCGACAACATCCGCAACCTCGGCGTGAAGCTGAAGCACTCGGCCAATCACACGGTGCTGGCGGGCAAGCGGGTCATCCTGGTGGACGACAGCATCGTACGCGGCACGACCAGCCGCAAGATCGTCGAGATGGTGCGTGGCGCCGGCGCCGCCGAGGTGCACATGCGCATCTCGTCGCCGCCGACCACGCACTCCTGCTTCTACGGCATCGACACGCCGGAGCGCGGCAAGCTGCTCGCCGCCCGGCACAGCATTGACGAGATGGCCGACCTGATCGGCGCCGACAGCCTGGCCTTCGTGTCGCTCGACGGGCTGTATCGGGCCCTCGGCCAATCCGGGCGTGACGAGGCCAAGCCGCACTATTGCGACGCGTGCTTCACGGGCGAGTATCCGGTGGCGCTGACCGACATGCTGGACAACTCGGACCGCCAGCTCAGCCTGCTGACCGAGACCTGATGTTGTATCGAAATAGTTCCTTACTTGTTACCCCCGGGCTTGACCCGGGGGTCCATGGATCGGAAAGCGCGGCCCGTGATCACCTGGACCCCCGGGTCAAGCCCGGGGGTGACGATCTTTCCTCGGAGAGGTCAGGCACCCAGGTCGCTGGTACATGATGGACAAGCCGATCGCTTTGGTGACCGGCGCAAGCCGGGGCATCGGTGCTGCCGTGGCACTCGAGCTGGCGCGGCGCGGCTTTCACCTGGTGATTACGGCGCGGACCGAGGGCGGTCTTACCGAAGTGGACGACCAGATCCGCGCCGACGGCGGCTCGGCGACGCTGCTGCCGCTCGACCTGCTGGACGGGGCTGGGGTGGACGTGATCGGGCCCAGCATCTACGACCGCTTTGGCCGGCTGGACGCGCTGGTGCACAATGCCGGGGCGCTGGGGCGGCTCACGCCGGTGCCGCACATCCTGCCGCCGGATTGGAATTCGGTGGTGGGCGTGAATTTCGCCGCAGCTTGGCGGCTGATCCGGAGCTGCGCCCCGGTGCTGCTGGCCGCACCAGCGGGGCGGGCGGTGTTCCTCACCTCGAAGCGCGCCTCGG
>Ga0213875_10000662_pt1 | contig 27237 bp, 28 predicted proteins | sample BarmaccomBMRX_R8_FD_160105 | JGI IMG/M metagenome (GOLD analysis project Ga0213875, IMG submission 160105) | Root-associated microbial communities from Barbacenia macrantha in rupestrian grasslands, the National Park of Serra do Cipo, Brazil - RX_R8 | ecosystem: Host-associated > Plants > Roots... | reverse complement strand
CGCCCCCCGGCCACCCCCGCCCCCGGCCACCCCCGCCCGCTGACGGCCCCGCCTACCGGCCAGCCCCGTCCGCCGGCCCCCCGGCCCGCCGTCGGCCCCCTGGCTTTCCCGCCCCCCCAAATCTGTCCATCACCTGCGCCTTTCACGACAGCTGACGCGTAATACGAACGCCCTTTTCCTTGTTCGGGATTGCAGCAGCCACAAGTGTCCGGACGAGAGTGGACGGTGGATCACTTTCTAAAAAAAGGCGTCGTTGGTTGCTTACCCGCTGCAATTTTCAGGCTAAAGTTTCCTCAGGTCGGGAGGCCCGCTGTTAACTAAAATGGAGGCCTGCGTGGCCGGAGAGGATCCTTTCCGCCCCCTTAGCAAGTATCCACCCCCAGGCGTTGATGCCCGGTCGCCTAACATCGCCCGGGTCTACGACGCCTTCTTGGGCGGCAAGGACAATTTCGCAGCTGACCGCCAAGTCGTCGACTCCGTTCTGCGGGTGTCGCCCGAGGCGACGGTTGTCGCGCGCACCAACCGGGCGTTCCTGGGCCGGGCCGTCCGCTACCTGGTCGGCGAGGCCGGGATGACCCAGCTGCTGGATATCGGCTCAGGCCTGCCCACGGCCGGGAACGTGCACGAGATCGCCCGCGAGCTCAACCCGTCGGTCCACACCCTGTACGTGGACAACGACCCGGTCGTCCACGTGCACGGCCAGGCGCTGCTGGCCGACAGCGTCACCACCGAGGTGGTCACCGCCGACCTGCGCCGCCCGGCCGAGATCCTCGAGCACCCGGACATCCACAATTTCCTGGATTTCGGGAAGCCGATGGGCCTGCTGCTGACCGCGGTGCTGCACCACCTGGACGACAAGAGCGACCCGGGCGGGATCATGGCGGCCTTGCGGGACGCGCTGGTCCCGGGCAGCTACCTGGTCCTTTCCAGCTTCGCGTTGCCGGGGCCGGATCATCCGCAGGAGACCCGGCTGGTCCACGAGGTCGAGCGCATCATGCACGATCAGCTCGGCACCGGCTACTGGCGCGAGGCCGACGTGGTGCGGGAGTGGTTCGGCGACTGGACGCTGGTCGAGCCCGGCCTGGTCCCGCTGGCTGAATGGCGCCCGGACGACCGTGACGATCGGCTGGTCGCGCACAGCCTGATCGGCGGGGTAGCCAGAAAGGCCGAGCCCCCGGCGTAACCAGGTGGGCCGAGCCCCCGGCGTAACCGGGACGGCCGACCGCCCGGCGTAACCAGGGCCGTCGGCCCGGCACGATTTTCCGTATACTGATTCCGAACGGAAATTGCGCCACGCCCGCGTTTCCGCTGTTGACGCGTCAAGCCGATAGGCGAGGCCCGATAAACGAACGGATATAAACGCTCGCTTCGCCTTATCCGTCAAAGACTTTCGTTTCACGGTTGTTTCACGCGTCAGCTCTCTTCGCCACGGCACTTTGACTGTCACCCTTAACGGCAAACCATTAGCTTGACCGCCGGGCTCCCGAAAAGGTTTCGTCAATTGACCGGCCCGCCCACCGGTACCGCCCTAATAACCCCGGCGCTGCCGCCGCCGCTCGTCCTTCCAGGCCCGGCGCTCTGCGTGCCGTTCATCGTGCCAGGCCCGCCGCTCGTCTCGCCGGTCCATCCTGTCCCGTCCGTCATCGAGCCGCGACCCCAGACCTGGCCGGACCTCGCCCGGCCCGGCCGCTTGCCCCGGCGGTCTGCCCGGTCCGCCCCGGCCCCGGCGGCCGCTGCCGCGCCGCACCCGGATCCCGCCGATGATCGAGAACGCCCGGATGTGGATGGTGGGCGCCCCCGGGCCGGGGTCGGGCGCGCCTTCCACCTCGGTGCCGCCGAGAACGCTGAGCCCGGACGCGTCCACCCGGATCCCGAGCGGGATCCGGGCCCGCACCCCGCCGATCACCGACACCTGGGTCAAGGTGACGTCGCGGGCGGCCAGTTCGGCCTGGCTGAGGTCGAGCTTGGCCCCGCCGATCAGGCTGATCACCACCACGTGGCGGCCCATCCGCCACGGCCCGAACACGTTCAGGCCCCCGATCGGCGAGACGTGCCAGGTGGCCGGCCCCGACCCGCCGGTCGCGACCGCGCCCCGGCCCGCCGGGCCACCTCCGGCCTCGCTGGGCAGGTCGGTGAGCAGCCGGTCCAGCTCGGCCCGGGTCTTGGCCGTGCTGGCCTGGTCCATCCGGTCGCTGAACTCCTCCAGCGTCAGCCGGCCCTCGCCGGCCGCGTCCCGGAGCCGCTCCACGGTGGCGTCGCGTTCCGCGTCAGACGCGCGGATTCCGCCGGCTTCCCCGCTGCCTGGTGCCTGGCTCACTGCTGCTCCTCAGCTGCCGGGTGCTCGTTCGCGATCACCCTAGCGGCGTACCCCGGCCCAGGCCGATCAGTACTGCCCGCCCGCTACTTCACCGGTTCTTCGATCGCCACGCCGCCAGCCAGCGTCCCGCCAGCCAGCGTCCCGCCGGTCACCGTCTGGTCGATCACCTTCTCACCGGGCACCGTCTCGTCGGCCGTCGCCTCATCGGCGGTCACCGGGACCGGCGCGCGCTCACCCGCCCGCACCAGGCCGATCCCGACCAGGATGAACGCACCCCCCAGGAACTGGATCGGCGTCGGCAGCTGGCCGAGCGCCAGCCAGGCGAACAAGATCGCGAACAGCACTTCGGTCATCCCGATGAACGAGGCCAGCTTGGCCCCCAGCCGCCGGGCCGCCCCGATCCCGGCCACGTAGGCGATGACCGCCGCGATCAGCGACAGCCCGAGCACCGGCACGATCCAGCTGACCCGGGTCCCCAGCAGGCTCACGTCGGCGCTGGTCGCGTGCAGCGGCAGCGCCCCCGAGAATCCCAGCACCGCCAGTGCCACCGCCCCCACGCACATCCCGCCCCAGGCCATCGCGATCGGCGGCAGCGGTTCGGCCGGCTCCCCAGCCGGCGTGCGGGCCGGCGCCGCCGACGAGACCACGAAGTAGACGGCCAGCCCGCAGGCGGCCAGCAGCCCCCACATCACCCCGATCGGGTTCACGTGGGTGGCGCCGGTCAGGTTGAGCACCATCACCAGCCCGGCGACGGCCGCCACGGCGCCCGCTACCGTGAGCCCGCGCGGCCGTTCACCGTGCCGCAGCCACACCCAGCCGACCACGAACACCGAGCCCAGGTACTCCAGCAGCAGGGCCACGCCGACCGGGATGCTCTGCAGCGCGTTGAAGTAGAACAGCTGGCAGCCCGCCACCGCGATCAGCCCGTACAGGGCGACCCGGCCCGCGTCGCGCCGCAGCAGCGCCCACCGTCCCCGCAGCGAGATCAGCGCCGGGATGGTCAGGATCAGCGCCGACAGCGAGATCCGGACGGTCACCGCCGCCGCTGGGCTCCAGCCCGCCCGGATCAGCCCGTCCGCGAACGTCCCCGACGTCCCGAACGTCCCGGCCGACAGCACCGCCAGGCCCAGGCCCGCGCCCGCGAACCCGGACCCGCGCTGCTTGCGCACCACCGCCACCGCTGACACCGCCCCTCGTCGCCCAACAACCACGAGCGACGCTAGCCAGCGCCCTGTCAGCAGTCAAGGTGATTTTTACTCATGACACCTGCCGTTCACGCATAACACGACAGGGGCTGTCCTCCGTTGAAATTGACCATGTCCGCCAGCGCCCCCCGCAGGTCCACCACGTCGACCGCCCCCAGGTCCGCGTACGCCCGGTGCAGGTTGCCCACGATCCGCTCCCGGTCCAGCCACCCGTCGTACTCGCCGAGGTCGGTCTGCCGGGCCAGCTCCAGCGGCGACAGCCCCGCGTCGATCCCTTTCTGGGCGGTGGCCAGCACGAACCGCAGGTAGCCGACCACGGTGGCGATCAGGTCGCGGTCGCAGGGGGCCCCGTGGCCGGGCACGATGACCCGGGCCGGGAACGGCGCCACCACCGACTCCAGCACCTCGATCGCGCCGCGCACCGACCCCATCAGCAGGAAGGGAGTGCCCCCGTTGAACAGCAGGTCGCCGCAGAACAGGACCTCCTGCTCGGGCAGCCAGACCAGGCTGTCGTTGGAGGTGTGGGCGGCCTGGCCGACGTAGCTGACCTCGACCGGGTACTCGTCCGACCACAGCCGCACCCGGTCGGTGAACGTCAGGTTGGGCGGCGTCACCGCCACCGCGCCCCACTCGACCGGCTCCCAGATCCCGGTGTTGCCGGGGAACCCGTACTCGATCAGCTCGGTCCGGCAGTTCTCGTGGCCGATGATCGTGGCCGGCTTGAACACGAAGTTGCCGTAGGTGTGGTCGCCGTGGTGATGGGTGTTGATCAGCACCGACACCGGGGCCGGGGTCACGCTGGCGATCCGTTCCCGGTAGGCCCGGGTCCGGCGTTCGGTCGAGCAGGCGTCGACGCTGATCACCGACTCCCGCCCGGCGACGAAGCCGGTGTTGTTGATGTACCAGGTCCCGTCCGGCTGGATGTAGGCGAACACCCGGTCCGCCACCTCGATCAGCTCGGCCGGCCCCAGCTCCGGATGCTCGTGCCTGCTGGAACTCATGAAGGCAGCTTCTCAAACCGGGGCCGCTACACCGGGGCCGGGACCCAGAGGCCCGACTCCGGGGGAGTGCGGTGCCAGAGCGCGAACAGGTCCTCGCCCGGCCCGGCCGTGCCCCAGCGGTCCGCGTACTCCGGTGAGGCCGGCCAGACCCGCGGCACCCAGGCGTCCTCGTCGGCGATCCGCTCCAGCGCGGTGGTGTACTCGACCACGAAGTTGTCCGGCCCGGCGAAGTAGGAGTACACGTTGTCGCCGGAGCTGTGCCGCCCCGGCCCCCACAGCGGCGCGTGCCCGTGCCGGACCATCCGGCCGGTGCCGCGCATGTACTCGTCGATGTCCCGCATCTCGAACGACACGTGGTTGAGGCCGGCCACCGGCCCGGCCGCGATGGCCAGGCTGTGGTGGTCGGCCGAGCAGCGCAGGAACGCCATCCGGTCCTCCAGCCAGTCCGACAGCCGCAGCCCGAAGTAGCGCTCGTAGAAGGCGACCAGGCCGGGCGCGTCGGGGGAGTTGATCACCACGTGGCTGAGCTTGCGGGGGACCGACTCGCCCGCCTCGATCTCCCGGAACGGCTTGGCGGCGACGTCGGCCGACACCTCCACCAGCCGCCCGTCCGGGTCGAAGAACCGGAACCCGTAGCCGCCGCCCGGCAGTTGCAGGGTGCCCGGTTCGGCCGCGATCCGCACCCCGTCCGACCCGAGCCGGGCGGCCAGCCCGTCCACCGCCGCCCGGTCCGGGGCCCCGAACGCGATCAGGTCGGTGCGCCGCTCGCCGGCCTGGCGGACCCGCGCCACGTACGGCTCGGGGCTGCCGACCGCGCCCAGGAACACCACGTCCCCGTCCCGGCCGACCTCGTACAGGCCCCAGATGCCCTGGTAGAACGCGACCGTGGCGGCCAGGTCGGCGGTCGCCAGCGCCACGTAACGGACGTGGGTGATCGGCGAGCGCCGGGCCACCTCGGAGGCGGGTACCGGGGCGGGCGCGATCGCCGGCGGCAGCGGCGGCCCCGGCCACGGTGGCGGCGGGACGGCGGCGGCCAGGCCAGCCGGGTCGAACGAGGTTGCAGTCACCGGATGCTCCCCTTTTCAATAAAATCCCTGCCAATAGCCACTTGAGCCACAGCAGCCTCACTGACCGCACAAGCCTCACAAGCCTCAGGCGGGCTGATTCAAGATCGCTTCGACCTGGTGGCTCTGTTCCACCAGGTGGTCGCGCATGCCCTGGACGGACTGGTCGTAGTTGCCGGCGTTGATGCTCATCTCGGCCTGCAGGATGCCGCGGGAGGCGTCCTGCACCAGCCGCGCCCGCGGGAACCGCCGCTGCTCGAACGCGCGCAGCCGTTCCTCCAGCGACCCGCCCGCGTCCAGGCCGTCGGCCAGCACCAGGCCGTCCTCGAGCGCCATGCCCGCCCCCTGGGTCAGGTGCGGCGCGCAGGCGTGGGCGGCGTCGCCGAGGATCCCGACCCGGCCGGAGAACCACGGCAGCGGCAGCAGTACGTCCGAGATCGGGCTGTACACGATGTCGTCGGCAGGTTGCAGGGCCTCGCGGACCTCGCCCGGCAGCGCCCCGAACGGCGCCATCCGCTCCTTGAGGACCGACGCGAACTCCTCCGGACGGTGGCTGACCCCCTGCGGATCGGGCGTGACCACGAACATGTACATGGTGGTCGCACTGAGCGGGATGAACCCGGCCTTGACCCCGAGCGCCTGGTAGACCCGGACCCCGTCCACGTAGCCGGGCCGCGGCAGCGTCACCCGGAACACCCCGAAGCCCGAGTACACCGCGTCGTGCTCGGGCCCGAACACGGTCCGGCGGGTGGCCGACTTGATCCCGTCGAACGCGGCCACCAGGTCGTAGGACTCGCGCCGTCCGTCGGTGAACTCCACATCGACGGCGTGGCCGCGGTCGGTGAACCGCTCCATCGTCGTGCCGTAGCTGATCTTCACGTCGTGCCGCTCGGCCCCGCCGATGAGGATCTTATGCAGGTTGAGGCGCGACAGCGCGGTGTTGGCGGGCACGTCGCCACCCATGACGCTGGGCACGTGCACGATCAGCTCGCCATCGGCGGCGTAGAAGTCGGTGTGGTCGTACTGGCAGCCGACCGCCATGATCTCGTCGAGCACGCCCATCGCCCGCAGCGCCCGCAGGCTGTTGGCCGGCTGGTTGATGCCGACCCCGTAGACCGACAGCTGCGGCTTGATCTCGACCACGTCGACCGCGAACCCGCGCTGGCGCAGCGCGATCGCCGCCCCCAGCCCGCCGATGCCCGCGCCCACGACCAGAACCTTCATGACGCAGTGCTCATTACTGGCCTCATTACGGGCCTCCCATGCCCCGGCGCATGTCCTTAATCCAGGACGGTAAGCCGCGAGCCGAACGGGCGACAGCGCCAATCTGCGATGCTCATCATCGACGGCGTCGATATATATTTTTAAAGGGGATGATGGTGGCGTGGACGTGCCCGACAGCGTGCGGCGGATGGACCTCAACTTGGTCGTGCCGCTGAACGCGCTGCTGGAGCAACGGCACGTGACCCGGGCGGCCGAGTCGGTCGGCATCGGCCAGTCGGCCATGAGCGCGGCCCTGGCACGGCTGCGGCGCCTGTTCGATGACCCGCTGCTGGTCCGCAACGGCCGGGTGCACGAGCTCACCCCGCTCGGCCAGTCGCTCGTCGAGCCGGTCCACGGCGTGCTGACCAGCCTCGACCAGCTGCTGGCGACCAGCCCGCACTTCGACCCGGCCACCGACACCCGCACGTTCACGGTGGTGGCCAGCGACTACGTGACCCTGATCCTGCTCCGCCCGCTGCTGGAGCGCCTCTACGCCGAGGCGCCGGGCGTCGCCGTCAACGTGGTCCCGGTGTCGACCGCCACCGAGGTGTCGCTCGAACGGGCCCAGGTCGACCTGGTCATCATGCCGCGCGAGATCGCCTCGGCCGGCATGCGGCAGATGCCGCAGCGCCCGCTGTTCACCGACCGCTACGTGGCCGCCGTCTGGAACCAGCACCGCGAGGTGGGCGACACGCTCAGCCGCGAGCAGCTCACCCAGCTCCGGTACGTGAAGTACAACGCGACCACCGGCGGCGCCGCCTTCGTCGACATCCAGCTCGCCCAGCTCGGCCTCGAGCCGCGGGTGGCGCTGTCCACCCTCAGCTTCACGCTGGTGCCGTGGCTGCTGCCCGGCACCTCGCTGTTCGCGTTCGTGCACGAGCGGCTGGTCAGCAGCACCCCGGTCCGCCGCGAGCTGCGGGTGCTGGAGCCGCCGGTGCCGCTGCACCCGATCGCCGAGACGATGTTCTGGCACCCGGTGTTCCACAACGACCCGGCCCACCACTGGCTGCGCGAGTGCGTCACCACCCTGGCCGCCAACCTCTGACCATCGACGACGTCGATAGCCGTCATCGACCGGATCCCATTCCGGTGTTCACCTCGGCTGCCTAGGATCGTGATCATGGCTGCCGCTCCTTACGCGCTGGGCCGGTTCCGCGCCCACACCGACTTCGGGCCCCGGGCCGACGACTTCACCGGCGTGGTGGCCGGCGACGAGGTCGCCCCGCTGGCCACCCTGCTCCCGGCCGCCCCCGACCTCGACGCCCTGCTGGCCGACTGGCCCGCCCTCCTCAAGCTGCTGGGGGACGCGGTCGACGAGGCCCGGGCCGGTCAGCGCTGGGCCGATCTGGTCCGGCCAGTCAGCGACTTCACCCGGCTGGCGCCGCTGCGGCCCGGCCAGATCTTCCAGAGCGGCGCCAACTACAAAACCCACGTGGTCCAGCTGATGACGGCGGCGGCCGCCGAGCAAGGCGACGACGACCCGGACGCCACCCACCTTCAGGCCACCGCGCTGATGGAGGAACGGGCCGCCCACGGCATCCCGTACGTGTTCATCGGCCTGGCCTCGGCCATCTGCGGTCCCGACGATCACGTGCTGCTGCCCGACATCGGCACCCAGCACGACTGGGAGCTGGAGCTGGGCGTGGTCATCGGCGTCGAGGCCTACCGGGTGGAGGCCGCCGACGCACTCCGCCACGTGGCCGGCTACGTGATCGCCAACGACCTCACCACCCGCGACCGGGTGTTCCGGCCGGACATGCCCGGCCTCGGCACCGACTGGCTGGCGGGCAAGAACTCGCCCACGTTCCTGCCGCTCGGCCCCTGGCTGGTGCCCGCGCCGTTCGTGCCCGACCCGGCCGGCCTGCGGGTCACCCTCAAGCTCAACGGCCAGACCATGCAGGACGAGACGACCGCCGACATGATCTTCGGCGTGCCCGAGCTGATCGCCCACGTCTCCGCGATCACCCCGCTGCGGCCCGGTGACCTGCTGCTGACCGGCTCGCCGGCCGGCAACGGCGCCCACTACGGCCGCTACCTGCAGCCCGGCGACGTCATGGAGTCCACCATCACCGGCGCCGAGGCCGCCTTCGGCACCCAGCACAACCGGTGCGTGCAGCCGTGACCCCCGTCATCGACGTGCACGCGCACCTCGACGTCCCCGCCATCGCCGGCCTGGTCGAGGGCCGGCCCGGGCTGGCGGCCGAGCAGGCCGAGCAGTTCGCCACGTTCGGCCCCGGGTCGATCAAGCGCAACATCGAGCTGATGCAGACCAGCTACCGGCCGCTGCTGGACGACCTGGACGCGCGCCTGGCCCAGATGGATGCGGGCCGGGTCGACATCCATGCGCTCAGCGTGGTGCCGACGCTGTACCACTACTGGGCCGACGCGCCGCTGGCCAACGACATCGTGGCCGCCGCCAACGAGCGGATCGCCCGCACCGTCGCTCAGCGGCCCGACCGCCTGACCGGCCTGGCCACGGTCGCCCTTCAGCACCCGGAGCTGGCCGCCGACCAGCTGCGCATGGCCCACCGCCAGCTCGGCCTGCGCGGGGCCGAGATCTCCACCACGGTGGCCGGCCGGGACCTGTCCGACCCGGACCTGGACCCGTTCTGGGCGGCCGCCGAGCAGCTCGGCTCGTTCATCTTCATCCACCCCTGGGGCTGCAGCCTGGGATCGCGGCTGGCCCCGGCCTACCTGGGCAACATCGTCGGCCAGCCCGCCGAGACCACCGTGGCCCTGCACCACCTGGTGTTCGGGGGAGTGCTGGACAGATTTCCTGGCCTGCGCGTCTGCGCCGCCCACGGCGGCGGCTACTTCCCGCACTACCTGGCCCGGGCCGACCACGCCTACCAGGTCCGCCCCGAGTCCCGCACGATGGCCCGCCCGCCCAGCGCCTACCTCGACACCCTGTACTTCGACTCGCTCGTCTACACCGACGACGCCCTGTCCCGCCTCCTCTCGGTGGCCGGCCCCGGCCACGTCCTCCTGGGCACCGACTACCCCTTCGACATGGGCGTCACCGACCCCGTCGACCGCATCGAGTCCCTGAAGCTCCCGCCCCCCGACCGCGACGCGATCGTGGGCGGCACCGCCGCCCGCCTGCTCGGTGTCTGATCGCTGGCTCTGACCACGGCCCGGCCGGCCGGCGTACAGTCGGGGCCGTGCGCGAGATACCGGTCGAGGAAGTGCCCGAGGAGATCGCGGCCGTGGCCGAGGCCGCCGCCCGGGGCGAGGTCGTCTACCTGACCCGGGACGGTGAGCGGCTGGCGGCGATCGTCCCGCCCGGTTACGCGATCGAGCTCGAGGACCTGTCCCCGGACGAGGTGCTCGAACTGCTCGACGAAATGGCCGCCGACCAGCCGGAAGGCTAGCCGGACCGGCCCGGACCAAGCCGTACGGCGGCTGGGGCCGAATGTCCGGGCGTGAGCGAAGACGACGGCCCGGCGGCCGGCGGGCCGGCCGATGACCCTGAGTATCTGAACAAGCTCATCGCGGCCGCGGCCCGCCGGGAGGACCAGGCCTTTGATCAGGTTTTCCGGCATCTCTCCGTTCCCGTCCACCGCCTGGCGCTGACGATCGTCGGCGACGCGGCCCAGGCCGAGGAGATCGCCCAGGAAGTCCTGACCGAGATCTGGCGTACCGCCGGCCGGTTCGACCCCGGGAAGGGCAGCGCGATGGCGTGGGCCCTGATGATCGCCCGCCGCCGCGCCATCGACCGGGTCCGTTCGGCCGCCGCCGACGCCCGGCGCGAGCAGCGGACGGCGGGGTTCGCGGTGCCGTGGGACCAGGTCAGCGAGGCCGTGGAGGACGGCCTGGACCGGGAGACCCTCCGCCGGAGCCTGGACGGCCTGAACGATCCGCAGTGGGCGGCCATCAAGCTGGTGTTCATCGACGGTCACACGGTCGCCGTGGCCGCCCTGATCCTGGATATCCCGCCCGGGACGGTCAAGAGCCGGATCCGGTCGGCGCTGATCAGCCTCCGGCGCGGCATGGGCGCGGACCCGTGAAGAGCCGCTGCCGAAACGTTATCGATCCGCTCAATCCCGGTCGTGATCGGCTCCGAATACCAACGACTGGGTTGATCTGAGCACCGCTTTCCGGGCCTCGCAGCGAACACAATTACTTTCCGATACTTTTCGGTCACGCTTCGTACCTGGATTCTCCAGGCGGCCGGCCCAGTCGAATGTTCCCTCCGCACGGGTTCGTCCGGTGTATCGGCATCGGCAGCGGCCCGTGCGGGCTGTTGCTTCGCGACTGAAGGAATCGTTCATGACTTACGAAGACCCGGAAAACGGCCTGGCCGCATCCGCCGCGAAGGCGGGTCTGTCCCGCCGTGGCCTGATGCGCCGCGCGGGCGGCATCGGCATCGTCGGCGTGACGGCCGGCCTGCTCATTGACACCACCGCGGCCTCGGCCGCGACCACCGGCACCACCGCCGCCAGCGCCCCATCCGCGGGGCACACAGCGGCGACGGCCAGCACTCCGCTGGTCGCGCACGTGCACGACGCCAAGACCGGCGAAGTGGACCTCTTCACCGGCGAGCGGCACGTGCGGGTGCACGACCCGGCCCTGGCCCGCGCCCTGGCTCAGGCCGCGGCCACCGGCCGCTGACCATCCGCCCATCCAGACGACAATTGAGGTCCACGCCATGTCATCGCACAAGGAAGCGCCGGGCATCGTCAACGATGCCGCGGCCGACAACACCGATGTGTACGCGTTCGTGTCGCCGGACAAGCCGGACACGGTCACGCTGATCGCGAACTTCGTCCCGCTGGAGGACCCCGACGGCGGGCCCAACTTCTTCGAGTTCGGCGACGACGTGCTCTACGAGATCCACGTCAGCAACTCGGGCACCGCCCGCGCCGACATCACCTACCAGTTCCGCTTCCGCACCGAGGTGCGGGACGAGAACACGTTCCTCTACAACACCGGGCCGATCACCTCGCTGAACAGCGCCAACTGGAACCGGCGCCAGTTCTACTCGGTGGTCCGGGTGGACAAGAGCGGCAGCCACACCCAGGTCGGCTGGGCTCCGTGCCCGCCGTGCAACATCGGCCCCGGCTCCACCCCGGACTACGCGGACCTGGCCAACGCCGCGGTCACCAGCATCGGGCGGGGCGGCAAGGTGTTCGCCGGGCAGCGGGCCGAAGGTTTCTACGTCGATCTCGGGGCCATCTTCGACCTCGGCGACCTGCGGCCAGTCCAGGAGCTGAACGCCTTCAACAAGATGCCGGCCGCACCGGGCATCAACTCCACCCTGGCCAAGAACATCCACTCGATCGTTCTGCAGCTGCCCAAGAGCGAGTTGTCCAGCCACTACACCAACCCGACGGACCCCCGGGCCACGATCGGGGTCTGGGCCAGCGCCAGCCGGCAGAAGACCCGGCTGTACAACACCCCCCGCCCCGGCGAGGTGACCAACGTCGGCCCGTTCACGCAGGTCTCCCGGCTGGGCAATCCCCTGGTCAACGAGGTCCTGATCCCGCTGGGCAAGAAGGACCTGTTCAACGCGACCCAGCCGCAGGACGACAAGCAGTTCGCCCAGCAGTTCGCTCACCCGGAGCTGTCGTCGCTGCTGCCGGTGCTCTACCCCACGGCGTTCCCGCATCTGGACAAGCTCAACAAGTCGGGCACGCCGCGGGCCGACCTGGAGGCCATCCTGCTCACCGGCATCCCGGCCGGCGTCGTCGCGGGCTTCCAGAACTACACCGGCCCGACCCAGGCCGACATGCTGCGGCTGAACCTGGCCATCCCGCCCACCACCAGCAGTCCGTCCAACCTCGGGCTGATCGGCGGGGACCCGGCCGGCTTCCCCAACGGGCGCCGCGTGTTCGACGACGTCACCACGATCGAGCTCCGGGCGCTGGCCGGGGCGACGTACAAGCTGATCGACAAGAGCTACAAGCCCGATGCGGCCGCCGGGGAGATCACCCCGGGCCTGACGTCCTCCAACACCGACGTCACGGCCGAGAACACCGAGCACTACCTGCCCAGCTTCCCCTACCTGGGCGTCCCGCACGCCGGCTACGACGTCCCGATCGACGACACCCCGGTCAAGGTCAGCAGCTACTAGCGCACGAACCGTTCCGGGTGCCCGCCACGGCCAGGTCGGCGGGCACCCGGAACGGGCCTGACATCAGAGGACAAAGAACGATGACCGAGCGATCAGCTCATGCCACCCAGGCGGCCGTGGTTCTCGACATCGGCGGGGACATCGGGGCGCTGGTGCTGTACACCGGGGTCGAGGACGACGCGGCCGAGATCGACATCAGCCCCGGTACCGACCCGGCCGCACCGCGCAGTCACAACCAGGTCCACCCCCGGCGCGCCCCGGCCGGCACCGTCTACAGCGCCGTCTACCCGGCCCTGGCCGCGGGAACGTACACCATCTGGCGGGACGAGCACACGCCGGAAGCCACGGTCACCATCCGCGGTGGCCAGGTCACCCAGCACCGCCTGTCGGCCCCGCTCGGACCCCGGCCCCACTCTCACCACCACGAGCAGCCCCACCCGCACGGGTAGCACCCGGACCCGGCCGGCTCGGACTCCGCGCGGTCAGCGGCCGCCCGCGGTGAACAGCGCGACCACGTCATCGATGAGGCCGTCGGCCTGTCCGGCCCCGGGCTGGCCCGGGGTGACGATCCCGGCGATGCCCCGGGCGGTGGCCATGAACAGCAGGCGGAGCCGCTCGGGATCACCGGCCGGGAGCTGGCCGGTCCGCTGCCCCTCGCTGATCAGCTCACCCACGGTGATGAACAGCCGCCCGGCCCCGGCCGCCAGTTCCTCGTCCCCGCCTGCGATCTTGGCCGCGAACATCAGCTCCATCAGGGCCGGGTCGGTGGTCGCGAACCGCACGTAGGCCACGCCGGTCGCCCGCAGCCGGGCCCGGAAGTCCGGGCCCGCGGCCGTGACGGCGGCCGCCACCTCGTCGGCCAGCCGGGCGAAGCCGGCCCCGGCCAGCGCGTCCAGCAGCGCCTGGCGGTCGGCGAAATGACGGCGCGGGGCCGCGTGGCTGACGCCGGCCTGCCGGGCCAGGTCGCGCAGCGACAGCTGCTCGGCGCCCTGCTCGCGCAGCGTGCGCTCGGCCTCGGCCAGCAGCGCGTCCCGCAGGTGGCCGTGATGGTAGGGGCGCTCGGTCATCCGCCGACTCTACCAGTAATGTTGTCGTTGACATCATAGTAGTCAATGCCTACATTGTTTCACATGACTACTTTTCATGGTGTGGACCTGCCTGACCGGTCCGGACGGACCGCGATCGTGACCGGGGCCAGCAGCGGCATCGGCCGCTCGGTGGCCCAGGCGCTGGCCGGGGCCGGCGCCCACGTGGTGCTGGCCGTGCGGGACCTGGCCAAGGGCCGGGCGGTGGCGGCCGCCATCGGGGGCCGGACCGAAGTGCGGGCGCTGGACCTGGCCCGGCTGGACTCGGTGCGGTCGTTCGCGGCCGCCTGGGACGGCCCGATCGACCTGCTGATCAACAACGCGGGGGTGTCGGAGCAGACCCTGACCCGCACCGCCGACGGCTTCGAAGCCGACTTCGGCGTCAACCACCTGGGTCACTTCGCCCTCACCAACCTGCTGCTGGAGCAGATCACCGGCCGGGTGGTGACCGTGGCCTCGCAGGCCGAACGGATGGCCCGGCTGGACCTCGACGACCTCAACTGGACCGCCCGGCCCTTTCAGCGGTCCCGCGCCTACAACGACTCCAAGCTGGCTAACCTGCTGTTCAGCGCCGAGCTCCAGCGCCGTCTGACCGCGTCGGGCTCCCCGGTCAAGGCCATCGCCGCGCACCCGGGCCTGGTCAACACGGCCATCTATCAGCACGACGGCCCCCGCGGTCTGGCTGATTTCGCCTGGGCGCCGCTGCTCCGCCTGGTGGCCCAGGACGCCGACCACGGCGCGCTGCCGGTCCTGTTCGCGGCGACCGCCGACGTCCCCGGCGACAGCTTCGCCGGGCCCCGGCACCTCGCCCACATGCGCGGCGGCTTCCAGCTGATCGGCCGGTCGGCGGCCGCGTCCGATCCCGCCCTGGCCGGCCGCCTGTGGATCGTCTCCGAGCAGCTGACCGGCGTCCGCTCGGCGCTCGCCCCGGCCGCCCGGCCCTAGTCCAGGCGGAGCACGGTCTCCTCGATCTCGGCCTGCCGGGCCCGGGCGAAGTCCCGGTTGGTGCCGATGATCCGGAACCCGGCCTTCTCCAGCACCCGCAGCGACCCGAGGTTGTCGCTGGCCGCCCGGGCGTGCACCGGCCGCGCGGTCACCTCCTGCAGCAGCAGGGCCAGCGCCCGGCTGGCCACCCCCTGGCCCCAGGCGTCCCGGTCCACGCCGTAGGTCACCTCCAGCTCGCCGTCCCGCTCGAACGCGGCCACGTGCCCCACCAGCGCGCCGTCCCGGGTGACGGCCCGCATGGTCACGTCGGGCGCGGCCCGGACCCGGGCCATGTGGGCGTCGAAGTGCGCCCGGTCGCCCGGGTCCTCGGGCGTGAACGCGGCCATCCACACCCCCTCGGGGTCCCGCATCTGCTCGAAAATCCCGTCCAGGTCCTCGTCCCGGACCTCCCGCAGCGTGATCTCGGCCATGGGTCCATCCTCCCAGCCGCCAGTGACAGCCGGACCGGTCACCGGCGGGTCACTCGCGGGCCAGCGCGCCGCCCAGCAGGCTCTGGCGCAGGAACGCGAACGCCCGTGCCTCGCTGGTCCGGCCGTGCTCGTAGAACCGCAGCCACAGCACCGTCCGCAGATGCTGCGCCAGCTCAGCCGCTCCGGCTATCGGCCGCACGGTGCCGTCGGCCAGCCCCGGCCGCAGCAGCTCGGCCAGCGTGTCCAGCCGCTGCTGGGTGGCCACGAAGTACCGGTGCACCGGGCTGGCCGTCTCCTCGCGGCCGTACCAGCCGAGCGCCACGATCCGCGACTCGGCCCGGAAGTGCCGGCTGGCGTGCGCGAACACCCAGGTGATCGCCAGCACCCGCGCGGCCAGCGCGGCTGGGCCGCCCGGATCGGCCGCCAGCACCGCGGCGAACGCCTCGTCCAGCCGGTCCGCGTAGCCGTCGACGATCGTCTGCAGCAGCGCTTCCTTGGAGTCCACCCGCCGGTACAAGGTGGCCATGCCGATTCCGGCCGCCCCGGCGATGTCGCGGATCGTGGTCGCCTCGTAGCCCCGCCGCGCGAACTCGCGGCGGGCGGCGGCCAGGATCGCCCCGGTGACGTCGTCCGCGGCCCCGGGGCCGCCCCCGCCCCGGCCGCTGACCCCCCAGGTGGCCGTCACCTCGAGCGCGGTCCGGTAGGCGGCCGATCGGTCCAGTTCGGTGAACGACGGCGGCTCGGTCAGCAACCCGTGCAGGAGCAGGTCGCACAGCTGACCCGCCAGTCGCCCGGCGTCCCCGGCCGGGTAGTACAGCGGCGCGTAGGCCGTCACCCGCTGCACCGTGAACCGCAGCAGCCCGAGGTCGGCGACGGGGGAGTGGCCGGCCAGGGCCTGCACCGCGGTGCGCCAGGCCCGGTCCAGGGCCGGTGAGCGGAACTGGATCGCGGCCACCAGCCGGCCGGTCGCCACGCTCGGCGCCTCGTAAGCGCTGAGCCGGACCGCGGCCGGGTGCGCGAACGCCAGCCCGGCCACCTCGGCGGCCAGCCGTCGCAGCAGCGCCCCGGGATCGCCGCTCGGCTCCGTTAGCTCCGCCGGTTCCAGCGCTTCGGCCGACCCCAGCGGCCCCGCTCGCCCCGCCGGCCCCGCGCCTCCCGCCGAGCGCCCGGCGGCCGCCGCCCCCAGCCCGGCCAGCGCCTGGCTGTAACGGTTCAGCAGGTCGACCGCGATGTCTTCCTTCGACGCGAAGTGGTGGTACAGGCTGCCGGGCAGGATCCCGGCCGCCTCGGCGATGTCGCTGATCGTGGTGGCCGCGTAGCCCCGCCGCTCGAACAGCCCGGCCGCCGTCTGCCGGATGTCCTCCGTCCGCGCCCCGGCCCCGCTCGTCCCGGTTCCGGTCCCGCCCACCAGCCGGGCCACCCCGGCGGCCCCGGCCCCGTCGGCCGGGTCCGCCGGCTGCGCCGGGAGCGATGAGGCCATAGCCCCGAGTATGACCCGCCCGGCCCCCGCCCGGCCCCTTCCCGCCCCCCGATTCCTTTTTCTGAATGAACCAAATTTCTGTTCCGGCATCTTTACTAGCCACCGCGCCGTGGGTACCGTGCGAACGAGAGCTGATAACAAACATTTGATTTCAGGAGGCAACGATGGCCGAGGCTGAGATCGAGATCAACGGCGGGATCGTGGTCTACGAGCTGATCGGGCCGGACGACGGCGAGAACGTGGTGATCACGCCGGGCGGCCGGTTCAGCAAGGACTACGGCGGCGTCCACGAGCTGGCCAACGCGCTGGCGGACGGCGGCAAGCGGGTGCTGCTGTGGGACCGGCCGAACTGCGGCCGCTCCGATATCCAGGTCTACGGCCAGTCCGAATCGCACATGCGGGCCGAGACCCTCGGCCTGATGTGCCAGCAGCTGGGCATCGAGAAGATCGTCGCCACCGGCGGGTCCGGCGGCGCCCGCGACACGATCGTGTTCACGCTGATGTTCCCCGAGCTGGTCACCCGGATGGCGGTGTGGAGCATCGTCGGCGGCAACTACAGCGTGATGTCGCTGGCCGGGGTCTACATCCTGAACGAGCTGCGCGCGATCCGGTCCGGCGGCATCGAGGCCGTCATGCAACTGCAGGGCGGCGCGGGCAGCTGGTCGGATCTGGTCGCCGTCAACCCCCGCAACAAGGATCGGCTGCTGGCCATCGGCCCGGAGAAGTTCGAGGCGGTCATGACCACCTGGCTGGAGGCGTTCACGCCCAAGCCGACCGAGCCGATCCCCGGGGTGCCCGACTCCGAGTTCGCCAAGATCAAGGTGCCCACCCTGATCGTCCGCGGCGGCGAGAAGGACTACGACCACCCCAAGCGCACCTCGCTCGACGTCGCCAGCCTGATCAAGGACTCCCGGCTGATCGAGCCACCGTGGCCCGAGGACGCCTGGGAGCAGGCGGCCAAGGCGACCGCGGCGGGCACCGGCTGGCTGTTCGACCCCTGGGTCCAGGCCGCGCCGGCGCTGCTCGACTTCATGGCGGGCAAGCCCGGCGGCGTGGCCACGTTCGCGGGCCAGTGACGATGACCGCTGACCAGCCGCTCATCGACGCCAGCGTGCACGTGTTCTTCAAGTCGCCGCGTGACCTGGTCGACCACCTGCGCGAACCGTTCTCCAGCCGTGGCTACCCCGACCCCGACGTGGCCTGGTTCGCCCCGCCCGGACCGCGCTACGCGCCGGGCACCGAGGGACCGGACGGCGCCCACCCCGGCTCGGACCCCGAGCTGACCGGGCGCGCCATCTTCGACCAGAACGGCTTTGACCTGGCCATCCTGCACCCGATGTCGGTGGCCGGCATCCTGCCCGACTGGCATCTCGGGTCGGCCATCTTCGCCGCCACCAACCAGATGCTGGTGGACCGGTGGCTGGACTCCGGTACCTACGCCGACCGGTTCCGCGGCACGATCCGGGTCAACCCCAACGACATCGAGGGGGCCGTCAAGGAGATCAAGCGCTGGCAGGACCACCCCAAGATGGTGCAGATCGGCCTGCCCATGCAGACCCAGGAGCCGTACGGGCGGCCCAAGTACAAGCCGATCTGGCGGGCCGCCTGCGACGCCGGCCTGCCGGTCGCGGTCCACATCGAGATGGGGGTGGGCATCACCCACCCGCCGACTCCGTCCGGCATCACCCGGACCTACTCCCACCACGCCAGCTACCAGCCGATGACCTACGTCTGGCACCTGCTGAACATGATCCCCGAAGGCGTGTTCGAGGAGTTCGGCGACCTCAAGGTGGTGTGGGCCGACGGCGCCGCCGACATGGTCACCCCGTTCATCTGGCGGATGGACACGTTCGGCCGCCCGCACCTCGAGCAGACCCCGTGGGCGCCGGAAATGCCCAGCTCCTACCTGCCCGAGCACGTGTACTTCGTGCACAGCCGGATGGACGGGCCGGGCGACGCGCCCTACGCGGGTGAGTGGCTGACGATGACCGGCAAGGAGGACATGCTCCTGTTCGGCTCCAGCTACCCCGACTGGCAGCTCGTCACCCCCGGTGACCTGCCCCCGGCCTGGTCGCCCGGCCAGCGAGCCAAGGTGCTCGGCGGCAACGCGGCCCGGCTCTACCGACTCGGCACCCCCGTACCGGCATCAACTGGGTGAGAGGTTCCACCATGACCATCGAAATCACTGAGCGACGTCAGCAGAGCACCGAGCAGATCCCCGTCCGCGTGGTCGACAGCGACGTCCACCCGACCCCCAAGCGCGGCGAGCTCGAAGAGTTCATCCCCGAGCCCCACCGGCAGCTGTTCAAGCTGCGCGGTAAGGGGGCGGGCGGCCAGAACTACTACGACGCGCCCGACTACGCCAACGCCTACGCGATGCGGACCGACACCTTCCCCGGCGACGGCAACTTCGCCGGTTCCAGCCCCGAGCTGATGTTCCGCCAGGTCATCATGGAGGGCGGCAGCGACCTCATCATCCTCGGGCCGCTCAACGGCACCGGGCAGACCGACGAAGAGGCGCACGCGCTGTCGGTCGCCACCAACTTGTGGCAGGACAGCTGCTGGCTGGACTCGGAGCACAACTGGCACCAGCGCTACCGCGGCTCGATCGCGGCCGCCATCCAGATGCCGCACGAGGCGGCCCGCGAGATCGAGCACTGGGCCGGCCACCCGCTGATGTCGCAGGTGCTGATCTACGCCGAACCCCGGCCCGCCTGGGGTCACCCCAAGTACGACCCGATCTGGGCCGCCGCGACCCGCCACCACCTGCCGGTCGCCTGCCACCTGGGCCGCGGCCAGCACAACGAGCTGCCGATGTCACCGGTCGGATTCATGACCTACAACCACGACCTGATGGTGTCGTACTCGATGCTGGCCGCCAACCAGGTCATGAGCCTGATCTTCGACGGCGTCTTCGACCGGTTCCCGGCCCTGCAGATCGTGCTGATCGAGCACGCCTTCAACTGGATCCTGCCGCTGATGTGGCGGATGGACGCGATGTATGAGGCCCGGGGCCCGGAGAACGGGCTCAAGCGCAAGCCGTCCGAGTACGTCAAGGACCACATCTGGTTCACCACCCAGCCGCTGGACTACCCCGAGGACAAGCTCGAGCTGACCAAGGCGATGGAGTGGATGGAGGGCGACAAGATCCTGCTGTTCTCCTCGGACTACCCGCACTGGACCTACGACGACCCGCAGTGGGTGGCCAAGCACATCCCGGCCGCCATGCGCGAGCAGATCATGTTCGGCAACGGCATCGACGTGTTCAACCTGCCGTCGTCGGTGCCGGCCCTGCCCGGTCAGAAGCGGGCGTTCTGACGTGCAGGCCGTCGTCTTCACCAGCGAGGCCCGGGTCGCGCTGGCCGACCGGCCCGAGCCGGTCGCGGGCGACGGCGAGGTCCTGATCAAGGTCGGTGCCGTGGGCATCTGCGGCACCGACCTGCACGCCCCGGTCAAGCCGGAGATGTTCACGCCGGGGGTGGTGCTCGGCCACGAGTTCGCCGGCACCGTGGCCCGCCCGGCCGCCGGCCCCCTGTCCGACGGCCAGCCGGTGGTGGTCAACCCGATCGCGCTGTCCTGCGGGCGTTGCCAGGCCTGCCGTCGCGGATTCACCAACCAGTGCCTGACCGCGTTGGCGGGGTGCAGTGGGGTGGCCCGCGACGGCGGTATGGCCCAGTTCGCGGTCGCCGATCAGCGGTCGGTTCATGAAATCCCTGAAAATGTCGCACTGCGCGAGGCCGCCTGGACCGAGCCGCTGGCCGTCGCCCTGCGCGCTCTGGGCCTGGGCGGGGTGCGGGCGGCGAGCACGGTGGCGGTCCTCGGGGCCGGCGCCATCGGCCAGCTCATCCTCCAGCTCGCGCTCAACGCCGGCGCCGGCGAGACCGTCGTGATCGAGCCCTCCCGCCTGCGCCGCGACGTCGCCGTCGCGTGCGGCGCGGCCCAGGCGGTGTCACCGGCCGAGGTGCCCAGGCTCGACCGGGCTTACGACGTGGTCTTCGACTGCACCGGCGCCGCCGACGCCTTCGCCATCTCGCTGGCCCTGGTCGCCCCGGGCGGCCGCGTCGTCGTCCTCGGCTCCTACCCGTCGCCGATCAGCCTGGGTCACGTCCCGGCCGAGGCGTCGGTCGTGTTCAGCTCGGTCTACCGCGACGACCAGGAGTTCGCCGCCGCCCTCCGCCTGCTGGCCCGCGGCCTGATCGACACCCGCCCGCTGACCACCGCGATCATGCCGCTGCCGGAGTACGAGAAGGCGTTCGCCTCGCTCCTGGACCCCGAGCAGGCGGTCAAGGTCTTCCTCGACCCGGTGGGCCAGTCTTGACCCCCGAGTGGTAGTTGGCAGGCCTTAATTCGGTGCCAGCTTCCAGAGGTTAAACTCGAAAAAGATGTGTGACCTGTGTGCAGGTGTCGCGCTGCTATGCCAGATTTCTGGCTGAAGCTTCTAAAACTTCGTTGCGGCCAGCAAAAAGATCAGTGACAGGGTTCCCCTAGGTCATTGCTGAGTGTAATAATTCGCATAGCTGCTTTGGATACAGCACGTGTGGGGGGAGCCGCATGGGCGCTAGGTGGGCGTTTTTAACGCCGGATATTGTTAGAAGTCAAACGTGGCGAAAATTTTCGCCAAATGGTCGTCGTGCCAAATGGGCGGGCTTGTGTCGGTCGTCGCGAGCTGTCATTTGGGCAAGTGACGCATGAGTGCGCTCCTAGACGAATAATCGCTATGGCAAGCGCCGCAATTGCTGCTGCCATCCCTGCGAATCGTCCGAAGAGGATGAGCTCATCTCGCTAGCTTTCTCCTTACTGTACGTCTCTTCAGTACGCGTTCTGGCTGCTCTAGGCGATTCTAGTGGCGCCAGAGGTGTTGGTTGCCGTTACGATAACTGGGCTGAGGGGGTAATCAGAGCTGGCTTTTCCGGGCATTGTATTTCTGTAGTGTTATTAAAATCCAGCAAACAAGATAGTTTTGAGGATGCCATGAGTTTCAAAGAAGGCATGCGTAAGGCTTGGGATACGCTCAATGACGCAGCGGAGGCTCTCGCTAAGTCGCAGCAAGCCGAGCGGGAAGCCAGTCGCCTGCTGGGTATGAGCGAGCCAGTCGCGCGGCGCGAACTGAAAAGTTTGTCTCAAACGCTCGATTCTGACGTGTGGCAACTGATGATTAACCAGTTCGATACAATTGCCAAGGAGGACTCCGGCAGGCGGGCAGATGTAGCGGCTAGGCTTGCTGAATACGCTGAGGAGTTGTAAGCCCCACTTCTGCGGAATCCAGTACCAGCCGAGCGCCCTGCCAATTGGCAGGGCGCTCGATAAGCGTGCAGTTATAGCCCGGGATGCCCTTCTGGTCGGCCGGTGACCGGCGACGGGTGCCGCGGCTGGTAGATCGGGAACTCGGTGCCGTCCGGCAGCCGGATCGCGGCCAGCAGGCCCCAGCCCTGGTCCGCCACCTCGCGGGCGACCTCGACCCCCTTGGCCCGCAGATCGGCCAGCGTGGCCTCGATGTCGTCGCACATCAGGTACAGCTCGTGCTTGGGCGGCCCGTCGGCCGGGTGCACCGCCAACTCGGCGGGCGGCAGCGCGAAGATCAGCCAGCCGCCGCCCGCGTCGACCGAGTCCAGCCCGAGCACGTCGTTCAGGAACGCCCGCACCTTTTCGGCGTCGGGCGAGAATATGATCGCGTGAACCCCGGTAATCACAGCGCTAGCTAATCACGGCGCCAGCGTGGCCCGCCGGCCCCGGGCCGCTGGGCCATCATGAGCCTATGGAGACCGCTACCCGGAAGCTGCACCGGCTGACGTCCTACGAGACCGGCCGGGAGTGGGACGTGGCCATCGACGATCCGGCCGTGGTCCAGGGCCTGGAGACCAACGACATGGACCGGCTGCCCTGGTTCACCAAGCGCTACCCCGAGGGGCTGCCCCGGATCGCGCTGCCCCGCGCGCTGCCGACGACGCTGACTCCGGCCCTGGCCGTGCTGTCGGGGATGGCCAGGGTCAGGGTGGCCGAAGCTCCCCCCGCGGTGCTCGACCTGGCCCAGCTGGCCCGGCTGCTGTTCTTGTCGGCCGGGGTGATGCGGACGATGGACCGGCCCTGGGGCGTGCACCCCTTCCGGGCGGCCGGGTCGGCCGGCGGCCGGTTCCCGCTCGAGCTCTACGTGGCGATCCCGGCCGGCGGGCCGCTGCCGGCCGGGGTGCACTGGTATGACCCCTGGGACCACGCGCTGGTCCAGGTCGGGCCCCCGCCCGCGGCCGGCGGCCCGGTCATCGTCGTCACCGGCGTCCCCTGGCGGACCGGCTGGCGCTACCGCGAACGCGGCTACCGGCACATCTACTGGGACGCCGGCACGATGCTGGCCCAGCTGCTGGCGCTGGCCGACTCGGCCGGGCTGACGGCCGGGCTCTACTCCGGGTTCCCCGACGAGCCGGTGGCCGCCCTGGTCGGGGCCGATCTGGTCCACGAGTTCCCGGTCGCCCTGGTCAGCCTGAGCCCGGCCGCCCCCGCGGTCGAGCCCGGCGGCCCGGCCCAGACCGGCCCGGTGGACGCCGCCCCGTTGGAGTTCCCGCTGGTCACCGCCGCCCAGGCGGCCGGCCAGAGCGACCGGCTGGGGCCGCCGTGGCCTCGCGGCGGCCGGGTCGAGGTGCCGGTGCTGGCGTCGCCCCCGATGGAAGACGTCATCACCACCCGGGGTTCCCAGCGGCGGATGGACGCCCGCCGCGGCCTGCCGCTGGACCTGCTGCGGACCAGCATGGCGGTGGCCGTCCGCGGCCTCGACGTCCCGCACTGGGTGGTGGTCCACGACGTGCCGGGCCTGCCGCCCGGCCTGTACCGCTGGCCCGACCTGGCCGCCCCGATCCGGGCGGGTGAGCTGCGCGACGAGCTGTTCCGGGTGTGCCTGGGCCAGGCGCTGGGCCGCGACGCCGCCTTCGTGGCCATCGCCGCCGCCGACCTGGCCCCCGTCAGCGACGCCGGCTACCGGGCCGCCCAGCTGGCGTCCGGGCTGGCCGAGGGCCGCCTGCACCTGGCCGCCTACGCGCTCGGGGCCAGCGCCTCGGGCATGACGTTCCTCGACAGCGAGGTGCCCGCGCTGCTCGGCGAGCGGCTCGACGGCCTGCTGTTCACCTGCGTCGGCGTCCCGCTCTACCGCTCGGCGCCGGGCGGTGCCCCCGGCGCTCCCGCCACCGTCCGCCGGGTCACCCCGATCCTCGGCTGAGCCCGGAGCCCCGCGGCCCGGTCAGCTGGCGGGCTGCCAGAGCCGGAACGTCACGCCCTGGTCGTCCACGCAGTCGGCCAGCAGCCCGTAAGGCTGCCGCAGGGGCGTGCCCGCCTGGCCGCCGGCCGTACGGACCCGCTCGATCGCGGCCACCAGATCATCGACCCGGAACGACAGCTGCACCTCCGGGGCCGCCCCCCGCGACGAAAGGATGCCCAGTCCCGGCGTGGTCTCGCCGGTCCGCCAGGCGTTCGGGTGGCCCTCGGTGAACGGTACCTGCAGCACCGCCGCGTAGAACTCCATCGTCCGCCGCGGCTCCCGGGCCGTGATCGTGACGTTCCCGACGTCACCCTGGCGCGCCCGGGTGCGGCTGGGGGCCCGGCCGAGCAGGATCCAGCGGTGCCCGAACGGGTCGACGATCACCGCCCGGCGGCCGTAGGGCTGGTCGGCCGGCTCTCGCTCGACCGTGGCCCCGTTACCCCGGGCCCGCGCGGTGGTCGCGTCGACGTCGTCGACCTCCAGGTGCAGTGAGGAGCTGAACGTGGCGGGCGCCTCCGGCGTCGGCGCCGCCGGTGCCCGCACCGGCACGTCGGGCCACAGGTCCGACGGCTCGGAGAACATCAGCACGCCGTCGCCCAGGCCCAGTTCGGCGTGGCCGATGGTGCCGTCGGCGTTGACGATCGGCTCGCCCCGCCGCTCGGCCCCGAGCACGTCGGCGTACCAGTCCAGCGCCCGCCGGGCGTCGGACACCACGATGTAGGGGGTCAAGGTGGGCGGCCAGGCCGGCTGGCGCCGGGCCCCGGCCCCGCCGGCCGGCTGGTGCACGGTCGTCTGAGACATGGTTCCTCCTGAGTAGGCGAAGACTTCCCGGATCAGCCGCGCCCGCAGGTCCGCGGCGAAGGCGGGATCGGGTGCGGCGGGCGTCACGGGCTCGCGCAGCTCGTCGAACGGATCGCTCATCGCGAGCCCTCCTCTCCCTCGTAGCAGCGGCGGAACGCGGCCCGGGCCCGCACCAGCAGCGCCTCGGTGGCGTGCACGGTCCGGTCCAGATGAGCGGCCACCTCCGGCACCGGCAACCCGTCCAGATAGCGCAGGGTGAGCGCCGCCCGGTGGTGGGCGCCCAGCCGCCCGAGCACCTCGCGGGCCCGGATCCGGTCCACGACCGTCTCCCACGGATCCTCGGCCGGCTCCCAGTCCGGCTCCGTGGCCAGTAGTTGCCGCCCGCGCTGTTCCCGCGCGACCCGCCGCCAGTGGTCGGCCAGCTTGTGCCGCGCCACCCCGATCAGCCAGGGCACCGACGGCGCGGGCGTCCCCGGCTGCCGCGCCGCGTGCACGGCCGCCAGGAACGACTCGGCCGTGAGTTCCTCGGCCAGCCCGACGTCGCCGCACCGGCCCAGCAGATAGCCGTACACGTGCGGCAATGCCTCGTCGTACAGCTCCAGCAGTCCGGCCGCGGGGTCGGGCCGCACCTTCGGGTGCGTCACACCCTCATAGTCGTCCGGCCACCCGCTGCTCCGACGGGGGCCTGCCCAACTTTCTCCCGGCGACCCCACCTCGTTCACCTGGCCGTACGGATGAGGCCAGTGGCAGTGTGGCTGAGGCCGGACCGCTGCGCGACAATAGGTCCGTGGGATATCCACCCGAGCCCGGGTCCTACGGCTACCCGCCCTACGGGCCGCCCCGGCGCCGCCGTGGCCGCCACGCGCTCTCGCACACGGCCGTGGCCATTCTCGCCGCGGTGGCCGCGGTCCTGATCACGCTGCAGGTCACCAACAACGGGAGCGGGACCGGCAACGTGCCCGGAGCCGGGGCGGTGCCCGCGCCCGCCTCGTCGGCCGCCTCCCCGGCCGGCAACGCCGGCACCGCGGCCGTCCGCCAGGCGGTGGACAAGGTCGGGCCGGGCGTGGTCCTGATCAACAGCACCCTCCAGTACAGCTCGGAGGCGGCCGCGGGCACCGGCATGGTCATCAACGCGAACGGCCTGGTGCTGACCAACAACCACGTCATCGCGGGCGCGACCAAGATCACGGCCAAACTGTCGGCGACCGGCCGCACCTACCCGGCCACCGTGGTCGGCTACGACAAGACCGGGGACGTGGCCCTGCTCCAGCTACAGGGCGCCTCCGGCCTGCCGACGGTCCCGCTCGGCAACTCCGCGGCCGTGAAAACCGGCGACGCGCTGGTGGCGCTGGGCAACGCCCAGGGTCAGGGCAGCGTGGTCGCGGTGGCCGGTCAGGTCACCGCGCTCAACCAGACCATCACCGCCTCCGACGAGGGCGGCACCACCAGCACCGAGACCCTGCACGGCATGATCCAGACCAACGCCGACATCGTGCCGGGCGACTCCGGCGGCCCCCTGACCAGTTCGGCCAGCCAGGTCATCGGCATGGACACCGCCGCCGACAGCGTCAGCCAGGGCGCGCAGCAGCAGACCGCGGCCGGGTTCGCGATCCCGATCAACACCGCCCTGTCGGTCGCCCGCCAGATCGCCGCGGGCCGGGCCAGCTCGACGATCTGGATCGGCTATCCGCCGTTCGTCGGCATCCTCATCGGCTCCAGCACCAGCGGCAGCCCGCAGCAGCAGGCCCAGCAGCAGCAACAGCAGAACGGCTTCGGCGACGGGACCGGCGGCTTCGGCGGCTACAACGGCTTTGGCGGCGGCTCGAACTCCAGCCCCCAGTGCTACACCAGCAACACCGGCCTGACCGTGCCGGCCACGATCGCCCCGGTCAGCTCGGGCACGCTGATCGACGGCGTGATCTGCGGCAGCCCGGCCGCGGCGGCCGGGATCACCGGCGGCTCGGTGATCACCTCGGTCAACGGCCAGCAGGCCGGCTCGCCGGCCAACCTGACCGGCATCCTGGCCCGCTTCCGGCCCGGCGACACGGTCTCGGTGACCTGGGTCAGCCCGGCCGGCCAGCAGTCGACCAGCCAGATCCGCCTGGCCCAGGGCCCGCCCCAGTAGCCGCGCGCACCCGCCGGTTACCGGCTCAGCTCCAGCTTGCTGGCCAGCTCGTCCAGCAGCCCGGGCAGGTCCGCGGCCGACGCCACCCCGCCGAACACGTAACCGTCGGGCCGGATCACCGCCGCCGCATAACCGGCCGCCGCCAGCCACGGCTGGTAACGTCCA